>Ga0307470_10000175_pt1 | contig 44408 bp, 58 predicted proteins | sample atmos_gasesAM3C__FD_204565 | JGI IMG/M metagenome (GOLD analysis project Ga0307470, IMG submission 204565) | Hardwood forest soil microbial communities from Morgan-Monroe State Forest, Indiana, United States - atmos_gasesAM3C_05 | ecosystem: Environmental > Terrestrial > Soil > Temperate forest... | reverse complement strand
CCGCGGCCTGGGCAGACAAAGCAGGACATCATCGACGACTTCCACAAGCTCTCCTACTCGGCAGCGTTCGAGGAGGGGCTGACCTGGCAGCGCACGAAATGGCTGGGGGTGCCGCTGTTCAAGATGCCTTCTGACCTGCTCAACCTCGCTGAGGTGATTGGGGAGATCAAGCCGCACCTGATCATCGAGACTGGGACGGCGGCCGGCGGGTCGGCTCTGTTCATGGCGACCTACCTCGATGCGGTCGGGACAGGCAAGGTGCTGACCATCGACATGCGCCCGATCGACCGCAACTACCCGGCACACCCGCGCATCGCCTACCTAGGGGACCGCTCCTCGCTTGACGAGGACGTGCTCAAAGAGGCGAAGCACTACTGCGACTTCTACGGCGGTCCGGTCATGGTGATTCTCGACTCTGACCACCAGCGAGATCACGTCGCCAAGGAGCTCGTTGCCTATGCTGACTTCGTGAGTCCGGGTAGCTACCTCATCGTGGAGGACACGAACGTCAACGGGCACCCTGTTCTCGCTGAGCATGGCCCCGGCCCCTACGAGGCGTTGCACGAGTGGTTGCCCTCCCACCCTGAGTTCAAGATTGACGAGCGAGTCGCGCGCTACCAACTGTTCTCGCAGCACACCTGGCTACGTAAGGTGCGAGTCTAGTGGGCAAGTCTTTCTACCTCAGCGGATTCAGAGACAAAGACCCACGTGGCGGTAAAGACATGTATGTGGATCTTGAGATGGAGATGCGAGAGAAGGGTAACCGTCACCTCGGTGCAGACGATGTACCGACCGAGATGCGGCCGATTCTCGAACCGAACTACATCTGGAAGGACGGCGATCTGGTCAAGAACCCCCGAGCGGGAGCGCAGGCGCGGAACCCTGTCACTGGGAAATTGCGCTACCGCCCGGTCAAACCGAACGCAGCTCTGGGCTTTGGCTCTGAGGACTTCCACTATGCGGGCGACCGCATAGTTACGCTCAACGAGGAGGTCGAGGTGGTCGGTGGCAAGCGCACCGGGCGCGTACTCCACCACTTCCAGCGTGTGGACGATCAAGGACGGTCGCTCGGCACTTACGAACAGGCGTGGGAGCCTGACGGTCGCGTTGAAGGGCGGATGCGCAGCGCTGGCAAGGCCAAGCGTTATTACAGTTTCTAGGAGAAAAAAATGGCAGTAAACGTCGATTGGGACATCGTGGAAGGGGTCGAGGATCTCGATAAGATCTACAAGAAGGCGCTCGCTCGGGCAGAGGACGCCGAGGAACCGGCCATCCGCCAAGAGTGGGCAGAAGCTAAGTCCACCTTCTGGGAGCGCCGTGCCCAGACTCAGGCCCTCCAGGTTGCCAAGCGCGACGCCCTTGACAAGTTCCCGCTCGCCAAGGAGTTCGCCGACGACATCAAGGGCAATAGCCCAGGCGAGATCGAAGCGGCGGCCAAGCGCTTCCACGACCGCATGGAGAAGGTGACCAAGGACGCTGAGGCGGCCAAGGCTGCGGCAGAGCAGGCCCAGGCGGACGCTCGTCAGCAGGCTCAGCAGGGCTACGGGCAGCCGGTGGGAGCTGGCGGTGGCACCCCCTCGCGGCCGGCGATCGAGGGCTGGGAGGCGCTCGACCAGAAGATCAACGACGGCCTCAAGGCAGGTCGCGGCTTCCAGGACTCGCAGAGCAAGATGGACGTGGCGCGCTGGATTCCCCGGCGTGTGGCCGAAGCGGTCGACCAGTCGATCCACAATCCGTCCTATCGCTCCTTCAGCCGCAACTCGGCGGACGACAAGAAGGTTCAGGACGACCGTAACGCGCGACGCAAAGGCGGCGCTTGACAGAAATATTCCCGTAACGCATACTCCCGCACAACAGCCTGCGGAGAAATCCGTAGAACTGAGCAGACTCGAAGGAGCAAAGGCTCAGTAGGCGCCGCCGCACGGTGCAGGTTGATTTCTCTTACGAGGAGTCAGCCGCACGTTGCAATCTTCGGAGACGAGAGGCACGAACGTACTCGGCTTGCCGGGCGCGAATTCGCCTTTGCTCTTCGGGGGTGAGGGTAGCGAATTTAGTTCGCTCCCACTTTCGCTTTTCCGCGTAGTACAACTTCCAGGACGCAAGGCACACGTCGCAGACAGGAATGCCCAGCAACCTGTGACGGCGGTACCCGCGAACGCTTGGCTCGGGTTGGAGGGGGCATACGAGTTCTCCGTGACGCTTGGGCCGAAGAGGGGCAGGACGATGATCGCGTCGTTCTCCAGCCTCGTAACGTCGACGCATAGCCGGGACCACGGTGTCCAAAGCCACTTGCAACTGAGTTTGGCGGCGCTTGGACAGAAATGGCTGCATCATTTCAGCCAGATTCAGCACTTCATCCACTCGCGCTTGAACCCATCGAAACTTCGGTTTGTAGCCTTTCGCAGCTTCCTTGGGCGAAAGGTAGGCGCCGACGGCTTTTCCGCCGAAGGCTCGCTGGACATTGACGGTCGGCTCTTCGTCCGTCATGCGAATCCAGAGCTTGGCGTAGACGCGATTGGGATTGGACTTCATCGACCAAACGTTGATGCTTCCCTCCCCTTCGTACAGAGCGACCAAGTAGCCGAACCAGTAGGAGTCTTCGTCGATCAATTTGAACATGCCGTTAGCTTAACACAAACTGGAGGTATTTGACAGATGGCACTCTTGGTGCACTCGGGCACGGCTGCCGTGGACCTGAGCGCGAGTCAGACGTACAGGGACGACATCTCGGATGTCCTCATGGCCTCACTCGTGGTAGAGCCGAACCTCATGGGCATCGTCGAAGTCGCTGAGGAGTTCAGTGCAGAGCAGGCGCACTGGGTAGAGGACTCGCTCAACCCGTACAAGTTCACCGCGCTCAACTCGTTCGCGACCCTCGCCTCGTCCACGTCCTATCAGACGGCCTCGTTCACTGTCTCGCAGGCGGACGCGGCGATTCTCGATGTCGGCTACATCTTCGCCAACGACGCTGGCGTCGGGCAACCGCACACCACGTCCTCGCTCGACGAGCAGTTCCAGGTCATCACCCTGAACGGGCAGACGGTGACTGTGAACCGCAACTTCGGTGGCGCGTCGACCCTGACGTTCACCTCGCAGACGACCGGCGTCATGCGCATCATCAACCGTCCGACCTACCCGAACTCCGACCTCGGCAAAGACCTCTCGAAGGCCCGCATTGCTAAGGTCAACTACATCAACCGCTTCGAGTTGAACGTCAATATCGACTCCGAGCAGATCGCCCGAACTCGCCAAGGCTACGTGCCAGGGGTGCGCGACGAACTCGGCTACCAGTTCCAGCAGAGACTCGTGGAGCTGAAGCGCGTTATGGGCAACGCGTTCATCTACAGCAAAGCACCGAATGTCTACGCCGGCACATCGCCCAACATCGACTACCAGACCTTTTGGGGGTTGCTGTCGTGGCTGGACGGAACAGCCAACACCTCCTCGACGCCGACCACGACCGTACAGACGCTCTCGGACGCGGTGATCAACACCAACGTCCTCTCGATCTACCGCCAGGGCGCGGACTCCAACATCATCGCGGTCGGTCCGTCGATGGCGCAGAGAATCGGCCAGCTCTACACCGACCGTATGCGGCTGGAGCAGTCGGACACCGAGCGCGGGTTCTTCGCGCAGTCCTTCATCCCGTCGATGGCGAACCGCCACTACCTGATCAACGACCTCTACATCTCGGACGGGTCGATCGGGTTCCCGGCCGGCACCACGGTGACCAACGCGTTCATGTTCATCCTGGATATGAGCCGCATCCGCATCAAACCCTTCGTCAACCAGTTCTTCTACGTGGTCACTAGCCCGTCCTTCCGAGACGGTGACGCCGTGCGGTGTCTTTCCAAGTGGTCGCTCGAGGTTCGCAACACCGGATCGGACGCCGGGTTCGCGCACCTTGCAATTCAGAACTTGTCGTAATGACCGAATCTGAGTTGGGCTGGGCCGCGGGAATTGTCGACGCCGAAGCAAGCGTCGCGGTGTATTCCTGTGGGCACCACGGGACAAAGCACCAGCAATACGCATTGCGGCTTCGCGTTACAAATACCGACCCGCGAATGCTCCGCCGACTTGTCGAAATGTTTGGCGGTAGCATCCGACCTGCGCGGAATAAGAGCCGGGGTAAGTGGCAATGGGCGCTTCATTCTGCTGCGGCAATTGAGCCACTCAAAGCAGTGTTGCCGTATTTGGTTTGCAAGCGTGACCAAGTGGAATTAGCGCTTGAGTTCGGAGCCACTATTGACCGAAACGGCGGCCACACCGAGGAAACTCGCAAACGCCGAGAGGAAATCCGTCAGGAAATCAGAGTGCTAAAGCACGTCGACCACAAGGAGGCGATGTAGCGTGCCCTCATACAAGTACGGCGGCCGGCAGTTTCAGATTCAGAGCAACTTGGTGACGGCTTCGACCACCGCCAATGCGACCGTGGGCGTCTTCAACTACCTGCCCGCGGTCTTGGCGAACCAGGCGATCGACTACGCGGCGGAGACGATCAAGTCCGCCACGCTTGTATTCGTCTCCTCGCTTGCTTCCTCGGCGACCACCGGCAACTCGGTGATCATCGCGGCTACGCAGTACAACTCGGCGGGGTCTTCGGTGGCGAGCGCTGCGCTCTACAACCAGGGCCTCGCTTCGGTGGCAGCTCTGACCCCGCTCGACGTATCGACCAAACTCAACACCTGGGTTCTCAACCCGGGCGACAGCGTCGTGCTCATGGTCAACACCAACACGGTCGGGATTCCGGCCAGCTTCCCCAACTTCACTTTGTCCGGCACCATCGACTCGGTGACGGCTGCCTGATGGCACACAACGCTGAGGGTGGGCAGAGCCCGAGGGGTGGTCTGCCCTATGGGGTGCAGAATCGCTACGAGCGGTTCACGCAGTCCAAGAGCAATCCGATGGGTAGCGCGGGGGGTACGGCCATCCCGCGTGACGGTAAATTGCCCATGACCCATCAGCGACGCCATCGCGTCAAGCGGGTGAAGTAATGGCGGCCACCGCAACCATTACGTCGGCGGATGGCAACTACGTGGTTGCTACTCAGATCAGTCAAGATCCGAACGGCCTCTACGTCGTGGATCTGAACATCACGGCGGTCAACGCCAGTCAGGACACCATCAACGTTCGCGTAAACGGCGTCCAGGCGTGGGAAGGGCTTGCGACAGAGGCGGGTGGCGGCTGATGCCAGCATCGGTAGCGGCTGGGCGCGCGTCCACGGTTGAACGGGAGAACTACTCCAATAACGCCGCGTGGATTGACGCCCTGGCATCTGGCACAGGTACGCCCGTGGCGTTTGCCACCGGGCTTGCGCCCAACAAGGGCTACCCTGGCACCACGCATCCGGTGTCGAGCTCGCTCAATGCTCACCTTACTTCGGCCACCGTGACCGGGAACGACTGCGCAGGGTCGATCGTGCTGGTGGTCGACGGTACGGGCATCGCCCAGAACCAGACCCTGTGCGTGATCACCTTCGCCAACGCTTCGCTCTACACCAACACGCCAGTGATCACACTCACCAACATGACCGCAGGGGCCGCCAGTACGACGCTCCACGCTGGCACCTTTGGTTCGGTCACTGTCGGACCAACAGCCTTTTCGATCGTAGTTCTGGGTGCTGCGCTAACCGCGAGCGGCACCTTCACTTGCGGCTACACCGTGACGGGAACTGGCTGATGTGTTCAAGGCAGCGGGTACGGTGACCGGCCTCTACCGCGAGGACTACGGCTACAACGCCACGGCTGCGGCGTTTGTCATGTACCGCGATGTTTGGCGTGAACATCAGGTGGCGGCTGCCGAAACCAATAGCACTGACGATTCCTACGTCATTCGAGTGGTGGCTAGGAAGAAGGACAAGAACTGATGGCATACAAAGCCAACGGCGCCCCTTGCGATCTGTTTCGAGAGCACATCCTGCTGAACAGCGGATCGTTCTCGACCACAGCCAACACCGACTCGGACGTGTTCCGCGAGACGGCGATCACGGCCGGGATGCCAGCTCGACTGGCGCATAACCCGGACGCAACCGCATACGGTACGCAGCCGCTCACGACCGACTGGCTGGCGCGCTGCCGCTGGGGTTGGACCCCCGCGACCAAGGCATCAGATGGACAGGCAGGGAGTCTGACTTAATGCCGCAGGCGTACAACTACAAGCGCATCACGTCGACTGGAGCCACCGTGGTTTCGATCAGCCAGATGGGGATGCTGCACGGCGTCACGCTCAACCAGCAGTCAACTGCTGGTGCCACGTCGACCACGAACATGATCGGGATCTACGACTCCACGACCACGTTTGCGGCATCGAGCGCGAGCGGTGTTATCGCCAACGTGCAGGCCAACAACTCAGGCGTGGGCGACTACATCTTCGATGTTTTGTATGCGAACGGGCTTACGATTGCTGTAGGCTCGGCAGTTTCGCCGGTCGACATCACCGTGATTTACACCTAGGAGGAGTAATGAGCAAAGGCGACGACAAAGTCAACAAGAGCGGCCCGAGAGTCAAGGTCGGCGGGCGTCTTCCGGCGCAGGCTCGCAATGAGTACCTGTTCGGCTCGGAGGGCGAGATCGAGGATCGCGACCCGAACAAGTCGATGTACAACATGTACGGCCTGCCCAACACGCAGCCGCCAGCCTTCTCGCAGATCAAGCCTGAAGCAAGCACTGGCCGCAACGTGAACCGCGGCACGCCGACTCACAAGTCGGGCGAGTTCAAGTTCTCGGGCGGCGTTGGAAAGCCGTAGATGGGCGTCGATCCCTCTCAGATGCAGGGTGGACCTCCCGGTGCCGGGGGGCCTCCGGGCGCTGGTGGGCCTCCTGGTGGGCCTCCTGGTGGCGCGCCAGGTGGTGCTCCGGGCGGCGGGCCGGACCCGATGGCGCTACTCGCCCTTGCCAAGCTCTCGCGGCGCAAGAAGCACCCCGGCGGCAAAAAGAAGGGAAAGAAGCGCAAGTGAGTGACTCCATGTTCGGAGTGAGCCAGGAGCGCAAGGATCACCCTGCGATCAAGAGCAGTTACGAGGACGCCAAGCATCTTCCTGGAACCATCGGATTTAATCGTGTCGACGGTCAGCGCCTCTACAAAGGTGGAGGCGAACAGGCGATGGGCGCTACACCGCGCCTGAAAGACACTGGCGGCGGCAAAGTCAACACAGCCAAGGCAGGATCATTCAAGGTCCGCAAGAGGACGCTTAAGGGATAGATATTTTTCCGATCCGATGGGGTTCTATTCTCATGGTCGCAAAGTGCGTGCCCCCAGCGGAAATCTTCAAGGAGGTGCTCGAAGAATGGAGTCACGGCGCAGGAAGCGGAAGTAAGGGCGAGGGGCGGTCGAAAGGCCGCCCACCCTTCGTATCACTTAAAGGAGAAGGCCAGGATGGTTAAGTTCCCGGAGACAAGAACAGTCCGCGATCTTGAGCGTTCGCTCACGCACCTCGATCTGGACTACGAGATCGCGCTCTATTCGCGGCGCAAGATGTGGCTGAACCCCAAGACTGGCCTTACCGAGGTCATGCCGCGCGTGATCAGCGCGGCAGGTCCGGGGACGCTGTTCACTGGCATTCCGGCCGAGTTGCTCTACCACGACATCGGCACCGCCAACACCTCCGTGGCCGGCACCGCCACCGAGGTGGTGATGAACCTGATCAACCCCATGGGTCAGTCAGCCGCGCTGCCCGCTGGCTTCTGGCTCCCTGGCTTCGGCCCGATCGGGCGCTTCGCTAAGGTTGTCGCTCGAGGCATCGCCACCACGGCCGCTTCGGCAGGCACGGCCATCTTCACCACCCGCTTGGGGGCTCTTCAGTCCATCACGGCAACCATCGCCGGGATCACGCCGACGGTCATTCCTGCCACCCCCGCAGCACAGACGCTCGGCATGTGGGAGGAGGAGCTTGACATCGAGCTCCAGTCCTTCGGTACTGCCACCGCCGCCGCTGTTTGCCGCGGACTGGGCAAGGTCGGGTTCCCCGGCTGGGCTTCACCGAACACCGCACAACTCACCTGGTCGGCCATGACCGGGCAGACGGCAGCCTCGAACGGCTTGACCGCCGCCACGGTCGACATCACGGCCAACAACTACATCTCCGTGAACCAGAACTGCACCGCCGCAACCATCACGGCGATCCAGCTCTTGCAGCTCTTCGTGTACGGAATGGGGTAAGAGTGTGGCTTGCCTCTCTCGTATACGCTCCTACTTCCGCCGCTAAAGAACCAGACCCACTTTCCGTGGTTTTGGCCGCAAGCGGCGGATGTCGCAGTGACCAACCAGACCCCGCTTACGCCCTACGCCTTTCGTCCGGGCGGGTTCTGGCAACCACAGAAGCTTGCGTTCTGGGCGCCACCTCCTGGCGAAGCGGCATCTCCCCCGAACCAGACTCCGTGGGTACAGTACCCTTTCCGCCCGTTCTGGCCGCCGCAGAGACCCTGGCTTCAGCCACAACCTGCCGACATCGCGGCCACCAACGCGCCTCTGCTGTTTCCCCTGCCCTTTCGCGTCGGCGGGTTCTTTCAGCCTCAGAAGCGTTGGGGGACTCAGCCACCTGCGGACGTCGCAGCGCCCAATGCTCCACTGCTCAGGCAGATTCCCTTCCGTCGTGGAGGGTTGTGGCAGTTCTTCCGGGCGTTCTTTGGGGGGCCAGGGTCGAATCCACCCATCTTCACGGCCTACATCCCGCCACCCACCGGCGTGCCAACCGGCGAGGTCACTGGCGGAGCCAAGTACGTCAGCACGGGCTCGCCAGTCGGCGAGGTGACCGGCACCAGTTCCCCGGGCGCAACTGGAGTTCCCACGGGTAACTGATGCCAGTCCCCACACCGATTGCTGCTGACTCGACGGGCCTCCCTGACTCACAGTGGGTCACAGATGTCCGCGACGCCCTGCGTGATTACCCCAAGTACACGACCGAAACCTGGACGGCGGATGGCTCAAACGGCGTCGTGGGCTACACAGGAGCCCCGCTGACGGTCGCCAAGCCCCCGATCAACATTCCGGGCGGCCTCGCCAGCGCTTCGTCCCTACAGATCCGCGATTTCACCGCCTCCCAGAACTACACGGTGATCACCTCGGGCACGCCATCGGCGACTCAGGTGCTCGTCAACCACGACACGGGCGAGATCCAGTGGGCCACCGCGCCTACGGCATCGCACGTGATCCAGTACAGCTACCAGTCCTGCCGCTGGTCGGATCTCTCGATCCTGACTGCGCTCTATGACGGCCTGCGAGCGATCTTCCCCGCCTCGGGCAAGGTTTACACGGACACCTCTGTGCAGATTCAGGTCAATCAGTGGGACTACACCCTGCCGCTCTGGTTCCAAGACCCGCGCTCGCGCCTCCTCTCGATCCAGATCGCTGACCCGTTCATCCCGACCGAGCCTTTCAAGCCGGCGCCGGGCGGCTTTGAGCGCATCGGCCTGACGCAGATCCACCTCCCTTGGTCGCAGAAGTTCTCGCCTGTGGCACGTCTGCGCATCCAGGGCTGGGGGCCGTACCTGCAACTCGGCGATCTCGAGCCGCAGCTCTACCACCTCCCGATCTGGTACGCGCTCGGAACGCTGCTGCCCAAGCAGGAAGCCAAGCGCATCCGCGAGGACACGATGGTGCCGCTCACCCAGGCAGGCGGTCAAGCGCCCTCTCTGCAACTCCAGACTGGCGATTACTACCAGCGTCGCTTTGAGGCTGCCCTGGCGACTCTCAGGCGTACTCAAGGGCCAATGCCAGGCTTGCCGCTGATCACCGTATATCAGCGTCGGAGTTACTGATGGCGGTAGCCACCGTATCCAAGGCGCTCGACCTCTATCTCGCGACCGAGGCGGTGGTCGGGCAGCCGTTGGCTCGGAAGCAGCTCGCCGCGCTACTGGATCGCCAGTGGTCGGTGCATCGTGGCCTGCTTGAGAAGTCGAGCGGGGCCATCCTGAGCGGGCGCTCGGGCACCGGCAAGACCTACACGGCGAGGCTGATGTGCCAGCACCTTGGTCTGCCCTACGCGGAGGCTGACGCCACGCGCTACACCGAGGGGGGCTACAAGGGCCTCGACCTACCGCAGATCTTCATCCCTCTCCTCGAGGAAGCCGCTCGACTCAAGGATGCCACGCACGAGGCGCGCATGGAAGGGCTCGGTCAGCCGGCACCCAAGCACACCTCGGTCTTGAAACGCCCGGACATCGAGGAGTTGATCGAGATCGCCCAGACGGGCGTGATTCTCCTCGACGAGATGGACAAGTGGATGCTGCGCATCAACCACGTCACCGGGCAGGTAGACAAGTCGATTCAGTCAGAACTCCTGAAGATGATCGAGGGTTCGATCGAGTACGTAACCGACTCTGACGAGGAGATCGGCGTGCGCTTTGATACCTCTAAGGTGCTGATCATCTGCGCGGGCGCCTTCGTGGGACTGTTCCAGCAGGTCGCCAAGCGGATGCACCGAGACGCCGACGATAAGGATTACATGCTCCAGGAGTCGTTTTGGAACCAGATCGTGCCCGAGGACTTCGAGAAGTTCGGCCTGCTTCCTGAACTTGCAGGCCGCCTTTCGCGCCACATCTTCACGCGCCCGTTGAACGTGGACAGCTTGCGCGTGATTCTGCGGCATCCTGGTGGATTGCTTGAGGAGTACCGCACTCGTTTTGAATCCTTTGGTTGCCGCTGGGCGGTGAGTGAGGCTGGCGAGATCAAGATCGCCTCCATCGCCATCGAACGCGACACTGGCGCCCGAGCGCTCGATCATGTGATGTCCAAGAAGTTCGACCTCGCGCTCTATGAGGCTGCTGTGGCTGAGCACCCGGTCAAGGTGATGTTCGAGCCTGACATGGCGACTGCACAGGTGGTTGCCGACTGATGGCGCCTTATGTTTTGAAGAATTCTCAGTGGAACGCCACCACGCTTCAGCAGCAGGTCGGCCAGCTCTACCACGTGGGCTTTGATAACGGGGGTGGGGCGGGCGGAGCCGGTCAGTTCTATGGCTACTGCCTCTACCCAGATAGCACTCAGTCTGGCGGCTGGCACGAGAAGACTGACGTGGCGGCCAAGGATCAGCAGATCCAGTACGCCTCCCCCAACATCATCGACCGCGACTTCGTGTTCTGGCCGCGCGTCACGCAGGGCGATTGGTCGGGCGGCGGGAACCAGATCACGTTCGTCAATCCCGGACAGTACTGGGACTCTGACCTTGATACGCGCGTTCCTGGCTATCTGACGCTTCGCTCGCGCATGAACCGCACCACCACCAAGAGCAACGCTACGGCCTTTGCGTCCTCACAGAACTTGCAACAGGTGGTGCCCTTTAACGGAGACTTCTACTTCTCCTTCTGCGAGGCGTCAACCTACTACAACACAAACGCTTCGTTCGCCACCAACGTCAGCAAGCAGCCGGTGATCCTCGACACGGACGGAACCTTTCTCTACATCGGAGATCAGGTCAATACCGTGCAGCAGTACAACACCTCCAACGCGTTCGTCAATAACGTGTTCACGACCCTGGCAGGTGGCTTGACAAGCTTCAACCAGATGTGGGTGGTTGACCATGGCACCTTCGGCCACTTCCTGTACTACTCCAAGCAGGGTTCGGCGCAGGCGTTGTTCAAGGTTGATCTCTCGCTCGGGTTGCCGGTCGCGTCGGGCAACCACGTGCAGGTGCCGACTGACAACTTGTCCGAACTCATCCAAGACATCGTTCAGTACCAGACCGGGATCGCGATCCTGACGGTCAACACCTGGGACAGTCAGTGGTCAGTCTGGTACCACGACGGACAGAACATGACGCCCATCGTGCGGATGCACGGCTACTTCGCGCCAGGTATGTGCAACTGCATGGGCGACCTGTTCGTCGGCACCTACCCCGCGCAGGGCTTTGCGTCACCTGTGTTGTGGCGAATCAGCTCGGGCTCGATCAGCGCCGTGGCATCTCCTGGGCCGCCAGTGCCCTCTACCGTCCAGCAGGGCTGCCTACAGCCGCGCGCGGCAGGACAGCGCGTCTACTGGCCGATCACCAACCTCAACCAGCAGTTCGCAACCAACTCTGAGACGGTCATGGTGTTTGATGCAATTACCGGCTCGACGACGCGCTTGCCTTTCACCGACACTACAGACTTGCAGATTGCGGGCTTTGCAAACTTCAACTCCCTCGGAACGACGCAATTCCTTCGCCGATTTGCGGTACAGGGCGACTCCATCGGCTTTACCGACTCGACCGGAACTGGGCCGAGTTCGTACACGCTCTACGTTCAGTACCAGACGGCCAACTCGGTCGTCCCGATCAAGACGCCGCAATACCAGGCGAGCGGGAAGCTGATCACCTCGCGTGTGGACTTCCAGACCCCCGGAGTGGAGAAGCGCTTCCGCCGCTTCGAGGCTCAGCACGCACCTCTGCCAGCCGGTTGCAGCGTAAGGCTCGCTGCGTTCATCGACAAAGATCCGGCCGCCTACACCGCGGCGCTCACGCCTGATGCCACGCTCGCCAACTCGACGGCGGGAACGGTCAGCACGGAGTTGTTCCTCGGCAACCTGATCGGCCACACGGTCTACTTCGTGATCACGCTCGCCTCGACCGATGGCACGGCGACGCCCACGCTCTACTACTACTTCGTGGAGTCAACCACGCCCTGGTCGTGGGAGCTGATGCTCGACTGTACCTCTAAGCGTGGAACGCTGACCGGGACAAACGATGACCAGCAGGGGGTGACTGGCAAAGACCTTGCCTACCTCTTTCGCAACGCCTGGGAGACGCCGACCAAACTCACGATGTATCACCGCAACGGCAACACCTACACGGTGGCGATCGAATCTTTGGATTTTTGGAATCCATCCCCAAAAGTGCAGACAGAAGCACAAGCGGTCAGGGATGAGGAGTACGTTGTGAAGGTTGTGTTGAGGCAGACCCTCTGATGCCAAGCACCCCACAAACAGTAGCCACGGCGGTTTTGTTCGACTACTTGCTCAACGATGCCGGCGCAGCTCTGAGCGGCGAGCGAATCATCGTCACGCTCAACGCGCCTTCTCCGATTACTACGATCTCGCCGCTCACCGTCCTGACGACGACCCAGCAGCAGACCACCACGGACGGTAACGGCTACTGGCAGTTCTCCTTGGTGCCCAACGGCAACATCGCCCCGGCGAATACTGTCTACACCGTCCAGACGCCTGCTGGCACCTATGACGTGACGGTTGGCTCGGTCGGCCCGTACCAGTCCACGGCGCTCGGCACCATCGTCAACGTCCCCTCGGCGTTGCAGGCGCCCGCCAACACCACCATTTCGGGAACCCTGACGGTGGGCAACCTCCTCGTCGCGCCAGGCGAGACTGGCATCGACACGACCGGGGCTGGCGTCCTCGAGTTGGGCGGCGACACTGCCACCTCGGTTGAGATCGGCCAGAACGGGGTTCTGGTTGACTCTAGCGGCAACATCGCGGCGGGTTCCCTCACCGTTTCGGCAGGTAGTCCCCCATATACTGCAAACCTCCCCGGCACTGGCGGCTCATTCCCGGTCGCCGCCACAGCCACCCCTGGAGGCGTTGCGGCCGGTGCGCAATGGGACTTCGGCGGTCAGGTTTGGCACGCTTCGACCTTTGGTTGTAAGGGAGACAACCGCTGGATCACCGATGCAACGATCAATATCGGCACTCCGACCATCTTGACATCAGCGGCGCAAGCACAATTCACCCAGGCTGATGTCAATAGACGGGTGGATATCAACGGGGCGGTTTCAGCGGGCACCAACGGAGCTGTGTTTGTAGCGACCATCTCATCTGTCCAGAGCGCGACCCAATGCACTCTGAATGCATCAGCCACCATTGGCGTTACAAACGCCGTTGCCAACATCGGTACTGACAACCAGCTCTTGCTCCAGGCGGCGAGCAATCAAGCATTGACCAAGGGTGGTGGCGTGTTCCTTGCCCATGATAGCTATGGCGGCCAGTACCTCACCGATCCAGGGATAATTCCTGCCCCTGGCAGTCGGGCCGGCGGGTTCACTACCGCAAGCACTCCCCTGCTCTTGATGGGTGCGGGGATGGCCACCTCCATCATTTCGGGCGGTCCCAACACATTCTCGGGGTTGATCGGTTATCAGAATGTGATTCAAGCTCAAGTCGTTATGGCTGACCTCACACTAGATGGCAATTACCTAGGCGTTGGAGGAGGTGCCCTCCCGCAACCAAGCAGTAGCGGGGGAGCCTTGTTCGCTCCAGCATGGCCCTATACGAATGCCTTTTCGCCACCCAGCCCGGTTGCCCCTACCGGTCAATATCACGAGTTTAGCCGGGTACGCTTTTACCGCCCCGCTTCATTCATGTTCCAGCCAACACAGGGAGTCATGCTGACCAACTGCGTTTTTGATGGAGTCGGCCAGCCGGACGTTGCCTTTGGCGGTCTCCACTATGACAACTTTGGCAGTGCCGGAGGCGACGCCATCGTGATGGGGTGTTCTTGGAAGGATTCGGCTGGTAACTACGCCGACTTCACAATGACCGGAGTAGGCACAATCAGCCAGATCACGATGATCGGCTGTAAGAGTCGTAACCATCTGATCGGCGGAAACTATGCATGCGGGACCGGTTCCCAGGTCATTATCAATCGCCTAAACAATGTCCATACAGGAAGCGGCATCGGCTACGACGCCACGAGCCCAGTCGGCAACCGCCTTAACAATCTGGTCGCACTCAATGTTCTAACCAATATCACTGTCAATACCAGTCTGCTCTCAAGCGCTTCTTATGGCGATGTGGTGTTCGCAAACGTCTCTTCCGATTCCTTTGGTAATGAGTTTCTACAAGGCCCCCTTAACCTATCTGGCTTATTGGGAAACTTGAACAGTCCAGCCATCGATGTTACGGGTGTCAACGGCGATAAGCTTGCCCTCTACTCGGGAGCTGGTCCTGGTGGCCGCGTTGCGTTGGGTACTCAAAGTGGAGCTATGGTTCTCGTCCTTCCCAATGCCGCCGGACAACGATTGAGCTTGCGGCTCGATCCGGGCGGAACAACCCAAGCATCCGCCGGGTCCGAGATCTTTGCCTTTACAACTGGCAATCACCTCATCATCGCCAACGCGTCAGCGCCGGTGGCGACGAACAAGGGTGCAAATGTGACCTCGGTCACAGCAACCGGTAACGACAGCGTTGGAACTATCGCGGTCGTTATGGCTGGAGCCTTGGCGGCCAATACTCGAATTGCCACACTGACTTTCAACGTGTCTTATGGGGCAGCCTCGCCGATCATCCGCCTTACCAACCAGACTTCGGGCGTTGGACTGGCAGTCGTCAATCCCTACGCAACTCCCTCCACCGGAGTGAGTTTCGATCTGTTTTGTAATCAAGCCTTGGCTCTCGGAACTTACACCTTCGGATACGACGTGACGGGCATTACAGCGGGTGGTGCATGAGTACGGCACTTGTTAAGAGTCGCACGGATATTGTTCCGAAGGCGCTCTACTTCGGCTGCACGCGGCAGGAACGTAAGGAGATTGCACTCCGACTGAGTGAATGGCGTCAGATCAGGGCTAACGCTCAGGTCGCTCTTGACAAATTGATCGAGAGCCATAGGGCATTGGCGTTGTCGATCGCACAGACGGGCCTCGTTCTTTCGGATGCCTCGGTTGATGCGATCCAGCGACGCTTCGAAGATCAGCTCCATCCCTTACTCGATCTGGCACGACAGCCGACCCCGCTCAGTCTGCTGGCTTGTGGCGGGTGCGGGAGATTGACGGGAAAGTGTACGTGCGTCTGGGAGGGCCAGCCGCTCAACTGGAGTAGAGCATAGTGACCACTGTAATTCGTCTTTTTAGAGCGCCACCCTGCGGGGTGACATGCTGACGTGCGCGTTAATTCAGAGGACTCTGAGGACACCGCATGGCTGAGATTGTCAAGTGGAAAGATCGGCGCAAGAGGGCGGAGATTGGGTGGCCGGACGGCAGGCGTATGGAGCCCTCGCTGACCATGAGTCGGGCGGAGCTCGACCGCCTGAGCGATCACGATTTACTGCTGTTGTTGCACGAGAGGCTTCAGGCTCACCTCGATGAACACAGATGGTGGACGAGCGCCTATCGCTGGGCAGTCCTGGCGCTGATTGCGTGCGCAGCCGCCGCGGCAGCTTGGCGGCACCCGTGACGCCAGACGGCGTGACACTCAAGGAGTACATAGAGCGTGTATTCGATGAGAAGGAAAAGGCGCTTCAACTGGCTTTCCGCGCTCAGCAGGAAGCCCTCGCGCTTGCTTCTCGGACGCTTGAGCTTCGGCTTGAGAAGCTGAACGAACTGCGCCAGGAGGTCACCAGTGATCGGGGCAATTACGTGACCAAGGATCAATACGAGGCGCGCTCCGAGGCGCAAAACCAACGCTTCCAACGCCTTGAGAACTTCAACTCCCGAGTGGTCGGGTTCGGCGCTGCCATCGGCTTCGTGGCCGGCGTCGTGGGCGGAATTCTCGGAAAGAAGGTAGGGTTCTGACGATGCTTCTTTACGACAGTACGTCACCCTTCGATATCCCTGTCACGGCTGAGAGCGTGGCCTACTACTGCGACGGCATTTACGCTGTAAGCGAGGCAACCGTCCGGGCACGGTTCCCGACCCAGCCTCTAATCCGAATTGCCGTGTTCGGGCAGACCAACGACGGCAATGCCCTTGACGTTGAACGTGGGGACGCTACGCCCTCCGAAGCGCCGCAGTGGGTCAAGTGGCGGCACGCAGCAGGCATCCCGCAGCCTTGGGTTTACGTCAACCGCTCTAACCGCTCCACCGTAGAGAACGCTTTGATCCAAGAGGGCATCGTGAGCGATCAGGTGGCCCTGTGGGTGGCAACCCTCGACGGCACCCAGACGGTTCCTGCCGGCCCCTACCCGGTCGCCGCCGTGCAGTACGCCAACTCCCTGAGTTCGGGCGGTCACTATGACCTCTCAATCGTCAATGATCAATTCGGCCCCGGAGGGGGCACAATAGGAGGCTACAAAGACATGCCGCTACTTCTTCAGCATTCGCCAGGCGCCGGAGCCCTCGCCGGAGCTGTTTACCTCTGTGACGCTGCCGGGAAACTCCATCTGACCCCGGCAATGTCAGCAGCCGTCTCTGCCGCCTTTCCAGGCATCCAGGCTGTCGTTGCGGATGCCGCTCTGGATGAATGGCCCGATGCACAGCCTGTTGTCGGCGCCCCTGAACCTACGTCCGTGACCGGAACCTTCACCGGCACTATCAAATAGGAGGTTTCATGCCCAATATCTCATTCACCTACGAACCCGCCCTCTGGATCGGAGTGCTGACCGCGATCATAGACGCGGTAGCAGTGTTCTTCCCAAGCGCCCTGACCACCGAGCAGAAGACGGCTCTGGTCGGCCTCGTGACGGTCATCGTTCCGCTCCTCGGAAGTGTCGTGGTCCGTCAGACCTCGACCCCCAACGCCAAGCTTGCGGCACCCACCACTCCGGTCGCTCCCGCTCCCCCGAGCGTTCCCTCAGCATGAGCCTCGTCACGCGCCTCCTGTGGGCGCTTGCGGTCGCTGTGATCGTCTGGTTGGTCTGCGTGTTCTTCGGAGGCTTCCTGGCCCTCACGGGGCAACCCATGGTGACCTACGTGGGAGCCTTCATTGAGAAGTGGGCGATGCTGATCGCCATCGCAGCGTTCATCTTCGCCTTCGCCGGCGGGTTCAGCTTCGCGAGCCTGCGCCGACCCTAGGCGAGCGGAGAGAACAGCCCCAAGATCCGAAGCGTCAGCGCCAGTTCCCAGATCAAAGTGAACGCGATCAGGAAGTAGACGCGCCCGTGGTTGAACGGCTTTCGCCGGCGCCACCTGCCGCGAACCGTGAAGCTCTGGCACCATACGGCTAGCTCGAGCCAAAGCAGCCTCCAGCGGTAGTTATGGTGCAAAGTAGACCTGCATCTCAAGGTGACCCGACCCGAAGTTGTCCAGCACCCAATCCACCAGCGCGTGAATGATGTCGTGCGAGTCGTATCCGGCAGGCATCCGTGAGCCGTAACGCCCAGGACGGCAGTCGAAGTCGTACCAGCCGTCACGCAACGTCACATCGTGGATCGTGTACGCGCCAATGTCAGGGTGCTCAGGGTCGCTTGAGACATTCGGAATACGGCTCTCCACGAACGCCCTCACCTGCTCGCTGATCTCCTCAAGCGTGCCTTTCGGGTTTGAGCCTTCCTCCATGTAACCCTCGCGCTGCTGCTTGACCTTGACGTCTATGTTCAGTCCCATTTTCTAGTCTGTGTTATCCAACGGTTTCAGCGGCGCTTTCGTCGGCGGTTCGATCCAGAGGCAATGTTCTTAACCGCTGCCTTCATTGCGTTCGGGTCTAGGAAAGCATCGCGGGCACGACCTAGACGCCCCGCCGCGTCCTTGATCTGGCTGAACTGGCGTTTGAACGGCTGACTGTAGTCGGTCGTCTGATCCGACTTGGGACTACGCCCTGCGGGTGGCTTGTTTGGACTTACTCCGGGCATTGCTAGACCTCCTTGGTGATGGCGTCATTATGGACGTTTGTAGTCGCGCATGAACCGCTTGGCGAACGAATTCCGGGTCCATACCGGCTGCCACTAGATCTGCCGCCCAAGGCATCTCAACAGGAAACCGACTGCGCTTCATGGCTTCCTCCGTTGGTTGAGAACCACTCATATCGCATCGTTGTGGCGTCCCGTCCATGGTCTCGTCCCCACTGACATTCGACGAGGCCATTGGGCATCACGCAGACAGGCACAGGGTCAACCGAAACCTCGTCGTCTGGATGCGCGCCATAGTGTCGTCTACCGTAGTGGCGTGGGAACGGACAGAACCCCTCTGAGGCTCGCGCGATCGCACCGGGATCATCGAAGTCGCAAACCGTGTCCTGTTCTATCAGTGTGACTTTCAGGACGACCGTCAGGGCCTCGGCGTCAATCTGTTCCTTAAGCATCCTTATGCCACGGAAACGGGCTATCCCGTAGGCACCGAATCATCCCGGCCTCACACTCACTACGAGCCGGACAGCGTGTTCCATCGCTCTCTCGCGGGCAATCCGAATGGACCGTGCGGTTCCCCGCGCCCACGCCAGCAATCAGCCCCTGGCTGCCCATCCGAATCAGCCTCTTGAGGGGGTCAACAAAGGCACGCGACCGCTGACTTTTGGCCCCGGTCAGGAGGTCGTTCCGGGCCGGTCCAGTCGAACTACTCATCGTCCGAAACGATCCTTGGCTTCCAGGGCTTGGGCCGCTCCGTAGTCGTCACCTGCGTCACGTCCGCCTGAGCGCCACGCGTGATCGTCGGAGCGATGTTGGCGAAGGTTCCGCCTCCGCACTCAAAGCACTGAGTCACAGCGGGATTGGTGGGACGGTCCACGTATGACCAGCCGCAGCTCTGGCACCAGAACCGGTTCTCATAGATCGGCGTACTCATGGATTCTTTCCTCCGTTAAGCGCATTCCGGTCCGCGTGGACCAGTTCGCTCATCCAGTTAAAGACCTCTGCCATGGCCTCGTCCTGTTCGGCCTGAGACAATTTGAACCAGCCCGAGTGGAACGTGACCCGGTAGTCGTCAGGACGACCATGCAGGCTGAACCATGCTGGCGGTCGCTTGGGGAGGGCTTCTTTTGTCACCTAGCCCGCCTTACGGTTCGGTTTGCGAGGCTTGGAGAACGCCCGCACGACCTGACGTTCTTCTTCCGCGCAACGCCGACAGTGGTGCTTCCCGATATGCCCCTCCAGGCGATCACAAACGTGAGGCGAGCGCCGATGAGCGCCTAAGCGATTGCCCCAGACATGGCCGCAATCTCGATACGTCACCTAATCGCTCATATCCGCAAGCTGCTTGGCCAGGGACTCGACCTCACGTCGGACATAGGGGACGGTCCTGTAGTGCGCCCCCAATTCGTGGTCGTCAGGGATGCCAGCGCGAGCGGCAGACGCGGCCATCCCGGGCATGTAATCCATGTAGTGACCGCAGTCGAATCCGAACCACCACACGTTGTCCGGCTGTCCTGGCTCGGGGACGTGGCAGATGACGCCCTGGCATGCGTTGGCGTAGGTCAGGCCACCATGGACGTTCACGTCCGGAACCTCGTAATCCTTCTCATAGAGCGGGTGCCCAGGATTGACCGCTACGTAGCCACAGAGCGCCCCTAGACGGTTGCGCACGATCATTCCGGGCAAGCCTGCCTTGGTCGTCCAGTTGAGCTTGTCGGGCTCCTTGTCCCACGGACCCGCAGGCCATCCGGTTCGGTTCAGTTTGTGCTCGATTGTCTCGGTTGTCATTTCTTCTCCTACTTCCCTTTATGTGGTGAATGGACCGCACCGTCCCCCGACGGCGCTTATATCGGTAGGGTCCGTCAGGGGCCATTCATCCCAATCCCTTGTGGCGTTAACAACAACCCATCCGAACTTCACGTGGGACGGAAGGTCGCTCCCATGCGGTCCAGTCACTTTGCGCCACCATCAAGGACGGTGAGCCGAGGCACACCGTCTTTGGGATTGCCGCAGGCGCAAGTAGCAGCGATCCGATGATCCCCGAGCGCGTCAGTAAACGTCAGTGTGCCCACAGGCTGAGCGCACGGGCGACCCCGATGGGGCGCATGGCGGCACGTAGCACAAGACTTGTTAGAAATCGTCATTGGTAAGTCTCCCGTGAATCTCTCGGATTCGGCTAGGCGGAATCCGCTTCGGGTGGTGCATTTGCCAGTCGGGGCCACCAATGCAATCCCTCGGCCACTTGTCTGCGTCGAAGTTCACCTCGAAGATCACAGGACCACCAAAAGCCCGGGCATCCTCAATGTGGTACGCAAACCAAGAGTCGGGCTTGAATCCCTCTCGTAGGATCTTGTTTGCGGCGCGAGGGTTGGTTCCGTGGTAGCCGGTGAGTAGCATCAGAACGGCACCTCATCGCTTGGCGGTAGGCGCCGGGGAACCTTCGTTCCGGGCGGGATCGGCTTACCAGCCAGCGCCCCAAGAAGATCGACCACTGGGCCGCGCTCCTCTCCTGGCCCGACCGACTTACGCTTTCGATTCTTACTGCTACTACCCATCAATTACCTCGATCAATGGGCAGACCTTCTCTTTCCGGGCTCGCAGGTAGGCTCGGAACGGGCCGGGTTCAACCTCAGGCTGCGGTGGCTTCCCCGGTCGCGCCTTGAGCCACTTGTCCAGTCGGTACCCCAGATAACAAGCCGAGCTACCGCCGATGATGGCGAATGTCACCACCAGCGCCGTGATCGTGTGTTGCGTGAAGGCTACCCACAGCCCTACGCCAATGAGCGAAAGGATCGAGAGCCCCATGAAACTCATCATTGCTGAGGGCCCGACGATGCCCCAGAAGTATTGACAGAGGTTCTTGGGTTCCTTGCGCGGTCGGGTGCCGTAGCTGTCGTTGTGGAACCAGTTCCAAACCTTGTAGTGCCAGGATGCTCGACTTACTTTCATACCCTATACCTCGTTATGCCCAAAGAACGGGATGTCCGTTCGGGTGTTGCCATGCAGGTCTGACGTACAGATCCACAGGTCAATTCGAATCGGCTTACCGCCCTTGCGCTGCTGTCGGCGATTCGATGCACGAACCGGAGTGAGTGGGTGACCACACTCGGCACAGGTCAGGAGATTCTTCACCTATGCCCTCTTACCTGTTGCTTCCGCCAACTCTGCCTCGCCGAAGCGATTGACAGCCACAGTGAGGTCGTTCCACAGCGCCAGTTCGTCCTCCGACATGAGGGCGGTCATGTTCTCCACGCCAGGGCCGGCCAAGTTGTCGTTGATCTGGACGAGGCGCACGAAGGCGTGGGCCGCTGCCGCGCACTCTCGCGCACATGCGTGGTTATGCTCAGCCATAGAGAGTGAAACCCTCCGTTTTGCCCTCGGCAAACTGACGCACCGTTCGTAGTCGAGACAGCAACCCCTGGAGGAATCGGCGCTCGCTCCGGTCAACCTCGCTATCGCGCAACCGCTGCAGAAGTGCCAGCGTTTGGTCGATCAACTCAAGGTCAGGCGGGTCGCGATCGATCGCATTTGCCATCAACCCATAGAGAGCGCGATGCGGATACTTATATGTCTGATTGTGCTGCGTTTTCATAACAGCACCACCGCATGCTTGGGTACGAGCGCCGTCTTGCCCTGCGCCAGATAACGGTTCCGACCAGCTAGCCGCAGGCCCTCCGGCTTGTCAGCTCGGATGCGGTACCGCTTCGGCGTTTCGTCTACAACCGTGACGCCGCGCTGCTCGAATAGTCCAGCCCAGGAGTTGAGCACGATCATGGCCGGCTGTTCCTTAATCACGACTACCTCTCGTTGCACCAGTCATAGATTTCCTCCCAGCGGTACCGCTTCCAAGTGTTCTTGGGCTTTCGTCCGTAACGCCGCTCACGCCAGGTTTCGCCATGTCCGCAAACCGGGCAGGTTTGGATCGTGATGTGGTACCAGTGGGGCTTCCGAACCTTAATCGCCACTACAGTACCTGTGCCGCCGAGACATAGACGCCGAGTCTCAGGTGAGCTTCTATGCGGCCATTGCCGGAGGGTTGCATGGCGATAGTATGCTTCACGCCCTGGGTCGTTCCGATGAACCGCCTGACATCGAGTTCGATCACGTCAGCGTTGAACGGACCGCCTAGGGCAGCGGTAGCGTCCACGCCGTCGAAGGCCACCGTAACGCCCGCAGCAGTCGTGCCTTCGGTCACGCCAAGGAATGACGTAACGGCTACTGGATGGGTATGTCCACTTGAAGCCGTTGACTTCAGAGCAGTCTCAAGGAGGGTCGGGGGATTAGCTGTGCTTGCAAATGATATGTGCTGACTGAGTCCATCTGTCCAGTCAGAAGAAGCGCCTGGCGCCGCCCCGTTTGAGTTCCAAGCAAACATATCGTGGCTGTGGTTATGAGTATGTCCAGTCTCCCCTGATGTCGTGGTCGCGCTGAAGTTGTTGTAGGTGCGGTAGGCGGCCATGAAAATGCTTAGGCGGGCGCTGACAACGCGCGTGATGTTCTTGGAAATGATGTACCGCAGGTTTGCCGCGTGCGTCGCATCCACGTTGTCCTCGAAGATCCAGGAGTCGTTGTGGGGGACTGACAGTGTGGCGTCTGCTGGTTGACCCTGAAAAGCTGCCACGGTCGCCAGCAGTTTGCGTACCTGCCCCTCAAGCGTAATGATTCGCTGAGTGTCGCTAGCCACCACACTTCTCCAACTGCGGCGCAGGGCGCGGCCCGCTACTCCAAAGCCAACCGCGCCTTGCGCTCATGGCTGAACCTTACTCCTGCGCTCTCGCAATTCTTTCGCCCGCAGCGCGCCGGCCGCTTTCTTGCACTCGGGGCTATGGCACCATAGCCTCGCTGCCCCCTTCCGCAAGGCTACGGGAGCCCCACAGTTCGCGCAGACTCCCAGCGCGTGCCCGTTAGAGTGGACTGGCACCTCGAGATCCTCGAAGCCGAAGGCGCGGAGAAGCGCGTGGTCGGTCATGGCTTGCTCAGTACCACGAGGATCTCGCTCCACATGTCTGGGCGCCACACATAGGTTTCGATCGGAAACTCCGTAACGCCTACTTCGGCTAGAGCGTCCAGCCACACCGCCTGATCCGACGTCGGTTCGCCCTTCAACGTTCCCGCCTTGCCCACCTTCAACTCGGCCACGACCAAACGCGGCGGTCGCAGGAGAACTAGGTCGGGAAAGCCTCGGTCGCCCTGAACGTAAGTGTTGCCGGCGTAGCCTGAATTGCGCACATGAAAGGTTCGCCACTTGTAGGCTTTCGCCCACTTCAAGAGTTCGTTGGTGAACTGCTGCTCGGTCATTCAGCATCTAACGCCACCACAGGCGCCCGCCTGCCGAACTTGAACGTCTCAAGGCGTGCGCGCAACTGCGCCATCTGTGCGGCGGTTACCTTACCCGAGCCTCGACCTTCCACCTCGCGCTCCCAAACGCAAGTTGAGCACTGGCAGTGCGTACACACGTCACGCTTGCCCGTGCAGTTCTCGCAGACACCGTGCTTGGGGTTGCGCGCGAAGGCGATGATCCCGTCGTAGGGAACCAGCACCCGCCGCGCTAACCCTGAGCGGATGTGCTTGACCTTCCACCCTCGGCCCAACCCAGGCGGACTGCACCAAGCCTCACCGTCAGCGGTCTTGAGCGCCTCAATGAATTCGGAGTAGCTCATTTGACCTGCTTCCTGGTAGGCATCAGGTCGGCCGGCTCCAAGCCGAATGCCGCCGCGAGCGCGTAGAGCGTCTGGAAGGCGGGGAGCTGGCCGCCCTCGATCTGCTGGACGGCTTGGCGGGAAATTCCTACCTTCTCGCCGAGGTTCGCCTGTGACCAGCGCATGGCATGGCGCCGAGCTGCCACCTGCTCACCCACGAAGCGGCCTATCTCCTGCCTCACTTCAAAACGTCCTGCTTCATCTCAAGTTGAACCTCAAAGCCCATCTTGTCGAAGTCACTGGCAAACTCTATGAGGGACCGTGCCGGAACCATGCGCATCCAGCCTCCGGGCGCGTCATAGGTAAGCGTGATACGAACCCTTGGCTTCACCGGTCGCTTGACTGACTTCAATCTGTGGCCTCCGGGAACCCACTGACGGCCACCTGGAACTCAGGTAGACCGTGGATATAAGGACACAGGAAGTTCGGCCTCATGCGGAATCTGCCAGCCGATATGTCGTCTGCGACTTCGAGCACAGTCTGGTGAACCAGATCGCGGCCGTAGTCGTCGATGGTCAGCGGGTATGTCACCACGTCCGGGGTCTTGGTCTTACTCACCACGTCCGCGAGCACAGCAAGCGGCTTGCCGCGGTGATGCCAGAACTCCTCGTAGATCGATTGAGCGATTGCAACATATTCGTCGGGGGCAGCCTGCCGCGAGCTCGACTTGAGGTCCGCCATGATCGTGGCGTCCTCCGGCTTAATCTCGGTCAACCAGTCCGCGTACAGGGCGTCCAAGCGTCCCTGTACGGCGAACGGATAGGGCGATTCGAGCGTCGAGAGGTTGTATTCGACGGCCACGATCTTGCCGCGCTGCCTGTCGAGCTTGAGGATCTCAGGCACGGCAAAGCGCGCGAGCGCCACGGCTGCGTCCTTGGCCTTGCCGATCGAGTCAAATTTGCTGCCGAGATCGATCTCGAGCACCTCCAGCGGTTCCCCTGTCTCAGGGTCGACCGGCTGCGCAATCTCCTGATCGAACCAGTCCCCTGCCACGTCGACCACTGAGGCGACCCCAGATTGAGTGATGGTCCCGCTGACGTTGAGCCGCGCCAGTTCAACTGCCTTGTGTAGCGCTGAGCCGATCGGGAGATTGATTCCAAGCGGCCGCGGCATCCGGTCGATGCGGTTGAGCTTCCAGCAGTAGCCACAACGCAGGAACTCAGTGATTGAGCTAGGCGACAGCCACCCTGGATCAGTCTCGGTCGTGTTGTGGAAGGTGTACCGCGTGCGTTCTGCGATCACTTGAGTTTGGCTTCTACGCTCTTAGTGAGATCCTCGAACTTGGCGAGCATGGTTGCGAATTCGCTCTCATCGAGGGTCGCCAGCGTCTTGCCTTTGAACGTCTCGGCGATATAGGCGGCGAGGCTCTCGTCCGAGTCCGTGCTCGGTTTGGCCTCGGGAACCGGTACAGCCTGGGCTGATCCAAGCGCGATGGCCTCGCGGTTGTCGTGGTTCGTTTTGCGTATTCGGAGCTGACGCAGCACGGCCGCCGACTCGCGCGCCTGCTGGCGCAGCGTGGCGAGGTACTCCGCCTTGCCGTCCTCGGGCTCGTCGTCTAGGGCCACAGGAGGCGAGGGAGCCACTGCGGGGTTGGCGGGCGCCGTATCCGCAGCTTCGCCACCTCCCTGCGCCCCCTGTGGTGCCCTGACGATGTTGCCGCGCTTGGCGCGCGGTCCTGCGGGACGTTCCGACCGTCCGGCTCGTTCGTCAGGAGACGTAACCGTGGGCGCAGGACCGCTTGAGGACGGCGCAGGCACCCCCTGTGACTGCACCGCCTTCAAGGATTCCGCGCTCGGGTTGGCGATCACGCCGTCCTGGTCGACCGGCTCAGCGCTTCCGACTGTCATTTCCTCGGCCGGGGTTGGCTGGAAGCCTGCCAGCTTGAACACGAAGTCGAGCGGGCCTCGCAGCGCCTTGGAGGTCGCGCGCGTCTGCGCCATCGAGGACAGGGCGAACTCCTGCGCGCCTGAGTGCCAGGTCTTGGACTCGCCGCGCACGCACCGCGCCTCGCCGGCGCCCACTATGCGCCCGCTGAGCGTCTGAGCGCGCACCCGAGCCTCGAAGCCACGCACGGCGCCATTGTCGTCGCGGAGCTCGTGGACCCATTCGGTGATGGGGAAGACGCCGAGCATGGACCCGAGAAGGGTCCATGCCTCGACAGTGGGGAATTTCTTACCGTTGACGATCGCGTAAAGTTTCCGCTCGTTGACCACCTCGGCGAGTGCCGTGGCGACCTTGGCGGCCGTGGCGATCACCTCGAGCGGATCGGTCGTACCGAACAGAGCAAGCGGGGCTTGCTGGTCGATTACTGCGAGTTCGTCCGTTCTGTCTCCCATGTCAGGAATCTAAGCATAGCTCTCCCTGAATGTCAAGGGTTACTTTCGTCGTCGCGTGATTCTCGCTCGTGCTCGGTGATCTCTGAGCGCGTCCACGGGTGGAGTGAATCGAGTACAGCCGCGCGTCGCTGACGAGCTGCCGCAATGACTGATGCCGATTCCGGAAGCGGGAACCGTTGCTTGCGGTGGGGCGGCTCATGCTCATCCATTGAGCAGGCGCCTTGCCATGTAAACGCCTAGGTCGTTGAGCTCGGCCGCCTCGCCGCCAAAGTCGATATGTACGCGGGGATGGTTGATCGTCCAGGCCCACGCATTGGCGATGCGCGGAGAGTTGGCTACCAGCCAGCCGCGGCAGTCGGCGCAGCACTCCAAGAGGTGCCCGCAACGGCAGAGGGTGCCCGTAGGCGCCCTCATGCCGTCACCTTGACGTTGTAGCCGGCCAGCAGCCGATCGGCGATCTCGTGGAGCTGCTGAGAGTAGGCCGCACTGCGGTAAGGCATGTGCTTGCCCGCCGTGGGGTCGTATGCGGTGCGGTCAGCTTCGGAGCGAATCGCAACCGCTGCGCGTTCCTCTTGGCCATCCTCGAGGCGGTAGGCGTAATGGCAGCCGTTGCACCGCGCGATGCCTACCAGGCGCCCGCCGCGCCAGCCCTGACCGATCAGGGAGGCAGGTCCGCCGTATCCGTTCTTGTGAATCGTGATCGTCTTCCCGTTTAGGGTCAGCTCGTTGGCCTCGGGACACGGCAGGCTGACGAGGTAGCCGTTGGCTTGATGCACGAACTGGACTAGGCCGTGCTCCATGTCCTTGGGGTTCTCGTATCCGTTGTCCAGGCGCAGGCCCCTAAACGGATCGTCGTAGTTTCCGGGCGTTATGGCGTCCTCGTCCGGCCATGGGAAGCGAAAGCGAAGCACGCTCAGAACCTTCTCGTCGAATAGGGGCGTCTCGCTCTCGGTGACGAGGTGACGCTGATCCCAGCGAAGATAAAGCATGTCCTCGCACGTGCCGATCTTGACGCGCTTTCCTAGGTAGTTTGCATACTCGCCCATCTAGGCCACCGCGCCTTTGTACACGTCGACCACGACGACGCCCGGCCACATCGCCCGCGCCCGCCGACCTGCTGCCGTCTTGCTGCGAGCTGCCACCAACGCCCAGCCGAGGCGCTCGCCGCTCACCGAGCGCTCTAGCGTGGTCACCTGCCATACGTGCAACTCGTGGCCTGCCTTGTCTCGGATGCTTACCGCACCGTAACGCGTTGTGTCGATCACAGCGCGTAGTCCAGCGTGGCGTCGTAGCTCTCCGAGTCGGGCTCGACGTCCAGGTCGTCACGACGAGGGCAAGAGCGGAACGTGTGCCCTTCCTCGTCGCAGTAGTCGCAATACAACTCGTCCGCGATGTAAACGCCGCTCGTCACGTCGTCGCCGTACAACTCATCGCCTGCGTAAATCATCGTCTCAGTCTCCGTAACGCGTTACGTTCCAGTAACGCGAATCTCCCATACACAGAATGATGACATGCCACCCAACGCTTGTCAAGAGATTTCTTTCAGACTCTACCTTGGAGGGAGCGACAGCGACCGACCCCAGCGAAGGCGTAGCCGCAGCGTCAGGGCGTTACGTGGTGCGATGTCTCCACGTCCTCAGTCTTTTCAACCTCCGCACCGACGTCACCATGAGGAGTAATGCAAGCGAAGCAGAGAGAAGCGCACGCGCGTTACGTTGCGTCTCTCTCCATTCAACGCGTTACTCCATCACACCCCACCACCCTACGCGTCACGCGTTACTCCCCCTCGTGGCGTCACCGTAACGCGAGCGCGGGGTTTTTTGTAGGTAAGGTAGATATGGTGGATAGGCCAGCAAAAATTACGGGCGGGATTGCGTTACGTTAGACTGAAATGACTGGAGCCGCCCAGCAAACGCGGTGTGGGAGGCGAGGGGAGCGCCGTGGGTAGGACTGCGGCGACCCCTCCGTAGGTTCCCCGGACTATGAGGCGCAACACTTCGTGTACGTTACCGAACGTTGGAATTACCAAGGACTATTGAGGCGGATAACGCGTTACTCGATACGAAATACCCCGCACTCACAGCGTGGAAATAATGTGGTGTCGAACGTAACGCCTCCACAGCCGAGGCATTGCTTGAATTTCGTAACGCGTAGTCCGATCTCACGCTTGATATTCGAGGATCGGTTGGCGCCGCCATAGGACGGCCGACCGGAGGGGTGGTTTCTGACTTCGAGGTGGGCGGCTAATTTCTCTGGCGTGAGGGTTCGTAGATATTTCTTTTCCCCGACTGACAGAGGGCGCTTGGTTTTACCGCGCGGGAAATAAGTCGGGTCGCTGTCGTAGAGATTGCCGCCGCCCGACAGATGTGCTCTACCCAAGGGGATGTCCTGGCCGAGCTCGGTCGCTGTCCGATTCGTGCTCGAGGAGTGAGTGCAGGTCGTAAGCCACGTAGCCCTTGATACGCCGGGATACCACCGGGCGAGACTGCGGGCGCGCGGCTTTAGCTGCGTCGCGGTCGAGCATGGGAAAACGCGTGTCGGCGTCAGGGATAAGCGTGAAGCCTTTACCGCGTCTCCGCGCCATCCAGGTCGGGGAGTTGTCGGCGCTCATGGCAAAAGAAAAGAGCCACCAATGGGTGATGGCATCGGTGGCTCATGCGAAGGCGTGCTTACTCGCCCGATTTGCAGGTTAGCAGATTTCATCATCACCGTAAGCATTTGGTAGTTCTACTCCTACCACCCCAGCACTGTCAAGAGTCTTGTTGCCGCCCGCCTGTTTCATGGGAGCCAGGCCCGAAAGCTCTGAAGCCGGGTGCAGATCTCCAGCACCACCTATGGACGAGCGGCAGACTTGAGAGTACCATGCAACTCACGCCGAATTACTACGCCAAGAGGAGATATGCCATGGAGCAGTCCACTGTCGCCGAGTCCGATATAACCACTGAGACGCCGGTCGAGGAGACTCCCGTCACAGACACCCCACCCGCCCAGATCGAGGACGAACCCGCCTCAGACGAAGCGACCGAGACAGAGACGCCGGCTGACGAGGCCGCCGAGGAGGCGGCGCTCCCCGAGGTCGAAGCCCACGTAACCCACGATCTCTACGACGGCAAGTACCTGGTCAGTGTCACCACTCGCCACCCTGACCCCACCAAGGTCGCGGTCAACGGACGGTTGGTCTGGGAGGGCTGATGGAGCTGGTGGTACTACACGACGTGCAGAACGCGTTCAACTCAACGTGGGTCCGCGTCGCTAACACCCAGGGCATCTCTGACATCCACATCGGCGATCGCTTCCGAGAACAGGGCTTCGGCCCGGGCGCCGAGGAGTTGGAGGTCGCCGGCATCAACATCTCGGCGGTCGGCGGCGCCTCGCAGTTGTTCTTCAACCGCGCGGCCAACGCCACCAAGCCCGAGGTGCATCGCCTCGGTGCGGTATTCCACATGGTCGGGATGGGCAAGCCTGCCACGGTCGACCCCGCCTATCAGCCGTTGCGTGAGACGGTCGGTGTCGGTTCGGCGGTCAACCTAAGTGATGCTCCGACCAACGGCACCTCGTCGGCAGAGGTTGCGCCCAAGCGCGGTCGAGGCAGGCCGCCCGGTTCCAAGAATCGCGCCAAGCCAACGGTGGAGTTTCCCCCAGGGTTCTGATGCACACCTCGCTTTCGGTGGAGCGACGCAAGTTCACCTGTGATGTGTGCGGCGCCGAGCGCGAGATCGAAACCAAACCGATCGAGAAGTTCGTCCTCGTCTGCCTTCACGTCGACACGCGCGGCACCACACTCCCGGTCATGCAGCTCCGCGAAGAGGGCGAGCTTGTCAAAGACTGAGATCAAGTTCAAGCCTTCCCAAAACGAGGATCTGGGTCTTGACCCGGAGCGGTTCATCTTGGACATTGGGAGTCACATTGAGTTTCATCGGGACGAACTCCATGAGGACTGGGTGGTCACCGAGGTAACGCACAAGAGCGCCGTATTGTGGCGCATCTGGGAACCAGCCGACCGGTGATCAAGGGCATGGCGGCGGCAGCGTTGATCGGCACCTTCGCGGTCGGCATGGCCGTGCTCGGGGTCGCATTCATCCTGCCGCGATTGATCGGGATGCAGTGGAAGCGGAGATCCCATGCCACTGTCCGGTAGCATCGCCAACCGCATCCATCAGCTTCACCAGGAACAGCGCGACGGCACCGCTTCCCGCAAGCGCTCTCATCGCCAAATTGTTGCGATCGCCGTAGCTACCAAGAATCGCGGTAATAAGAAGCGCAAGCGTCGGTGAAGTGCGCAACGGGCTCTACTGCCTCGGCTGCAAGTACGACTACAACCACTGCCACCTTGAGTACGACTGGTGCATATGTAAAACGTGCAACGAGGAAGATGCAGAGCCTCCCTAGTGGGTGACGCGCTCCTTGATGCCTTCGGCTTTGAAGCTGACCCCCCGCGCGTCGCGGTGGTCAGTGAGCGCGTTCGCCACTCTGACCGCCTCATGGCCGAGGTGCCTACCAAAATTCCCGAACTGCTCGAGAAATACTTCAGTTTCCCGGCCGTACCGCACGTGGTCAAACTCTTGCAGTGGATGTTCGAGGGCGGGCGCATCATCGCCAATCTCCCTACCGACCACGCCAAGTCGATCACGGCGACATTCTTTTTCCCCATTCTCTCTCTGATGGAGAACCCCGACGAGTCGCACATCATCTGCGGCGCCAACATCAACGACTCCAAGCGCCGGCTGCAAACCATCCAGCGCCATCTCGTCGCTAACACTCCGCAGTCCAAGCAACTTATCCGCGACTATCCCTGGATCGCCAAACCCTCCAAGGAGGTCGAGTCGACCGGCTGGGGGCAGACGCAACTCACCGTCAGCGGGCGCTCGGTCAACCGACCTGACCCGAGCGTGTATGCGGCGGCGGTCGGTTCCAACGACGTGATGCAGCGCCGCGGCAAGTTGATCCTCGACGACGTCGAGACGGAGGATCACAAGCACTCCCGCACCAAGCGCGACCAGCTCTACGAGTTCGTCGTGCACGCAGGCGGTCGCTGCTTTGAGGATGCCCACGAATCCAAGCGCCCGCTCGCGGTCGCGCTCGGTACTCCGATGCACCAGGACTCGCTCTACTTTCGCCTCGAATCCGAGGAGTGGCGGGTCTTGCGGATGCCCTGCTACACCGTGCCTTACAGCACGATTCGCTCGCTTGATTCACACGAGTTGCGCAACCACAAGAACTATCTCAAAGACGAGCACTATCTCTGGCCGGCCAAACGCCAGAAGGTCGAGGAGATGCGCAAGAAGGAAACCTTCGCCGCGTTCAGCCTCAAGTATCTCCTCGATCCCTCAGCAGGCGATCCGACTCGGCTTTCGCTGGCCCAGATCAAGCGTCTGCTCGGCGACGGCGACTTCAATCCCGAGGGCGAGTGGATGACTCTGGTTTCGATCGACCCGGCCGGCGGCTCAGGCCATCGCCAGGCCGACTACGCCGGGATCTGCGTGGTGCGCATACGCTGGCCGCGCGACGCCAAGCTCCCCGAGGTTCAACTCCTAGAAGCCATCCGCTCCGAGCAGGGCATGATCGAGCAGATCGACTTGGCGGCACAACTCGCCAGCGATTACGAATGCAAGATCGTTCTGGAGTCGGATGCCATCCAGGGACCGCTCTATCGCAGCGTGTTTCAGAACCGCCACCCGAGAGCGGTGATCCTGCCTTTCTTCACCCGCTCTCGCAAGTTCGACACCGAGATGGGGCTGACGGTGATCCGAACTCTGGTCAAAGACAAGTTGCTCAAGACCTCGATCGAGAAGTTGGACTCGGAAGGCGTGCAGGCTTTCATGCGCGAGATCCGCGACCTTGGTACGGAAGGCGCCGCCGATCACCTCTCGTGCTCCGTCTGGTTCGCAGTCAGATGGATCTATGACCAGGTGCGCGCCTACTCCGGCCCGCAGTTGGTGACTTACGGCGGCGGTCGCGCTCCCGGCAGGACTACACCGTTGAGTTGGGCGACATGGCGACGGTAGAGCTGATCAACCCCAACGCGGCGCTCGGGCCTTACGAGATCCTCGAAATCCTCGATCAACGCAAGGTCGACTTCGCTCCGCGCGACCGCGCTTACGAGATGTACAACAACTACTACCGCGGGAAGTCGCAGTCGGTCGGCTCGCCGAGCGTGCTGGGGGCCAACTCGCAAGGTCGCCCGCTGCTGCGTGTGGGCGAGTCGATGAATCGGGAGCGTGTCTATTCCTCTCAGCGCCTTGCTCCGATCGTGGACGACAAACAGGCACTACTCGGACGGATGCCTGCCTCGCGCGTGGAGCCGAAGGATCAGTCGGCTGAGGGCGTGACCAACGGCGAACTCCTCACCAAGTACCTGATTTCGACGCACGAACTCTCGGCCATGGATCGCCAGCAGGCGGAGATGGGCTTCTATCTGCCCTGCCTGGGGGACGGCTGCTACGTGCTCGAGGTCGAACCTGACCTGCGCCGCGTGGTCTGGACGGTGGTCGATCCCTCGACCGCCTACCCGAGCTTCATGTCCGGCTACCGGCGCTACGACATCCTCGATCTCTGCGTCCACTACACGATGGACGCCTGGGCAGCGCGGGCGCGCTGGGGCAAGAAGTTCGAGGCAGAGGATCAGGGTCGAGTGCCGGTCACCATCTACACCTCGCGCTACCAGCGCACGGTCGTGGTGGGCAAGAGCGAGCCTGAGGTGGTGGCGCACATGGACTGGAACCTCAAGTTCTGTCCGGCTGTGTGGGTCTACAACAAGGTCAACGGGCAGATGGCGAACTCCGACATCGCCCAGTCGCTCGTCCAGCAGGACGCGCTTGACTTCCTGATGAACCTGTTCATGGACGGAGCGGTGCAGAACACCTACCGGATCATCGGCGTGCGCAATCCGCTGTCCGTGAGCGGGGAACCGATCCAGGTCGGCCCTGGTGCGCCGCCCGTACCGCTCGGTGTCGACGGCGACATCATCGTGCCCAACACCACTGGCGATCTGCACTCGATCACCTTCGGAATGCAGCAGTTGATCTCGGACATCAACGTTGCCACCGGCACCTCGCAGGTGCGACAGGAAGGCACCATGCACTCCTCGATCCAGACCGGACGCGCCGCCCATGCTCTGCAAGGTCCGCAGGCCACGCGCGTGGAGTTGAACCAGGCCGAGCTCGGCGCAGCCATCCAGAAAGCCAATGCCATGACGCTTGAGATGCAGGAAAAGGCGCCGCTGCTCGGTGACCACGAGTTCGAAATCTACGGGCGTTACAAGGGCGCAGCGTTCTTGCAGAAGATGTCAGGCAAGGACATCGACGGCTGGTATCGCACCTCGGTCTTCTGGGAGCCAGTCACTGGCATGAACCTGCAACAGAAGACAGCGGTTGCCTACGAGGGCAAGATGGCGAAGCTCTGGTCAGGCCACCGCGCCATGGAGATCGCCGGCGTGGACGATCCGACCGGAATGCAGCGCCAGATCGAGCAGGAGACGATCGCCGAGGCGCATATCCAAGCTGAAGCGCAGGGCATCATGGGCGGCGGCCAGCCTCCTCCCGGTGGCGGCGCTCCCCCTGGAGGGCAAGGCGGAGCACCCCCGTCTGCCTCCGGGGGCGGTGCAGCACCTGGCGGTCAGTCACCGCCCCTCAACATCGCGCGTCCGGCTGGGCTCGGCGCCGATCGCGCACCCGGTCAGGGCTTGCCGACCGGCGTCCCGCAAGGCGTCAGCCGCGAGGCAGTCCAGAAAGCACTCGGCATCGTCGCCCCCAACCTCAAGGCGACCGTTGCCATCGTGGGCGAGATCGCCCAGAAGGGCGAGGGTAAGCACATCGAGGTGCTGGTGGCAGACTTCCGCGACGTACCGCGCGTCACACCGATCCTGCGTGCGCTCGACCCCAACGCCAAGGTCAGCGTCAAGAAAGAAAGCGAGTGGCCTACTGACGCGATCAGGGTGGCATAGTGCCCATCGACGCCATCGACAAGCAGCCGCAGGACATATCGGGCGATGCGCCCGCACAACAGCCTCTCACTCCCGCGAAAATGGCGGGCGCTCAGAAGCAGCAGGTCAATCGCACGCAGCTCGGCCCGAAGCCAACCAACCCCGCGCGGCAGTCACCTACCGCTGCCGATAAGGCCGACAGTCAAGCCAAGGACAAACCCGACGAGCAGCCACAGCCACCCGTTGATGCGCAGCCTCAACCAGAGCATGGTATCGGACCTGCCTGGCAAGCGCTCACCGATGGCATTGGGGCGATCAGCAAAGACCCGGAGTGGATGCAGCATCCTCTGTTGCGTGTGTTCGCTGACTCGAGCGCGAAAGGGACTGACGCCTACGAGCAAGACTTGTGGGGCGCAACACAGTGGTGGGGGCGCGTCGTCAACGCGGCGTTCGACACCAACGCAATACACGCTGCGGCGGCGAACATCGAACATGACAACTCGATCGGGGGCAAGGTCGCGCAGCAACTCTTCGGCATCCACAACGACCCCGCGAGCGAGTTTGCATGGAAGGCTATTCCCTACGCGCTAGTGATGATGTCGGAGTGGGAACCCTGGCTCTGGATGCCCGCCGTGGCCGCCGGCGGCCCTTCGCAGGTTAATCAGTTGCCGCAGGCGATGATGTCGTTCTTCGGCAATGATCTGAAGCATCCGCAGTTCCAAGACCCCGAGTGGTACGCGCGCATGGGCTCTTACGTTCTCGGTGCGGCGCTGATCGCCAAGGGTGGCGGCAAGGCCGCAGGGCCGCTGATGAAGTTCTCTGGGCGCCTGAAACTCCTCGAGCCGTTCGCCGAGCACGCCGACCGCATTCTCGGCGGGCCGGGAGACAAGACCCCGATCAAGGGGCCGGACGGTGCGATCTACGACCCCAACAAAGACCCGCAGGGCCACGCCTATGCGACCTGGTGGAACGACAATCTCGCTCCGGTCGAGGAGAAGGTCACGGCGATCGGCAAGGCGGCGACTCAGGCGGCTGACCAACTCATCGCTCACCCTGACATTGAGGGCGCCTATCAGGTAGTCAAGAACGATCCGACCGCAAAATCGGACTTCGCGAAATTGCTTGACCTCCCACCGACCGCAACCTCACAGCAGGTCAAGAGCCGGTTCTTCGCCATGGCTGAGCAGCGCGCGATCTCTCCGCAGCTCTCGGCGAAGATCCTCAAGGACTGGGATCGCTTCGGCCCGACGATCGGACAGATGGGCAAGTTGCACTACTGGCACGCGGGCGAAGCTCCGTACCGCAACGTAATGACCTCACTGGAAGGAATCTCTGACGTAGCCAAGAAAGAGTCTGCCCATAGCGCCATGCGTGCAGCCAACGGGTTTCGCGCGGACCTGTGGAAGGGAGTTCATGGCTTTGGTAACGACCTCTCCGAGGCGATGGTCAAGGGCATCCTCAACCACGGACGCTCGACGCCTTACTACGTAACCAAGATGGCAACTGCCGTGCGCGAGGTGTTGCCGACCGCCGCCGAGCGACAGCGTGTCAGTCGTGCAATTGAGGCGGCCAACGCCAGGGGTGGCGAGGTGGTTGCGCAGTCGCTCTACAACTCACTGACGCCACATGAGAAGTGGGGTGTGGACTTCTATCGCCGCATCGTCGGCGAGGTGCGGGCGGCTAAGCAGATTCATGGACGGCAGCTTGAAGCGCAACCCAATTTCTTCTACCGCGTACCCAAGCGCATCGACAACCTCGACGCCATCCTCAAGGGCATTCCCGAAGGCATCCGCACCAAGGCGGGTGATGTAGCGCGGGGTCGGTCGCCGTTTGGCTACGTTGCCAAGGAACATCGCGCGGCGCAGATCACGCTCGACCCCGAGGGGGGGTATCGCGCAGAGCAGGCTTACGCGACCACGGAGGACGCCAATATCCAGCGCGCGCACTGGCGCGATCAGATCAAGGCCGACCTTGTGGAGCGCGCAAAGAAAGACCCCGACCTGGCGAAGATTACCGCCGACCCGCAGAAGCTCGACGCGCTCGCCTACGCAGAGATCCCGGACTTCTCGACAGACGTGCTGGACTCGTTGCTTGGCTCGGGTGACCGCGGCATGGTGCCGGACGTGAACGCGCTCTACACCCATCAGGTCATGGAGTCAGCGAAGCAGACGTTGGTCAAGCACGATAAGGACGGGCGCTGGCACCCGCTGGCGGTGGCTCGCTCTGAGTCAGGGCAGGAATCCTCACCGACACTCAACGATCACTTCAAAGAGTTGCACGGCGCGGACACCACGACCGACTTCTACAAAGGTCAAGGCTGGCACTCTATCGAGGGCTTCGGCTCGGGTCATGTGTTTCACCCCTCGCTCGCCGATCCTCTCAATGAGGCGATCCGCTTCGGCAAGGGCGACTCGGACGCCGCGATGCGGCAACTCAAGAAGCTGAGCGGTCTGGGCAAGAAGATGATCATGCTCAATCCGGCCTGGCACTCGGGCAACATGATGGGTCGCTTCATGATGCTGGCGGGAGCGCATCCGGTCGGCGTGGCGCGAGCGATCATCAAGGCGCGGGGTGGGGCCGATCTCAACCCCGAGCAGGCGCGGGAGTGGTGGGATCTCCAAGAACACGAAGCGATGGAGCACGGACTGCTGCCGCCGCAACTCAACGAGGACGTGGTGAATACGGCCGGCAAGTACCACGCTCTGGCGACTGGCGATGTGGAGACAGGGCTGCCGCTCGATGTGAAACAGCCGGTTGAGGGGATCAAGACCGCAGCGGCGGACACGCTGAACGCAGTCAAGGGTGTGAACTCCTGGTGGCAGAACCACGTCAACGGACTGATGTGGTCGAAGATCCACGACTTCAGCGTGCTCTCCTACATCGTACTCAAGGACGATGCGATCAATCGCGGTATGTCACCGGGCGACGCGCGCCTGATGGCTTCGAGTCAGGCCAACTCGTTCGGCGGCATGGTGTCGCCCGACCGCTGGATGAACTCGCCGGCGATGCACGATCTCTCTCAGCTCTTGCTTTTTGCGCCCAACTGGTGGCGTACCTTTCCGCGCATTCTGCTCAACTCTTACGACCGTATGGGCATGAAGTCCAACCCTGCCCTCACGCACGCCTGGGCGCTCAACGGAGCCAAGACGATCGGAGCCATGATCCTTCTCAAGGGCGCGACCGACAACCTGCTCAACTGGTCGATGTCCGGGCACTGGCAGTTTCAGAATCCGGATGGCTACAGGAACCAGGTCACCATGGATCGCTTCTTCCCGACCGATCCGACCACGGGCGCGCACCACGTCATGGAAGACCCCATGTTTCGCCAACCAAACGACCTCGAGAAGGCTATGGGCATTTACGAGCCGATGCAGCATGGCGATTGGCATCCTGACTTCACGGACGCCTATCAAGGCACGGCGGAAGTGCTTGCAGCACGCGCCTCGCCGCTGGTTCAGGCGCTTGAGACGGCGAGCAACTGGGATATCTACAACACGATCAAGCACCGTGCCCTTCGCTGGGTTGATCCAAGTAAGCCCGGGCAGTTCTCGGGGCAAGCGGCTGCGGCTGGTGCGTTGAACTTTGCTCCGTTCGGTCCTGCGTATACGGCGCAGGCAGGTCTACAGGGAGCAACAGCCGCCCCTCAGACGCTCGATTGGGGGCCATTCAAAGGAACACAGATTCCAGGCTGGGCTGCGCGCGCATTCGATCCCAACGATCCGCTTTCGACTGTGCTGGGATGGCTCGGTGTTCGCGGCGGCTATCCTGCGCCAGTCTCGTCCGATGCGCGAGGGCTGTCTAGTGACGAAACCACCCAACTGCATACTTATACAAACGATTGGAATAATTATTTAACCAAGCAGCAGCAGGCGGTGATGGGTGGCGGCATGACATGGAGTGACTTCGCCTACAACTACAAGCAGCAGGCGGCCGCGTACTCGAACAAGGTGCAGGGCTTGACCGGTGGCACCTCGCAGTACATGCAGGGCGCGGATGGGCTGCTCTCAAAGTACGAGTCGTTCTACAACGACAAGCAGGCTTTCGACGCCAACGGCGACATCAACTGGTCATACGTACAGAAGCAGCAGGATCAGTTGCAGTCCCAGACCGACCCGGCGACCTGGCGGCAGATGATCGCGCTCAAGGACAAGCGGGAGATGCAGTTCCCGGTACTACGCGCCTACAAGGACTCGCTTCAGAACTACAAGAACTTTCAGGACACCTGGGCCAAAGAGAACGGGCTGGATGGCGAGACGCTGCGCAATGACATCGCAACGGCCGCGAGTTCACCGAACTTCCAGCAGGCAGAGGCGAAGAATCCAGTGGTGGGGAAGTGGTACAACGCCAAGCGTCAGTGGGAGATGGATTCCAAGCAAGGCTTCGCCTACGGACTGTTCACCAACAACACCTATGTAATGCGTGTCGTGTCTCCGGGCGGCGATCCCAAGCAGGCTGAGGCGGCTGAGCAGAAGATCCTTCCGCAGATCGAGAGTGAGGAGGCGGCTGGTAAGTTCGTGACGCCGACCGGCCAGTGATCGAGCGGTGGGCTTCCCGTAGAAGTCAGCGCGTGATTTTGGCCTTCTTCATTGTTATCGCCCTTCAGTACCTATGGGCAGCTTGGAGTATCCAGCCATGAGCATCGGTCCGTACAACAATCCCGTTTCGCCGTCGCCCGAGGGTAGTAGTTTCAGCGTTCCAACGCAGTCGCCATCAACCCCGACGACACCAAGCGCCACTAACCCCGACGCAGCCAAAACCAACTTCGAAAAGATCGCGGTTGCCAAGATGCAGAACATGGCAGGCACACGAGGCTACCTGCTCGATAGTTCGGCGCTGACCGCCATCGCAGACAAACTCTGGCAATCAGTCTCGTTGCAGCAGCTCTACGCGGGGTACACACAGAACGCTAGCCAGTACGCGGTTGCGCTCGACGCCGCGATCATGAACACGGTCCTCAACCCCTCGCTCGATCCGACGATCGACCCCACGATCATGCCGGACTATGCCTCGACCATGCAGTCGGCGGGGCTGGACCTGACGCCGGCTATGTTGCAGGCGCTCAGCAACTCCACGATGGCGGCCAACGCCACCGTGCCGCGCCCCTTCGACACCTCGACGGTAAGCGGCTATGACTACGGGCAGGCGCTACCCGCCGACCTCGCCAAGTTCACCGGACTGACCAACCACGAAGGCATCGACTACGGAACCCCGAATGGGAGCCGCATCGTCTCGCCCTTCGCAGGCACGGTGACCGTGATGTCGGCGGATGATCCGCAGGCCAAGTATTACGGCCAGCGCGTGACGGTCACTCTGGATAACGGCTGGAAGATGAGTTTCGGGCACGTCGGTGCCTACGAGGTGCAGAACGGGGCTCGCGTCAATCCGGGTGACCTGCTTGCTCTTTCAGGCCAGAACCAGGGTGACTCGAGCGGAGCCGTAACGCTGGTGGAGTGGCAAGACCCGAGTGGCAAGTTCATGAACCCCCATCAGGTGCTCGATCCGATATTTAGCGGGTCCACGTTCTCCAACCTTGGAGTTCCGGGAGCGGCTGGCACGGGAATGCCGTCGGTCAATACCATCCTCGACCGCGAGTACCCGACCGTCAAGAGCGACTGGACGAACCTGTTCGGTACGCCTCCCTCGCCCGAGGATGTCTACAACGTAACGCAGCACGGTTCTTCTCCGACCGAGTGGCGCGACTACATGCGCTCTTTGCCAGGACACATCAACGGCATGACCGTAGGCCAGATCTCAGATCTGCGGGGAACCGTGGATAGTGTGTCTCAGGCGGCGCTTGGTCACGGCGGGACAGACGGCATCGTCAAGGAACTCTACGACCAGGGCATGACCGGCCAGAAGCAAGTACAGCTCTGGTACAACGAGCACTCGGCGAACGAACTCGACAGCACGACCTACAACGCGATCTACAAGGCGAATCAGTCGACCATGACCAATATCCTCAACGAGACTGGATTCGACCCTCGTATAGCCCAGCAGCAGGCAGCCCAAGCTAAGCAGACCGATCCGGGCGCGCGACCGGGCGGACATGGGACGCAGACCGTATGAGTGACGATTACAACTCGATAGCGAAGTCTTATTGGGATCAGCAACCACACCCGCGCGATCCTTCGGGCACGCTCAAGATCGGAGAATTCGCAACGGCGGTCAAGCTCGCGACGATGGCGAAGTTTGGCGGTCATGCAACCCCGCACGAGGCGGCGCTGTTTTGGCCCCAGTTCAAGGCCACGAACATGTCGCCCGAGGAGTTCGAGCACACGCTCGACAAGATTGCTCCGCTCAGCTTCACCTACCACGGACGGCCGCCGACCATGAAGGAAATCGCCAACCTCAAGGACGCGCCGCCGCACGAGGCGACCAAGTATTTCCACGATCTGCCGCACAGGATTTACGGCGATGTGTCAGCCGGGGCAATGGTCAAGGCGGTCCAGGCGGCTAAGCCTCACGCCATGGAGCACCTGGGTCGCGAACCGGAGCTCAACGAGGCGCGCTACCTGCACCACAGCGGAGAGCCTCCCGCGAATTACTACGCGAGATTGGGCGCACAGGCACAGCAAGCAAGCGATAATGCCACCAATGGCACATCGGCTAACGTCGGGGCAAACCCCGGAGGACGCGGCATGGTTGCTCCTGGGGGACCGCAGATTAACCAATGAACTGCAAATCGTGAACGGCGTCGCCTACATCCGCGGCGAGAAGGCTGGACCACCGGCGAAATGGGCCGCGGCACCGCGCAAGCAAGAGCCAGATCGTGCCGAGCACTGATCCTTTTGATCCGAACTCTCCGTCTGCCAAGGCTGCCGCACAGAAGGCCAAGGTTGCTGCGGACCAAGCAGCGGCAGCGGCTAAGGCCACGTCTCCAGCCGCACCAAGTTCTGGGTACACACCCTACAAGGCCCCTGCCGCCACAAGCACTGCCGCTAGCACATCCATGCCTGCGGGTGGCTGGGCATCCTGGAAAGATGTTCCTATTGGGGAGCAGAACACTCTGGCGGGAATGGTCGATATCTGGGAACAGTCGATTGGATATCAGGTACCGATAACCGCCAATGACCTACTTCTAATGGTCAATGCAGGGGTTGAAACTCAGCACGACCTCGGGCAGTGGATCGCGAATACTGCTCCTGATCGCTTCGGTACGGTGATTCAGAACATGCCGTGGGCGCAGTACGGCATGGACAAGGACACCTACGCGGCCACGGCGGGCACGTTCGAGACGGAGTACAAGAAGATCACCGGACAGGACATCAGTAAAGAGGCGTTGGCTCAGGCGTTTCTTTCCCCGCCGGCGGCTGGCGGCGGCATAATGACTGGCTCGCAATACGCGCAGCAACTCATGAACGACCAGTCGATCCAGAACACCTACGGCTGGGTGAAGTACGGCCTCGACTACGCGTCGTGGACGCAGACCAAGCTCTCGATGCGCACTGGCATGGGGCGTGACATCAACGACGCTGAGGCGGCGACCTTGCTTCAGTACAACAAGGCGGCGACTGGCGGTAGTTACAGCGTTACGGCCAAGCAGACGGGCCAGCAGTCTCAGGCGCAACCGGCAGGGGCGGGCGGCTCAGTTGTCCGGTAACCATGTTCGGTGGCAGCGCGGGGTGTTCTTTTTTGACCGTACTGGTCGCCACCGCATCTTTTCGTTTCGATGGCGTACCTGGTGGCTTCAGTTCGAGTGGGCTAGATTCGATGCCTGAGGAAGTCAAATCGGAATATCAAGTATTCCACGACTGGTGGGAGAAATACGCCATGACGCTCAACCAGCGCGCCACTCTGAACTGGATCGAACTCGCTTGGGCGGGATGGTTTGCCCGCTCGGAAATAGCGGAGAATAAGGAGCCGTCAATATTCCCCCGCAAGGGGCCAGGAGATTAAATGCCGAGGCTAGTGTGGGTTGACCCCAATCATCCGGCGACGAAGAACCAGTACATCACGACCTTGAACAACGATCCAAACGTTCCAGCCGGGTATGTGCTAAGCAACACGAGCGACGGCTCGGCGCAGATCGTTGACGGCAAGACCGACCAGAACTTGCAGGTCTATGTCGGCGGGCAAGCGAGTGGGGGGTATCCAATTTATTACGGGTATAGCGATGGGCTGAACACGAGCAAAAATCCAAACGGGATTTTGGGCGGATGATTCTCAAAGCTTGTCCAGGTTGTGGGAGCCTGTTTGAAACGAGCAATCGCCTCAAGGTCTACCACTCTGAGAAGTGTCGAAAGAATGCGTGGAGTCGCGAGCGAAACAAGGTAGACCCTGAGTATTTCAAACAGAAGCACCAACGATGGTACTGGGGCGATCGCGATAGATCTCGACTCGCACGTCGGCGGTCACTTCTCCGAGAAAAGTACGGACTGACGCTTGAGCAAGTTGCCAGGATGGTTGAGGCTCAGCGTGGCCTGTGCGCGTTATGTGGCGAATCGCTCCCGAAACGATTCCACATCGACCACGACCACAAGACCGGAGTAATCCGAGGGTTGCTTCATGATCAATGCAATCGCGGGCTGAGTTTGTTCGGGGATGATCTCGGGCGACTGAAGCAGGCGGTCGCCTATTTGGAGGATCGCTGATGCCGTTTGAGACAGTCCCGACAAATGATCCCGAAGCCGACAAGGACGCCAAGCGCAAGGTTCTGACCGCCGACGAGCATGATCAGATCAAGCGCAACAAGCGCTGGCTGGTCGAGCAGACAGGGATTCCCTACCAGTACTGGACTGACAAGGCCACGCGCCAGATGGCGCAGATCACGCCGGCGCCCTTGCTGTGGAAGAACCGCATCATGCTCTGCTTGCCACTCGGGGAGATCGGCTACAGCTTCTTCTGGCAGATGCTCACTGGTGCGGTCAAGCACATCGGCTGGCACATCGACAACCAGCTCCTCATGACCAACTCGGGGCAGTTTCTCCCCGACTCACACAATTCGATGGTCAAGGCGGCGCTGGCGATTCCTGGTTGGAACTACCTCGGCTTCCTCGAGCACGACCACTCGTTTCCCTCGAACATGCTGGAGTTAGCCAGCGACTACACCGATCCGATCGTGGGCGGCCTCTATTTCAACCGCATGGCGGAGGCGCCGGAGCCGATCGTCTACTACTGGAACTCCACGCGCACGGCGATTGGGCGGTTGCAGCCGTTCCAGATGGCACCGATCTTGGAGAAGCGTGGTCTCTACGTGGTCGATGTGGTTCCCATGGGTTGCACCTTCATCCGCCGCGACGTGTTTGAGAACTGGCCCAAGGACGTGCCCTACTTTGCCGCTCCGACCTCGCAGTTGAACGGCAAGCAGATGTCTGACGACGTGTTCTTCTGCCGCCATGCGCAAGAGCAGGGATACGAGATCAAGGTGGACTCGCGCATCGAGCCGAAGCACTGGGGGCTGATCGGGGTGGACAGCCGCTATTACACCTCCTGGGTTCACGCGATGCGCAAGGAGGGCAAGACCGAGCCGGTTCCCGAGCATATCTGGGAGCCTGAGCACGGCAATATCGAAGTCCACAACCGCCCCATCGTGGACGTGCCGTTGTCGCCCGAAGCGGCAGCCGAGAGGCTCGTCGGCATCGCGCGCGGAGTGAGTTCAAACGGCGAGCACATAGGAGACTTCCCAACCGATGGCTGAAAAATGCACTGGCTACCACTGGAGCAATGTGACGTTCGTCGAGGGCGGAAAGCGCTACGCGAGTCTTGGCTGTCGCACCTGTGGTCGTCTGGACCCTAGCGCTCCACGACAAGAAATTCCGATTGATGACGTGACGGGGCTCTCGGCATGTGGCCCAGAGGTGTGGTTTACCTATGCTGCTCAGCCGATCATCTTGTCAGGGACTCTCTGATGGCTGAAGCAGTCAAGTCCGAAGAAAAGGTCAAATACCTCGCCAACCCGGTCGAGCGTTTTCAGCCGCGGCCTGGGCAGACAAAGGAGGACATCATCGACGACTTCCACAAGCTCTCCTACTCGGCAGCGTTCGAGGAGGGGCTGACCTGGCAGCGCACGAAATGGCTGGGGGTGCCGCTGTTCA
>Ga0307470_10000174_pt1 | contig 44497 bp, 31 predicted proteins | sample atmos_gasesAM3C__FD_204565 | JGI IMG/M metagenome (GOLD analysis project Ga0307470, IMG submission 204565) | Hardwood forest soil microbial communities from Morgan-Monroe State Forest, Indiana, United States - atmos_gasesAM3C_05 | ecosystem: Environmental > Terrestrial > Soil > Temperate forest... | reverse complement strand
CCTGCGCCTGCGCCTCTACGCCCACGGGCTCGTCGACCCGACCGACGCGCCCGAGGAGGATGGCGCGCCGCGGCCGGCCGTGCCGCTCCCTGCCGGGCCGGCGATCGAGCGCGTCGCCTACGCGGCGCCGGAAGGCCTCGTCGTACCGCCCTGGCGCGCGCGCCAGATCCTCCGCCGCCTGGCGCCGCTCCTCGCCGCCGCCGACGGCAACCGCGTCCTCTTCGCCCCCAACTACCTGCTGCCCCCCCTCTTCCGGCTGGCGCGCGGGGCCCGCGTCGCCACCGTCCACGACCTCGCGATCCACCAGGTTCCCTGGGCGGTGCGGCCAGATTCCGGCGCCGCGCTCGCCCGCGGCCTGGCGCGGACCCTCTTGGAGGCCGACCTGCTGCTTACCCCGAGCGCGGCGGTCAGGGGCGAGCTCGTCGCCTTCGGCGTGGCGCCCCAGCGGGTACGGGCGATCCATCATGGCCCGGGGCACGGTCCGGGACACCTGACTGCCGCCGGGCGACCGCCCGTGGGGACACCCGAGCGCTTCGTCCTCCACGTCGGCACGCTCGAGCCGCGCAAGAACATCCTTTTCCTTCTCGACGTCTGGCGGCGAGCGACGCTCGCGAGCCTCTCCGGCTCCGAACCGCCGCCGCCTCTCGTCCTCGCCGGCGGCTTCGGCTGGCGGGCCGACGAGCTGCGGCGGGCGGTGGCGCGGGCGGCGGACGAGGGCTGGCTCGTCCACCTCGGGTACGTGGCGCCGGCCGAGCTCGCCGCGCTCTACGGCGCCGCCGAGGCCGCCGTCCTCCCCTCGCTCTACGAGGGCTTCGGCCTGCCCCTCCTCGAGGCGCTCGCGGCGGGGCTCCCGGTCGTCGCGAGCGACATCCCGGTGCACCGCGAAGTGGCGGGCGAGGCCGCGCTCTACGCCCCGCCCGACCAGCCCGCGCGCTTCGCCGCCCAGGTGGCGGTGCTCCTCGCCGACCCCGAGCTCCGGCGGCACCTTGCCGGCGCGGCGCGCGCCCGCGCCGCGGGCTTCTCCTGGGAGCGGGCGGGCGCCGAGGCGGCGCGGGCCTTCGCCGACGCCGACCGTGGCCGATGACGAGGGGCACCGGAAGCCCTGCGCGGCGGACCGACCTCGCCTGGCAGGCCCTCGCCGCGGCCGTCTACCTCGCCCTCACCCTCGTCTACCTGCGGCCGATCTGGCGCCTCGGCGCCACCCACATCGCGCCCGACCCCGGCGATCCGGTGTTCATCCTCGACATCTTGAAGTGGGGCATCCATCAGGCGCGGCTCGGCTTCCCCGATTTCTGGAACCTGCCCATCTTCTACCCGACGCGCGGGGTCACCGCCCTCTCCGAGCACCTCCTCGGGCCGGCGCTCGCCGCCGCCGCCTGGAGGGCCGTCGACCCCAACCCCATCGCCGCCTTCAACCTGATCTTCGCGGCGAGCTTCGTCGCCTGCGGCTGGAGCGTCTTCTACGTCCTGCGCCGGAGCGGCTCTGCCCCGCTCCCAGCGCTCCTCGGCGGGGCGGTCTTTGCCTTCTCGCCCTTTCGCTGGGACCATCTGAGCCACCTCCAGGTCCTCCTCGCCGGGCTCGTCCCCCTCGTCCTGTGGCGCTGGGATCGCCTCGTCGCGGCGCCCTCCTGGCGGCGCGCTGCCGGGTTCGTCGCCCTCTATGCCGTCCACCTCTCGGGCGGCACCTACCTCGCCTACATGATCCACTTCCCGCTCGCAGCTCTCCTGGCGAACCGGCTGGCGAGCCGTCCGGACGCCCCGGGCGGCCGCGCGCTCGCCGCCCGCCGCCTGCGCGTCCTCCTCCCCACCGTGGCCCTCTGCGCCGCGCTCTTCGGGGCCCTCTTCTGGCCCTACGCGCGGGTCGCGCGCGCCCTCGGGCTCGAGCGCACCGAGCACGAGGCGCGCGACTTCGGCGCCTCGGCGGTGAGCTTCGTCACGCCCTCGGCGCGGAATCTCTACAGCGACCTCTTCCCCGCCGCCCTGTGGCGGCTCGAGAACGCCCTCTTCGCCGGCTTCCTCCCCACCGCGCTCGCCGCCGCGGTGCTCGCCGCCGGGATCCGCCGCCGGCGGGCGCCCCCGGAGCGGCCGCTCTCGCCCGCGCGCCGATGGACGCTCGCGGGCCTCCTCCTCGCGGCGGCCGCCGGCTACGCCCTGGGTGAGGTGGTGACCTGGCGCCAGCACGGCGGCTACGAGCTGCCGTTCCTCCTCTTCGCCGGCGGCCTCGGCGGCTGGGTCGTCCTGCGCCGGCGCTGGGGCGGCGACGGGCCGCTGCGCCTCGCGGGGATGGACCCCTGGACGCGCGGCCTGCTCTTCTCCACCGTCGCCTGCCTCCTCCTCGCCCATCCGCTGGTCTACGCCGTGCTGATGAAGTGGGTGCCGGGGATGAAGGGCATGCGGGTACCGGCCCGCTTCTACGTCTTCGTCTCGTTCCCGCTCGCCTGCGCCGCGGCGCGCGGCTTCACCGAGCTCCGCGCCCGGCTGGCGACCCCGGCGGCGCGGCGGGCGTTCGGGCTCTTCGTCGCCATCGGCCTCCTCGTCGAGCTCGCTCCCCGCGCGCTGACCTGGATCCCCCTCGAGCCGGAGCGCGGCTTCCCTCCGGTCTACCGCTGGCTCGCCGCTCGCGGCGACCTGCGCGCCTACGTCGAGCTGCCGTTCGGCGACCTCTCGGAAGCCACCGCCGTCTATCACGACAGCCTCGCCTGGAGGCCGCTCGTCAACGGCTACAGCGGCTACACGCCGGCGCCCTACCGCGAGCTGCAGGCCGCCGGCTGCTTTCCCCTGCCGGACGGCGCGGCCCTCGACCTCCTCCGCCGCTGGGGGGTGACCCACGTCCTCCTCCACACCGCGGCCCTCGACCGGCGCTGGGAGCGGCGGGTGGTGCGCGAGTGGGAGGCCGCGGGCCGCGGGGTCGTCGTCTACGACGACGGCGGCGACCGGGTCTACCGGATCCTCCCGTCGCCGCCGGCCCTGGCAGGTAAGATCCCGCGGTGACCGCCGTCCGCTCGAGCCGTCCGACGATCGCCGTCGACCTGCGCGCGCTCGTTCCGGACGCGACCGGCATCGGCGTCTATACGCGCGAGCTCCTCCTGGCGCTCGCCCGCGGCTCCGGGGCCTTCCGCTATCTCGGGCTCGCCCACCGCCCCGTGCAGGGGGCGGCGGAGCTGGCGGCGGCGGGCATCGCCCTCGAGGCTCACCCGGCGCCCTTAGGCGTCCTCTGGCAGCAGCTCGTCCTGCCGCGGCGCCTGGCGCGGGGGGACGTCGACCTCTTCTGGTCGCCCCTGACGACGCTCCCGCTCGCGCCGCCGGTGCCGGCGGTCGTCACCGTCCACGACCTCACCGCCATCCTCCTGCCCGAAACCCACAACGCCAGGGTCCGCTGGAGCCTGGTCCCCTTCCTCTCGCGGTCGCTCCTGCGCGCGCGCCGCGTCGTCGCCGTCTCGCGGGCGACCGCCGCCGACGTCGCCTTCCACTTTCCCGAGACGGCGCCCCGGCTGCGGGTGGTCCACGAAGGGGTCGACCCCGCCTTCGCCCCGGCCCCGCCGGAGCGGGTGGCGGCGATCCGCCTTGAGCTGGGCTGGCCGGGCGGCTATCTCCTCTGCGTCGGCACCGTCGAGCCGCGCAAGAACCTGGGGATCTTGTTGGACGCCTGGGAGGCGCTCCTCGCCGGCGGCTCCTCCGAGGCCGCGGCGCCACCCCCGCTGGTCCTCGCCGGCGGCTACGGCTGGGGGAGCCGCGGCCTCGTCCGCCGCATCGAGCGGCTGGCGCCCCGCGGCGTCCACGCCCTCGGGCGGGTGGCGCCCGAGCACCTCCTGCGGCTCTACCAGGGCGCCCTCCTCTTCGTCTACCCGTCGCTCTACGAGGGCTTCGGGCTGCCGCCCCTCGAGGCGATGGCGTGCGGCGTGCCGGCGGTCGTCTCGGACGCGGCGAGCCTCCCCGAGGTGGTGGGGGACGCCGGCATCACGGTGCCGCCCCACGACGCCGGGGCGCTCGCCGCCGCCCTCGCCGCCCTCTTAGCCGACCCCGGCCGCCGCCGCGAGCTCGCGCGGCGCGGCGTCGAGCGGGCGAAGCTCTTCCGCTGGGAGACGGCGGCCGCGCGGATGGAGGAGATCTTCGCCGAGGCATTAGAATGACGGCTACCCGGGAGCCCGGCTTGCCCTTCACGATCGGTCTCGACGCGCGGAAGATCCAGGACTTCGGCATCGGCACCTACGTGCGCAACCTGGTGCGCTCGCTCGCCGCCCTCGACCGCGAGAACCGCTACGTGCTGCTGGTGCGGCCGGCCGACCGGGAGGCGCTCCCCGAGCTGCCGGAGAACTTCCGCACCGTCGTCGAGAGCTCGCCCGTCTACTCGCCGCGCGAGCTCGTCGCCCTCTCCTGGCGACTCTTCCGGCTGCAGCTCGACCTCTACCACGCCACCCACTACGTGCTGCCGGCGGTGGTGCCGTCGCGCGTGGTGGTGACGATCCACGACATCATCCACCTGCTCTATCCCGAGTTCCTGCCCTCCGGGCTCGCCTTCCTCTACGCCCAGCGGATGATCCACCGGAGCCTCACCCGCGGCGACCGCATCATCGCCGTGTCGCAGAACACCAAGAGCGACCTGATGGAGTACTTCGACGTCGACGGCAAGAAGATCCAGGTGGTCTACAACGGCGTCGAGGAGCGCTTCCGCGAGCGGCTCCCCGAGGACGAGCTCGAGCGACGGCTGGCCGCCGCCGAAATCGTGCGGCCGTACCTCCTCTTCGTCGGCAACCCCAAGCCTCACAAGAACCTCGACAACGTCGTGCAGGCCTACGCGCGGGCGCGCCGCATGGCCCAGTTCGACGCGCCGCTCGTCTGCGTCGGCGACAAGACCGGCGCCGACGCGAAAATCCGCCAGCGCGCCCAGTACCTGGGGCTCGCCGACCGCGTCCACCTGCTCGGCCACGTCGCCGACGAGCTGCTGCCGGCGATCTACCAGGGGGCGGCGCTCTTCCTCTACCCCACGCTCTACGAGGGCTTCGGCCTGCCGGTCGTCGAAGCGATGGCCTCGGGGGTGGCGGTCATCACCTCGAACACCTCGGCGCTCAAAGAGATCGCCGAGGGCTACGCCCACCTGGTCGATCCCCTCGACGTCGACGGCATGGCCAAGGCGATCGCCCGCTGCATGGCCGACGACGAGCACCGCGCCGCGCTCGCCAAGCTCGGGGCGCGGCGCGCCGAGGATTTCCGCTGGGACGAGACGGCGCGGCGGACGCTCGCCATCTACCGCGCGGCGCTCGGCGCGCCGCCCGCCGAGGCGGCCGGCAAGACGGCCGGCGGGTCCGGCGCCATTCTCGGGGCCTCGATGGGAGGCGGCGGTTGACCGACCCGCTCGCCGGCCGCCGCACCGCGCTGGTCCACGACTGGCTGACCGGCATGCGCGGCGGCGAGAAGGTGCTCGAGGCGCTCTGCTCCCTCTTCCCCGGCGCGCCGATCTACACCCTCTTCCACTTCGCCGGCAGCGTCAGCCCGGCGATCGAGGCGCATCCGATCGCCGCGAGCTTCCTCCAGCGCCTCCCCGGCCTGCGCGCCCACTACCGCCGCTACCTGCCGCTCTTCCCGGCCGCGATCGAGGAGCAAGACCTCGCCGGCTTCGACCTCGTCGTCTCCTCGAGCCACTGCGTGGCGAAAGGGGTGCTGCCGCCCCCCGGCGCCTTCCACCTCTGCTACTGCCATACGCCGATGCGCTACGCCTGGGACCAGGAGCACGCCTACTTCCCGCGGCGCCGCGGCGCCGTGGCGCGCCTGCGCTCGCTCGCCCTGTCGCGCCTGCGCACCTGGGACGCCGCATCGGCGGCGCGCGTAGACCTCTTCGTGGCCAACTCGCGGTTCGTCGCCCGGCGGATCCATCGCTACTACGGGCGGCCGGAGGAAGCGGTCGAGGTCGTCCCGCCACCGGTCGAGGTCGACTTCTTCACCCCCGGCGAGGCCGCCGTCGGCGATCGCGAGGACGCGTACTGCCTCGCGGTCTCGGCGCTCGCCCCCTACAAGCGCCTCGAGGTGGCGATCGCTGCCTGCGCGCGGCTGGGGCTTCCGCTCCGCATCGTCGGCGACGGCCCCGAGCGCCGGCGCCTCGAGGCGGTTGCCGGGACGGGGGCGCGCCTGCTCGGCCACGTGACGCCGGAGCGCCTGCGCGAGCTGTACCGCGGCGCCCTCTGCTTCGTCCAGCCCGGCGTCGAGGACTTCGGCATCGCCGCCGCCGAGGCCCTGGCCTGCGGCACCCCGGTGGTCGCGGCGGGGCGGGGCGGCGTGCTCGACATTATTGAGGACGGACGACATGGCGTCCTCTACGACCCGGAGGCCGGGACCGGCGAGGCTGCCGCATTGGCTACCGCGATTGACAGGGCGCGCGGGATTCGATTCAATACCTTGGACCTTCGCGGTCGTGCGGAGGGTTTCTCCGCCGGCCGATTCACCGAACGCATACGATCGATTCTCGTCCGTCATCTCGTGCCGTCTCGGCCGGGCGCCGGGATCTGAGGGCTCGCCGCTCGTGATACGCCAACGCCACCGCATCACGGCAGGGACCTACCTGGCCGGCGATCTCGTCGCCACGCTCTGCGCCTTCGGCGCCGCCTGGCTCCTCCGCTTCGAGCTGGCGATCGTCCCGCTCACCAAGAACGTCCCGGAGTTCGCGCCCTACCTGCGCCTGGTGCCGTTCGTCCTGGTGCTGTGGCCGATCGTCTTCTACTTCCACGGCCTCTACCAGATCCGCCGCGGCCGCAGCCGCACCGACGAGATGCTGACCCTCGTGGTGGCGGTCCTGCTGGCGACGGTCCTGCTGTCGGTGGTGATCGCCTGGTACCGGCCGCCGGCGGCGCCGGGGAGCCACGAGTACTTCACGTACAGCCGCGCCTTCCTGGCCATCTTCGCCCTCGCCGACCTCCTCGCCGTGGGCGCGGAGCGCCTGGCCATCCGCGCGCTGCTGCGCCGCATCCGCCTCTCGGGCCAGAACCTGCAGCGCATCCTGGTGATCGGGGCGGGCGCCCTCGGCCGCGAGATCACCCAGAAGATTCTCGCCCACCGCGAGCTCGGCTTCGAGGTCGCCGGCTTCCTGGACGACGACCCCGGCAAGACCGGCTCGACGGTTGCCGGCGTGCCGGTGCTGGGGACGCTGCGCCAGGCCGAGGAGATCCTCACCCGGATGCGGATCGACCAGGTCTACATGGCGCTGCCGCTCGACGCCCACAAGAAGACGCTCCAGATGCTGCAGCTCATGGCGCGCGAGTGCGTCGAGACCAAGCTCGTCCCCGACATCCTGCAGTACGCGACGCTCAAGGCGACGATGGAGGACCTCGACGGCACGCCGGTCATCAACCTCTCGCAGGTGCCGCTCCAGGGCTGGAACAGCCTGGCGAAACGGGCCATGGACATCGCGCTCTCCGCCTGCGCGCTCCTGGTCGTCGCCCCCTTCTTGCCCTTCGCCGCCCTCGCCATCTGGCTCGAGGATCGCGGCCCGATCTTCTACACCCAGGAGCGGATGGGCCTCGACGGCCGGCCGTTCATGATCTTGAAGCTCCGTTCGATGCGCATCGACGCCGAGGCCTCGTCGGGGCCGGTGTGGGCGATCAAGGACGACCCCCGGCGCACCCGCGTCGGCGGCCTCCTCCGGCGCTGGTCGGTCGACGAGCTGCCGCAGCTCTGGAACGTCCTCATCGGCGACATGTCGATCGTCGGCCCGCGCCCCGAGCGGCCCACCTTCGTCCGCGAGTTCAAGCACAAGATCCCGCAGTACATGCTGCGCCATCGCGTCAAGGCCGGCATCACCGGCTGGGCGCAGGTGCACGGCTGGCGCGGCAACACCTCGATCAAGAAGCGCATCCAGTACGACCTCTACTACATCGAGAACTGGTCGCTGGGGCTCGACTTCAAGATCCTGGGAATGACGCTGCTCCACGCGATGCGCCACAACGCGTACTGACGAAGCCTGCCCTCCACCGGCTGGCGCCGGTCTCCCCCACTCGCGCTCAAACCCTTATTTCTCGGGCTTTTTCCGGCCCCTGGTTGGCTCAGCCCCAAGATGTCGTGGCGTACGCAGGCAGTGGTCCTATGCCTTGCGGTCACGCGAGCCGGAAGGCCCTGTCGTGCCGGAACGGCGTGCCACTAGACTTGGGTTGAGTAGACTCTTGACACTCAACATGTAGTGGCGTAACCTCGGCGTCATCAGCCCGGTCCAGGTGGGCAAACATTCCGAAAGGAGAACTGTCCATGGCAACGACGACGAAGAAGTCAGGCACCAAGAAGGCCGCGGCGAAGCCTGCCGCGAAGAAGGCCGCGACGAAGAAGGCCGCCCCGAAGAAGGCCGCGGCGAAGAAGCCCGCGAAGAAGACGGCCAAGAAGACCACCGCCAAGAAGAGCAAGTAAGCGGCCCTCGCAAGAGGGCGGCTCGAAAGTACGCCGTCTTTCGCGTCGCCCTCGCAGTCCTGGAGTCCTGCAGTTCCTGGTTCGGTCCCCACAACTCGTTCTCTTGCGGCTCGAGGCCGCACCTTCCCCAAACGAAGCGTTCGGGGCACGGCATGCCCTGTCCAACCGGCCGTGCGGGCGTCAGGCGGCGGAGACGAGCTCGGGCGGGAGGAGGCGGGCGGCTTCCGTGTCGAGGAGCCAGAGGAGCTCGCCGTCCGCGGGGCGGACGACGCGCGCGGGGACCTCGTCGGGCGAAGCGTCGCCGGCGAGGACCGCGCGGACGGCGGGCGCCTTCTCTTCGCCAGCGACGAGGAAGAGGATGCGCGCGGCGGCGTTGAGCGCCCTGGGGGTGAGGGTGATGCGGAAGGCGCCGAGCGTCGCGACCCAGGGAGCGGCGACCGAGTGCGCGTCGTCGAGGAGCGCCGGGGACCCGGGGAAGAGCGAGGCGGTGTGACCCTCGGGGCCGAGGCCCAGCAGGACGAGGTCGAAGCGGGGCGCAGCGCCGGGCGCCAGGCGGAAGGCCGCGGTGAGAGTCCCCTCGTAGTCTGCCGCCGCCCGCGCCGCGTCAGGGTCCTCGGCGTGGATGCGATGGACGTTGTTGACCGGGATCGGCGCGCACTCGAGGAGCGTCTCGCGGGCCATACGGTAGTTGCTGTCGAGATGGTCGGGCGGAACGTGGCGCTCGTCGCCCCAGAAGAGGCGGACCGCCTCCCACGGCACGCGGGCGCGGAACGGCGCGGCCTCGTCGGCGAGCAGGCGGTAGAGACTGCGCGGCGTCGAGCCGCCGGCGAGCGCCACGCTGAAGAAGTCGCCGGCTTCCGCCGCCGCCCGCGCCGCGGCGGCGAAGAACTCGGCCGCGGCGCGCGCGATCGCGCCGCGGTCGGGGAGGGCTCGGATCTCGACGGCCATCGCGAGGTAAGACTTCGCCGGCCGGGCGGCGGTTACGACATCCCCCCGCCGGGGCCGGCGCCGGTCTCCCGCCAGCTGCGCCACTGCCGTCCGTCGCGCTGGATCAGCTCGTCGGCCTCCTTGGGGCCCCAGGTGCCGGCGGCGTAGTTGGGGAAGGTCCGCGGCGCGAGCGTCTGCCAGACGTCGAGCACCGGCGTCACCACCCGCCAGCTCGCCTCCACCATGTCGCTGCGCTGGAAGAGCGTCGAGTCCCCCTCCAGGCAGTCGTAGATCAGCGTCTCGTAACCGGTCGAGGGCGTCGAGCCGAAGTAGTCGGCGTACTCGAAGGCCATGCGCACCGTCCCGAGCTGCACCGTCGGGCCGGGGATCTTGGCGTGGAAGCGCAGCGACACCCCTTCGTCCGGCTGGATGTGGAGCACCAGCAGGTTGGGGTTCAGGTGTTCGACCGGCGTCTCGCGGAAGAGCATGAACGGCGCGCGCTTGAACTGGATGGCGATCTCCGTCACCCGCCGCGGCAGGCGCTTGCCGGTGCGCAGGTAGAACGGCACGTCGGCCCAGCGCCAGTTGTCGAGATGGAGCTTCATCGCCGCGTAGGTCTCGGTCGTCGAGTTGGGCGCCACGTCGGGCTCGGCACGGTAGGCGGGGACGCGGTGGCCGCCCAAGGTCCCCTCGCCGTACTGGCCGCGCACCGCCTGGGTCAGCACGTCCTCGTGGGAGAGCGAGTGGATCGCCTCGAGCACCTTGACGCGCTCGTTCCTCACCACGTCGGCGGCGAAGGAGATCGGCGGCTCCATGGCGATGAAGGCGAGGAGCTGGAAGACGTGGTTCTGGAGCACGTCGCGCAGCGCCCCGGCATGGTCGTAGTAGGAGCCGCGGTCCTCGACGCCGACGTTCTCGGCGACGGTGATCTGCACCGAGTCGATGTAGCGCCGGTTCCAGATCGGCTCGAAGATGCCGTTGGCGAAGCGGAACGCCATGATGTTCTGCACCGTCTCTTTGCCGAGGTAGTGGTCGATGCGGTAGATCTGGTTCTCGCCGAGCACGGTCTGGATGTTCTTGTTGAGCTCCTGCGCCGACTCGAGGTCGTGGCCGAACGGCTTCTCGATGATCACCCGCCGGAAGCGCCCGCCCTCCTCGCGCGCCATGCCCGCGGCGCCCAGCCGGTCGACGATGGTCGCGAAGAACGAGGGCGGCGTCGCCAGGTAGTAGAGCCGCGAGCCGCCGGTCGAGCGCTCGGCCTCGGCTCCCTGGATCGTCTTCTCCAGCCGCTCGTAGGCGGCGGCGTCCGCGAAGTCCCCCGGCGTGTAGTAGACCCGCTCGATCAGCCACTGCAGCTTGTCGTCCTCCACCTTGCCGGTCGCGAACTGGTGGATCTCGTCCTTCAGGGAGTTGCGGAAGCCGTCGGTCGACAGCTCGGTGCGCCCGGTCCCCACCACCGCGAACTCGTCGGGCAGGAGGCCGCTCGCATGGAGGTTGTAGAGCGCCGGGAAGAGCTTGCGCTTGGTGAGGTCGCCGGTGGCGCCGAAGATCACCATCGCCGCCGGGGGCGCCGGCTTCGGCATCTCCTCGACGTTCTCGACGTCGGGCTCGTCGGCGTGCTGCGCGGGCGGCTTGGTCGCAGTAGTGGTCGCAGTAGTGGTCGCGGTAGGGCTCGCCATCGTCAACCTCCCGCCGGCCGCTCGAGGTGGCCGCCGAAGCCGTGCCGCATGGCCGAGAGCATCTTCTCGGCGAAGGTGTGCTCGTGGCGCGAGCGGAAGCGGGTGTAGAGTGCCGCCGAGAGGACGTCGGCCGGCACCGCCTCCTCGAGCGCCGCGACGATCGTCCACCGCCCCTCGCCCGAGTCCTGGACGAAGCCGGTGTAGTCGGAGAGGTCGGCGCTGCCGGCGAGGGCGAGGGCGGTCAGGTCGAGGAGCCAGGAGGAGACGACGCTGCCGCGCCGCCACAGCTCCGCCACCGCCCCGAGGTCGACCTCGTAGCGGTGCCCTTCGGGAAGCTCGGTCGAGGCGGCGTTCTTGAGCACGTCGAAGCCCTCGGCGTAGGCCTGCATGAGGCCGTACTCGATGCCGTTGTGGATCATCTTGACGAAGTGGCCGGCGCCGGAGGGGCCACAGTAGAGGTAGCCCTGCTCGGCGGTGCCGGCCGGCCGGCCCTCCGTCTTGGGGATCTGCCCCAGGCCCGGGGCGAGCGTCCGCCAGATCGGGTCGAGGCGCTCGACCGTCGCGCGGTCGCCGCCGATCATCAGGCAGTAGCCGCGCTCGAGCCCCCAGATGCCGCCGCTGGTGCCGACGTCGAGGTAGTGGAGGTTCTTGGCGGCGAGGTCCGTGCTGCGGCGGACGTCGTCCTTGAAGTAGGAGTTGCCGCCGTCGATGAGCGAGTCGCCCGGCGCCAGCCGCTCGGAGAGCGTCGCGACCGTCTTCTCGGTCACCTCGCCGGCGGGGAGCATCAACCAGACCGTGCGTGGGGCGGCGAGCTTCTGCACCAGCTCGTCGAGCGAGCCCGAGCCCATTGCGCCTTCCTTAACGAGCTCTGCGACCGGAGCCGCGTCGCGATCGTAAACGACGCACTCGTGGCCGCCACGGAGCAGCCGCCGGACCATGTTGGCCCCCATCCGTCCCAACCCGACCATGCCGATCTGCATCCTTCTCCCTCCCGGGGGCTCTCCCCCTGCCTCTCGCAAGTACGGCGGCGCGGGCCGTTCGGCTTCCCGCGCCGGCTCAGTGTATCCGAGAGCCTAACCGAGGGCCGTGGCACGGGCGTCGCAGGGCGAGCGGGCCGGCCATGCAAGAGAGCCTGAGCTCAGATATCCTTGAATCGGTAAAGGCCCACTCTCTCCCGAGGGCGCGGACAGAGCCAGGAGCGAGCCATGGACTGGCAGAATCTCATCTCCGTCGAGCCCAACGTCTGCCATGGGCAGGCCTGCTTCACCGGCACCCGCATCATGGTCTCGGTAATCCTCGACAATTTGGCCGCAGGCGCCACCCCCGAGGAGTTGCTCCGCAGCTATCCCTCTCTGCGCCCGGAGTTCATCCCGGCTGCGATCGCCTGCGCGGCGGCCCTGGCGCGCGAACGCACGCCATCCATCCCCGCCTAGGCGCGGCAGTGAATTTCAAGGTAGACGAAAACCTCCCGTGTCTCACGAGCGCGGGGGTTCGGCGCGGCTGGTTGCCGGCAGCCCTTGGCCCTCTGTTGCTCGCCGCTCTGCTCCCCTCCGCCTGCGGGCCGGCGCGCCCACTCCGAATCTCCTCCCCCCGCGCCGAGCTCGCCGCGGCCCCCGGCGCCACTCCGGGCGTCGAAGGCCGTCTGACCGGCGCCAGCCGCGAGCCGTGGGCACTCGCGGACGACGCCGTGGGCGATCTCCGGCACCAGCGTTTCAAGGTCGCTGTCGCCAAGCTCGAGGAGGCGACCACGCTCGCCCGGCGCGATGCCCGGCTGACGAGCGACCTCGCCGTCGCGTACCTCGCCTGCGCCGCGGAGCACCCCAAGGACTACGCCCTCGCCCTCGACGCTGCCGACCGGTCGCTCGCCACCGCACCCAGCTCGCCCGAGGCGCGCTTCAACCGTGCACTTGCCCTCGAGCACCTATTCCTGCGGGGAGACGCCCGCAGGGCCTGGAAGGACTACCTCTTATTCGATCCCGGGTCGCCATGGGCCACGGAGGCAAAGAGGCACCTCCGGCACCTCGAAGAACCCTCTCCGCGCGAGCTCTGGGAACGCCAGGGAGGCGACCTCGAGCGCGCCGCCACCGCTGGGGATCGACGGACCGTCCGCAGCATCGTCGTTCGCTTTCCGCAAGCGGTCTGCGAATACCTGGAGGAGGTGCTGCTGCCCCGTTGGGCCGAGGCACGCGTGCAAGGAAACCTCTGGGAGGCGGACCGCCTGCTCCAAGCGGTGCGTGTCGCCGGGACCGAGCTTGCCGCCTTCAACGGCGAGCACATGGCGGAGGACGCGGTGCAGGCGATCGAGCGCGCAGGCGACGGCGCGGACGGCCGCCTCGCGGCGCTCGTCGAGGGACATCGCCTTTACGGACGGGCCCGACCCATGGTCGATCGCCATGGGGCGAAAGAGGCATGGCCGCTGCTCGGCGCCGCACGCGCGGCCTTGATCCGCGGCGGCAGCCCCCTCGCCGCCTGGGCGAGTGTCCAGATGGTGGTCTGCAGGTTCGACGGCATCGAGCCCCGGCAGATTCGCGCTGAGCTGGAGGAGCTCCGGCGTGACCCCGCCGCGGCGCGGGCACCGAGCCTGCGCGGACGGATCGAATGGCTGATCGGCTTCTCCCAGCTCGGCGGCGCCGATCCAGCCGCCGGGCTCGCCGGCTACCAGCGGGCGCTCGGTATCTACGAGGCGAGCCGCGAGGTGGGCAGCCGCGCCATGATGGAGACCCTGCTCGCCGAGGGTTACCGCTCTTTGGGCGACGAGCGGACAGCCTGGACCTTCCGCTACCAATCGCTCGCCTCGCTGGGCGAAGTCGCGAGCCCACGCCGCCGGCAGGCGATCCTGGACGAGGTGGCGCGGAGCCTGATCGCCCAGGGGCAGCTCGGCCCGGCTCTTTACTTCTACGACCGTAGCCTCGACGCCGCTCGGGAGCTCGGCGACCCGGTGTCGCTCGCCGATGCCTTCCTCAAGCGCGGCGAGCTGCGCTTCCTCTTGGGCGACGCGCGACGCGCGACGGCGGATCTCGCGACGGCCCTCGGCCACTGCGCGAAGATCACGCTCGTGAGTCGGCGTCAGCGTACCGAGGCCGACATCCGCGCCGCCCAGGGCCGCCTCTGCCGCACGACCGATCCGCGCGGGGCCATCCGCGACCTATCGGCCGCTCTCGCCTTCTACCGGCACGTTGCCGACCACTATCGAAGCGTCGCCCTCTACCTCACCCGCGCGCTCGCCCACACCGCGGTCCACGACGCGAGAGGCGCGGAGCGCGACCTCGACGCCGGGATCGCTGAGTACGAGGCGGAGCGCGAGAAGGTCCCCGGAGAGCAGCTCCGCATCTCCTACTTCGATCAAGCCCGCTCGATCTACGATGAGATGATCCGGCTCCAGGCGGAGGTCAAGGGTCGGTTCGACCGCGCGCTCGAGTACGCGGAGCGGTCGCGCGCCCGCGGCCTGCTCGACCGGCTGGGAGCGCTTCCCTTCGCCGGCGAACGCGACCGCAGGGCCCGGCCCTTGAGAGCAGAGGAGATCCGCGGCGCGATGCCCGAGCGCGAGGTGCTGATCGAGTACGCCGTCTTGGACGACATCGTGCTCTCCTGGTCGGTCCGGCGCGGCGGCATCGTACCCACGAGGCTCGAGGTCGGCAAACCAGAGCTCGCAACGCTCGTCCAGCGTCTGCGCCGGGCGCTCGAGGACGACCGCGCGACAGAGGCCAACGCCCTGCTGGCGGGCCTCTATGACCGGCTCGTCCGGCCTCTCCCAGCTTTCGCTCCGGGCGAGGCGGTGGTCTTCGTGCCCGATGGCAGCCTGAACGGCCTCCCGTTCGCGGCGCTCCGCAACCGGGAGAGCGGCCACTACCTCGTCGAGGACCACGCGGTCGGCGTCGCCCCTAGTGCCACCATCTTCGCCCGCTGCCTCCAGCGCGACGCGGCGATGGACCGTGCTGCGGAGCCCGACGCCCTCATCGTCAGCCAGCCCGCTTTCGACCTCGCGCTCTTCCCCACGCTCCAAGCCCTGCCGGGCACCGCACGCGAGGCGGCGAGCCTCGCCCGGATCTACCCGCGGCACGAGATCCTCGCCGGAGCGGCGGCGACCAAGGCGAATGTTCTCGCGGCGCTGCGCCGCCACACGCTGATCGAGTTCGCGGGCCACTCGCTGACCGACGCTGAGTTTCCTCTCCTCTCGCGCCTGGCGCTGGCGCCGGGCGGAGGCGACTCGGGCTCACTCTATGCCCACGAGCTCTACGCCCTGCAGATCGAGCGCGCGCGCCTGGTAGTGCTCTCCTCCTGCAGCTCCGGCGCTGGCGAAGCGACACCGTCGGAAGGCGTCTTGAGCCTCGCTCGCCCCTTCCTCGCCGCCGGTGTGCCGGCAGTGGTGGCAAGCTTGTGGGAGGTCCACGACGAGCTGACGGCCCAGCTCCTCGGCGCCTTCCACCTCCAGCTCCGCCGTGGCAAGAGTCCCCTCATCGCCCTCCAGTCCGCCCAGCTCGAGCTCCTACATGGCCCGGCCGGCGGGCGATCGCCGGCGGCCTGGGCTGCCTTCGAGCTCTTCGGCGGCGTCCTGCCCAAGTAGATCCTTCCGACAGACGGAATCTGGCAGGCCGATCCGTCAACAGAGAACGGACCGGGTGCCACACACCCATTCAGCGAAAGGAGAGGGCCATGGGCTTCAAGCTGTTCGTGCGCTTCACCGGCCTGTGCGCGTTCGTTCCCAATACCTCGGGCAAGCAGATGCGCGTGGTGCTAACCGATGCGACGAAGGCCGCCACCATGGGCGGAATGCCGATGCCGATAGGCTTCGAGCCCCATCTGCCGGTCCTGGTCTTCGACCAGGGCGACCTCTCGCACGAGAGCGGCCGCACGTTCATGACCTTCATCCAGGACAACGTCAGTAAGGGGCTTTGCCGGCTCGACGGCCAGGACCTCACGATCGACCCCTCCAAGCCGGCTGCGCTAGCGATCTCTAACGGCGCAGTTGCCGACTGCCCGCTCCCGGCGACTGACCTCTCCACCTCGTGGTTGGCCAACATGAAGAAGATCCTCGGCGGCACCGGCGCCATCAAAGACGCCTGTCTGGCGCCGGCAAATGTCGACCCTTCGGTGACCGCCCGAATCGCCCTGACCGACGGCTCTCTGCGGACGAGGAGCTTCTCCGCCATGGAGAACAAGCAACCTATCCGCTGGCAGTTCGGCGCGTACACCCAGGTCTTAGCAGAGGTGATCGAGCTCGAGCTCGACCTCCCCGGCGACACCGTCACCTTCCGGGCGACCAGTTTCCGTGACACCGCCAACCCACCGACCCCTATCCCACCGCTCGTCCTCCGCCCCAAGCCCGCCGGGCCACAAGGACCATCTAGCGTCATTGTGCGGATCGAGAACATGCCGCTGCCGGACATCCAGGGCACACGGCTGGTGGGCCCGGATTTCGTCGTCCTCAACCAGAAGAGGGCACGAGATGAGCACTTCCCTCTTCTTTTTAGCCTCGCTACCAACACCCCGGCCAACGGTAGCGGCTTGGTTCCGCTGCCGGTGGACGTGTGCAAAGTACACATCCCACCCGTTCCCTCGCCAACACTCGGCAGCCCACAGTGCCCCGGCGGCGCCTTCAACCCGCACCCAGGCGCCTAGCTCCGGTCGCGATCCCGTCTAAATAGGAGATGCCATGACCCCACTGGCCGCACCCTACCGACCGCACGTCGTCCTCAAGCTCAGGGCGAAGACGCTGCCTCCGGTCGTCGCCAAGCTGAGCCAGAAGCTCCTCTCAGCTCTGCCGGCTCCGGCGACCCCGTGGCTGAGCGCCTTCACCCAAGTCCTCCTCGAATCTCAGGCTCGCTTCCCCGGCGTCACCCCTGTCAGCCTGCCATGGCCGTTCGGCAAGAAAAGCCGCCGCGCGATCACCGGACGGCCACTCCCCGAATGGCTCCGCGTCGGCGGCACGGTCGACTCGATCCGCGACGCCACCCTGGCCCTCCTCCGCTACTGCGAGCTGGTCGTGCCGCCGGGACACGCACCGAAGGAAGTCGCCGACTGGCTGCGCAGCCAGCCCGGGGTGGAGGCTGCCTATGTCGAGTGGGGGCCTCAGCCGGCGCCGGTGATGCCGCTCGAGAAACCTCCGGCGGCGCAGCAGACCTATCTTGAAGCGGCAGCGAAAGGCGGCGTCGACGCTCGGACGGCATGGCTCAAGCCAGGGGGCAAAGGGCAGGGTGTCAGCCTCGTCGACGTCGAAGAGGGTTGGGTTCTCGACCACGTCAACCTCCGCCCCTGGCAAATTCACAAGACGCTCTTCGGCCTCAACAGGAGCAATCCAGGCCACGGTACGGCGGCCCTCGGCGTCGTGGCCGCCAAGCCCGCCGGCACAGTCATTCCAGGCGTTGTAGACGCAGCGGTCACAGGGATCGCCCACGGAATGACCCGGGTCGCGGTCTCATCGCCTTGGCGTACGGCTTCCTGGTTTTGCAAGGCGAGCGCCATCCTGCACGCTCTCGAATCCCTCGACGCCGGCGATGTGCTTCTGATCGAAGCACAATCCAGAGTGGACGAGAACAGCGACCTGCTGCCGGTCGAGGTGGAGCCCGCGGTTTCCGAGGTCCTCCAGATCGGGATGCAATGGGGGATTACGATCGTCGAGCCGGCCGCCAACGGAAACCTCGACCTGGATACCTGGAAACCGGACGGACGGGCGATCTTCGACCGCAACAGCCCAGACTTCCAAGACTCCGGCGCTATCCTCGTCGGAGCGTGCAGCGGTGGCATACCCCCGACGGCGGCCACGTTCTCCAATCGCGGCAGCCGCGTCGACTGCTGCGGTTGGGGCGAGCACGTCTTCACGACCGGATTCGACGACAACTTGATCGCTCCCGGCGAGGATAGGACGATCAAGTACCTGGACAAATTCGGGGGGACCTCCTCCGCAGCGGCGATGGTCGCAGGAGTGGCTGCGGTGGTCCAAGGCATGGAGAAGCGGCGCTCCTCGCGGCCGTTTAACCCCCAGCGCCTCCGCGACATCCTGCGCGATCCCGCGAACGGCACTGCCTGCAACGGACCGCAAGCCGTCGGCTGCCTGCCGGATCTGGCGAAGATCATCGCCAACCTCGGGTACTGACGACGGTAGCTCGAGCGATGGGGCGGCCAGGCAGGGGCTGGCCGCCCTACCTCGCCGTCATGAACGCCCGTTCAGCCTGTGACAGCGCCTCTTCGAGCTCGTCGATCTCGTCGTCGGCGAGCGCACGGTCGCCGAAGCTCTCTCGGAGATAGAGGTCGATGACCTTGGCCGCCGGCGCGGCGATGTCGGAGTAGCGGGCGGCGGCGGCGCGGCGGAAGGCCAGCGGCGCCACGGAATCCGGGAGGGCGAGGCCGGCGCGGGCCGCGCGGCGGCGCAGGCGGCGGTAGGCGCGGGTGGCGGTGAGCGGCGGACGGTAGGCGCGGACGAGGCGCAGGACGACCAGCGCGAGGATGGCGAGGAGGAGCGCCAGGACGAGCACCGGCGTCCTCGCCGCGACGCGCTCGGGCGTGGCCGTTGCAGCAGGCGCGGCGAGCGGTCCGGCGCTCTCCCGGCCATGGTGCGGCGCCGCGGCCAGGGGGTTGAAGACGCGCCAGACCCGGTCCCAGAGGTCGCGCAGGTCGGAGACGATGCGGAGCTGGTCGTAGAGACCGTAGGTCAGCACGTAGCGGTCCCAGCGAAAGAGGAGGAAATCGTAGGCCTGGCGGGCGAGCGGCCAGGCACCCCTCTCCTCGCTGGCGGGGCGGCCGGCGGGCGGCGTGGGGTCGAAGACGCGCCAGCTCTCCCCCGTTCCCCCGTCGGGCAGGTAGGCCTCGACCCAGGCGTGCGCGTTGCTGTTGCGGACGATCGTGTAGCCCTCGAAGGGGTTGTACTCGCCGCCCAGGAAGCCGGTCACCAGGCGCGCCGGCACCCCCTGCGAGCGGAGCAACAAGACCATTGTCGAGGCGAAGTACTCGCAATGGCCGCTCTTGTAACGGAAGAGGAAGTCCTCGATCGGATTGGCCGTCGAGCGGTCGCGGAAGTCCTGGGTGTAGGTGTAGCCCTGCATCAGGTAGGTCTCGAGCCGCTGGGCGCGGACCGGGAGCGGCCCGTCGCCCATGGCGCGCCCGGCGAGCTCCGCCATCCGCGGCGAGACGCCGGTCAGGTCGAGCGTCGGCTCGCGCTCTCTCCCCGCGAGGTTCGGCGCCAGGCCGGTGAGGACGGGCCGGCGCGCGAGGCCCACCCGGTACTCGACGACCTCGAGCGGTATGAAGCTCAGGTTGACCGCGCCGCCCTCGTCGATCACCAGGTTCGCCAACCGCGGCTCGACCACCGCCGTCTCGACCGGCAGCGGCAGGCTCCGCGAATGGAGCGGCTGGAGCCAGATCTTCATCCAGCGCGCGACCGCGGGCTGCGCCTCGCCGGCGCCCGGCGCCGGGTCCTGCGCGGGGACCGGCGCGGCCTGCATGCCGGAGACCGGATGCAGCCAGAAGCGCACCCCCTGGCCGCGCGGCAGCGAGCCGACGAGCGGCGCCCGGCGCCAGCTCCCGCCCTCGTAGAGGTCGTAGGTCGCCGCCTTGAAGCGGAGCTCGGAGGTCGCCGCGCCGCGCGCCGCTTCGTCTTGCAGGCGCAGGGCCACCTCGCGGCTGGTGCGGATGGTGCCGATCGAATCCAGGGTGACGGCGTCCGAGAAACCGGCCGCCTCGATCGTCGCGCCGGTGCCCATGCCAGTGCCCACGATGTAGGGCGAGCGGATCCGCGGCAGCAGGGCGAAGAGCGGCACCGCGAGCACCAGGGCGCCGGCGGAGGCGAAGGCGAGGAAGCCGCCGATGGGCAGGCGCGCCAGCGCCTCGTCGTGGCGGCCGAAGCCGGCGAGGACGTGGAGGAACGCGAAGCGCATGAGGAGCGCCAGCGCGAGGGCCAGGAAGGTGACGAGGAAGAGGGCGATCGTGGGGTGGACGCTGGTCGCCATGCTGGCGAGGAAGAGGAAGAAGATACCCATCGTCGCCTGCCATTTGTCGCGCTCGCGGGTTAAGGCGAAGAGCTTGACCAGCAGCGAGAAGAGGATGAGGTGGAGGACCGGCTGGGTGAGGTGACCGCGATTAAGGACGAAGAGGTCAGCGAGGAAGACCGGCAGATAGGCGAGCCCGAGGACGTTCAGGCCCCAGGTTGGCAGCCACCGCGGCGGGTCCTGCTGGGCCCGGCGGAGGAAGAGGAGGACGCCGCCCAGATAGGCGACGAGCACCCACCATTCGACGACCTCGTTGAAAGGGAGGGGCAGCGGCGCCACCAAGGCCAGCCAGCCGAGCAGCAGCCGCTTCTGCCGGCCGAAGGTCATACCGCCACTCGCTCCGGTTCCAGGTGGACGCGCAGCTGCGGCGCCCGCGGATCGGTCGAGGCGAGCGGCTCGCCGCGCGGCTGTCCCCATCCTGGGGCCGGGAGCGGCAGCGCGTCGACCAGGGCGAGGAGCTCGAGGATGGCCAGGCGCTGGCGCGGGCCGCCGGCGAAGCCCAGGGCGCGGTCGCGGGTCACCAGCTCGACCTCGTAGCCGCGCGCGAGGTGGTCGAGCGCGGCGGTCGCCGCCTCGGAGACCAGGCGCTCGAAGCGCACCTTGGCCGCCGGATCGGCGAGCTCGCCCACGGCGTTGTCGAAGAGGATCGCCAGGCGCCGGCTCTTCTCGGCCTCGCGCTCCATGAAGACGAGCCGGCCGGTGCGCGCCGTCTGTTTCCAGTGGATGCTGCGCGGGTCGTCGCCGTGGCGGAAGGCGCGCAGCGCGTGGAGGTCGTGCCCCCAGCCCGCCCGCCGGCTAGCCTCGGCCCCCTGCTGGTAGACGCCGGAGAGCCGCGCCGTGCTGGCCGGGAAGATCTCCGGGAAGACCAGGACCTCGAGGCCCACCTGGTAGCGCACGCCCTTGCGGAAAAAGCCGAACGGGAAGAGCGAGGAGAGGTGGGCGAAGGGGAAGCCGTGGCGGCCGCGCGTGCCGATCATCATCTCGATCGCGCCCGCGCTGCGGCCGCGGCGCGGCAGGTGCGGAACGAGGAGCGGCTGCGCCGAGCGCGACACGGAAAAGAGCAGGAACCAGCGCGGCAGCAGGCGGCCCCGGTTGCGCAGGGTGAAGGGCAGCGCGAACGGACGGTTGGCGAAGATCTCCGCCGGCGGATCGAGCTCGATCGACAGGCCGCGGACGTTCTCGCGCGAGGCGAGCCCGGAGAGGATCAGGGTGCCGAACATCAGCGCCAGCACCATGTAGAGGGCGTTGTTGCCGGTGTTGGTGGCGGCGATCGCGGTGATCACCGTCAGCAGCACGTACCACAGGCCGACCTTGGTGATGCGGATGCCTTCGGGGACGGTGCGGCGCATGGTGGTCGACGGCGAGCGCTCCCGCGCTCGATCTCTCCCCCTTCTACAGCGGGACCGGCGTCCCGGCGACGACGCGCTGGATCGCCTGGCGGGCGCTGTCGAGGTCGCCGCCGCCGCGCTTCAGGACCACGCGGTGGGCGAGGACCGGCGCGGCCAGCCGCTGCACGTCGTCGGGGCCGGCGTAGCCGCGCCCCTCGGCGAGCGCCATCGCCTGGGTGGCGCGGTAGAGCCCCTGGGCGCCGCGGGTCGAGACGCCGAGGAGGAAGTCGCCGCCCCGCCGCGTCGCCTCGGCGAGCGAGAGAATGTAATCGGCGAGCTTGTCGGCGACGTGGACGCGCCGGACCTGCGCCTGGAGCTCCAGCACGTCGTCGAGACTGAGGACCGGGAGGAGCTCCTCGAGGATCTGCTCGACGCCGCCCGATAGCAGCAGGCCCTTCTCGTCGGCGCGCGGCGGATAGCCCAGGAAGAGCGACATCAGGAAGCGGTCGAGCTGCGACTCGGGGAGCGGGAAGGTCCCCTGGTACTCGAGCGGGTTCTGGGTGGCGAGGACGGTGAACGGCTCCGGGAGGGTGAAGCGCTTGCGCTCGACCGAGACCTGGCGCTCGCTCATCGCCTCGAGGAGGGCGGACTGCGTCTTGGGGGTGGCGCGGTTGATCTCGTCGGCGAGGACGACGTTGGCGAAGATCGGCCCCGGCACGAACTCGAACGCCTGCGCCTTCTGGTTGAAGATCGAGACCCCGAGGATGTCCGAGGGCAGCAGGTCGCTGGTGAACTGGATGCGCTGGAACGAGAGGCCGAGGGAGCGGGCGAGGGCCTGGGAGAGGGTGGTCTTGCCGACCCCCGGAACGTCCTCCATGAGGATGTGACCCTTGGCGAGCAGGCAGATCGCCGCCAGACGGATCACCTCGCGCTTGCCGCGGATGACGCGGGCGACGTTGTCCTCCAGCAGGCGGATGGTGGCGGCGGCTTGCGCCGGGTCGGCGGTCTCGAGGATCAGCGGTTCCATGAGGCGTGTACGCTACACGTTCGATGCCGGTTTGAGTATCGACGCTCGCTATGCCAGCAAATTGTACTTGACGATCGCCCAGATGGCCGAGAAGCCGTCTTTCCAGCCGATCTTCTTGCCTTCGGCATAGGTGCGGCCGCGGTAGGAGATGGGAACCTCGTAGATGCGCGCCGCCGTCTTCGCCACCTTGGCCGTCAGCTCGGGCTCGATGCCGAAGCGGTTCGACTCGAGCTTGAGGCCGTCCAGGACCTCCTTGCGGAAGACCTTGTAGCAGGTCTCCATGTCGGAGAGGTTGAGGTCCGTCATCATGTTCGACAGCATGGTGAGGAAGCGGTTCCCCACGTAGTGCCAGTAGAAGAGGACGCGGTGGGGACCACCCAGGAAGCGCGAGCCGAAGACGACGTCGGCCTCGTCCTCGAGGATGGGGCGCAGCAGCTCGGGGTAGTCGTCGGGGTCGTACTCGAGGTCGGCGTCCTGGATGAGGACGATGTCGCCGGTCGCCGCCGCGAAGCCGGTGCGGATGGCGGCGCCCTTCCCCTGGTTGACGGCCTGCTCGATCAGGCGCAGCGGCCATTCGCCGCGCGCCACGACCTCGCGGAGCAGCTCGCGGGTGCCGTCCCCCGAGCCGTCGTCGACGACGATCATCTCCCGCTCGACCCCCGCCGGAAGCGGCGCCTCCGCCACCCGGCGCAGCAGCCCTTCGACGGTCGCGCGCTCGTTGTACGCCGGGATGACGATCGTGAGAAGAGTCACGGCGCGTCAGTCTATATGACCAGCCAGCCGCCGCATGAGCCATCTCGTGCGCTCCGAACCGCGGCCCATCGAGGTCCGTCTATGTAACGGAGCGGGTCGCGCCGACACCTCATGTACCGGGGTTCCCCGCCGGGCAAACGCCATTCTCGAGCGCCCGGCGACGCTCCAACTCTCCTGAAGGAGGAGACAGGTGGGCCAGCCCGAAACGACGACCGACGCTCCGGCCACCAAAGGTGGGCGGCGCAAGCTGCGGGCGCCGGTGGCGGGCGGGCTCGCGTTCCTCGTCCTCCTCGCCGGTTACTATCTCTGCTACGTCAGGAGGAACACCGCCTACATCGAGGGCCGCGATTTCCGTCTCCTGGCGACGATGGGCAAGCAGGTCAGCGACGCGGTCCACGATCAGGGCGTAGCATTGCGGAGCCTCACCCGGTCGGAGAATCGCGAGCAGATCCTCACCCAGTTCGACCTCAAGCTGCAATCCGCCCCTTGCCACGCCGCAGCAGCGAGAGCCCACGAAGCCGAGGACTTGCCGGTTCTGGACGCGTCGCCGGATGGATACCGACTCCTGCGCCACGCGGGGAAGGGCAAGAGCGAGTCTTGCGTCTGGGTGCGCCTGGGAGAATTTCTGGCGCCCCTTTTCCATTCGCGTGAGGCGTTCGAAGCGGTGCTGCTCGCCAACGGCGATGGCGACGACGCGGGCGAGGTGATCTACCAGCAGGGCCCCACCGAGCTGAGCGTTCACCGGCTCGACACGCTGCCGGAGGCGGCGAAGATGCTCGCGCTCCCCGGCAGCGACAAGTCGCAGAACGCGGCGCCCGACTCCAGGCTGCGCACGCTGATGAGCGCGAGCCGGGCGCTCGACGTGGAGATCGGCGGCCGGGGGTTCAAGCTCTTCCTGCAGCCGGTTCTCCTACCCCTGACGCGGTCCACCACCGGGGCGGCCGCGGAGTCCCACTCCATGTGGCTGATCGGCGGGCTGGTGCCGAAAGACGAGATCCTCTACCAGAGCCTCGCCGTCGAGCCCTCGTATCTCGCCGCCGGCGTCGTGGTGTTGCTCCTCGGCCTCTTAGGCTGGCCGCTGCTCAAGCTCGGGCTACTGGGCGAAAGGCAGCGTCTGCGCGCCGCCGACCTGCCGATGGTGGCCGTCTGTAGCCTGCTCGGCATCTCCCTGCTGACCTTGCTCTTGCTCGAGCTCGGGCACCGCCGGGAGCTGGTGCGCTTGGCGGAGCTGCAGGGGCGCGAGTTCGCCCGACAGATGGCCGCCAACCTCGAGCACGAGATCCGTCTCGCCGATGCTCAGCTCCGCTGTCTCACCAAAGCCGCCCTGGCGAAGCCGGGCGAAGAGCCTTCCGATCAGGGGAACCTGCTGACGGACCCGGAGATGAGTCCCCTCGTGAAAAAGTATCCCTTCCTCGAGTCCTTCGCCCTCCTCTACCGTAACGGCCAGCAGGCGCGAAAGTGGTCGGTCAGCAAGGCGGTGCTGCCGCGGGTACAGGTCGCAGACCGCCAGTACTTCCGCCGCGCCTTGGACGGCGATCTCTGGCATTTTCCCCCTGCCGGCGACGCGCGGGATGCGGCCGTCGACCCTGCAGGCGGTTGCGATTCGCCTGCCCTGACGAAGGGCGTGGTTGATGAAGGAGGTTTCTTCGTCGACCCCGTCGTTAGCACGACCACAGGCGTTCGGCAGGCCGTCATCTCCATGCCCACGGGCGATCCGCGCTTTCCCGTTGCCGCGCTCGCCGCGCCGATGCTCTCCGTCATCCGTCCCGTCGTCCCGCCCGGTCTCCAGTTCGCGGTGATCGAAGACCAGACTGGAAAAGTGCTGTTTCACTCGGATGCGGAGCGCAACCTGGCGGAGAACCTGTACGACGAGACGGACGGTAACCAGCGCCTGCGCTCCGCGGTGTTCGCCCGCCGCTCGGCCTCGCTCGACGTGCGCTATTGGGGGGACGCCTTCAAGGCGAGCCTCATCCCCGTCCATGGCCTGCCGTGGACGGTTGTCGCACTCGCGGAGGACGTACCGATCGAGGCGGCCAGCATCGAGAGCGGACTGACCGCCGCCGTCTTCTTGATCCTCTACGCTGCCGCGCTCACCTCTCTGCTCCTGATCGTCGCCCTCTTCCGTCCCACTTACCGTGCGGATTGGCTGTGGCCGGAGCCGAGCCGCAGCGGCGACTACCTTCGTCTCACCGCCCTCTACCTCCTTCTCGCCATTGGCTTCACGGTTGCCATCCTGCAGATCCGTTCCGGTGGCAAACTCGTCGCGATCGCCGGGCTCATCCCCCTCCTCGCCCTGGTCGTCGGCTACCTCGAGCTGACACGCCAAGAAAAGCCGGGCATGCGGCGGCTCCTCGCCGGCCTCGCCGGCGCGTCGCTCCTAGACCTCCTGTTGCGCGCGTTCCTCCCCGCCGGCCCGGACCGAGGCTTCGGCACCTTCGTCATCCTTCCCTCTTTTGCCGTCGGTGCCCTCGCCTGGATCCGCCTCGGCCGCCCCGCTACGCGTCCCCCGCGCCGGACGGCGCGCCGCGCGGTGCCCCTCTCCGTCGCCTATCCCGCCGCCGGAGCCGCGCTGTTGCTGCTGACCTCGGTCTTGCCGACGGTCGCCGTCTTCTGTATGGCGCAGGAGATCCAGAGCGACTGCCTCGTCAAGTGCGGCCAGATCGAGCTCGTGAAGGCTCTCGCGAGCCACCACCACCTGGCGAAGAAGCTCTACTCTCAGGCTTTCGGCGCCGGCCGAGACGGGCTGCGCACCAATCCTCTGAGCCTTGACCTCCAGCACCTTCCCCAGGGGGAGGCATCAGGCGTTCAAAGTCTCAACTTCTATGGCAACGCCTTCTTCCATACGAGGCTCGCGCACGACTCCGCAGGGGGCGAGAGCGTGGAGGACGTCGGTGGTTTGCCCGAGCTGCTCGTGGCCCTGGTGCCGACCTACTCCGCTTACACCGCGAACGCTCGTGCGCTGGTGCACGATCAGTCCTCCGACGGCGCCTGGCGCTGGCGCGACGTTCCCGGAACCAGGGCGAACGAGGACTATATCGAGCTGTCGAGCGCCGCGTCGTTGCCCCAGAAACTTTGGCTGAGGTCCTCGCCGCCTACCAGCGCCCTCTTCGGCGAGGAGCGGGGCGAGGCCATCGGTGCCATGGGCCTGCTCGCCGCCGCGGCCCTCCTGCTTGTCCTCGTCTCGGCGCTGGCGGCTTTCGTCTCCCGCCGCCTCTTCCTCGTCGACGTCTTCGAGCCGATCTGGTCGGGACGCGGCGGCGAGCTGCCGGCGACCTTGGGCGCCAACCTGCTCGTGGTCGGCCGCGAGCCAGCTCTGCTCATCCATGACGAGCGATTCCTTCGCCTGGACTTCAGGGACCTCGCCGAAGGCTCCGGTTGGACCGACTGGCGAGGCGACCGCTCGGGCCGCAACCTCTTGGTGCGCGGCCTCGAGCACCAGATCGCAGACCCCGCGTTCAACGCCCGCAAGCTGGAGATCCTCGAGGAGGCCGTCCTCCACCGAACCGTTGTCATCGTCTCGCCGATCAACCCTCACCAGCTCCTCGCGCGCTCGAGCTTCGACCCAGCCGGGGCCGCAGGCGGAGCGGCGCTCGCGGAGCGGTGGCGGACCTTGCTCACCTCCTTCGCGCTCATCGACGACGACCGCTGGTCCGCCGACAGCAGCGCAACGGACGCCGTGGCGAGGACCGATCACGCGGCGCCTTTCCTCGACAGAGAGTGCAACGCGGATCCCTTGCTCCGCCGGATCGCCGCGGATCTCGCGCCCTGGGTCGGCCGCCTCGACCGTCGCCAGCTCCTCGAGGAGCTGGCCGAGCGCGCCGAGAGCTACTACCGCGCGCTCTGGTCGAGCTGCTCGGACGACGAAAAGGTGGTGCTCGGCCATCTGGCCGAGAGCGGTTTGGTCAATGAGAAGAGCCGTGGGAGTGCGCGGCGCCTGCTCGTGCGGGGTCTCATCCGGCGGGATCCGCGCTTCCGGTTAGCGGGCGAGACGTTTCGGCGCTTCGTTCTCTCGCCAGCGCGATGGAGAGAGGTCGCGGCGCTCGAGCAGGCCGCCGGCGCCAGCGCCTGGGACCACCTGAAGAGGCCCCTCTCCGGCGCGCTCGTGGCGGGAGCTGTATTCTTTCTCGCCACGCAGAAGCAGCTTCTGGACGGCACCCTGGCGATGATCAGCGTGGGCACTGCCGGCATCCCCGCCCTAGTCAAGGTCGCCGAGTTCATGAGCAGCCGGCGCAGCGTACGACCCGGCCCGTAGCGCCGGCCGATCTGAGCGATTGACCCCACCATTTCCGTCCTCTAGACTGGCGGGAGTAGCGGCGCATTCACGCCCCCCGGCAGCGCGGCTCGCGAGGAGCCGCCCGGGGCCTCGACGCGCGTCGGAGCGGCCCCCTGGGGCCCAAGGAGCGGAATTTCCCATGGCAGAACCGAAGCAGGACCGTTTGAAGGCCGTCGACTCCGCGCTCTCCCAGATCGAGCGGCAGTTCGGCAAGGGCTCGATCATGCGGCTGGGCGACCGCGAGCACCTGGCGATCGAGGCGATCCCCACCGGCTCGCTCTCGATCGACCATGCGATCGGCATCGGCGGCTTCCCGCGGGGGCGCGTCGTCGAGGTCTTCGGGCCGGAGTCGTCGGGCAAGACGACCCTCGCCCTCTCGGTCGTCGCCCAGGCCCAGAAGCGGGGAGGCATCGCCGCCTTCATCGATGCCGAGCACGCGCTCGACGCCGAGTACGCGAGAAAGCTCGGCGTCGACATCGACAACCTCCTGGTTTCGCAGCCCGACAACGGCGAGCAGGCGCTCGAGATCGCCGAGATGCTGGTGCGGTCGAACGCCGTCGACGTGGTGGTCGTCGACTCGGTGGCCGCCCTGGTGCCCAAGGCCGAGCTCGAGGGGGAGATGGGCGACTCGCACGTCGGCCTCCAGGCGCGCCTGATGTCGCAGGCCCTCCGCAAGCTGACGGCGATCGTCGCCAAGTCGAAGACCTGCCTCGTCTTCATCAACCAGATCCGGGAGAAGATCGGGGTGATGTTCGGCAACCCCGAGACGACGACCGGCGGCCGCGCCCTCAAGTTCTACTCCTCGGTGCGCATCGACATCCGCCGCATCGCCTCGATCAAGGAGGGCGAGCAGGTCACCGGCTCGCGGGCCAAGGTGAAGGTGGTCAAGAACAAGGTCGCCGCCCCCTTCCGCCAGGCCGAGTTCGACATCGACTACGGCGAGGGGATCTCGCGCACCGGCGAGCTGGTCGACCTCGGCGTCGAGCACAAGCTGGTGGTCAAGAGCGGCGCCTGGTACAGCTACGGCGACCTCCGGGTGGGCCAGGGGCGCGAGAACTCGAAGCAGTTCCTGCGCGACAACCCGGACTTAGCCGACGAGCTCGAGAAGAAGCTCCGCGAGAAGATGGGCATCCCGGTGACCGAGCGCTCGACCGAGCCCGGAACGGCCGAGGCCTGACGGGGATCTCGGCCGTCGAGCCATTCGCTCGACGGCCGAGCGGCCGGCGCGAGCGCTGGGCGGCTCGCTCGACGCCCGAGCGATCTGTTCGGCCCCCGAAGCGGCAAGCTCAGCTCCCCAGCGACCTGCTCGACGCCCGAGAGGCTCGCCCAGCACCCGAGCAACCGGCGCAACGAGCGAGCGCCTCGCTCAGGCGCTGAGCGAGCTCCCCGGCCGCTCAGACGCCGAGATCTTCGAAGAAAGCTCTTCGTCTTCACGTGCTGCAACGCTTCCGCACGGTCGGGGCGCCAGGCTTGCCCCGCGGGCGCCCGTCACCCTTCTAGGGCGCGGCGCCGCCTCCCCATCACGGCTCCATGGACGGCGTTGACCGGACCGAGAAGCGCATAGCTCCAGCCTGCGATGGGACCGGACCACGGGCCGCCGAGGCGGAAGACCGAGATCGCGATGGAGAGCAATCCGACCGCCGCGTTCAAGAGCGCCGCCTGGATGCTCTCGCGCGTGTCGAACGCCTCGAGCGGCGTCAGCTCGAGCTCTCCGCGCCGGCGGTAGGCGTGGAGGTAGAGGAGGGCGAGGACGACGAAGACGGCGATGAACCCCAGGCCGTAGATCTGCATCAGGAGCGGCGCCTCCCGCAGCTCGATCACCGGCTCCGGCCGGCCCGACGGCCCGACCACCAGGGGGCTCCTCCCCGTCATCTGGTCGACCAGCAGACGGAAGAGGAACTTCAGGGGATAGATGTAGAAGAGGACGACGAAGAGCAGCACCGAGTTGAGGAAGATCGAGGTCACGTCCTCCAGGCCGTAGCGCCGGAAGTACAGGTACTGCTGGTACCAGACCCAGACCAGGATCGCGAAGCAGATCCCGAAGGCGACGAAGCCCCGCATGTTGGCGAGCAGCTCGTGGAACGTCCGCGGCACCTCGAGCGAGACGACGAGCAGGGTGACGGCAAAGCCGAGGACGGCGTCGCTGAACCCCTCGAAGCGGCTGATCTCCTCGCCGCGGAAGCGGAACCCGGACCGGGCGCCCACCTTGCGGGCGGCGAGCGGCTCGCGGATCACGGCCGCGCCGCCTTCTTCTCCTTTCGGAGCTGCTCCTCGTAGGCCCGCTCCATGCGGCGGACGTAGGCCTGGCAGCCGGCGGGATCGACGAAGGGATTGGGAGACTCGCCTGCCGCGAGGCGCTTCGCCTTGCCCTGAAGGTCGAAGAACGAGCCGTGCGAGGAGAGGAAGACGTCGCAGGGAAGAGCCTTCATCACCTGGAAGGTCTTGGCGTAGTCCCCGGCGATCCCCGGGTACTTCGGATCGCCCAGGAGGACGACGCCGGGGTTGATAGAGGCCGAGCCCAGGAAGGCGACGGCGTAGGTCCTGCCGTTCTCCGTCGAGGTCGTCGTCCAGGTGGTGTTCCCCGGCGTGTGGCCGGGGGTCAGGTGCGCCGTCATCACCGTGCCGCCGAGCGCGACGGTGTTGCCGTCCTCGAGGATGCGGTCGGCGACGACGGGCGGGAAGACGAGCGAGCCGCCGAAGCGGAAGTCGCCGTGCCCGCCGCGCGCCAAGAGGAGGGCGTCGGCGGCGCTCGCCGCGAGCGAGGCGCCCGTCCGCCGCTTGAGCTCGGCCAAGCCTCCCGCGTGGTCGTAGTGCGCGTGGCTGTTCAAGAGCACCTTGACGTCCGAGAGCTTGAACCCGAGCTTCTCTACGTTCGCCGCGATCTGCGCCGCCGTCTCGACGAAGCCGCCGTCCAGGAGGATGTGGCCGGCGGGGGTCGCGATCAGGTAGGACGTGACGTCGCTCGCCCCCACGTAGTAGACGTTCCCGACGATCCGGAACGGCGCCACTGGCCGGTTCGCCGACCGCGACGTCGGGTCTGCCTGGGCGCGGGCGAGTGCGGGGGCGAGGATGGCGAGAGCTGCGAGAGCCAGGGCGAGGGCGCCCAGAAGGGAACGGCGCGGCGAGTTGAGCACAGAGGGTCCTCCGTGCGAGGGATTGTAGACGGAGGCGGCCGGCCTTCCCAACCAGCCTGTGTTAGTCTACCAGCAGCTTCGTATGGAGCGGAGCCTTGTGGAAAAGGAGGGCGTGGTATATGAGGAAGAAACTCGTCAAGTTCGCCATTGCGGTGACCCTGCTTGTAAGCGTCACCACGCCGGTCTGGGCGACATCGATCTGCGACGTGCCGACCACTACCTTCGAAATCTGGCTCATCAAGAAGTTTAGCTGCTGAGCATCAGCCGGGAGGGAGAGCGGCGACGGCACGTCGCTCTCTCACCCCGGGCTGGTCCGGCGTGACGGGGTTGCGGTATCTCCCCCGGCCATAATCGAGTTCCGATCTCCGATTAGACGCCGACCGACCTCCCTACCCCGCCCGCGCCGGGAAGACCCGCCTCCACCAGCGCCGCAACGGTGCCTCGCCGCGGGTGTCGGCGTCCTGCTCGAGCTTCTCCAGGGTCGCGGGGAGGAGCGCCAGGCTCCCCTTCTGGAGCTGGAGCAGCAGGAGGTCCATCTCGCGGCCGCGCAGGCGGGCGTCGCCGGAGAAGGCCTGGGCGAGCGAGGTCTTGCCGTCGAAGCGGGCGTAGAAGTCCCGCGCGCGGGCCGGCATGCGCTTGTGCTCGTCGGAGGTGGGCTCGGCGACCCACACCGGGTAGCATCGCTCCAGGAGGTCGAGCGGGACCGCCATGTGGCGGCGCGCCACCAGCACCTGCTCCTCCGTCGCCTGCTCGAGGAGCAGGTCGTAGACCGACATCTCGTGGGTCGAGGTGGCATGATCCTCGCCCACGTCCTCGATGTCGAGCGCCGAGGCGACGCAGAGCTGGTAGCTCGCGTCGAGAAAGCGGAAGTAGGAGCCGCGGATCGTCTTGTAGAGCTCGGTGAGCGTCGCGCGGCCATCGACCGTCTTGAGGATCCGCCGCTGGAGCGGCGTCATCTTGGCCGCCAGGCGCTTGCCGCCGCGCGAGAGGACGACGTTGTCGTGCACGAAGATGCGGCGGATGCGGGCGTACTCGTCCAGCCAGCGCGAGCCCTCCATCGCGAGACCCATGGTGTGGATGGGCTCGGGGAGGATCTCCTCCTCGGGCGGCATCTCGGACTGGAAATAGAAGACGCCGCGCTGCCAGAGGAAGAGGTCGCAGACGGAGTCCTCGATCTGCTCGCGCAGCGTCTGCTGGATGAGGTCCGGCGAGAGCATGCCGAGCTCCGAAAGCGACGACCCTAGGCGGCGTCCGTGCGAGGTGCAGTCATGGAGCGCCTGGAATAGCTGGTCCTCGGAGAGATAACCGTTGAGCAGCAGGTGCTGGCCGTAGAACTCCGCCGGATCCGTCGACAGGCACCCGACGATCTCTCCGGAGCTGAAGTAGACGCGCTTTTCGCGGTCGCTCCGGCGCACCACCAGGGCGCCCGTCCGGCGGTCGTTCTTCGCCCATTGGAGAAGGTCGCCGGGTGGGAAGGCGGCCAGTCTTCCGGAGAATTCCATGGCTTGCGACCCTCGCTTGTAACGGGATTCTAGTCTCGCACGTCTCGGCGGAGTAGGGGCCCTGGCGCGGGCGATCGACGCCGAGGCCCCTGCTAAGCTACCCCGATGCGATCGCCGGCCCTCGCCATACCAGTCCTCGCAACACTTCTCGCGACCGCGCTCGCCGCCGCGCCCGCGTCCGCCGCCGGCCTGCCGTGCAAACCCTGCGCGGGGCTGGTGGCCGATGGCCCCGAGGGCCTCGCCGAGGCGCTCTCCGCCCAGACCGGGCTGCAGCCCGGAAGCCCCCTCTTCACGGCCTGGGAGGTCCCTCTCGGCTCCGCGACCGTCCAAGACGCCGCCGCCGCGGGCGAGGCCGCGACGCGCGTCGCCCGCGCCGGCGCCACGCCGTGGCTCGCCCTCGTCTTCCGCACCCCGCAGCCCCTGGCCGCCAATGCCGCCCGCCTCCAGGGCGAGCTCGAGAGCGCCGCCGCAGTGGCACGGAACGCTCCGGGTGGCACGGTCTTCCAGGTCGTCTGGCGGCCGGAGGGCCATGAGGGGGATCCACCGAGCACCGCCGAGTACGCCTTCCTCTTGAAGCGTGCGGCGGTCGCGTTGACCGGGGCGCGCCCCGACGGCCGGGTGGCGACCGCGGCGCTGCCGGCGACGGCCGCCGCGATCACCGACCTCTACGCCCAGGAGGTCGGCGCCTACGTCGACGTCCTCACCCTCGCTCCGGGCGCGCCGGAGGCCATCGCCGCAGCGGTCGCCGCCGCCGCCAAGGCCGATCCAGGCCGGCCGGTGGCGCTCGACGCGGTGCCGCTTCCCGAGGAGCCCGCTCTGGTCCTCGCCGAGGCGGCGCGCTGGGCCGTCGCGGGCATCGACCTCACCCTGTTCCGGCCGGCTCCCCGGACGCCGCCGACCGCTGAGTCAGAGCAGGGCGACTCGCGCGGGTCGACCACGCCGGGGCGGCTCGCCCCCTTCGCCCTCCTCGCCCGCGAGTTCGCCGGCGACGTCTCCTACGATCCGGACTCGGCTCCCACCGGCGCGGAGAGCGCATGGAGCTTCGTGCGCGGCAAGGACCTGGCGCTCCGCGTCATCGCCGTCGTCCCGGCCGGCGCGGAGAACGCCATCCTGACCCTCCACTTCGCCGACGGCACCCTCCGCCGGCCGGTGCGCTTCCCCCTCGGGCGCGGGCGGGTCGAGCCACCGTCGGGCCGGACGACGCCGTCCGGGCTCGACCTGACCCTCGCCGCGCCCGGCCGCGTCGCGGTCGTCGGCCTGGAGCGGCCGAGCGCCGCCGAGCGACAGGGGGTGGCCGAAAAGCTCACCGTCTCCTCGGCGCGCGAGATGCCGGTCGAGGAGATCCTCCGGCGCCTGCAGGCCTTCGAGGACGCCCAGGACCGCCGCCTCGACCACTACCGCGCCCTCAACACCACCCACCTGCGCTTCCAGGTCACCGGCCTCTCGCAGGCGTTCGACGTCACGCTCGAGGGTCCGTTCTTCTCCCGCCGCGGCGAGGGAAGCGACTGGGCCTGGCAGAACCTCCTGGTCAACGGCGTGCGCTGGAAGGGCAAATCGATCCCCGAGATCCCGCTGGTGCAGCCGGAGAAGGCGGCGGCGATGCCGCTCGAGATCCATTTCAACAAGGAGTACCGCTACCGCCTGCGCGGCACCGAGAAGGTCGACGGGCGCGACGCCTGGGTGGTGGATTTCGCCCCCGCGGCGGCGGATCTCGCCCGCGAGCGGCTCCATCAGGGGACGGTGTGGATCGATCGCCAGATCTACTCGCGGCTGCGCACCCGCGCGGTCCAGCTCGGCCTCTCCGGCGAGATCCTCTCGAACGAGGAGACCTGGACCTACTCGCCGGTCGACGACGAGGGAAGGTCCGCCGCCTGGCCGGCAGCCGGCGGCGCCGGAGCGGCCTTCGTCCTGCCGCTCCACCTCGTCGGCCAGCAGATCCTCTCGATCGTCGGCACGACGACCGTCGTGGAGCGCGAGACGGTCCTCGCCAAGCTCGAGATCAACGGCCCCGGCTTCGACGAGGCGCGCCGCGCGACCGCCGCGTCCGACGTCACCATGGTGCGCGACACCGACAAGGGCCTGCGCTACCTGGTCAAGGACAAGAGCGGCGACCGCGTGGTCAAGGAGAGCTTCGCCAAGGCCAAGCTCTTCGCGGTGGCCGGGGTGTTCTACGACGATGCCCTGGACTACCCGCTGCCGCTCGCCGGCGTCAACTACTTCACGCTCGACTACAAGGGGACGGGCAAACAGGTCAACGTCTTCTTCGCCGGCGGTCTGGTGACGGCGAGCGCCGCCCAGCCGCACCTCTTCGGCAGCCGGCTCGACGCCAGCTCCAGCCTCTTCGCCATCGCCCTCCCGCTCACCGACACCTTCTTCGACCAGCGCCGCGAGATCCATGAGGACGAGGTCAAGGTGCTGCCCGCCAGCTTCGGCTTCCAGCTGGGCCGCCCGCTCGGCAACTTCTGGAAACTCGACATCAACTACGGCCTGCTCTACAACCGCTTCGGCCGCACCGACAACACCGCCAAGGACTTCGTGCTGCCGAGCGACAACTTCCTCCAGTCTTTCGAGCTGGGCACCACCTTCGCCCGCGCTGGCTACCGCTTCAACGCCGGCGGCAGCTTCAACGCGCGCTCGCGGTGGGAGTTCTGGGGGCGGCCGGGGAGCGCGGACTTCAGCCCCGACGCCAAGCGCTTCTATCGCTGGGACGCCGCTCTCGCCAAGAACTGGTATCTTCCCTACTTCCAGAAGATAGGAGCCGAGATCGACTACGCCTCGGGGTCGCGGCTGGACCGCTTCAGCAAGTACCAGTTCGGCTTCTTCGGCAACACCCGCGTCCACGGCTACCAGACCAACCGGGTGCGGGCCACGACCGCCTATGCGGGCCATCTGACATACGGCTTCGAGATCGGTCAGCTGCTGCGGCTGGACGCGGTGGGCGACGTCGCACTGGCGACCGACAAGGCCACCGGCCTCGACCGGCAGCTCCTCGCCGGCACCGGCCTGGTGGGGACCTTCATGGGACCCTGGGAGACGGTGGTGAACATGGACCTCGGCGTGCCCGTGGCCGGGCCGGATCACGGCTTCGTGCTGTACGTGGCGTTCTTGAAGTTGTTCAAGTAACCAGGGGGAGGTCAGGCGAGGTGCAGATGGCCGGGGCCTGCGGCCTTCGCCATGTAGAGGGCCCGGTCGGCGCGGGCTAGAAGCTCGTCGAGGTTCGACGCGCTCTCCGGATAGAGACTGATCCCGAGGCTCGCGGTGATCCGCAGGGGCTCTCTCCCGGTGTCGAACGGCTCGGCCAGGGTTTCCAGGATCCCCTCCCCCAGCCGGACCGCGTCGGTGGGCCGGCGGACGTCGAGGATCAGCAGGCAGAACTCGTCGCCGCCCATCCGCGCCACGGTGTCCACCTTGCGGACGCAGCGGAGGAGCCGAGCGCCGACCTCCCGGAGGACGCGATCGCCGGTCGCGTGGCCGTAGGTGTCGTTGATCGGCTTGAAGCCGTCGAGGTCGACGTAGAAGACGGCCAGGCGCTGGCGGCGGCGGTTGGCGTGGGCCACGGCCTGCGTCAGCCGATCCTCGAAGAGGGCGCGGTTGGCGAGCCCTGTCAGCGAGTCGTGGAACGCCTGGCGCGCGATCTCCTGCTCGGCGCGCCGGCGCTCGGTGACGTCGAGCGCGTGGCCGAGGGCGTAGGGCGGCTCCCCCTCCTCCTCCATCCAGCGCTGGCCGTAGAGCCAGACGCGGTTCTCGCCGGAGCGGGTGCGGATGCCGAGCAGCCCTTCCTGCCGGCCCTGCGCCTGGAGGAGCGACAGGTACTCGCCGAAACGCTCGCCCGCCGGCTCGGCGACCATCTCGGCGAGGTTCCGGCCGACGAGCTCTTCGGGCGAATACCCGAGAGCCTCCGCCGCCGCCGGGTTGACCGAGAGGAGGATCCCGTCAGCGTCATGGGTGCAGAGGTAGGCGGGGCTGTCCTCGAACAGCTCACGGTAGCGCCGCTCGCTGGCGCGGAGGGCCTCCTCCGCATGCCGGCGCTCGCCCGCGGCACGGCGCAGGAGGCTGACCGCCACCCAGACGACGATGCCGAGCAGGATGACCGTGGAGACGGCGAGGAGGGCGCCGCCCAATTCGGCCCGGTACCCGAGGCCCGCCACCAGGATGGCGAACAGGCTGGCGCCGACTGGCGCGGCAGCCATGAGGGCGGCTCGCTGGCGTTCGTCCATTGCGTGCGCGCATGATAGCCGAGCGGCGCGCCACAGTCCGGGTTACCCTTGCAGCAAGGGAACCGCGGATGAGCGACGACTTCGATCCCGACCAGCCGAGGCACGGCGAGAAGCCGAGCCCCCCGGTGCCGATTCCGACCGCGCCGGAGCCGCCGCCCGCCCGGCGGCTTCTCGACCGCATCCGGCAGAGCCTCGTCCGGCGGGTGCCGTTCGGCCGGCATCGCGTCGACCTCGTCTACAGCCGCGCTTACCAGATCGAGCTGCCCGGCACGATGACGGATCCCCTCCGCGGCGAGCGCATCCTCACCTTCCTGCTCATGGCGGGGTTGACCGACCGGCGCCGCGTCCACGCTCCCGGCACGGCGACCTTCCAGCAGCTGCGGCGGGTCCACTCCGCCGGTTATCTCGAGGCGCTGGCGAGGCCGGGAGCGCTCGTTCCCATCGTCGGCCTCGACCTGCCCGATCCTCTCCCCGACCGCGTGCTCGCCGCGCAGCGGGCGATGGCGGGCGGCACGGCGCTCGCCGTCCGCCTGGCGCTCGCGGGGGGAGAGATCGCGGTCAACCTGGGTGGCGGCCTGCACCACGCTTTCCACGATCGCGGCGAGCGCTTCTGCGCCATCAACGACGTCGCCGTCGCGATCGCCGAAGCGCGCACGCAGGGACTTGCGGCGCCGGTGCTGATCGTCGACCTGGATCTCCACGACGGCGACGGCACGCGGACGATCTTCGCCGGCGACCCCTCCATCCAGATGCTCTCGATCCACAACCTGACCACGGCGCCGGTCGCTGCCAACGCCACCGTCGTCGAGCTCGGCGGCGAGGTCGAGGATGCGGCCTACCTCACGGCGGTCGGCGAGCGCCTGCCGGAGCTGGTGGCGCGGGTGCGGCCAGGCCTCGCGATCTACCTCGCCGGCTGCGACCCGGCGGCCGACGACGCCCTCGGCAACTGGCGGATCACCCCCGCTGGGATGCTCGCGCGCGACCGGCTGGTGGTCGACGCGCTCGCCGGCGGTAGGGTCCCCGTACCGCTCGCCGTCGTCCTCGCCGGCGGCTATGGCGGCCGCGCCTGGACCTATACCGCCCGCTTCCTGGCCTGGCTGGTCTCCGGGCGCGTCCTCGAGCCCCCCTCGGCCGCCGAGCTGACCCTCGAGCGCTTCCGCGGCCTGGCCGCCCTCCTTTCGCCGCACGAGCTGACCGGCGAGGCCTCCGGCGACGACGGCTTCGGGTTGACCGCCGAGGATCTCGCGGTGGCCGGCGGCATCCCGGCCCGCAACCGATTCCTCGGCTATTACTCACCCCAGGGGCTCGAGCTCGCCCTCGAGCGCGCCGGCCTCCTCGAGCGGGTACGGGCGCGCGGCTTCCCACACCTAGTCCTCGACGTGAAGCTGGACAATCCGGGCGGCGAGACTCTCCGCTTGATCGCTCCCGGCCTCGAGGAGCCGCTGATCGAGCTGCGCGCGCGGCGCGACCGCGCGGCGATACCCGGCCTCGAGCTCCTGCGGATCGAATGGCTCCTCTTGCAGAACCCTCGCGCCCGCTTCACCCGGGAACGGCCGCGCCTGCCCGGCCAGCGCCACCCTGGCCTGGGGCTCCTCCAAGAAGTGATGGCGTTGATGGTCCTCGCCTGCGAACGGGTGCACCTCGACGGCGTCCTCTTCGTGCCCGCCTACTTCCACACCGCGGCCCAGGGCAAGCGCCTGCTGCGCTTCCTCTCTCCGGAGGCCGACGGGCGCTTCCGCGCCCTCGAAAAGGCGCTCTCCGGGCTCACCCTGCCGGAGGCCGCGGCGGCGGTCGAGGGAGGGCGGGTGATCGACGCCGCGACCGGCCGCCCCTTCCGCTGGGAGCCGCAGCCCCTCCTCCTGCCGGTCTCGGCAGAGGCGAAGGCGCGAATGACGGGTGATGACTACGAGGAGGAGGCGCGGGCGGCCGAGGCAGCGGCCAGCTTCGTCGTGCGCCCGCCGGCGATGGAGGCGCGGCGCGAGCGGCGGGCGGCGATCTAAAGCTTTGGATCCGAGGGGGGAAGCGCCTCGCGCGGGCCCTGGCGGAGGATCTTGGCGAGCTCATCCGCCATCGCGACAGTCGCCTGCTCTGCGGTCGCGGCCTGATGAAAGAGCTTGACGGCCGCCAGCATCTCGCGGTGGACGTCGCGCGACAGGAAGATGGGGACCATCTCCTCGGTCAACCGCTTGACCTCGGCGGTGCAGCCGAGCAGGAGGCAGACACCGGCGAGGTCGAGAGACGCCAGGGCGGAGAGGTAGCCGTCCCCGAGGTCGACGAACCCCTGGCACACCTGGCGCAGAATCTCCGCTGCCTCTTCGGGCCGGCCGAGGCCCCGCGCGATCAGAGCCGAGATCCACTGCCGGCGCAGGAGGAGGTGCGGCTCGTGGAACAGCTCGTAGAAGTGGGCGCTCTTCGCCATCAACGCCTGCGCCTCGCCGTAGCGGCCCAACCTCTGGAGGTAGTCGATGAGGTTGTGGCGGACATAGCAATTGAGGCGAGGATCGGCCTCCGGATCGATCAGGTCAGCGGCCTCGCGGAGCTGGGCGAACGCCGCTTCGTCGTCGCCCATGCGGCTGGTGAGCGTGGAGCGGGAAACCATCGCGGCGCCGGCCTGGTGGCGCTCGCCGGCCCGGAGGAAGAGGGCGATCGAGCTGACGTAGAGTTTCTCCGACTCCGCGAAGCGGCGCTGGGCGCGGCGCAGCGAAGCCTTGAGCTGGAGGAGCTGCGCCCGCTCCAGGCGGTCACGCGTGCCGCGCGCGAGGTGCGCCTCGGCGGCGGTGAACGCCTCGTCGGCAGCGCGCAGGTCGGAAGCGATGCGGAGGGCGTTGGCAAGAAAGGCCCAGCCCCGCGCGCGCAAGTCCTCGAGCAGCCGCTTGCCGTAGACTGCCGGATCGAGCCGGCTGACGACGGCGAGGGCCAACCGGGCGAGATCGGCGGCCGCCGGGTCCTGGCGGAGGTTCGCCTCCCGGCACTCGCGCAGGAGCAGGTCGGCGAGACCCATGCTGCGGTAACGATCGCCCTCTCCGACCATCCCCCGTCGGCGCTCCGCCGGCTGATGCAGCAGCTCCTGGAGGAGCTCGGGCGCGGCGGCCCGCTCGCGCTCGGCGGAGGAGAGCCGCGACTTGAGCCGCCGCAGGGCGACGTCGACGGTCGCGCCATAGCTGCGCTCGGTGAAGCGCCAGGTGAGCACCCGACCCAGCGAAGCGGGCCGCTCGGCGCTCTCGCCGAGCAAATCGAGAAGGGCCTCCCGGCAGGCCGAGCAGCCGAGGGCATGCTGCAAGAGGAGCCGGTTGGTCCGCCCGAGACCAGCAACGAGCTCCTCGATCGAATCTCGCTTGGGATGGATGCGCGGCATTCGTCGTCCTCAATATAAGAGTTGCCCCGGGCTCTCCTTTCGTGACAAAGAAAATGCCGGGTACTCCGGAACCTAGCGGATGATAAACCCGCGGACGCTCTCGGGGGTGCCCGGCGATCGGGCTTGGAGGCAGCCCATCCGGACGCTCAGTGGGGCTTGCCGTTCGGATCAGTGCTCGTCCCATCGGCTCCCCAGAGCCTGGTGAGAAGGCGCCACAGGGAGTCGAGGACGCTCGAAGGCTGAGGGCGAGAATGAGGATGACGATGGCCGATCTGCTCGACTTGACGGGCCCCCGGACCGAACGGCTCGGCGGCGCCCGGGGCCGCAGGCGTGAAGGCGAGCGAGGCGAGGAGCAGCAGGGCGAGCGCGGAGCGGCGGAGAGAGAGGGAGCGAAGCATGGTGTGTTCTCCTTGATGTCGGGACCGCAACCGGCCGTCATGGCTGGCAGCTCCCGACTACTAAGATCAGAAATGACTAACGGTTGAAGTTGTGAAGGCGTGCGGGAAGGTTGATCCGGAGGGGCGGCAGGGGGCCTGGTATCATCGGCGCGGCCCCGCCATGAGACCGACATGAACCGGACCCTCAGCCTGCCGCTCTGGCTGGTGGTGGCGCTGGCCGCCGCCGCCGCCTGGGCGGGCGTCGAGCGCCTGCTCGTGCCGAGCGTGCGCTGGGTGCTCCGCCGCCGGGTCAACCGGGTGATCGCCGAGCTCAACACCCGGCTCAAGATCGAGATCAAGCCGTTTCAGCTCACCAAACGGCAGGTTCTGATCGACCGCCTGCTCTATGACCCACAGATCCTGGATGCCGCCGCGGCCCACGCTCGCGACACCGGGATGCCACGCGAGGTCGTCATGGCGCGGGTGGGGCGCTATGCCCGCGAGATCGTGCCGTCGTTCAACGCCTACCTCTATTTCCGGCTGGGCACGTGGATCGCGCGCCGCGTCGCCCGCCTGCTCTATCGGGTGCGCCTCGGCTTCGCCGACGAGGCGGGTCTGGCGGCGGTCGACCCGGGGGCGACCATCGTCTTCCTCATGAACCACCGCAGCAACATGGATTACGTCCTCGTCGCCTATCTCGCCGCCGACCGCACGGCGCTCTCCTATGCGGTCGGCGAGTGGGCGCGCATCTGGCCGCTCCAAACGCTCATCCGCTCCCTCGGCGCCTACTTCGTCCGCCGCAACTCGCGCGACCCGCTCTACCGTCGTGTGCTCGAGCGCTACATCCACATGGCGACGGCGGGCGGCGTGACCCAGGCGGTCTATCTCGAGGGGGGCTTGACCCGCGACGGCCTCCTGCGGCCGCCGAAGCTGGGGCTGCTCGACTACATGCTCCGCGCCTTCGACCCGGCGGGGCCGCGCGACCTGGTGTTCATTCCGGTGGGGATCAACTACGACCGTACGCTCGAGGACCGCACGCTGCTGCTCGACGGCGATCCCCTGGCGCCGCGGCCCGGAGCGCGCGCCGCTCTCGCGACGACGTTCGCCTTCGCGCTGCGCAACCTGGGGTTGATGGTGCGCAGCCGCTGGCACCGCTTCGGCTACGCCTGTGTCAACTTCGGTACGCCGATCTCGATGCGGCGCCGCCTCGAGCGCCGCGGGCTCGACCTGCGCAGCTTGCCGCGCGAGGAGCGCTTCCGCGCGGTCGAAGGTCTCGCCGGAGAGCTGATGGCGGCGATCGGCCGCGTCGTTCCGGTGCTCCCGGTGCCGCTCGTCGCCACCGTCTTCGTGCGCCACCCGGACCGGGCGCTCTCCGAGCTCGAGGTCAAGGGCCTCGCCTGGAACCTGATGACGGAGCTCGCCACCGCCGGCGCCCATGTCTACGTACCGCGGCGCGACGAGGACTACGCGATCGCCGTCGGCCTGCGCGCCCTGACGTCGCGACACCTAGTGGAAGAAACGGACGGCCTCTACCGCGCGTGCGCCGCCGAAGCGCCGCTGCTCGCCTACTACGCGGGCTCGATCTCTCATCACCTCGCCGGCGCCTCCGGCACCGCCGCGGAAAGCGCTTGATGCAACCTTGGTCCCTGATCCTCGTACCTGCCAAAAAAGCGAGCCCGTGCCGAGCGGGCCGCCGCCGCGTTCGAGACCTCGCAACCCCACGCCCCAAGGAGGAACCGATGAGCACACTCTCCCGTTTTGCCCTCTCTCTCGCCGCGGCGGCCGCGGTGGCCGCCGTCCCCGCCCATGCCGGGTTCAAGAGCGATCTCCTGCACGAGATGGACGGGGTCGGCCAACAGGTGATCGAGCTCGCCAAGGCCGTGCCGCAGGAGAAATACGCCTGGCGGCCGGCCGAAGGCGTGCGCTCCATTGCCGAGGCATATCTCCACATCGCCGCCGGCAACTACGAGATCCTGAACTTCACCGCCTACCCCGCGGCGGGCGCTCCCGCCGACCTCGGCAAGCTCGAGAGCTCGACGAGCGACAAGGTACAGGTCGTCGCCGCCCTCGAGAAGTCCTTCCAGGCGACGCGCGCCGCGATCGAGAGGATCCCCGACGCGGCCCTGGACAAACCGGTCAAGGCCGGGGCGAAGATGACGCTGCGGGCCGTGCTCCTCGAGATCCCCGGCCATGCCCATGAGCACCTCGGCCAGGAGATCGCCTATGCGCGGATGAACGGCGTGGTGCCGCCTTGGACGGCGCGACAGCAGCGACAGCAGCCGCCGCCGAAGAGCGGTCGTTAAGGGGACTCCTGGGACAGCGGGAGATGGATCGTGCGGGGCGGCGGACACCGAGCGCCGGCTCGCGAGTCGGCCGGGTCGGCGGGTTCCTCCGCGAGTACACCGCAGGATTCAATGCCCGCGACCTGCGGCGCCTGTTCGACCGCGACGCCGCCCAGGCCTATGCCGTCCTCACCCGCGAGCACGCTCTCGAGCCGGAGCCGGAAGGGGGCCTTTCCAGGCTGATCTTCCGCGCCCGGCTCGCCTTCCTCGGCATCTCCTACAAGCTCTCGCCTGCTCGCCGCCTGATCTTCGCGGCGGCCTTCCTAGCGGTCCTCGTCGGTTTCCTTCAGGACCCCATCTCGTTCGCCGCCCGCGGCCGCCAGGTGAGCCTGGACTTCTCGCCCGCCTGGTTCGTCCTCGGCTTCGTCCTCATGGGCTTCCTCTTCGCGCTCGAGCTCGTCGACCGTATCCAGGTGCGCGACGAGCTGGAGGTGGCGCGCGAGCTCCAGGCGGACCTCCTGCCGCGGGCCGCGCCCGCTCTCGCCGGCTGGCAGTTCGCGCACTCCTATCGCACCGCCGCGGCGGTCGGCGGCGACTACTACGACTTCAGCCCCCTCGACGACAGGAGGCTGGCGCTCGCCGTCGGCGATGCCTCGGGCCATGGCATGGCGGCGGGCCTGGTGATGGCGATCGCCAACGCCACCCTGAAGACCGCCCTCGATCTCGATCCGGCGCCCTGCCGCGTGGCCGCCGTGCTCAACCGCACGCTTTGCAGCACCGGCAGCCGGCGCACCTTCCTGTCGCTCTTCTATGCCCTGCTCGACCCGGCCAGCGGCCGCCTCGAGCACGTCGGCGCCGGCCACCCGTTCCCGCTCCTGCTGCGGCGGAGCGGGGAGATCGAGGAGCTGGGGCAGGGCGGCCTGCCGCTCGGCCTACGCCAGACCCTGGCGCCGGCGACCGGCGAGGCGACGCTCGCCCCCGGCGACGTCCTGGTGCTCTTCACCGACGGCCTGGTCGAGGCGACCGACGCCGCCGGCGAGCGCGCCTTCGGCTTCGAGCGGCTGACCGCGCTCGTACGCTCCGGCGGCTCGCCCCGCGCCATTCACGACCGCGTCCTCGCCGCCTTCGACGCCCACGTCGGCGGCGAGCCTCTGCGCGACGACGTGACGCTGGTGGTGATCGGACGGGAGCCGGGTTAATCGCGGCGCCGCAGGCGCCCGAGGAGACGGCGCCAGCGCGAGGGGTGGCCGATGCCGGCGCCAGGTGGAAGCCCCAGCTCCTTGAGGACGGTTCCGGTGTCCTCCCCCACCGCTGGCACCCGCGCGGCGGCGCGCGGGCGGTGGCCGTCGAGGCGCGCCGGGAAGGCGAGGCGAGGGAAGCCGTCGGCATCTCGTCGAACGACGTCGCGCTCGACCATCTGCGGATGGGCGAGCGCCTCCGCGGCGGAGAGCACCGATTCGACCGGCAGGTCCTCCCGCGCCAGGAGCGCCGCCCATTCGGCGCGAGTGCGCTCCGCTACCAGGCTGGCGATCTTCCGCCGCGCCGGCACCGAGTCACGGTACTGAAGATCGGCCAGATCCGGCCGGCCGGCGATCTCGAGGAAGCGGCGGAAGAAGCGCGGCTCGAGGCCGGCCAGGGCGAGCCAGCCGCCGTCTCTCGTCGCGTACAGGTTGTAGCAGGGGAGGGCGCCGGCGAGCGGGATCGGCTCGCCGACCTCGCCGCCACCCGCCGCCTGCGCCGCCCAGCCGAGGAGGTTGGCATGGGCGCCGGCGTCCAGGAGCGCGGCGTCGATCGTCGCCCCCTCTCCCGTCCGCCCGCGCGCCACCAGGGCGGCGAGGATCGCGGCGACGGCGCTCCACGCCCCGGCGAGGTCGGCGACCGGCACCGCCGGCGGCCTTCCCGGCGGCACGGCGGCAAGGGCGCCGGCGATCGCCTGGTAGGTCAGATCGTGGCCGGCGCGCGCCGCGTAGGGACCCTCTGTCCCCCAGCCGGAGAGCGAGCAGACGACGAGGCGCGGATGGGCGGCGCGGAGCGCTTCGGGAGCCCAACCCAGCCGGGCGAGGGCGCCGGGGCGAAAGGTTTCGAGGAGGACGTCGGCGCGCTCGAGGAGGCGCGCGAGGACGTGGGCACCGGCCGGCTGCCTGAGGTCCAGGGCGACGCTCTCGACGCCGGCGAGGAGCATGGCGGCGAGCGCCCCGCCGCCGCCCAACCTCTTGGGCGGCGCCCGCCGCACCGGGTCTCCAGCGCCTGGTTCCTCGACCTTGATCACCCGCGCGC
>Ga0307470_10000173_pt1 | contig 44549 bp, 39 predicted proteins | sample atmos_gasesAM3C__FD_204565 | JGI IMG/M metagenome (GOLD analysis project Ga0307470, IMG submission 204565) | Hardwood forest soil microbial communities from Morgan-Monroe State Forest, Indiana, United States - atmos_gasesAM3C_05 | ecosystem: Environmental > Terrestrial > Soil > Temperate forest... | reverse complement strand
AATAGCGGATGTTCTCGCGCGCCGTGAGATTGCCGTACAGACCTGCGGCGTGCGGCAGCACGCCCAGGTGCGCGCGGGCTTTCGAGGTCTCGCCGAGAATGTCGATGCCGTCGACGCACGCCCGGCCGCTATCCGGCGTGAGGACGCCGTACAGCATGCGCAAACACGTCGACTTGCCGGCGCCGTTGGCGCCCAACAGGCCGGTGATTTCACCGTCGCGTGCCGCGAAGGACACGTCCCGAACGGCCTCGATGGCGCCGAAGCGTTTGCTCAGGTTCATCGCTTCGATCACGGCGCGGGACCCGTCATGCTCACGAAGAAGGGTGCCGGGCTGTGACGCTCGAGGCAGGCGGCGTCGAGCAGGGTGGGCGCGGCCGCGTCCAGAAACTCCGCCATCAGCCGGGGTACGCAGCCGGTGGCGACCTGGCCATGTCCCTCGCCGCTCAACGTCAGATTCCGATGGTGCGTGAGTCCGCGCGCTGCGCGGTCGGCGTCCGCCGGCGGCGTCACCGGATCCGCCTCGCCGGACAAGAGCAGGGTGGGCACGTCGCTTTGCAAGGGACTGTGAAGATCCGCATCAACCGGCCCGCGCGGCCACAGCTTGCAAATCTCCACCAGCGCGTCCAACTGACCCACCCCCTGGTAGGTTCGCGAGAGCGCCGCCCGGTCTATGTCGGCGGCCGCGAAGAACGGCAGGTCTTCGCTGCAGATCACGCTGTTCTGCATGCCGCTCGCGAGTTGATCGGCGACTTGGCGTGCGGTCATGACGGTCTGTGCCGCGAGCGGCGCAAGAGCGCCTTGAGCCGCCCGATGTATAAGTGCGGGCAGCAATGACGCCTGGGCGGCCGTATAAGAGAGGAATCTCAAGCCGGCACTCAGCATATTGCGGTTGAATTCGACCTTGAGCGGCAGGCCGCTGTTCGGATCGTCAATGATCAGCAGCGATTTCTGCGGTCCGAATTGGCGCCGCAAGCCGTCCAGATCTTGCGGCAATTCAGGGTAGGCGGAGGCGCAGTCCGAAGAGTCCAGGCAGCGCTTCACGATGAGGTCCAGGGCGCGCTCGCCGTCCAACGGCGTCTCGGGCCCTATCGCCTGCGCAGGATAGGTCACTCCATCCAAGATCACGGCATGAACCGTAGCGGGAAAGCGCCGCATATAGAGCTGCGCCACCCGCGTGCCATAGGATGCTCCGTAGAGGTCGATTGCCGGAGCCTTGAGCGCCTCGCGAACCGCCGCAAGGTCGGCAACCGCCGCGCTGCTGGTGTAGAAGCGCACGCGGTCGCCATACTTGCGCAGACAGGCCAGGGTCGCTTGCCGCAGCGCCGGCAGAGGATCGCCGGCCGCCTGCCAGTCATCCGGGTAGTCGCAGGTGAGCGGGGCCGATTTTCCGGTGCCGCGTTGATCGACCAGCACGATGTCGTGATTGCGGTTCACACGCGCGAAGGCCCCGGCCAGGCTCGTGTACATGGCCGTGGCGCTCTGTCCCGGGCCGCCGGCCAAGAGGAACAGCGGCGGCGCCGCGGCGCGCCGATTGAGCGCGGGCACCACGGCCACACTGAGATCGATGCTCGGCCCGCCGGGCCGCGACCGGTCCTCCGGCACCTTGAGCACACCGCAGCGTGCCGCAATCGACGCCAGCCGCAGCGGATGTTCGAGGCGGCATTCATGCAGCAGCAGTTGCCCTGCAGGCGCGCGGCCGGCCGATGCCGCAGCAGCCGTCGTTGCCAGAGCCACTGCACCCAAGGCGCCGAACACTCCGGCCCTCCATTCTTTCCGCATGGGAATCTCCGATTTGTGGCGATTGTAGGGGATTCGCCACCCGCCCCCGCCCGCGTGTTGGTAGATTTGCGGCCCAGTTCGTCTTTCATTTAGGGTGATGTATGACCTTGATCCGCGAAGCCGATGTGATCGCCAGCGTCGCCGACGCCTTGCAGTACATTTCTTACTATCACACACCCGATTTCATTCGGGCGATGGGGCGTGCCTATGACATGGAACGGAGTCCGGCCGCCCGCGACGCGATTGCGCAGATACTGACCAATTCGCGCATGTGCGCGGAAGGGCATCGGCCCATCTGCCAGGACACCGGCATCGTGGTGGTGTTCGTGAAAGTGGGCATGGGAGTGCGCTGGGACGCGACTCTCGATCTTCCGGCGATGATCAACGCGGGCGTGCGGCGGGCCTACCTCGATCCCGGCAACAAGCTGCGCGCCTCCATCGTGTCCGATCCGGCATTCAAGCGATCCAATACGCGCGACAACACCCCGGCGGTGATCCACACCGAGATGGTCGCGGGAGACGCCGTCGAGATCACCGTCGCCGCGAAGGGCGGCGGATCCGAAAACAAATCCATGTTCGCCATGTTGAATCCGTCGGATTCGGTGGCGGATTGGGTGTTGGACATGGTGCCTGAAATGGGGGCCGGTTGGTGCCCGCCCGGAATGCTCGGGGTGGGCATTGGCGGCAGCGCCGAGAAGGCCATGCTGCTGGCGAAGGAGTCCTTGATGGAGCCCATCGACATCGTCGATCTGATCGCGCGTGGGCCGAAATCCAAACTGGAAGAGTTGCGCCTCGAGATATTCCAACGCGTCAATGCCCTCGGCATCGGCGCCCAGGGCCTCGGCGGTTTGACCACCGTCCTCGACGTGAAGGTGTTGGACTACCCCACCCACGCGGCCTCCTTGCCGGTGGCGGTGATTCCCAACTGCGCCGCGACCCGGCATATCCATTTCACTCTCGATGGCTCCGGCCCCGCAGTACTCGAGCCGCCGAGTCTGGATTTGTGGCCGAAGGTACAATGGACCGCCGATGCCAGCGCGCGCCGTGTGTCGCTCGACGGCCTGACGCGCGCCGAGATTGCGGGATGGAAACCCGGTGAGCGCCTGCTGCTGTCGGGAAAGCTGTTGACCGGCCGCGATGCCGCTCACAAGCGCATCTGCGCCTTGCTCGATGCCGGCGAACCGCTGCCGGACGGATTGGATTTTCGTGGCCGCGTCATTTACTACGTCGGGCCGGTCGATCCCGTTGGTACAGAGGTCGTAGGACCTGCGGGTCCGACCACCGCCAATCGCATGGATCGGTTTACCGACACCATGCTGGGCAAGGCGGGCTTGCTGGCCATGGTCGGGAAGGCCGAACGCGGCCCCGAAACCGTCGCGTCCATCGCAAAGCACCATTCCGCCTATTTGATCGCGGTGGGCGGCGCCGCCTTTCTCGTCTCGAATGCCATTCGCGGCAGCCGCATAGTGGCCTTCCCCGAACTCGGCATGGAGGCAGTGTATGAATTCGACGTGCGTGACATGCCGGTTACGGTGGCGGTGAGTTCCAATGGTGTTTCGGTGCACGACACCGGACCCAAGGCATGGGCGGGTCAATTCGCCGGTATTCCGGTCGCTGTGGAGTAGCCAGGGTATGCCGCGGCGCGTCGCGGAATCGGGCGGTGTCGCACTTATACGTCACCGAGTGTTGCCCCGTTTTTCAGCCGAGCCGCGACTAGTACTTGACCGAGCAGCCGTAAGGCGTGGTCACGGCATGCGCAACCGGTTTGCCCTGCGCAACGGCCAACATGGCTTCCTTGAGGTACGGCTCGGCATGGGCGATGTCCCCGACTTCCGCCGTGGGGATACTGTCGATACCGCCCATGTATTGCAGAATGCCATTCGGGTCGATCACGAACATGTGCGGCGTGGTCTTCGCGCCGTACAGGCGGCCGAGGGTCCCCGACGGATCCAACAACACCGCAGTCGGAGCCGCGCCGCGCGACTCGGTCAGAGCGTCTGCAGCCGGCCCATTGACGTAGCCTTGCTTGCCGGGCGCCGAAGAAATCACCGTCAGCCAAACCACGCCATTTTTTTGCGCCAACGCTTGGATGCTTTGCATGTTGCCGCTGCTGTAGTGCTTGTGCGTGTACGGGCAGTCGGCATTGGTCCACTCCAAGACCACTGTCTTGCCGCGAAATTGGACCAAGGAGAGCGAAGTACCCTTGCTGTCGGTGGCGGTAAAGTCGGGCGCCGGCCGGCCGATTTGCATCGCAGCAGCGACTGCGTGGGCGTGGCCGGCGATCATGCCCGTGAAAATCGCGGCGATGACCAGGGTGACCGCGACCAAGACACCGGCGCGGACGACATCGGGATGCCGAGGGAGACTGCTCATTGACATGGCTCCGGTGCTGGCACGTTTCCGCGGAAACGTGCGATGACCAACCAGCGGACACCCGGCGTTTCCGCGGAAACGCGCGATTCGGGTACGACTGCTTTTAGTCGCGCCAACCCAGGGTTAGGTTCCCTGGCACTTTTACAGGCAGACCATTACAGTACGCGCCTCGTGGAAAATCCAGTGGATTCAGCGTGATGCGTTTCGGGACTGAATACGGGGTAATCGTCATCGGCGGCGGCCATGCGGGCACCGAAGCCGCGCTTGCGGCTGCGCGCATGGGTGAGCGCACCCTGCTGCTGACGAACAACATCGAGACGCTGGGTCAGATGAGCTGCAATCCGGCGATCGGCGGCATCGGCAAGGGCCACTTGGTGAAGGAGATCGACGCGCTGGGCGGTGCAATGGCGCTCGCGGCCGACGAAGCCGGAATTCAGTTTCGCACCCTGAATGCAAGCAAGGGCCCCGCGGTCCGCGCCACGCGTGCGCAAGCCGATCGCCAACTCTATAAGCAGGCGGTGCGCCGCATGCTCGAAACGCAGGCGAATCTGACGCTGTTCCAACAAGAAGCGGCCGATCTCAAGTTCGAGGGCGAGCGCGTGGCGGGCGTGGTCACGCAAAGCGGCGTCGAATTGCATGCGCGCGCCGTGGTCTTGACTGTGGGCACTTTCTTGGGCGGCAGGATTCACGTCGGCTTGGAGAGCCATCCGGGCGGCCGCGCCGGCGATCCGCCGTCGACCAGTCTGGCGGCGCGCCTGCGGGACCTCAATTTGCGCGTCGGCCGCTTGAAGACCGGCACGCCGCCGCGGATTGACGGCCGCAGCATCGATTTCTCAAATTTGCGCGCGCAGCACGGCGATGTTCCGCGGCCGGTATTCTCCTATTTGGGAACGAGCGCGACGCACCCGCGGCAGCTCCCCTGCCACATCACGGCCACCAACGAGCGGACCCACGACATCATTCGCGGCGCTACCGCACGCTCGCCTCTCTACACCGGATTGATCGAGGGGATCGGCCCGCGCTACTGCCCGTCCGTGGAAGACAAGGTGGTGCGCTTCGCGGATAAACCCTCTCATCAGATCTTCGTCGAGCCCGAGGGCCTGAATACTCATGAGATCTATCCCAACGGCATTTCCACGAGTCTGCCCTTCGACGTGCAATATGAGTTCGTGCGCACCATCTCGGGGTTCGAGCGCGCGCACATCACGCGTCCGGGCTACGCCATCGAATACGATTTCTTCGATCCGCGCGATCTTAAATTCAGCTTGGAGAGCAAATTCCTTTCCGGCCTGTTTTTCGCCGGACAGATCAACGGCACCACCGGCTACGAAGAGGCTGCGGCGCAAGGGTTGCTCGCCGGCGCCAATGCGGCGCTGCTGGCCGGCGGGCGCGATGCATGGTGGCCCAAACGGAGCGAGGCCTATCTCGGCGTGCTGGTCGACGACTTGATCACGCGCGGCGCTCCCGAGCCCTATCGGATGTTCACCAGCCGCGCGGAGTATCGTCTGAGTTTGCGCGAAGACAATGCGGACCTGCGCCTCACCGCGCAAGGCCGCGAGCTCGGCCTGGTCGATGACGCTCGCTGGGCGTTCTTCCAGCGCAAGCGCGCCGCGGTCGCGCACGAGGTGGCCCGGCTGAGCGCGGCGGTCGTGCATCCGGCCGACGTGGACGCCGAATTGCTCGCCAAGCTGGGTTCGCCGCTGCTGCGCGAAGTGCATGCGCTGGATTTATTGCGCCGTCCTGAGGTCGAGTACGATGATCTGCAGCACGTGGCTCCCTCATCCGAAGATTGGCGCGGCGATGAGCGCATGGCCGGGCAGGTCAAACTGCAGGTCGACGTGGCGGCGAAGTACTCGGGGTATCTCAAACGTCAGAACGACGAGATCGAGCGTCAGCGCCGCAACGAAGAATTGCGCCTGCCGGAAAATATCGATTATGGCGATGTCAGCGGGCTGTCGAACGAAGCCCGGCAGCGCCTGCGCGATGTGCGCCCCGAAACCCTGGGTCAAGCCGCACGGATTCCCGGCCTGACGCCGGCCGCAGTGTCGCTGTTGCTGGTGCATCTCAAGAAGCGCGACCGCGCCGCTTGAAGGCGCTGCTGTGGGCGGCGCTGCTTGCCGCGGCCGTTGCGGCGTTGACGGCCACGCTCGTACGGCGGCATGGCGACGTTGCGCCGGAAACGCGCGCAGTGGTCTTGCGCCGCGGGAATGGCGCAGAGCCGGAGAGTCTCGACCTGCACCGGGCGCGTTCCGAGCCGGCTCTCACCGTTCTGCGCGACCTCTATGAAGGCTTGACAGAAATAGGCCCGGACGGCGCGCCGGTGTTGGCCGCCGCCGATCGATGCGCTGTTTCCCCGGACGGCATCACCTATCGATTTCACTTGCGGGCGCTGGCGCATTGGTCGAACGGCGAACCCGTGGTTGCCGAAGATTTTGCGGCCGCCTGGCGCCGTTTGGTCGAGCCGCGCACCGGTGCGCAGTATGCGCAACTGTTGGCGCCCGTGCAGGGTGCGGAGGCGATCACCGCGGGTCTGGCCGCGGCCTCAACCTTGGGCGTGCAAGCCGTCGATGCCGCGACGCTGGTGGTGACGCTTACGCGACCGACCGCGTATTTCCTGGATCTATTGGCGCATCCGGCCACCTTCCCCATCAATCGCACCGCGCTCGCACAGCACCCTCTGGGTTTTGCCAAGCCGGGAGCGATGGTCTCGAACGGCGCCTTCATTCTGACGCGATGGGATTTTGGTTCGCACCTGGTGGCGGTGCGCAACCACCGATATTGGAACGACGCCGCCACCCGGGTCGACGCAGTCGAATACTACTCCATGACCGAACCCGCGGCGGAGCTGCGCGCGTTCAGGTCCGGTGCTCTGGACGTGACCTCCACCATTCCCGGCGCCCAGTTCGCCTGGATCAAGGAGCATCTGGGAGCGGAGTTGCACATCGCGCCTCAGCTGGGCGTGTACTACCTGGGTTTGAATCTACGGCGGCCTCCCTTCGCTCGCTCGCCGGAGCTGCGCCGGGCGTTGTCGCTGGTGATCGACCGCGAGCGCCTGGTCCAATCGGTGACGGGCAGCGGCGAGTCGGCGGCGTATACCTTGGTGCCGGTCGAGACCCGCGGCTATTCGCCGCCGCTGCCGGAGTATGCGGGCTGGCCGATGCCGCGGCGGATCGCGCGGGCGCGCGAATTGCTGGCCCAAGCGGGCATGCTTCAATCGCCGCCCGCGCTCGAATTGCGCTACAACAGCGGTGAACTGCACGGCCGAATCGCCGTTGCGATCGCGGCCATGTGGAAGCAAGCCTTGGGTATAGACACCGTCTTGCATGCCGAAGAGTTCAAGGTGCTGCTGCAGGACATCGATCGCGGCGACGTGACCCAGGTGTTTCGCGCGAGCTGGCTCGCGGACTACGACGACGCCTACGGATTCCTGCAGGTGTTGCAAAGCGGCGCTCGGTTGAACTTGCCGCACTACGCCAATGCCGAATACGATGAGCTGTTGGCGCGAGCGGCCGGCGAAATCGATGCCGGCCGCCGGCGCATTCTGCTCGAGAACGCGGAGCAAGTGATGATCGGCGATCAACCCCTCATCCCCCTCTACTTCTACGTGGCAAAACATCTGGTCAGCGCTCGAGTGCGGGGTTGGCGGGACAATGCCATGAACGTGGTGTACAGCAAGCAACTCTTCGAGGTGGACCGATGACGAGCTTCTACGACTTCAAGGTGCAGGGCCTGGACGGCAGCCAGGATATTCTCGCCGCATTGCGCGGCAAGGTGACGCTGGCCGTGAACGTCGCCAGCAAGTGCGGCTACACGCCGCAATATGCGGGCTTGGAAGAACTCTACCAAGAGCTCAAGGAGCGGGATTTCACGGTGGTCGGTTTTCCCTGCAATCAATTCGGCGCGCAGGAACCCGGCACGGCGGCGGAGATCCAAAGCTTTTGCTCTCGCACCTACGGCGTGAGCTTTCCGCTGGCGGCAAAAATAGACGTCAACGGCGCCCATCGCCACGCCCTCTACGCTTGGCTGACCGCCAAGGAGAACGGCTTTCCCGGCGACATTGGCTGGAATTTCGAGAAATTTCTGATCGATCGCGATGGGCGGCCGATTTGCCGCTACCCCTCGGGAGCGAAACCGACGGATGCCGCGTTTCTGCAAGACTTGGCCGAGATTCTCTAGTCTCGCACCGCTGCAAATCGCGCCTCCTTCGCTCAACCGAGTGGCATTTTGTCCGCCCACTCTTTAACATCACCCCACTATTTGAACCCCGCGGCTCGGAGAATTAGATGCTGTCTCGATTGAATGGCGTGGCGTGGCTTGCAGGCACTGCCTTGAGTTTGAGTTGGTCACTTGGCGCGCATGCAGCGGGCGATCCGGCACTCGGCGAGAAGAAGTTCTACACCTGCTACGGCTGCCATGGCATCGACAACTACAGGAACGCCTATCCGGACTACAGCGTTCCCAAGCTGCGCCACCAACATGCGTCATACATCGTCGCGGCGCTGCAAGAGTACCGCAGCGGCGAGCGGCCGCATGCGACCATGCACGCGCAGGCGGCATCGCTGTCCGATCAAGACATGGAAGATATCGCCGCTTACCTGCAAGGTGCGGAACCGGTGAAGCCGAGCACTGCGGTGACCGGTAAAGTGCCGAAGCAAGTGGCTGCCTGCGTCGCCTGTCACGGCGAGAACGGGCTGGGGGTCGAGGCGCCGCTGACGCCGAAGCCGGCCGTGCTCGCCGGTCAGCACGTCGATTATCTGGAGCAGGCGTTGACGGCCTATCGCAACGGGCGCCGCAAGAATGTGGTGATGGACGGCATGGCGCGGCTGCTCACCACCGACGACGACGTCAAGATCGCGGCGGCCTATTTTGCCGGCCAGTCCTCGCCCTTGGATACGGCGAGCACCGGGAGCAAATAGAGGGGCGCCGTCATTTGCCGAGGCTCATCAGGAATTGCGCGAACGTCCTGTAGTAGGCGTCGCGGTTGGGTTTTTTCCGGAAGCCGTGACCTTCATCGCCGGCCTGTAAGTACCATACGTCGCCGCCCCTGCTGCGCAGCCGATTGACGATTTGCTCCGCTTCGTCCAACGGCACCCGCGGATCGTTCTTGCCGTGTACGATGAGCAGCGGCCGCGAAATGCGCTCCGCATTCGTCAGCGGCGAAATGCGCCGCAGGAATGACCGCATGTCGGGATCGCGCTCGTCGCCGTATTCCGCCCGGCGCTGATTTTGCCGATACGGCGCGGTTTTGCTCAAAAAGCCGATGAAGTCGGCGAAACCCGACTCGTCGACGCCGCCGCGCAGCCGCTCGCCGAAATTGACCAGCGTCGCGAGCGCGAGATATCCGCCGTAGGAACTGCCGGATACCACCACATTCTTTGCGTCATACGCGCTCTGCAAACGCAGCCAAACGAGCAGCGCGCCCACATCCTTGACCGCGTCTTCGCGCAGCATGCCGTTGTCGAGCGCCAAATAGCTCTTTCCGTAGCCCGACGAGCCGCGCACATTGGGAGCCACGACCGCCAATCCGAGTTCATTGACCACATATTGCAGCCATGGATCGAAACCCGGGCGGAACTGCGATTCGGGGCCGCCATGCAAGACGACCAGCACCGGGTGTGCACCCGGAGTCGAAGGTTCGTACACGTACACGGGTATTTGGCGCTCCCGGCCGTCGCTGCGGTCGAAGGTCGGGAACTGCGTGAGCCGCGGCGTCACGAACTTGGCGGGATCCACCGGCCCCGCTTCGCTGTGCGTCCAAGCCTCCAGGCGATTCGCGGCGATGTCGAGCACAAAGGCGTCGCGCGGGCGGTTGGCCGCCGCAAAGCCGAAGGCAAGGCGATTGCCCTCGGCGTCGAAACTCAGGGAGCCGATGAGGCCCGCCGCCGGGAGCTTGGGCGGAATCAAGTCCTGATGCGCGCGCAGATCGAGCACGTTGAGCTTGTCGATGCCCGCCTCGTTGCTGACATAGGCCAGGTAATGTCCGTCGCGTGAAATTGCCAACTCCCCGATGTCCCAGGACAGACGCGCGGAAATGACGGTCTTGTCGCCGGTGAACAGGTTGACGTAGCGCAGCTGCGCGAATTCGCCGTCGCGGTCCGAAATCAAATAAACACCCTGTCCGTCCCGGGAGAATTTCGCGCCCGCAATCCCGACCTTGCCCGGCGCGGGCTCCACCTCGCGCTTTTGTCCCGAGCCCAAATCCACCACATACAGGTACGCTTCGGAGACCGACAGGTACTTCAGCGCCAGAAGCTTGCGGTCATCCGGCGACCAGTCGAGCGGATACCAGGCGGCACCGTCGCCGGTGACGGCGAGCCGCGGCAGCGAGCCTGCCTCCGGATCGACGATGTCGATGTCATAGCTCACCCCGTCGCGCGCGGTGCTGAAGAACGCCACTTCGCGCCCGGTGTTCGACCACACAGGTCCGCCGTTCAGGGACTTGCCGTCGGTCAGCAGTTTGGCGGCGGGCTCGCCCAGGCGCTGATAATAGAGTTGAGCATTCTCGTTGCCGCCCACGTCCTTGAGATACACGTAAGCGCTGCGGCCGGGGTCGGGTGAAAATGCCGCCTGAGTGATCGGCTCGCGCAGAAACGTGAGCTGGCGGCGCTCGCCCGCCGGCCGCTCCACCAGATGCAGTTGATCGACATCGCCGAACCGAGTGCTGATCAACAGCTGACCTTTCGGCGAGAAGCCGAGCGGCGTTGCCTGGCGCGCGTTCAGATAGGCATCCAGCTTGTCGCTCAAGGCTGCCGCGGGTTCGGGAATGTTGTCGAAGACCAGACTGCCGCGCTCGACCCGCGGCAGCGCCGCGGCCGGGGCGGCGAACAGGAACGGCGGGGCCAAAAACAACAACAGGTAGATTCGAGTCATCGGTTCTCCGGCACGGAGACCCTGGCATTCAAGCCGGGGAGTGCCGCTCCTTAGGTTAAGGTTTACCACCCAGTAGTATTGGCGTTGTTAGTCCCGCAGCCGTATCGTAGCCGAAATTCAACACTTCTCTCGAGATGCACGAGGTCATTGGTTCCTGCACATCGTGGTTGAAGTCGCTGAAGCCGACGCGAGGAGGGCGCGGAGCGGTATTGGCATCGAGGACTGAGAGGATGTCGAAATTCGCATGTTCTCATACGGGCGCATAATGGACCGATGGCAACCTATGAACATTTGGTGAAATCCTACGACGTCGGCGATCTGCTCGACGACATCGCCAGCGCCGATCCGCCCGCCTATCTGCGCCGCTGCCTCGCCGAGGGCTACTCTGCATCCTTGTTGTCTTGGGCTCGGGTGCAGCAGCTCGCCGTCTGCGCCATGATCCTCGACGCCGTCGTCAACGGCCGCGACTACGAACCGTTCGAGCATGAGCTGATCGCGGACTGGCGCATCCATTATGCCAGTGCGTGCGCCAAACTGAAGGACACGGCAGTGCAAGCCCTGCGCCGCATACTCGAACGCGATCGGCCGCAAGACCCGGATGCCGCCGCGGAACTGGAGCAGCTCGTGGGCAGCTTGGCTGCGGCTTGATGGGTACCTCGGAGCCAGGCGATTGGGGTCGATGTCCGCTTCGCGCGGCTCGCCGGCTCGCATGCCGGATCGCGGTATCCGCGGCGCTGCTCGCGGCGCTGGCCGCCTGCCGCGCACCAACACCCCGGGCGGCCGCACCGGCACCGGCACCGGCGCCGCCTGCCGCCCATGTACCCGCGGATGCCTCTTATGATTGGCATGGTTTGCTGATCGCGCCTTTCGGCAGCGTGCTCAAGGATATTCCGGTGGAGCTCCACGAGGTGCTGCTGTTTCGGGACGAGGAACATGGCAGCGCATCGGCCGCCGATGCCGACACGGTCGGCGCTGAATGCTACGCTGCCGACGCACCCGCACCTCGTTTTCTCGGGCGCATTCCGGCTGAGCACCTGCTCTGCTTCAAGCAAGATCGTCTGTTCCGGGTTCAAGCGTCCGTGCGCCTGGCGGCCGCTGACGCGGCCGACATATTCGCCGCAGCCTGCGCCGGCTGGTTGAAGAACGCGGCGCCGCCGACAACGGGCGCCGGAACGCAGAGTGCGGGCGCCTGCGAGGGCCGCGATGGCGACATCCGCTTTCGCAGCCGGCTCGAAGAGGAACAGGATCGAACGGAAATGGTCTTGTCGATTGTCCTAGACAGCGCTCCGAATCCTTGAGCGGCCCGACCCCGACACGCGAGTCCGAACATGAGCTGCTCGCCGCGGGGGCGCGCGAGCTCGGCATCGCCTTGGACTCATCCGCCGCCGAATCGCTGCTCACGCTGGTCGATGAGCTGGAAGCCGGAAACGCGCAATTCAATCTGACGGCCATCCGCGACCGGTCGGGGATGTTGCGTAAACATGTCCTCGACAGCCTGACTCTGCAGCCCTATCTGCACGGCGCCCGGGTCGCCGACATCGGCACGGGCGCGGGTTTTCCCGGCCTGCCGCTCGCCATCGTCAATCCATCGCGCCACTTTACGCTGGTCGAGGCCACCGGCAAGAAGGCCCGGTTCGTCCAACACACGGCGCTCCGCCTGGGGTGCCGGAATGTCCAAGTCGAAAATGCTCGCGCCGAAAACTACAGGCCGTTCGAACTTTTCGATACAGTGGCGGCGCGGGCGCTGTCCTCGCTGGCGGACTTTGCGGCCCATGCGGGGCATTTGTGTGCTCCGGGCGGGCGGCTGCTCGCGATGAAGGGAAAGCGGCCGGACGAGGAAATTTCCGCCCTGCCCAAGTCGTTCCGCGTGCTGGCGGTGCATCGGCTCAAGGTGCCCGGGCTGGACGACGAGCGGCATCTTGTGGAACTCTCACGGTCCCGACCCAAATCGAGCAAACCATGAAGCGGGTCATTGCAGTTGCGAATCAAAAGGGCGGAGTCGGAAAGACCACCACCGCCGTCAATCTGGCCGCTTCGCTGACGGCCACCAAACGGCGCGTGCTGCTGATCGATCTCGATCCCCAGGGCAATGCCACCATGGGATGCGGAATCGACAAACATGCCCAGGCCCGCACCAGCTGCGACGTGCTGCTGGGGGACTGCGCCGCGGTGGAGGCGTTGGTGCCGGTCGAGTACGGCGGTTTCATGTTGATGCCCTCCAATCAGGACCTCACGGCGGCGGAGGTTCGCCTGCTCGGCATGATTACCGGCCGGGAGTTCAAATTGCGCAATGCGCTGAAGCCGGTGCGCGAAGATTTCGACGTGATCTTCATCGACTGTCCGCCGGCGCTCAACATGCTGACGCTGAACGCGCTGGTGGCGGCGGATTCGGTAATGGTGCCGATGCAATGCGAGTACTACGCGTTGGAGGGCTTGAGCGCGTTGGTGCAGACCATCGAGCAGATTCGGGGCAGCATCAATCCGGATCTGGAAATCGAAGGACTGCTGCGCACCATGTTCGACCCGCGCAACAACCTCGCGAATGAAGTGTCCGCGCAGCTGATCGAGCACTTCGGCGACAAGGTGTTCCGTACCCTCATCCCGCGCAACGTGCGCTTGGCGGAGGCGCCTAGTTTCGGCAAGCCCGCGCTGTTTCACGACAAGGAGTCGCGCGGCGCGCTGGCTTATCTGGCGCTCGCCGGCGAGATGATTCGCCGCGACGATCTGCCGCCCGCCGACGACATGATTCACCGCGACGATCTGCCGCCCGCGCCCGTATAATCGGGCTCGTCCGTAGAATCGGCATGTTCACTGGGATTCGTCATGTCCGGCAAAAAGCCGTCTTTGGGTCGTGGCCTCGCTGAGTTGAGCCCCCTGCTCGCGAGGCGCGCGGGTACCCCTCCTGTCGAACCGCCGGTGCTCGCCGGCGACCGCCTGGCGAGTCTGCCGCTCGATTTGCTGCAGCGGGGCAAGTACCAGCCCCGCGTGGACATGCGCACCGAGACCCTGAGCGAACTGGCGGACTCGATCAAATCGCAGGGACTGGTGCAGCCCATCCTGGTGCGCCCCCTGGGGGGCCGCAATCCCGGCGAATCGCAACGCTATGAAATCATCGCCGGCGAGCGGCGCTGGCGGGCTGCCCAGATGGCGGGGCTCACGGAGATTCCCGCGGTGATCCGCGATGTGCCCGATGAGGCGGCAGTTTCCATGTCGCTCATCGAGAATATTCAGCGCGAGGACTTGAATCCCCTGGAAGAGGCGGGTGCGCTGCTGCGCTTGATCGAAGAGTTCGGCTTGACGCATCAGGCCGCCGCCGAAGCGGTCGGGCGGTCGCGCGCCGCGGTGAGCAACCTGCTCCGCCTCATGGAGCTGGCCGACGAAGTCAAGGCATTGCTGGAACAGCGGCGCATTGAAATGGGCCACGCGCGCGCGCTGTTGGGCTTGAGTTCACGCCGCCAGCAGATCGAAGTGGCCGGCCTCGTGGCCAAGAAATCGCTGTCGGTGCGTGAGACCGAAGCGTTGGTGCGCCGCATCATCAGTCCACATCCGGCCGACCCGGAAAAGTCTCCGGCGGTGGACCCGGATATTCACCGCTTGGAGCGAGAATTGGCGGATAAGTTGGGGGCCAAGGTCGCGTTTCAGCACACCGCCTCCGGCAAGGGAAAGCTCGTCGTGAGCTACAACAGCTTGGACGAGCTCGAGGGGATACTCGGCCACATCCAGTGAAAAGAGCGAAAAAATACCTGGCGCAAACGCCTTGATGCAGCAGGTCGGCCTCTCTATAATGCGCCGGCTATTTTGACTGGCGACGTCTCATAGAATGCGGAAATCGAGGGTAGCGCCGCCGGTTCGGTTCCCTTCGCGATGAATGAAGTTCTGAGTCGCGGTAAGCGGACGGTCGTTCGGGTCGTGCTCCTGCAAACAGGCTGCGCGGCATTAGTCGCGTCTGCGTTTCTTGTGTTCAAAGGCGCGCACCAAGCTCTTGCGGCGCTGGTGGGTGGATTGATCGTGGCTGCCGGAAGTGCGGTGTTGGGTTGGCGCGTGTTCAAGCCCGGCATTGCGGGCGGCGCCACGCTCACGACGGCGATGTATGCCGGAGTGGCGCTGAAGTGGTTATGGTTCGCGCTCGCACTTTATTTGGCGATCGCGCGGTTGAAACTCGATGCGGCACCGCTATTGATAGGGATAGTGGTCACGCAATTGGGATATTGGGTCGGTCTAGTTCGGCTCAAATGACCATTGGGGACTTATGCGATTCGGAAATCTGGCAGAGGAAGACGTATCGGGCGGGGTGACGGGCTACATCAAGCACCACCTGACTCATTACACCTTGGATTCGGGACACGGCGCCTTTTGGTCGGTGCACATCGACAGCATCATTTTCACGCTCGTCATCTCCTTCGTCTTCATTCTGGTGCTTGCGCTGGCGGCGCGCCGCGCCACCAGCGGCGTACCGGGTAAATTGCAGGCCGCGGTGGAGATACTGGTGGAAGGCGTCGATGGTATGGTGAAAGACACCTATCACGGCTCGAACAAATTCATCGCGCCGCTGGCCATCACGATTTTCTGCATCGTGTTCCTGGAAAATTTCATGGACATCCTGCCGGTGGATGCGCTGCCCGCCGCCGCCAAGCTCTTCGGCGTGGAGCATCTGCGCACGGTGGCCACGGCGGACCTCAACACCACGGTGGGCATGGCGCTGGGCGTGTTTCTCCTGATTCAATGGGTGGGCATTACGTCCAAGGGCTTCGGTGTTTTCGTCGGCGAGTGGTTCACCGCTCCGTTTCACGCCCACAACGCGGCTCTCAAGATACTGCTCGCGCCCATCAATTTCGCATTTCGAGTGATCGAAGAAGTGGTCCGGCCGCTGTCTTTGTCGATGCGGTTGTTCGGCAACATGTACGCCGGTGAACTCATATTCTTGCTGATCGCCTGCTTCACGCTGGGCGCGGCGCTCAATCAGGTGTCGACCTATTTTCTCGGCGCCGGCCAGTTCGTTGCCGGGGTGATATGGACGGGCTTTCACTACCTGATCATCACTCTGCAGGCGTTCATTTTCGGGGTGCTGACCATCGTGTACGTGGGCATCTCGGCCGAGAAGCACTAGATTCGATTCATTCAAGACATTAAAGACCGGAGACAATAATGGACAATGTGACCCAAATCGCTCAACTCATGAGCTCCACCGTGATTGCAGCAGGCTTGGTGATCGGCCTAGGTGGTGCGGGCGCCGCCATCGGCTTCGGTCTTCTGGGCGGCAAGTTCCTCGAGAGTTCCGCCCGCCAGCCGGAACTCACCAACATGCTGCAGACCAAGATGTTCATCGTCGCGGGCCTGTTGGACGCGGTGCCGATCATCGGGGTGGCCGTCGGCTTCTTGCTGCTTTACGCCAATCCCTTCTTGGGCGCGCTCGGTCTCAAGTAGGCAGCGCGAATGGGCGCGCCTGAAGGGCGCCAAGCAAGGAGTACGCAATGAACTTAGCACTTACGCTGGTCATCCAAGGGGTCGTGTTTTTCCTGGTCGCCTGGGCGGTCATGAAATTCTTCTGGCCTTGGCTCATGGGCGCCATCGAAGAGCGGCAGAAAAAAATCGCCGCCGGTCTGGCGGCCGCCAGCAAGAGCGAAAAGGACCTCGCGGAGGCCGAAACGCGCTCCAAGGAAATCATCCGCGAAGCGCGCGACCGGGCTACGCAGATCGTCGATTTGGCGGGCAAGCGCTCGAACGAGATCGTCGAGGAAGCCAAGGGTACGGCATCGAGCGAAGCGCAGCGCCTGGTCGCCCAGGCGCACGACGAAGTGGCGCGCGAGAGCTCGCGTGCGCGCGAACAGCTGCGCAAGGAAGTGGGGAAGCTCGCGGTCGAGGGCGCGTCGCGCCTGCTGGAACGCGAGATCGATCCGAAGACGCACGCCGAACTGCTGGATAAATTGGCGGCCGAGGTTGCTCGTGGCTGAACGGGCCACCATCGCGCGGCCTTATGCGAAAGCCGCGTTCGAATATGCGCGCGCCGCGAATGCCCTTGCGGCGTGGTCGGAGGGACTGAAAGCGGCGGCCGAGATCGTCGCGGATCCGCGCGTCGCGCCGCTCACCAAGAGTCCCGTGTGGTCGGCCGCCGACCTGGTGAGCCTCATCACCGGCGTCGCCGAGCCTAAATTAGATGCCGGCATGCAGAACTTCGTGCGCGTGCTCGCGGAGAATCGCCGCCTGCTGCTGTTGCCGGAAATTGCGGCGCATTACGAGGTTCTGCGCTCCGCGGTTGAAAATACACTCGACGTCGATGTGGTCTCCGCCGTGCCGCTCGACGCCGCTCAAGCCGACAAACTCAAGGCGGCCTTGAGCACGCGCCTCAAGCGCAAGGTGCGCATGCGAACTTCCGTCGATGCGTCGCTGTTGGGCGGCGCGGTGGTGCATGCCGGGGATCTGATCATCGACGGCTCGTTGAAAGGCCGGCTGCAACGACTTGCAACAGAATTGGGAAGCTAGGAACTATTTATGTCCATCAAGGCATCGGAAATCAGCGAGCTGATCAAGGCGCGCATCGAGAAATTTGAGCGGGCGACCGAGGCGCGCAATGTCGGCACGGTGGTGAGCGTCACCGACGGCATCGTACGCATCCACGGTCTGGCCGATGCACGCTACGGCGAAATGCTGGAATTCGTCGGCAACACCTTCGGGTTGGCGCTGAACCTCGAGCAGGACTCGGTCGGCGCCGTGGTGCTCGGCGACTACAAGCACATCTCCGAAGGATCGCAGGTCAAGACCACCGGGCGCATTCTCGAAGTGCCGGTGGGTCCGGAACTTCTGGGCCGCGTCGTCGATGCGCTTGGGCTGCCGATCGACGGCAAGGGCCCGGTGAATGCCAAGCTGAAGTCGCCGCTCGAGCGCGTGGCGCCGGGCGTGATTTTCCGCAAGAGCGTGTCCCAGCCGGTTCAGACGGGCCTCAAAGCCATCGACGCCATGGTGCCGATCGGGCGCGGCCAGCGCGAACTCATCATCGGCGACCGCCAGACCGGCAAGACCGCGGTGGCCATCGACACCATCATCAACCAGAAAGGCACGGGCGTTAAGTGCGTCTATGTCGCCATCGGACAGAAGCAGAGCTCGATCGCCAACGTGGTGCGCAAGCTCGAAGAGCACGGCGCCATGGGCCACACCATCGTCGTCGCGGCTTCCGCCTCGACGCCGGCGGCGATGCAGTACCTGGCTCCCTACGGCGGCTGCGCCATGGGCGAGTACTTCATGGACAACGGCGAGGACGCGCTCATCGTCTATGACGATTTATCCAAGCAGGCCGTCGCCTACCGCCAGATCTCGCTGCTGCTGCGCCGTCCGCCGGGGCGCGAAGCCTATCCGGGCGACGTGTTCTACCTGCATTCCCGTCTGCTCGAGCGCTCCGCGCGCGTCAACGAAGAGTACGTCGAAAAATTCACCAACGGGCGCGTCAAGGGCAGAACCGGATCGCTGACGGGTCTGCCCATCATCGAAACCCAGGCCGGCGACGTCACGGCCTTCGTGCCGACCAACGTCATCTCCATCACCGACGGCCAGATCTTCCTGGAAACCGACTTGTTCAACGCCGGCATGCGTCCGGCCATCAACGCCGGCATTTCGGTGTCGCGCGTCGGCGGCGCCGCGCAGACCAACATCATCAAGAAGCTGGGCGGCGGCGTTCGATTGGCCCTGGCGCAATACCGCGAACTCGCGGCCTTCTCCCAATTCGCCTCCGACCTGGACGAGGCCACGCGCAGGCAGCTCGAACGCGGCCAGCGCGTCACCGAACTCATGAAGCAGAAGCAGTACGCGCCCATGTCCGTGGCAGAGATGGCGCTGTCCCTGTATGGCGCCAACAACGGCTTCTTCGACAAGGTCGACCGCCGCAAAGTGGTGGAGACGGAAGCCGCGCTGCAATCCTTCGCGCGCTCGAGCTACGCCGATCTCCTGAAGAGCATCAACTCCAAACCCGATCTGTCGGGCGAAGTCGAGGCGGCACTGAAGAAGTGCTGCACCGAATTCTTCGCGACGCTGTAAGCGGGCGGCAAGAGAAGGCAAATGGCAGGCGCAAAAGAAATCCGCGGCAAGATTGCGAGTATCAAAAATACTCAGAAGATCACCAAGGCCATGGAAATGGTCGCGGCGAGCAAGATGCGCAAGGCGCAGGACCGGATGCGCGCGGCGCGGCCCTATGCGGAAAAGATCCGCAAGATCATCGGTCACCTGCGCCAGGTGAATTTGGACTACAAGCACCCCTTCACCCTGGAGCGCCCGGTCCAAGCCGTCGGCATCGTCGTGATCAGCACCGACCGCGGCCTGTGCGGTTCGCTCAATCTGAACCTGTTCAAGGCGGCCTTGGGCGCCATCCGCGAAGCGCAAGGGAAGAACGCCAAAGTCTACGTGTGCGCCGTCGGTTCCAAGGCGGTTCAGTTCTTTCGCCGTCTGTCCGGCGTCGAACTCGTGGCCTCGGTCACGCACCTGGGCGACAAGCCGCACGTCGCCGAATTGATCGGCACCACCAAGGTCATGCTCGATTTCTACCGCGACGCGAAAGTCGATCAGCTGCTGCTGGTGCACAACGTGTTCGTCAACACCATGACCCAGAAGGGCGTCGTCACGCAGCTGCTGCCGCTGCAGACCATCGACAAGGACGAGCTGCAGGAGCGCTGGGACTATATCTACGAGCCGGACGCCGTCGAAATTCTCGACGGCATCCTGATGCGCTATATCGAGTCCCAAATCTTTCAGGGCGCGGTCGAGAATGTCGCCTGCGAAATGGCGGCGCGCATGGTGGCCATGAAGAGCGCGTCCGACAACGCCGGCAAGCTCATCGACGAGCTGCAGCTCATTTACAACAAAGCCCGTCAGGCGGCGATCACGAAAGAGCTTTCCGAGATCGTCGGCGGCGCGGCCGCGGTTTAGTGCAGGTTAGGTTTAGGTACGGTTTAGATTCAAACCGGCGCGCAGCGCCGCATAAAGTTCGGGGTTGCGCAGCAACCCCGTTGAGAGGTCAATCGATATGTCTGGCAAGATAGTGCAAATCATCGGCGCGGTCATCGATGTGGAATTTCCGCGCGATCAGATCCCCAAGGTCTACGACGCACTCAAGCTCGATGACGTGGACTTGACCCTCGAAGTTCAGCAGCAGTTGGGCGACGGCATCGTGCGCACCATCGCCATGGGCCCTTCCGAAGGCCTGCGCCGCGGCCTCACCGTCAACGGCACCGGCAAGGGGATTTCCGTGCCGGTGGGCGCGGGCACGCTCGGGCGCATCATGGACGTGCTCGGCAAGCCGCAGGATGAAAAGGGCCCGGTGCAAGCCAAGGAGTACCTGCCCATTCACCGCCCCGCTCCCGCCTACGACGAGCAGGCGGGCGGCCAGGACCTTCTGGTCACGGGCATCAAGGTGATCGATTTGCTGGTACCCTTTGCCAAGGGCGGCAAGGTCGGTCTGTTCGGCGGCGCCGGCGTGGGCAAGACGGTGAACATGCTCGAACTCATCAACAACATCGCCAAGCAGTACAGCGGCCTGTCGGTATTCGCGGGCGTCGGCGAGCGCACCCGCGAGGGCAACGACTTCTATCATGAGATGATCGAGTCGGGCGTCATCGACAAGGACAATCTGGCCAACTCCAAGGTGGCCATGGTGTACGGCCAGATGAACGAACCGCCAGGCAACCGGCTGCGCGTGGCCCTCACCGGCCTCACCATGGCCGAATACTTCCGCGACGAAAAGCAGGCCTCCGGCAAGGGCCGCGACGTGCTGTTCTTCGTCGACAATATCTACCGCTACACGCTGGCAGGCACGGAAGTATCGGCGCTGCTCGGCCGTATGCCCTCGGCGGTGGGCTATCAGCCGACGCTGGCGGAGGAAATGGGCGTGCTGCAGGAGCGCATCACCTCGACCAAGACGGGTTCGATCACCTCCATTCAGGCGGTGTACGTTCCCGCGGACGACTTGACCGACCCCTCGCCGGCGACGACTTTCGCTCACTTGGATGCCACGGTGGTGCTGTCGCGGCAAATCGCCTCGCTGGGCATTTATCCCGCGGTCGATCCGCTGGATTCGACCAGCCGGCAGCTCGACCCGCTGGTGGTGGGCGAGGATCATTACGACACGGCGCGCGGCGTGCAGGCCGTCCTGCAGCGCTACAAAGAGCTTCAGGACATCATTGCGATTCTCGGCATGGACGAGCTGTCCGAGGAGGACAAGCTCACGGTGTACCGAGCCCGAAAAATCCAGCGCTTCCTGTCGCAACCCTTCAACGTGGCGAAGGTGTTCACGGGGCAGGACGGCAAGATCGTGCCCCTCAAGGACACCATCCGCGGCTTCAAGGCCATCATCGCCGGCGAATACGACCACCTGCCCGAGCAGGCGTTCTACATGATCGGCGCCATCGAAGAAGCCGTCGAAAAAGCCAAGACCCTGGCCTGAGCGATCATGGCGAACACCATTCACGTCGACATCGTCAGCGCCGAAGGACAGATCTTCTCGGGCGAGGCGAACATGGTGTTCGTGCCGGGTTCGCAGGGCGAACTCGGCATTGCGCCGCGTCATGCGCCGCTGCTGACCACGCTCAAGGCCGGAGAGGTCCGGGTGCAGTCGGAAGGCGCAGAGGAGCAGTCGTTCTACGTCGGCGGCGGCTCGCTCGAGATTCAGCCGAATCTCGTGACCGTGCTGGCCGACACGGCCGCGCGGGCGCGCGACTTGGACGAAGCCGCGGCGCTGGCCGCGAAGCAGCGCGCGGAAGATGCCGTGCGGGAGCGCACCGACAAGGTGGACATCGCCGAGGCGCAGGCCGAACTCGCGCGCGCAGTGGCGCAGCTTCGCGCCATTGAACGTCTGCGCAAGAAACGCTAGGAGCTCGTAACAGCGGAACTGTCATGCAGCTTTCCGTCGTCATACTCGCTGCGGGTCAGGGCAAGCGGATGAATTCCGACTTCCCGAAAGTGCTGCAGCCTTTGGCCGGGCGGCCCCTGCTGCAACACGTGATCGACGCCGCGCGCGATCTGCGCCCCACCAGTATTTACGTGGTCTACGGACACGGCGGCGCACAGGTGCAGGCCGCCCTGGGGTCCGAAGATGTCGAGTGGATACTCCAGGCGGAGCAGTTGGGCACCGGTCATGCCGTCATGCAGGCCATGTGCGTCATTCCCGACGATCATACGGTGCTGGTGCTGTACGGCGACGTGCCGCTGATCCGCGCCGCAACGCTCGCCAAACTGGTGGCCGCGGCCGACGCGGGCGCTTTGTGTCTGCTCTCCGTGTATGTCGACGACGCCACGGGCTACGGGCGCGTCGTCCGGGACGCGGCCGGGCATGTCCGCGCCATCGTCGAGCAAAAGGATGCGGCCCCGGAACAATTGCAGATACGCGAAGTCAATTCCGGGCTCATGGCGGCTCCCGCCGGACGCCTGCGCGGATGGCTGCTGGGACTGGGTAGGGACAACGCCCAGCGAGAGTATTACTTGACCGATGTGGTGGCGGGCGCCGTGCTGGCCGGCGATCCCGTCGAGGCGACGCGCTGCGCGGGCGCCGCGGAAGTCATGGGGGTCAACGACAAGATCCAGCTCGCGCAAGTCGAGGCCCTGTACCGGCGCGAGCGGGCGCAGGAGCTGATGCTCGCCGGTGCGACTCTGGCGGATCCGGCGCGCATCGACATCCGCGGCGATGTCACGGCCGGGCGCGATGTGTTCATCGACGTCAACGCAGTGTTGACCGGGACCGTGCGCTTGGGCAAGGGCGTGAAGATCGGACCCAATTGCGTCATCAGCGATTCGGAGATCGGGGCCGGCACGGAAGTCTTTGCGAACAGCATCATCGACCATGCGAGCGTGGCGGAGAACTGCCGGATCGGTCCCTTCGCGCGAGTTCGGCCCGAAACGATTTTGCACCGCGACGTGCACATCGGCAATTTCGTCGAGGTCAAGAGCAGCGAAATCGGCGCCGGCAGCAAGGCAAACCATCTGGCCTATGTGGGCGATGCCAAGGTGGGCAGCGGCGTCAACGTCGGGGCCGGCAGCATTACCTGCAACTACGATGGTTACAACAAATTTCCGACCGTCATCGAGGATCGCGCCTTCATCGGGTCCGGCAGCATGCTGGTGGCGCCGGTTAGGATCGGCGCCGGCGCAACCATCGGCGCCGGATCGACCATTACCCAGAATGCACCGAGCGGCGAGCTCACGTTGACCCGCGCCAAGCAGACCACGGTCGCCGGATGGCAACGGCCGGCCAAACTCGATGACGATGCGAAAGCCGCCGCGATCGCCGCGGCGATCGCCGCCGACGCGGCGCTGACACCCAAGAAATAATCCGAATCCTTCCGCGCCGCCGCATCGGAGCCGATGCCGGACCGCGCGTCGCGCATTTTGACAGGATTTTTCCAAGGACAGCAGGAACCTCCCAGCCCTTTTTTACACCCCCGCGTATATCGTTCCTGGCTGCTTGCTACTGGATGGGTGAATCCGATGATTAGAAGCCGCTTTCTTCGTGTATCCCGTGCGGTTCTGTTGGGCTCGACGATGCTGGCCGCGGCGGCATTTGCCGACGATCCACCGCGTGCACCCGCGGGGCCGGCGGCGCCGGCGATCAGAGTATCGGCCGGGACCATCGTGGGACTGGTCACGAACTCGGCGAAGCTCCCCGTTGCCGGCGCGACCGTGACGGCCGCACGGGTGGACGGAAACGGCATTCGTGCGACGGTGTCGAGCAGCGATGGAATCTATTCCTTTGCCGATCTTGCGCCCGGCGCATGGTCTGTCACCGTGCAGGTCGACGGCTATCCGGATGTGGTCGTGCCTTCACTCGAGGTCGCCGGCAGCAAAGCTACCCGCCACGACATTGTGATGGCCATGCCGGCCGTGGTTCCCGCGACGCCCGCGCTGGCGGCTGCGCAAAAACCTGCGGCACAAGCGGATCCCGCGGCAAGAGCCAAATCTTCGACGCAGACTGAATCGCCTTGGTCCGCACTCGTGGCCCGTATCAAGCCTGCGGCTCCGGCGGTGCCGACGGTACCCGAGGGACTCCAGGCGCCCGAGCCCGGCCCGGAAGTCGACACCCAGACTCCGTTTGCCAACGTCGGCGATATCGGCTGGCTCAACGGCACCACGCGTTCACCACCGGCGCTCGATACAAAATTCTTCACGCCTGAAATCCGTTTGGACGTGAACTACCTGCAAAGCCTGAATCACCCGATCGACCACACCATCGTCGGCTCGACCGAGGAGTTCCGCTCCAGCGAATTCCAGATCGAACAGGTGAGCTTCGGCGGCGACTTCCACTGGAACAATGTGCGGGCGCGCTTTCTCTCCATGTTCGGCATGTTCGCGACGACCACACCGCGCAATGACGCGAGCGGCGCGATTGGCCAGTGGGACCTTCAGAATGCGTACCGGTACTTCTCGGAAGCGAATGCCGGGTATCACTTCGACGTGAACCACGGTCTCAACGTGGACGCGGGCGTATTCGTCTCCTACATCGGTCTGTTCAGCTACTACAACTTCGACAACTGGACTTACCAGCCCTCGTTCGTGTCGTCCAACACCCCCTGGTTCTTCAACGGACTGCGCCTGCAGTGGTTTCCAACCCAGAACCTCAAGATCGAACCCTGGCTCATCAACGGCTGGCAATCCTATGCGAAGTTCAACCGGCATCCGGGCTTCGGCGGACAGATCCTCTGGATCCCGAGCAACAACGTCAAACTGGTGTTCAACAGCTATAGCGTCGGACAGGATAATTTGCCCTGCCAGGCGAACAGCAACAACGGGCAGGGCACCATGGACGTGAACTGCCAGCCCATCAATGGAGGTAATCCCAACGCCCCGGCCGGGTCTTATGTCGGGGCCGGACCGCGCGTCAACTACGCCAACGTGACGCGAGTTCACGAGGACGACAGCCTCTTGGTCAAGTACTACGATGCCAAAGGCCTGGGCGGCAACGGCATATCCAAGATGGCATTCAGTTTGACGTGGGATTTCGGCTGCGAGTACGGCGGCGGCGTGCACTGCACGAGCGGACCGAACAAGGAGGAATTTCTCGGAGTGATGTTATACAACCGCGCGTGGTTCCACAACGATCTGTATGCGGTGACGATCGGCGGCGGCTTCATGAACAATCCGGGCCGCTATCTGGCCCTGACCCCGCCAATCAACGGCGCGACGGCCGCGAGCGGTTCTCCCTACTTCACGCAGCAGCCGGGACAGAAGCTCTATCAATGGGATTCGCAGATCAATTTTCAGTACATGCCGACAAACTGGATTACCTGGTGGGCGGAAGGCACGTTCCGGCACTCGAGCGTTCCCTACTGGTCGGGGCAGGGCGGCGTCACGCCTCCCGGCGGCAACAACGGCTCACCGGCAAGCTGTGTGGGCGGACCCGCCAATCCCCTCACCGGTCAGTGCAGCGTGGGCGACTGGTTCCCGGATCTTCGCACCCGCGAAGTCATCCTAGGCGCCGGCGTGATGGTGAAGTTCTAGACGTGTTCACGCGACCCCGGCAAGGTCATGACCAAGAGAAGAGGCCGGCCATTTGCTCTTCTCGGGCTGGTTGTCCTCACAGGTTTTGCTCCAATCGCGGCGGAGGGCATACCGGGCATTTGGCGCACGGCTCACACGCTGATGAAGGACGGTCGGGTCATCAGGGATCGGCTGCACCCACGCAACAACCGCGATCACGTCGATTATGCGTTCTTGAATGCGGTGGGCGCCGTCTGGTCCGCCGACATCACCATGGCCGCCGTGGGTTACGCTTGAGCAATCGGTGGAGTTTGGCGTCGGCCAAACTGAAGGCGAGGCAAACAGGGGCGCGGTGCAGGGACTCAAATTCCTGCTGAGCGGAGAGGTGGTCGCGCACGGCGACAGCATCATCGTGAATCGCCTCGTGCACAATCCAGAAAACGACTGGGCGCTCATTCGGCTCGCGGCAAACGTGGACGACAGCATCAGGCCGTTGACTGTCGGCACCGTCGATGGCGCGCAATTCCCGGCAAATCTGCGGCTTTCGATTGCCGGGTTTCCAGCCGATCTCAGGTTACGGCACGGTGACCGATTGGAATTGAAGGATCTGTGGGAGTCGGACGGTCAAGTCGTCGGAGTCGTATGGGCCAGTACGGCCGGCGCCATCGTCGAGTCGACCATTCAAGCGACCCGCGGCAACTCGGGAGGCCCTCTCTACGGGGACTTCAACGGACAGAAGCACATCGTCATCGGAATGGCGCAGAGTATCAGCGGCAACGGCATCGACGTCTCGGAAAGTTCGCCCAATATCCAGGTCCTGTTTACGCCGGACACGTTCGCGAGGATCCGCGCGGCTCAGGCACGCACTCCCTGCATGTACTAGGCGCTCACATCGCCGTTACGGAACCGCGCATGAACCGCGGCAATTTCCCTCTGGCGCAGCCTTTTCCAACGTGGGAATCGGGAGCCGAAGTATGAATCTCGATCCCACGCCCTCGAGACTTTCCACGACGACCTCTCCGTGGTGCAAGGCGACGACCATGGACACCAAATGCAGGCCAACTCCCGTGCCTGAGATGCCGGTGGCGTTGCTGCCGCGGAAGTAACGCTCGAAAAGGTGCTCGCGATCACGAGCGGGAATGCCGATGCCGCAGTCACGCACCTGTACCACCAGCCATTCTGCCTCCTGCCGAGCGATTACTTCGATGGGGCTGCCCAACGGCGAGTATTTGATCGCATTGGAAATCAAATTGCTGAATGCGTGAAAAAGCAATTTGGGATCACCGTGAATGGCCGCCGGCAGAGACGCGTAGTCCTCGTTGATGATCACGCCGCGAGTCGCATCGCGATGCACCTTGCATGCATCGCGCAGCAGCGCGGCAAGATCGAGTTCCGTCGGATGGAACACCGCTTGCCCGTCCAACATGCGCGATGCGCTCAGCAATGTGTCCATGATATTCGTGATCCGCTGCACGGCACTTCGGATGCGTGCGCCTCGCTCGGCGACGTCTCTGGGACCTTGCCTGTCGCTCATTTTGATCAGCCGCTGTGCATGTCCGTCGATGATGGTCAATGGAGTTCGGAATTCATGGGAAGTTATGGCGACGAAATCACGTTCCTGAGCAGTCAGCCGGCGCTCGTTCTCGAGCCCCTGCTCCAGCGCCGCGGCTTGTTCGATCAATCGACGCTGGCTATTCACCAGAGCCACTGCATTGTCGCGGAAAACAGCCACGGCGCGCGCCATCTCGCCCATTTCGTCTTCGCGTCGGACGCTGGGGATGGCGGTTTCGGTATTTTGATCAGCCAGCGCGCGCATGCAGGCCGCAAGCTCGAGCAAGGGAACCAAGATCGAACGCGTAATATAGACGATCACGCCGACCAGCAGAGACGTTGCCAATAGCATGGCGGTGACAATCAGGGTTCGGGCGCGCTGGTAGGTGGCTGCGGCCAGAATGCTGTCTCTATGTGCTTTGGCAACGGTTTGGTCCGTAAGCCGGCTCAGTGTATCGCTGGAAAGATCAAACGCGCGGCTCGAGGTTGTATTGTACAAAAGCACGCCGTCCGAAGTGTGCCCGGTGCGCGCGAGCGCGACCACCTGCGCGGCGACCGCCTGATACGCCGCCCATTGCTTGGTAAACCGGGCGTACAACAAGGTTTCAGAGGGGTCTTGAGAGATCTCTTCGTAGGCACGTTGGCTGCGGGCAACCGTGGCACCCAGTGTTGTGATTTCCTTTTCGCTTGCGGCGAATCCCAGCTGCGTCGAGGCCAGCAATTGCGTTGCCTCGGCGGTGCGGTAGTCGGACATGTAGTTGCTGAGGTCACCGAGAATGCGCGTGTCGCGCAGCCAATGATTCCGAATCACCTCGGATACACGGTTGACCTCACTGAGGCGCGCAATGCCGAAGGCGCCCAGACCGATGACTAGAAGAAACAGCAGCGCAAGCACCAAGTACAAGCGTACTCGGACGGAGCGGGGCTGCAATCTGCGAATCCAGCGTCGTGGCTGAGGGACGCCGGCAACCCGAGGTGCCGCGCCATATTCGAGCGGCGCGTCAGTCATGCGGTTCCCGAGAGTCTCTAGGGTCGATGAGCCGGCCGGTGGTGGCTTTGACCACGGCCTCGGTTCGCGTGGACACGTTGAGCTTACGGCAGGCGTTTTCGATATGAAAATTCACCGTGCGTTTGCTGATGCTCAAGATAGTGGCGATCTCGGGCGAAGTTTTCCCCCGCGCCGACCAAGTGAGGCACTCCAATTCCCGCTCATTCAGCGCCACGTGGCGAGACCAAACCTCGTTGCGCGCGCCTCGTCCCAATCGCGCCTCGATGATGGCGGCGAGAATCTCGAAATCGACGGGCTTGGTGACATAATCGTCGGCACCGAGACGCCGGCCCTTCAGTTCACTGTCGCGATCCGTGCGCGCCGTCAGAAAAATGAACGGCACGGCATCGAACCGCGGCGCGAGTGCCGTCAAGCACTGCATCACTTCGAATCCCGTCATGCCCGGCATGTTGATGTCGCACAGCACGAGGTCCGGTCCGGTCTTCAGTATCGCGCTCAGACCTGCATGGCCATCGGCCGCGATCGTCACGGCGTAACCACGCTCCTCGAGGTCTTCCGTGATCAATGCGGCAGTCTCCGCATCGTCTTCAATACAGAGGATGGCTTTACTCGGCGACGCCATGGGGAAAAGCTCCTGAACAGGCAGCAGCAGGTGTTTTGATCCGGACGCGCGTCGCCCGATTCTGAGGCAAGCGGGCGCCGCCGCGAAACTGTGAATCCTCACAGCGAATCTTCACAGTAGCCCAGGTTCGGAGACATCGACATCATAAGACCGCGCCGGGCTGAAGTCCCCTCACCGTGCCAGCGATTGAGAGACCCTCGGGTACCCTCGAAGTGCGGCCCGGAAGCCCGGTGAAAGGCGAGATTGTGCGAAAAGGGGTCAACGAATGAGCGAATCGCCCAGCGATCGCGGCCAGCCTCCCAAAGGCCAGGACTCCATCGACCGCCGCGCATGGTCGAAGGATCGCCAATGGCGGATTACCGGCATCGCCGCGGCGGCAGTCGCCATACTGACCGTGTGGCTGGGCAGCCGGGCTTTCGGTCCGCACGAGGAGCCGCACCCACCGGCTCCGCCGCCGCCGGGCACCTTTCGTGCCACGCCGCAGCAGTTCAAAACCCTGACGGTCGAAGTGGTGCGGACGCATGGCTTCGTCAGCGAGGAATTGACCGAAGGGAAAATAGCAGTCAATGGCGATCGCGCAACGCCGGTATTTTCCCCGTATTCCGGCCGGGTCACCCGGGTCATCGCCGCATGGGGCGACGCCGTGAAATTAGGCGCGCCGCTCGCGACGCTGGAAGCTTCGGAGTACGTGCAGGCGCAAAGCGATCTCAAGTCTGCCGCCGCGACGGTCAAGCTGGCGCGCCTCAACGAAACTCGCAAGCACGCCCTGTACGACGCGAAAGGCGGCAGCTTGCAAGACTGGCAATCGGCGCAGGCTGACCTGGCGAACGCCGAAGCCGCCCTGAGCGCGGTGCGCAATCGCCTGAAAATTCTCGGCAAATCGGACGCCGAAGTGAGCGAATTGGAGCGCTCAGAGATCATGAATCCCGTCGCCACTCTGACTGCGCCGATCGACGGCGTGGTCGTGGACCGGCAAGTGGGGCCCGGCCAATATCTGCAAGCCGGCGGCGGCACGCCGATATTCACCATCGCCGATCCCTCGAGCGTTTGGCTTCTCGCCAATGTTCGAGAAGCGGACTCGGGCCTCGTGAAGCTGGGGCAGTCCGTGGAAGTTCGCGTGCTCGCGTACCCGAAGCGAATGTTCAAGGCGCGCATAACCTATGTTGCCGCGCTCGTGGATCCGGGGACGCACCGATTGCCGGTACGCGCCGAAATCGACAACCATGATGGCGCCTTGAAACCGGAAATGTTCGCCAATTTCCGCATACTTACCGGCGAACCATCGGAGTCCCCGGCGGTACCTGAAGCCGCGGTGGTCTACGAAGGCAACGCGGCGCACGTCTGGGTGGTTGCGGGCGACGGCCTGCTCAGCCTCAAGTCCATACGCACGGGGCGCAGCAACGACGGGCTCATCGAAGTGCTCGACGGATTGAAGCCCGGCGATCGAGTGGTAACGAAGGGCGGCCTCTTCATCGACCAAGCGGCCGCTCCTGCCTCTACATGAACGCCGTCGTCACCTTCGCGCTGCGTCAGCGCGTGCTGATCGTCGTTCTATTGGGGATGGTGCTGGTGGCGGGCGCCGCCAGCTTCGCCTCGCTCAACATCGAAGCGTATCCCGATCCGGTCCCGCCGCTCGTCGACATCGTCACCCAGAGCACCGGGCAGTCGGCCGAGGAGATCGAACGCTACATCACGATTCCCCTGGAAATCCAAATGGCCGGCATCCCCAACGTGCAGGCCATTCGCACCATCTCATTGTTCGGGCTCTCGGACGTCAAGGTGCAATTCACCTACGATTTCACCTACAACCAAGCTGAGCAGTGGGTCATCAACCGGCTATCGCAGCTCGCCAGCCTGCCGAACGGCGCCCAACCGCAGATATCGCCCACCAGTCCCATCGGGGAGATTTTTCGTTATCGGGTCGTCGGTCCTCCCAATTATTCGGTCACGGACCTGAAAACGCTGGAAGACTGGGTGCTGGAGCGGCGCTTCAAAGCGGTGCCGGGAGTGATCGACGTCACCGGCTGGGGCGGAAAGACCAAGACCTACGACATCGCGATCGACCAGCGCAAACTCGTCGGCTACGGACTCTCGGTGCCGCAGGTCCTGCAGGCCCTTGGCAACGCCAACATCAACGTCGGCGGTCAAACCGTGGATTTCGGCGCGCAGTCCGCAGTGGTGCGCGGAGTGGGTCTGATTCATTCGGCCGATGACATTCGACGCACGCTGATCGCCGGCAATCAGGGAGCACCGGTGGTGCTCGGCGACGTCGCCGCCGTGACGACCGGACATCTGCCGCGCTTAGGGATAGCCGGCTACGGCGACGTCGACGACATCGTTCAGGGCATCGTGCTGATGCGGCGGGGCGCGCAAAGCATTCCCACCATCAAACGGGTCGAAGCGGAAGTCGACAAGGTGAACGGCAGCGGGATACTGCCGCCCGGAGTCAGCATCCAGCGCATCTACGATCGCAGCGATCTCATCCATGTCACGACGCACACGGTGCTGCACAACATGGTGGCGGGAATCGTGCTGATCTTTCTCCTGCAGTGGGTCTTTCTCGGCAATCTCCGCAGCGCCGTGATCGTCGCCATGACCATACCGTTCGCATTGTCCTTCGCCATCGGACTCATGGTGCTGCGCCGCGAATCGGCGAATCTCTTGTCGGTGGGCGCCATCGATTTCGGGCTGGTGGTGGATGCCACCGTCATCATGGTCGAAAACATATACAGGCACCTCGCCGAAGCAACCGCTCACTTAGGTACTGGTCCCAGCACCCTGCACCGTATCCGGGTGCGCGGCGGCTTCCGCGGCAAGACGGGAACCATCTCGGTTGCCGCCGCCGAAGTCAGCCAATCCATTTTCTTCGCCGCCGCCATCATCATCGCCGGTTTCGTGCCGCTGTTTACGCTGTCCGGAATCGAGGGACACATCTTCGGTCCCATGGCGAAGACCTACGCCTACGCCATCGCCGGCGGCCTGGTCGCCACATTCACGATTGCACCCGCCCTGAGTCTGCTCTTGTTTCCGCAGCGGGTGGAGGAACGCGAGACGCTCATCGTGCGGGCGCTCCGGCGCGTCTATGAGCCCGCTCTGGAATTCGTGCTGGCGAACCGCATCATCACTTTCTCCGGCCTCGCTCTGGTTGCGCTGCTGGCGGTCTTCGCCGTGCGTTCCTTGGGATTGGAATTCCTGCCGACATTGGAAGAGGGCAATCTCTGGGTTCGGGCGACCTTTCCGCAATCGATCTCACTGGATGAGAGCGACGCCTATGTGAATCGGATGCGCAGGCTCATGCTCGATTACCCGGAGGTGCAATCGGTGGTCTCGCAGCACGGCCGGCCGGACGACGGCACCGATGCGACCGGTTTCTTCAATGCCGAATTCTTCGTGCCCTTGAAACCCGCCGAGGCCTGGCCCTCCGGCGCCACCAAGGAAAAGCTCACGCAGGACATGACCAACGCGCTGGCACAGCGGTTTCCCGGGGTGGAATTCAATTTCTCCCAATATATTCAGGACAATGTCGAAGAGGCCGCGTCCGGCGTCAAGGGCGAGAATTCCGTCAAGGTGTACGGAAACGATTTGGAAACTCTGGAGAAAACCGCCGCGAGCATCGCCGCGGTTCTCGCCAAGGTCCCCGGCATCACGGATCTCGCCGTGCTCCGCTCGCTGGGGCAGCCGACCATTCGCATCGACGTCGATAGGGTGCGCGCAGCGCGCTATGGCCTCGCGCCCGGCGACGTGAACGCCGTCGTGCAGACGGCGATCGGCGGCCAGAGCGCCGGCGATCTCTACGAGGGCGGCAGCGACCGGCACTTCCCGATGATGGTGCGCCTTGCCGCGCCGTTTCGCCAAAACCTCGATGCGATTCGGCGCATTCCGATTGCCGCGCCCGCAGGCAGGGGCAACGGCGTCATTCAAATTCCTCTGGAGGATGCGGCCGACGTGCGCTTGGGCGAAGGCGCTGCGTTCATCTACCGCGAACAACAGCAGCGCTACGTGCCCATCAAATTCAGCGTGCGCGGCCGCGATCTCGGCAGTGCGGTGCTCGAGGCCCAACATGCGGTCGAGTCTTCCGTGCTGCTACCGGGCGGATACCGTCTCGAGTGGGTCGGCGAATTCGGGAATTTGCAGGAAGCCGCCGCGCGCCTCGGGGTGGCCGTGCCGCTCGCGCTCGCGCTGATCGTGCTGCTGCTCTACTTGAACTTCGGCAGCCTGCGCGACGCGCTGCTGGCGGCCAGCGTGATCCCCATGGCCTTGTTGGGCGGCGTTCTCGCGCTGTGGGTCAGCGGCACGCCGTTCAGCGTGTCTTCCGCCATCGGCTTCGTCGCATTGTTCGGCATCGCGGCCATGGACGGCATTCTGATCCTGTCCTACTACCACCTTAGCCTCGATTCGGGGCTCGACCGCGCCGGCGCCATGCTGCAAACCTGCCGCACGCAACTGCGGCCGGTGATGATGACTTGCATCGTGGCCTGCGTGGGTCTGATACCGGCCGCGTTTTCGACCGGCATCGGTTCACAGGTGCAGCGCCCGCTGGCGCTGGTGGTGGTGGGCGGCATGCTGCTCGCGCCGGTGCTGATACTGCTGGTGCTGCCCGTCCTGATTTTGAAATTCTCCCGGGCGCAGGAGTTGCCCCAGGAATTGCCGCGGGAATCCGACGCATGAGGGCCGCGATCCCGTGGCCTGCCGCCCTCGGGCTGAGCGCCCTGGGACTGTGTGCCTGCGTGGGCCCGAACTTCCATCGGCCGGCGCCGCCGCGGGTCGAACGCTACACCGCCGCGCCTCTGCCGCCCGAGACCGCGGAAGCTCCAGGACCGGGGGGCGCGGTGCAAAAGTTCCTCGTGGAAGGGGATGCGCCGCGAAATTGGTGGACGCGTTTCGGGTCCGAGGAACTCGATGTCTTGGTCACGGAGGCGCTGCGCGCCAATCCCAGCGTGCAGGCGGCGACGGCCGCACTGCGCCAGGCAGAGGAGAACACGGCAGCGCAGCGCGGCTCGTTCTTTCCCGCTGCGCAGGCTGAGTTCGACGCCACCCGCGAGCGCGATCCGACGGGCGTGCTGAGCCCCAATCTCACGTCGGGGGCGGCGCTGTACAGCCTCTATACACCGCAGGTCACGGTGAGCTACGTCCCAGATGTCTTTGGTGCCAACCGCCGTCAGGTGGAATCGCTGGCCGCGCTCGCCGAGGCGAGCCGCTTCCAGCTCGACGCCACATACCTCACCCTGACCGCCAACGTGGTGACGACGGCCATCCAGGAGTCCGGTCTGCGCGCCGAGATCGCCGCCACGGAACGCGTCATTGCACTGGAACGAGAAGCCTTGTCGGTACTGAGGCGCGAATTGGAGTTGGGAGCAATCGCCGAGGCCGATGTCTTTGCACAGGAGGCGGCGCTCGCGCAATTGGAAGCGTCGCTGCCGCCCTTGCATCGGCAACTCGAGACTGCACGCGACTCGCTCGCCTCGTTGACGGGGCATCTGCCCGCGGACTTCAAGCCGGTGCGCTTCGAGTTGGATCAGTTATTGTTGCCCGTCGATTTGCCCCTCGGCGTTCCGTCGCAGCTGGTGGAGCGCCGCCCCGATGTTCGCGCCGCCGAAGCGCAATTGCATGCCGCGACGGCACAGGTCGGCGTGGCGATCGCCAGTCTTCTGCCGCAGGTGACCATTACCGGGAGCGCCGGAAGTTCGGCGACAGCCATGGGGGATCTATTCAAGTCCGGCTCGACTTTCTGGAGCGTGGGCGCGAGCCTGACGCAGACCTTGTTCGATGGGGGGACGCTCATTCATCGCAAACGCGCGGCGGATGCCGCGCTCGATCAAGCGGGAGCCCTGTATCGATCGGCGGTGCTGACCGCGTTTCAGAACGTGGCCGACGCCCTGCATGCCCTCGATACCGATGCAGATGCCCTGAGCGCCGCCGCCCGCGCCGAAAGTGCCGCGCAAAAAAGTCTGGACGTCGTGCGCCACCAGCTCGAGCTCGGCTCCGTGAGTTACTTGGCGCTCGTCAATGCGGAGCAGACCTACCAGCAGTCGTTGATCTCCGCCGTGCAGGCGCGTGTGAACCGCTACGCAGATACGGCCGCCTTGTTCCAAGCACTCGGCGGCTCGATCACGCCCACGCCCGCCTCTCCCGCGGCCGCTCGCTGAAAATCGTCATGACCGAGCGGCGGACGCCGCCGCCGGCGCCACCAGCAAAGCCTTCGCGTACATGGCATGCAGCCGCCCGACGCCGCGCGCCAGGTGCATGAGCAGGGTCAGCAACACCACTCCGGCCAGCACCAACAGAGGCGCCGCCCACAGGGTTCCCAGCCACTCGGGATTCAAGTGCACGTCGCCGGCCTGGTCGAACCAACCGTAGCGGTCCGCCCAATCGACGAGCGGTGCGAATATGAAGGCGAGGCTCACCGACAAACCGACCACCGCAATGACGAAATAGACCACGCCCAAGGGCAGCATCAATATCAAATAGGCGAGCGTGGTCCAGGTGCGCCGATCCTTCAGCATCTGGCCGACGCGCGGCCAGAATCCCGCCTGGCTCTGGTGCACCGGGCGCCGCGGCATCCGTTCGCCGGTCATGGCCTCGATCAAACGTCCTTCGGCGAGGGATACCACCCGCGTCAGCGCCACGAACACCAGAAAGAACGGCACTCCGATGACCAGCACCGCCAGACCCGCGGATAGGGACAGCCCAGTCACGGTCAACGTGAAGTAGATGATGCCGGTGGCGAGCGACAGCAGCATGAAGAACAGCGACGTATAAGCGCGTGGATCGAGAAACACGCCGAAGAACGCGCCGGCGCCGCTCTTGGGGACTTTGCGCGGCGTGGTCATCGCAGCCTTCACCTTCGCTTCGGTGTCGCGGTATGCGCTCGCCACCTCATCCGGGGCGCCATACGTGGACGCGATCAGTTCGAGCACGTCGGCTTCGGATTTGTCCGGGTGCGCCGCCACCTCGGCGCGCAGATATTCCTCGGCGTCGTACAGCGCGTCTTGAATGAGCGCGGCATCCTCGCCCGCGAGCTCCTGGCGCAAAGCCTTCAGGTACTGATCGATGGAGCGTGGTGCGCTGCGATTCATGGCGAATGTCCTTTATCGATGAAGCGGTCGACGAAGCTGCGGGTTCCGGCCCAAATGGCCGTCCACTCCGCGAGCACACTGCGGCCTTGATCCGTGATGCGGTAGTAACGGCGGGGCGGGCCGGAATACGAGGGCACGATGCGGCTGGTCAGGAGATTCGCGGCCGACAAGGCGCGCAGCACCGGATAAATGGTGCCCTCCTTGAAGATCGAAGTGCCCTCATTGGCGCTTGCCAGCCGTTTGGCAATTTCGTAACCGTAGAGATCCTCGGCCGAGCGATCCAGGATCGCCAGCAGTACCAGCCCAACCAGGCCCCCGTTCAAGTCCTTTTGGAATTTCCTGCCATTGCTATCGTCCATAGGCTAATACTATATGCCAAACACTACTATAGAGTAAATAGTACAGGTTGATTTGCACTAGGTCGCTAGGGGCCGGGGCCTGCCCTGGACTTCCGGTCCGTCTCGGGCACACTAAGCAGCCTTTTTCCTGCGGGAGCAGACCGAAGATGTGTGGAATCGTGGGTGTTGTGGCAGAGCGCAACTCAGTTCCCATCCTCATGGAGGGACTCCGCCGCCTGGAATACCGTGGCTACGATTCCGCCGGCATCGCCGTGCTCGACGCGGGCCGAGTCGCCCGCCTCCGGACCGTCGGCAAGGTGAAGATTCTCCAGGAGGCGCTCGACGCGGCTCCGATCGGCGGCCATGTCGGCATTGCGCATACTCGGTGGGCCACCCATGGCGTTCCGACCATGCACAATGCCCACCCGCATCTCTCGCGCGACGGTGTCGCGGTCGTGCACAACGGGATCATCGAGAATCACGAAAGCCTACGCGCCCAGCTGCAGGGCCTGGGCTACCGCTTCACGTCCGAAACCGATACCGAAGTCATTGCTCACCGCATTCATCATCACCTCGACACCTCCGCCGATCTATTCGCGGCGGTCCGCAAGACCGTCGCCGAATTGCAGGGCGCCTACGCACTGGCGGTGGTCTGCGAAGCGGATCCCGACTGCATCGTGGTCGCCCGCGAGGGCTGCCCCGTCGTCATCGGACTCGGCATCGCCGAGAACTTCGTTGCATCCGACGTCGCCGCGCTGCTGCCGGTTACCCGGCGCTTCATGTTCCTGGAAGAAGGTGATGTGGCCGAGATTCGCCGCGAGTCCGTCAGGATCCTGGATGCAGCGGGGACAGGTGTCGAACGGGCGATGCGCGAAAGCGAACTGCCGCCCGGCGCCGTGGAGCGCGGCCAATACCGCCACTTCATGCTCAAGGAAATTCACGAGCAGCCGCGGGCCATCGCGCAGACCCTGGAGGAGCGGATTGCCGGCGGCAAACTGCTGGATGCGGCGTTCGGCCCGACTGCGCAGCAAGTATTCAAGCAGGTCAAGGCCGTGCACATTGCCGCCTGCGGCACCAGCTTTCACTCGGGTCTGGTGGCCAGCTATTTCATCGAGCAATTCTGCCGCATACCGGCGCGCATCGAGATCGCCAGCGAATACCGCTATCGCGATCCGGTGATCACAGCCGATACCCTGTTCGTGACGATTTCGCAATCCGGCGAAACGGCCGACACGTTGGCGGCGCTGCGCAATGCCAAGCGCGCGCAATACCTATCGACGCTCACCATTTGCAATGTTGGCGAGAGTTCGATGGTTCGGGAATCGGAATTGGTGCTGCTGACCCGCGCCGGCCCCGAGATCGGGGTCGCGTCCACCAAGGCATTCACCACGCAACTGACCGCGCTCGCGATGTTGACCGTCGCGCTGGCCAAGAACGGGCCCGGCGCGGGCCAGGAGGGTGACCTCATCTCGCAGTTGCTGCAATTGCCCGGTCTGGTCGAGAAGACCTTGAAGCTGGACGCCGCCATCCAAGCGCTGGCCGAGGTTTTCGCGGACAAGCACCACGCTCTGTTTCTCGGCAGAGGATCTCTGCACGCCATTGCCCTCGAGGGCGCGCTCAAGCTCAAGGAAATCTCCTACATCCACGCCGAAGGCTACGCCGCGGCGGAACTCAAGCATGGTCCCTTGGCGCTGGTCGACGAAGACATGCCGGTGGTGGCGGTGGCGCCCAACAATGATCTGCTGGAAAAACTCAAATCCAATCTTCAAGAGGTGCGCGCGCGCGGCGGCAAGCTGTTCGTGTTCGCGGACCCACGGGCGGGCATGCACAGCGAGGATGGAGTCACCGTCATCGAAATGCCTGCGGCGACGACGGCGCTGCAAGCGCCCATCGTCTTCGCCGTTCCGCTGCAGCTCCTCGCCTACCATGTCGCGGTGCTCAAGGGCACGGACGTGGATCAGCCGCGCAATCTGGCGAAAAGCCTGACGGTCGAATAGGCGCGCGGTGCAACCTCGCACCGCTGTGATCGCTGGAGTCATGCGCGAAGCCAAGCGGGCGAGGACTATTTTCTACAGCGAATCGGCCTCAAGGATCGATTCTTCATCGTAAGCGGCTACGGTCCAGACATTGAACTCAGAAGCATCGAACTCGAGCACAACTATACCGCCGCTTGCTGGCAACCAATCCTTGGTTCTAAGTTCAGGGGGCACCGTGAAATACCAGCCTGACGGGTCGCGTGACTTAATTTCTATCGGAAAATGAAGAGCGGGATTTGTATTTCTGGGCGTCAACCAGTCTGTGGACCTCTGAATGGAACGACAATGTCGCTAGAGGCTGTGGACACCTAGAGATTGGCGCGTCGCCGCTACGGCGGTGATTTTTCACTAGCGATCCGCGATGCAAAGAGCTTCTCGCAAAGATGAATCTACCACCGTCGTTCAAGCCGACGACACACTTCAGCCGTCCCGCTGCCGCCATTCCCAGCGCTTCTTTCCTTTTGGGCGTTCATTGGGAACCAGGTCGCACTTGTCCCAAATGGACTGCAGCGGCTGGTCGGTTTCATCGAAGAACGTGAGAGTGCGCGAGTTGACGTCGATTGAGTGCCTTGCCAGCGCGGCTACCCAGACACGGAGTTCAGCGACCTCTGAATGCAATTCTGCGGTGACGGCACCCGCACGGTAACCGGCGGGAAGGCCGCACACAACATTATCTGGCCATCTACGACGATCGAGATCAAAGCGTTTGTACGACGGAGACGAATGTGCCTGAGCGTCTACCAACCGAGCAGCGGGCTGGCCTCTCAAATGAACCAGGCAATAGATGATAAAGCTAGGAACGTTGATTCCCAGAAATCCATCTAGTTGGTCTATGGCGCTGCCGATCCGCGAATTAATTTCGCTCGCCCCTTGATTGACAAAGTTAGCTTTCAATTCGAGCGCTAGTGCGACACCCAAGTTTGCCTTGCAGCGGAAAATTAGATCCGCTCGCTGTAGATCGTCTTCGTTACCTTCCGTGAAACCCCAAGTATCGGTGTTTTGCATTTCAACGAGCAGCAGATTGCAAATCCAGTGTTCCCAGCCGCCGTTTCGAAGTACAGTCAACGACTCCTCCGGCGTTCGAGCCAACCGGGTGACAATGTTTCGAACGGAGCCGGATGGCGGTGTATTTGGCGGCGGTATGCAATCACACGTGGGCACAGGCGACCCCTTCATAGACTTGCACGTTGCGCGCACTAGCTTTCTTGTTCAATTCTATTCAATCCGGGCCGCGTGCGTTAGATTAGGCTAATTGTTGCACTAATTGCAGGCCGTCGATGCAGATTGTTCGATCGAACGACGCGACCGATGCGAATGGGCAGACAGCTCAAATATATTGAATGAATGAAAGGCGTGAATATGGTGGGAATCGGTGGCGATACCGTCAGCTTCACTGGCTTGCACACAACGAACAGCCGAAAGCGTCAATTTCGAAGCAGGCGCTCATCAATGACTTTCACGGAGAGTTTGTCAATTTTTCCGAACCACCGGCGAAAGTTCTTGCAACGATGCAGCGTTGGCACAGCGGGAAAGTTCAATGGTGGACACTGCGTGAGGAAAATCTGCTTGAGCGCGTGAACACTCCGTTCACAGCAAGTCGCGACGAGTGGGCCGAAGCATTCATGGACCTCGCCAAGCTCATTGTCGAAGGTTTCGAGACGTCTCTCATTCGGGAAAAGCTGGATGAGGCAAAAACCCCGTATGGCAAGGACGACAGGACAATTGCGTTGCTCGAAAAGCTTATGAACAAGGGAGATGCCTCGGGCGAACCAAAGAAACTGGAAGGATTGCGCACGGTCCAGTACCTGCGCTCGAAACTGAAAGGTCACGTCGGCGGCAGCGAGGCGAAGGAAATAGCGCAGGAAGCCTTGACGGAACACGAAACGTTCACAAATCACTTCAAGCACGTCTGCGCGCTTGTTGCCGATGACCTCGCTACCGTTGAGCAACTGTTTGCCGCGGCGCGATGACAATGGCAAAAGTAGAGATGGGTGAGGGCTTGAAGCAATACATGTCCTTGGCAGACGAAACAGCCAAGGAACTGCTGCTGTCAGATGACAAGCTGGTTAAAACGCTTCAGAAATACGATGAGTATTTCCGGCAGAACCTATGGCCTCACGTTTCTCCAGCATCACCTTTAAGCTTTATTCTCTTCCTCAATGCCTACCAAATGTTCCTAGCCGGGGCGCGCATGGCATTGAGCGGCCATGCGGTTGCGATCTTCCCGTTGCTACGTGCCGCCCTTGAATCAGCAGCCTATGGCCTTCTGATCGAACAAAAGCCGGAGCTGGCCGATATCTGGACCCATCGTCACAGGAGTGAGGCCGACAAGAGAGCGTGTCGGAACACCTTTACGTTCGAGAAAGCAGTCACTGACTTGAAGGACAAGGCTCCCGATATTTACGCACTAGCAAAGGGAATCTATGAAGCCGCGATTGATTTTGGTGCCCACCCAAACCTAAAAGGCGTTTTCCGTCACGTTTCCATCGACAAAAGCCGCCCGGACGGAATGACCGCCATCAGCCACACAAGCCTATATGGTGCCGGTCATATCGAGACGACCCGCAGTCTCTGCGCCTGCCTTGATTTCGGGTTCGTCATCATTGGAATAATCGCCGTTTCAGCGCCTGATGTCAGCGAAAAACAGATTGAGGAATTGCAAGCGCTCAACGATGACAAGAACGCTGCCACGACGGATTACGAATTCCCGCGCAAGTGACCTAGAGTTTCGCCTCAAATTTGAGGCGCAGAACCTCTTTGATCTTGCGCATGGCACTCGGTTTGGCTGGCATCGAGGCTCCTCGAGGAAAAAATCGGGCAGCTTAGCCAGGAAAATGTAAGTTCCAGCGCAAACTCGGCTCCATTCCGGACGAACGTGACTGGCCATTCCGGGATCGTGACCGACGATTCCGGCCATGGCCAAAAATCAGTCACCTTCAATCAGAGTTCGGTCGGGACGACCGGTCACGTTCAAACGGAATCAGTGGTCAACTTGAGCCGTCATGCGCTGCGGCGCATGACGGCTCTAATGCGAAGTTGTCGGTCATGCGCAGCGAGTTCTGCTGCATGTCCGGATAGCCAGCATATTTCAGTAGATGGCGATTTTCGACGTCGGATTTACTTCGCATAATCGAGAGTAATTTCTCCTTTCGGCCATTCTGGTCGGAGGGAGAGATTCATGGCCAAGTCAGTGTTTTTCCAGGCAACGCCTCAGCAGCAACTCGTGCTCGGCGTCGGTGCGACGAAGTGCCTCAATAAATTCGATGATTACCTGTTACGCGTGAAGGGGGTCGCCCCGAGTACGCGCAAGATTTACTGCTTTTGGGTCCGGCGGTTTTTGGCAGGATTTTGTGGGAGGGCGGCGCCAGACTGGTCGGCGCTACGTGGCGCTGATTTGGCAGTGTTCGTAAGCGACGAAGCCTCGCGACTGAAGCGCAACGGACGTGGCGTACCCGGCATAGCGATGCGCGCATTCGTTCGTTACCTGGTCTTCTTGGGCGTTGCTCAAGACAGCCTCCATGGAGCGATACCGCAGAGGCCGCGCTGGCGCCATGTGGGATTGCCACGCCATCTACCCCAGTCTGACGTAGACCGTGTCGTTGCCGGCGCCTTAGACGGCACGACCCGAGGACGGCGTAATTACGCGATCCTGCTGCTGCTTGCGAGGACTGGTCTTCGCGCCCACGAAGTGGCGCAGCTTTCACTCGACGACATTGACTGGCGGGAAGGGATTATCAACATCCGGTCAAAAAAATCACGCAACGAGCGTCGGTTACCCTTAGTCCACGATGTGGGCGCCGCACTCGTCGATTACCTCGAGCATTGCCGACCGTCTTGTTCCTCTCGAACGATATTCCTGCGGGTAATCCCGCCATTTAGGCCATTTCTCGGATCAGGCGCGATCTGTCGAGTGGTCCGCCGTGCACTGACTCGGGTCGGTCTTCTCAACACGCCATCGGCTGCCCACCTGTTTCGACATACGGCAGCCACCCGGATGCTCAGGGGCGGAGCCAGCTTCAAGGAGATCGCCGACGTCCTCGGTCATGCGGCGATCTCGACGACGGCGATTTACGCCAAGCTCGACACAGCCGGGCTCTCGCGCGTTGCGATGCCGTGGCCGGGAAGTGCGTCATGAACCCGCGTGAGTTGCGGATTCAGCTGGAACAGTATCTATCGGCCAGATCGGCCTTGGGTATCAAGGATCGAGGGCGCAAAACGCTGCTGCAGGGTTTTCTCAGATACCTCGTTAAGATGAAGTACGATGGGTCGATTACATGTCGCCTCGCCATCGACTGGGCCACGACAACGCCGAAGGCCAGAGCGACTGGCCTTGCGGGCCCCTCTCGACGCTTGATTGCAGCCCGCGGCTTTCTCTCCCACGTAAGAGCAAGCAGCGACGACGTTGAGGTTCCCGCCGCCAGACTGCTCGCCGCCGCCAAGGGACGGCGTCCCTATCTATACACCGCTGAGCAAATCGCCGATCTCCTCGAAGCGGCATTGGCCCTTGGCCCCAAAGGCGCGCTGCGACCACATACCTACCAGACACTCCTTGGATTGATGGCGAGCACCGGGATTCGTGTCGGTGAGGCTATTTGCCTAAAGTACTCCGACGTCGAGCTGGATGCCAAGCCTGCGCTCCTCCAGATTAGGGACAGCAAGTTCGGCAAGTCGCGCGTCGTTCCACTGCACCCCACGACGGCGGCACAGCTCAAAAAATACGCCGATCTCCGACGACGACTGGGTTACGGCAAGCGTTCCGATGCCTTCTTTGTTTCCGAACACGGAGGCCATGTCTATTACGGCTGCTTGGTCCAATGGTTTACCCGTACGACGCGGCACCTGGGGATGTATCCGCCGGCGGGGAGACGAACCCCCACGTTGCACGGTCTGCGACACTATTTTGCCATTGAGCGACTAACTTTGTGGTGCCGCGAGGGAGCGTGCATTCACGATCTTGCTCCGCAGCTCTCGGTCTATCTGGGTCACGTAAAGCCTCAACAAAGCTACTGGTATTTCACCGCGACGCCCGAGCTGCTATGCGCTGCGGGAGAGTCGTTCCAGTCATTCGCGAACACCAGGGCACTATCATGAGCACCAGAGCGACGCTGATTGGCCCTCTATTGCAGGGGTTCTTTGTCGAACATCTGCTCCAGCATAAACGCGTCAGTCCGCAAACGATATCCAGCTATCGCGATACATTTCGTCTCCTCCTTCAACACGCGCACAAAAAATTGAAGACCGAACCTGCCGCAACACAAATCGGCGCATGGGATGCCCCGCTGATCTTGTCGTTTCTCGATAGTCTGGAGAACGATAGGCATAATTCCATCCGATCACGTAACATTCGGCTGGCCGCTATCCGCTCGTTCTTTCGATGGCTCACCCTGGGTCATCCGGAACTGGTTGGAATGGCCACTCGGATTTTGGCGATTCCCGTTAAGCGAACTGACCGCCGGCTGATTCACTCTCTCACGCGTGAAGAGATTGACGCGTTGCTGGCCGCACCCGATCAGTCCCATTGGCGGGGTCGTCGCGATGCGGCACTGTTACTGACGCTTTACAATACAGGGGCCCGTGTCTCGGAGATCACCGCGTTGCACCGAGAGCACATCGCACTGGGCGGCGCGAGTACCGTTGTACACCTGATAGGAAAGGGACGGAAGCACCGAGATATTCCGCTGTGGCCAAGAACCGCTCAGGTCCTGAAAGCGTGGTTTCGAGAACAGTCAAACGCCGATACTCCTTTGGCCTTCCCCAGCGCACGCGGACAGCGTCTATCGCGCAATGGCGTCGATTACATTTTGAAGCAGGCTGCCGCCCGCGCAGATTGCCCAAGTCTTAAAGCCAAGCGGATTCATCCGCACGCGATCAGGCATACAACCGGATCACACCTGCTTCAATCCGGCGTTGATATCAGCGTTATCGCTCTGTGGCTTGGTCATGAAAGCGTCCAGACCACCCACGTCTATGTGGAGGCGGACCTGGCCGCCAAACAGCGAGCGTTAAGCAAGTTGGAACCGGTCGGTACCAACGTTCGGCGATATAGGCCTCGGGACCAGGTGTTGGCATTTCTGGCCACCCTCTGACAGCGTTCCCATTATGCGCAGCAGGATTTCGTTCTTTCCTAATTTTTCAGGGAAATTGACCTCCTGCTGCGCATGACCGACAACTTCGCATTAGGTTCGGAATACGCAATAAGCACTTCTTAAGGGAAATTTGATCCGACGAAAGCCGTCAGGTCAGCTGCTCCAGCGCTCTATCTTCCACGCCCCGCTCTGCATGCCGCGCCGGCCAGCCTTGTGGCGCGACCACAAGAGCCAGTTGCGCCAGTTATGCATGGCAATCCATAATTGTGCTACGTGCGGGTGATGATTATGGAGAGGACACCTGTGTACGATCTGCAGCCGTCAAGTTAGTTAATTCGCCAGTCGTAGTTGCTCTCTGACTGGT
>Ga0307470_10000172_pt1 | contig 44571 bp, 37 predicted proteins | sample atmos_gasesAM3C__FD_204565 | JGI IMG/M metagenome (GOLD analysis project Ga0307470, IMG submission 204565) | Hardwood forest soil microbial communities from Morgan-Monroe State Forest, Indiana, United States - atmos_gasesAM3C_05 | ecosystem: Environmental > Terrestrial > Soil > Temperate forest... | reverse complement strand
ATGGTGGTCGCGAAAAACTGTCGCTATTCGTTCGATTGCGTCTTCTACATCGCGATAAGCGAAATCCTCGTCTCGAAGTTGGTCTACTTCCAGAATGACGGCGTCAAGCCGACACAAGGTGTATGTAAGGTAATCCTGCAAATGTCTGAGGGGATTATGCGAAAGTTAAGACGTATGGATGATGTTCTGGAATATCATGCATCACGGGGGCGCTTCTTGTCGCTCCGTGCAACGCCAAACAAAAACGAATGAGCCGTTCAGTTTGTTCGTTTGGAATGCGTGGTCGTTCGAGCTGGGCCGCAATCTTTCGTGCGATTCGAATTGGTTGCTTATAGTCTTTCGTCCGGTGCCCACCATTATTCCATGTCTCGATAATGTCACACACCAACCCAATACTGTCGGAGGGCAACAATGGCCTTCCTGTGCCGGGGAATAGTGTTTTTAGATGCTTGGCGAACGCATCGATGTGGCGTTTGCTTCCGCGAGGGTTAGACATTCGGTGGTCGAGTTCTTCAGCAGCCTGCAATGCGATTCGGCTCAAGTCTTGAACCGATCGCGATGGTTGTGGGGTGGTATTCATACTGATGTCCTGAGACTAATGGGCTTTCGAGGGTTGTTCCGTCATAGTACCGTCAATCGGTCCGCTATTTTCTTTTGGGTGTGGAAAGGGGATCGCAGTGCCGGGAAAGGGCCCTTCAAAAAGCTCCCCTTCCTGCAAGAGCTGTTTGAATCGATCATTCAAAAGGTCGATTGCGACGTTTTCGACACTGTTCCCGAAGCGCCCTTTGTCACGTAGAACCTCGAGCCAAGCATATGCTCGAGGGTGTAATTCAATTGTGAGCGCGCGCGTCGGTTTCGGAGGGCGGCCCAATTTCGCCCCGGGTGTCCGCTTTTTAGCCACAATTAATGCCCATTAATGCTCATTTAATTCGAATTTCAAGCACAAAATGTGGGATAAATGTTGGTAAAGTCTCTAAATGTTGAGTTCGCGTGGCAGCCGGACGTCGAAACGGAAGTGTGAGAGTTGCTCGTCATCACGGTCAAGTCTAAAAGGAATTCGGCTCTGAACTGCCGAACGCTCTTACGCGATGAACGATCCCTTTGCTGCGAAGAATGTTGGCCGCTTCGCTGAAATAATCGCGCACGTCGGATTGCTGCCGGATCCAATCGAGATAACGGCGGATGCCCGTCGCGAGATCGACCTGGGGCGCGTAGCCGGCCGCGCAAATGCGTTCGGTTCCACTCGTTAGGTGCCGCATTTCGCCGGGACGAAATTCGCCGTTCACTTCGGGCGCGATGTGAATGCCGAGCGCGTCGGAAATTTGTTCGGCGATCTTCCGGATGCTCACGCCGGCGCCGCTGCCGACGTTAACCGCAAGCCCGTCGAGCTGGTCGCTCTCGGCCGCGAGTAGGTTCGCGCGCGCAATGTCTTCGACGAACGAAAAGTCGCGGGTCTGCTCGCCGTCTTCGTAGAGCACTGGAGGCAGATTGTTCAGCAGGCGTGTGCAAAAGATCGCGATCACGCCGGTGTAGGGATTGAAGATCGATTGGCGCGGCCCGTAAGTGCACGAGTAACGCAGCGCGACCGTCGGTATCCCGATTTGTTTGCCCCAAAGTAAAACGAGTTTTTCCTGGTCGACCTTCGTCAGGCCGTAAACGGTTTCGCCGCCGACGGGCGCGCGCTCCGGCGTCGGCGCCGTCGTGGTCACCGCACCGCAGATCGGGCAGTGAACTTGCCAATCGCCACGCTCGAGCTGCGAAATGGGACGAACCTCGGGAAAAACCAGGTTGTGCTCGGGACAAGTCGCCGCGCCTTCGCTGTAGACCGCCTGCGAGGATGCCACGACGATCTTCTTAATCGGAAGATTTTTCTCGCGGATCACCTCCAGCATTTGGGCGGTGCCGAAGCTGTTGACCTGAACGTATTTTGCGATCTCCGGCATGTAGCCGCCGTAAGCGGCCTGATGAAACACGACGTCGATGTCGTTCAACGCCCCCGCGATCGTCTCGCGATCGACCACGTCGCCTTCAACGAATTCCACGTCGCGACTGATCCAGGCCGGTTTGCCGTGACGATGGGTTTGCGGCTCGAGATTATCCAGAACTCGAACGCGCCAGCCTTCGCGCTGCAATAAATCCGAGACGTGGGAACCGATAAGACCGGCGCCGCCGGTGACCAAGGCGCGTTTTCCGTGCGAATTCATGACTCGTTAGGCCAAATGCGATCGCGGCCCTCGCGCTCGAGCAACTGGAAAAGAAAATCGCGCGTGGCCAGCGCGCTGGAAGAATTGGCGGCGCTGCCATTCGATCCAAAAAGTTCCCGACAGAGGCGCGAAAGCGTCAAGCGATCGTCGACGTCGTACCAGATCGGCAACAGATGCACCGGCAGATTGATTTCCCGCGCCGCGGCGATTGTCTGTTCTAGAACGCGCTCCGTGCTCCAATCAATCTGCTGAAACAAACGGTGCTGGGTTTTCTTCACGCCAATCAAATAATAGCCGCCATCATCGCACGGGCCGAGCACAACGCAGTCATTGGAATCGGACAAGTGCTCAACTGCTTGCGCGAAGACGGCGTCGGGCACGGTGGGACTGTCCGAGTCGATCAGGCAAACCGAATTGAACCCGAGCTGAAGAAGATCGTCTGTCGCTGCGATGAGACGTTCGCCAAATAAGTCGCCGCGTTGTGGAACGAGAATAAACGCTTCCGGCAAGATCCCGGAATAGGCGGCCTCAGAACCACGCGGTGTGTAAACGCCGACTCCTAGCGCACGCCCCCGTTCAGTCGTGTGCGAAATTACCTCCGCGGTGTCGCGCAGAAAACAAATGTTCAACGCGGCTGCTTCTTCTGGAGACAGCGGCGGAGTTAGTCGCGTCTTAACTCGACCGGCTTGCGGCGCTTTCGTCATGACCGCCAGCGCGGTGAGTCCTCCAGGGACTCTGTCGCCGTTCGACGGATTGAGGATGCGATGGGTCGCATTCATGCCTGCGTGCTCTCTCGGCGCGAACGAAATTGCCTTAGCCCTTTTCGCAAAGCGCGTACTGGTACCGCCCTTCGCGCCAAATCTCAATCTTGCGCCATGGTTGCGTGGCGAAGAGACGATTCATCTCACGCGTGGACAACACCCGGGCGCGCGTTGGCTCGCGGTAGCCGTTATGAAAATGGGTTAATCGCGCCAACAGCCACATCGCAAAAAGCGGAATCGAAGCCCAAAAAGCCCAACGTGGTTCAGCGATAAAACAGCGACCACCTGGCGCCAAAACTCGAAACATTTCCGCCACGGCTTGGCGTCGACTTGGTAAGACAGTAAATAGGCGGGATGCTACCAGGACATCGAACGATTGATCCGCGTGCGAAAGCTCTAGGACGTTGTCGCTTTGAAACCGGCAGTTGTTTAAGCCCAGCCGGTTTCTTTTTTTTCGCGCCCAGCTCAGCTGACTCGGCGAACGATCCACCCCGAGAACGGTAATATCGGGAAAGAGCGCCGCGAGATTACATGAATAAAATCCGGGCCCGCACCCAAGCTCGATTAGTTTTTCTCCCGACCGCACTTTTTCATTCGGCCAAAGCGCACGAATTATTCTCCGGGTGTCGTCACGAAAAAGTCTTTCGCGGCAAAAAATGTAGAGCCAGGCAAAATGTTCAAACAGACTGTCCGGAGATGGCTCGCTGATCTCGTTTGGCACCGCTGTGGCGAGGACCGCCGGAGCGGCTGGCGGACTCAGCGGTAACACCGCCGGTTCGGAGAGCGCCGCTGACTCGGATTGAAAAGTTTTTAACACCTTCTTTAAGATTTATTTTCTAATCACCGGACAGTTCTTAATCTTATCGGTGCGAACAACTCTGTTGGACTCTTGATTTCCCCTGCGCCCGCGATTGACCGCGAGGTTGTTGATAACACCACGCGATGTCCCCGACAAATCGCATCGTGCATACGAGGACGCGGATTTGTTGGTCCCTATTCGATCTTGTTGGCTTCTTGTTCAGCCATCATTTAACAACGCGGAATGAAGATCGTTCTGCGACGTTGGATCAGCGGGCTCGCCGGTGTTGTTCTGTTTGCGCGGATCGCGTCCGCTGAACCGTCACTCTTGGAAATCCAAAAGATCCTGGCAGTCAAAAATTTTGTGGACCTCACCCATGAATTCGCGCCTGGGATTCCGCATTGGCATGGCTTTCCGGATGAGAAACGTGAAACGGCGTATTGGTACGAGAAAGGCAAAGGCTCCATAGGCGAAGGATTTTTTGCGGAAATTTATACGCACGTTGGCCAATGGGGAACGCACGTCGATCCGCCGGCGCATTTTATCCGCGGTCTGCGAACCGTCGATCAAATCAGTTTGCAGGAAATGATTCTGCCGCTGGTGGTGATCGACGTTCACACCGAGTCAGCCAAGAATCCGGATTATGTGTTGTCGCTCGATCGCGTCAAAAAATGGGAGACCGACCACGGAACTATTCCGGTAGGGGCATTCGTCGCGATGAGAACCGATTGGTCGAAAAAATGGCCTGATGGCGCCGCGATGGAAAACAAGGACGGTAATGGTGTCGCGCATTACCCCGGCTGGAGCTTGCCAGTGCTGAAATATCTTTTCGAAGAAAGAAAGATCACGGCTTCCGGCCACGAAACAACCGACACCGATCCTGGGATCGCCGCGTCAAAGGACGATGCGACGTTGGAGACGTATATTCTGAGCACGAACCACTATCAGATCGAACTGCTGGCCAATCTTGATCAGGTGCCGGAGAGCGGCGCGCTGGCGATTGTCACATTTCCGAAGCCAAAGGGCGGGTCGGGTTTTCCCGCGCGCGTTTTCGCGATCTGTCCGCCGTAAGACGGAATCGCCACCGCTGGAGCTAAATTTTCGAAAGCCGACGCGAATGCGGCGCTATTGCGCACGGGCGCGGTAGCAGTCAGAATTGCAGAATGGTGAAAATGCGGCGGGCAATCGTTTTACAAATGGGCGGCCTGCTCGCTGTTGGCATCACGTTGTTTGTCCTCAGCCGGCTCTTTCCACTCGTCGATATTCTTGCCGACGTGCAGCAACACGTCATGCGGTGGGGTGTGTGGAGTGCCGTTTGTTATCCCTTTCTATATGCCTGCTGCAACGTCCTGTTATTACCCGGTGGCGTATTAAGCATCGGTGCCGGCTTTTTCTTTGGTCTGTGGTGGGGTTTCGCGATCGCGTTGTTCGGCAACGTAGTCGGCGCGGCGATTTCCTTTTTTATTAGCCGTTCGATTGGGCGACAATGGTTGAAGCGCAAACTATCCCGCAACGCAACCTTCGTTGCGCTCGAACCAGCGATTGATAAAGAGGGGTGGAAAATCATTTTGCTCAGCCAGCTTCATCCGCTTTTCCCTACCAGCCTTCTCAACTACCTCTATGGACTGACGCGGATTAAGTTCCGGACGTGTATGCTGTGGGTTGCGATTGGTCAGGCGCCCGGGTTGTTTTTGTATTCATATTTGGGGACACTTGGGCAACTGGGGCTAAACTTAGCGCGGGGTAAGACGCACCCGCGAACCATGGAATATTGGAATTGGCTGGGCGGTTTCGGGCTTTCTTTTGTAATACTTATGTTACTGGGCCGTATAGCATTAAATCTATTGAAGCGTGCTCAAGAGGAAGTTGCAGCCGGCGAGCTACAGGTGAATCGCGACTTAGCTTTGTCGGCCGCGCCCGCCAATGTTTCACGTGGAACATGATCGTTTCTACGACGCATTATGACGTGATCGTGGTCGGCAGCGGTCATGCGGGAGTCGAAGCGGCGTTTGCGTCCGTGCGTCTAGGTGCGTCAACGCTTATCCTGACCCAGAATCTCGATACGGTGGCTCAAATGTCGTGCAACCCTGCTATCGGAGGCTTGGCGAAAGGGCATATTGTACGCGAAATCGATGCGCTCGGAGGAGCGATGGGAATTAACGCGGACGTTACCGGTATCCAGTTTCGTCTCCTAAACAGAACCAAAGGCCCAAGCGTGCAAGCCCCTCGCGTCCAATGCGACAAGAAAGCGTATCAATTTCGGATGAAAGCCGAGTTAGAGCGCACTGCCAATTTATGGCTCAAGCAAGCGACGGTTTCCAAGATTCTAATTGATCACGGTTCTCGAGTGGCGGGTGTTGTGACGGACATCGGCGTGACCTTCCGTGCCGGTGCCGTGGTTGTCACCTCTGGAACGTTCCTGCGGGGATTGCTTCATGTCGGCGAACATTCGCGGCCTGGCGGACGAATGGCAGATACGAGCTCCGGTTTAAGCACGGCGCTGCGAGAACTGGGATTTGAGGTAGGAAGGTTCAAGACCGGCACTCCCTGTCGAATCGATAAACGGTCAATCGATTTTGGGCGCTGCGAGAAACAATTGGGCGACGATCCGCCGGTGCGATTCAGCTTCGTGCCGCCGCAGCAATCCAGAAATGACGACATATTCACCTTCAATCGCGAGCTGTTCCCCGTGGAACAGTTGCCGTGCTGGATCACCTACACCACCGAACGAACGCACGAGATTGTCCGCCAAAATCTCAAGAAATCGGCGCTTTATTCTGGGCGGATTGAAGGGACGGGACCGCGGTATTGCCCATCGATCGAGGACAAAGTCGTCAAATTTCCCTCGAAATCAGCGCATCAGATTTTCCTCGAGCCTGAGGGCCGTCATACCGAGGAATTCTACGTGAACGGCCTGTCGACGAGTTTGCCCTACGACGTTCAAGTTGAGTTCGTCCGGTCGATTCCCGGTTTGGAACGCGCTGAGTTGATGCGACCAGGGTATGCTGTGGAGTACGACTATTTTCCTCCCACCCAGCTCAGGCCGACGCTTGAAACGAAACGAATCGAAAGGCTCTATTTTGCCGGTCAAATTAACGGAACGTCTGGATATGAAGAGGCTGCGGCTCAAGGATTTATAGCTGGATCAAATGCCGCATTAAAGGTTCAAGATCGGCCGCCATTCGTTCTCAGCCGAAAAGAGGCCTATATCGGAGTACTGATTGACGACTTAATCACGCTCGGAACCGATGAGCCGTATCGAATGTTCACGAGTCGCGCCGAAGAAAGGCTCTCATTACGTCACGACAATGCCGACCAACGCTTAACGCAACGCGGATTCGAAATTGGCCTGGTCGATACCCACCGACACGGAATTTTTCGCACGAAGATGGAAGCGCTCAATAAATTGCGGCAAACAATTCCAAAGATTTCGGTTGCGGGGCGACCGCTTACCGCGCTTCTGAAAACGCAGCAATTTAGTTTTCAGTCGCTGCCCGCGGATGTTCGCGGACTCGCTCCAGTAGAATTGTGGGAGCTGGTGGAAACGGACCTCAAATATGAAGGCTATGTGCAACGGCAAGCCGCCCAAAATGCAAAGCTCTTCCGCGACTTGAGCAGACCGATCCCGACAGACATCGATTACGAGACAATCGCTGGGTTGCGTCGCGAGACGCGGCAAAAATTATCAGTCGTTAGGCCGCAGTCACTCGGTCACGCCGCCCAAGTAAGCGGAATTACTCCGGCCGACATCTCGATTATCTCGATCTGGCTGCAGAAAAAAAAGCAGACTCAACCGGCCGGCGGCTAACGTCCCGGCGAAATGAAATCGTGTGGTTCCTGATTATTGAGTGCTGTCTGGTGGGCTATTTGTTCGGCTCGTTTCCGGCGGGCTACTTCGCGGGACGCCTCGCCGGTGTTGATGTTCGCACCGTCGGTAGCGGCAACATCGGCGCCACCAACGTCCTGCGTGTTCTCGGAAAAAAATGGGGCTACCCGGTCTTTCTCATCGATGCCCTGAAAGGCTTCTCCGCGGTGCGTGTAGCCTTCGTGCTCGTGAACCGATGGCCAGAAGCAAAACCGTACGCCGAATACATCGCGATCCTGGCCGCGTTGATGTCCGTCGCCGGCCATATGTTTCCGGTTTGGCTGGGATTCAAAGGCGGAAAAGGCGTAGCCACTTCGGCTGGCGCGCTCAGCGGGTTGATGCCCTTGGCGGTGCCAATCACCTTTTTCATTTGGATCCTGGTGTTTGAAACGACGCGTTACGTTTCGCTCGCATCGATCATCGCCGCCATCGCGCTGCCGATCATTGCCAGCCTGCTCGCGCATTGGAAATTCGTCGACACCTGGGCGCTGATCTTTTTTTCGATCCTGATCATGTTGCTCGTGCTCTGGCGGCATCGCTCGAATTTTTCTCGTCTTCTGAACGGAACCGAACAACGCTTCACGCGAAAGTGAGCATCCGCACCACGGCAATCCTTGGCGCCGGTGGCTGGGGCACCGCGCTCGCAGTTCTTTGGGCGAAGCGTGGCAATGCGATTACGCTTTGGGGCAACAACGCGGAGCGCACCGCGCAGCTTCGCGAGACGCGCGAGAACCGCGAATACCTTCCGGGCCTCAAGATTCCCGAATCAATTGTCGTCACCAGCGACATCGCGGATTGCACGGCCGCGGATCTGATTGTTTTCGTCACGCCATCTGTGGCATTGCGATCTGTCGCGCAGCGATTACATGCGGCCGGCCTCAACCGCGACACAGTCCTTTTGAGCGGCACGAAAGGAATCGAGCACGGCACCGGGAAGCGAATGAGCGAACTGCTGCACGAAATTTTTCCGGACAACACCATCGCCGTCCTGTCTGGGCCCAATCTCGCCGCCGAAATTGCACGCGATTTGCCGAGCGCCGCAGTTCTTGGTTGCGCGAACCACCAGTGCGCCGAGGAGCTGCAATCGTTTCTCGGCCGCGAGCGCTTCCGCATTTATTCGAGTGACGAAACGATCGGCATCGAGTTGGGCGGCGCGCTAAAAAATGTTTTTGCGATCGCGGCCGGCGCGAGCGACGGCTTTGGTTTGGGCGACAATTCCAAAGCGGCGCTTGTGACGAGAGGGTTGGCGGAATTGTTGCGGCTCGGGACCGCGATGGGCGGCAATCCGCGAACGTTTTATGGACTCAGCGGCGCCGGAGATTTGATCGCCACTTGTTTCAGCCAGCTCAGCCGCAACCGCCGGGTCGGCGAACGGCTCGGGCGCGGCGAGACGCTCGCCCAAATCACCGGCAGCAGCCACATGGTCGCGGAAGGAATTCCGACCGCAAAAAGCGCTTACGAATGCGCGCGCAAACTCGCCATCGAGACACCCATCATCGATCAAATTTATTCCGTCGTGCATGAAGGCAAGCGCCCGGCCGACGCGATGCAGGCCTTGCTCGCGCGCGATCAAAAAGCCGAGCGCGCCTGATCCGAAAATTACGCGTCGGCGAACTGCGCGATCACTTCGGGATAAAGCGCGTGTTCGGCAACTTGGATCCGCGCATGGAGCGATTCAGCCGTATCGCCGGCAAGCACCGGGACCTCTCGTTGCGCGATGATTTCGCCACTGTCGATTCCCGCATCGACGAAATGGACCGAACAACCGCTAACTTTCTCGCCCGCTTCGAGCGCCTGTTTCCAAGATTCGATTCCAGGAAACTTCGGCAACAACGACGGATGGATATTGATGATGCGGCGCGGAAAAGCGGCGAGCATTGGTTCCTTGAGCACACGCATGAATCCAGCAAGAACGACCAGCTCCACGCTGGCCTCCTGCAGCAACCGCACCAATTCCATTTCTACGTTCGGCTCCAGCCGTGTCCGAAATTTTCCCGGCGGCAGATAAACGTTCGGCACGCCGTAATCGCGCGCCACATTGAGAATGCCGGCGTTAAACGTGTCGGCCACCACGAGACGCGCTTCCGCATCGAGTTTCCCGGCGCGAATTTGCTCGAGGATCGCCCGGCAATTACTTCCCGTCCCCGAGCCGAGAATTCCGAGCGCCAACTTTTTCATTCGCACCCGAGCGTTTTCATTTTCTCGAGCAAACCCGAAGTCGAATGGCCCGCTTCGAATGGCAGAATTCGGATTTCCGTTCCGATCCGCTCCAGCGCGTTTCGCTCCTCGGCGTGCAAAGAGTCGGCCGTGTAATCGCCACCTTTGACGTAAATGGCCGGCCGCACTTTTTCCAGCAGCGCCGTCGCGCGCAACTCCGGGAAAATGACGACATGATCGACGCAGCCGAGCGCCGCCACGATCTCCGCGCGATCCGATTCGCGATTCAGCGGGCGGCCTTCGCCCTTCAAACCGCGAACCGATTCGTCGCCGTTGATCGCGACCAGTAACGCATCTCCAAGCGCGCGAGCCGCCTCGAGATAACGGACATGGCCAACGTGGAGCAAATCGAAACAGCCATTGGTGAAAACGAGTTTGCGCCCTTCTTCACGCATCGCGCTCGCGATCCCGCGCGCCTGTTCCGCTGTAACGATCTTCGCCTTCATCCTGTCGGTGCGATGAAACGTAAGGCGCGCCGCACGATTTCAAAACGCGCCGGTTCGTTTCCCACGAGTTCGCCGTCCACGTTAAACCACATCCCGGGTTTCGACTTCACGGTTAATTGCGCCGCGCGCCGATACACGATCGCCTTGCTCGAGAGATGAGCGCCCAGCGCGATTTGCGCGAGCGCCATCGTCAACTCCGGGGCCGGACGTTTAAGAATGAGCACCACGTCCAGCAGCCCGTCATCGATCACCGCCTCGGGCGCGATCAACGTCCCGCCGGCGACGTAGCGGCCATTCGCCACCACCACGTTGTAAACTTCCAGCATGAGCGACTCCTCATCGTCGAACGACAGCGTAGTGCGATACGCGCGCAATTCCGGCCACGCCGCCGCCGCGCTCCGCAGATACGCCAGCGGGCCCCACGTTTTTTTCATCTTCGGAGTCAATTTCTCGTCAACCAATCCGCTGAACCCGCCGGCGGAGACATTCACAAAATAACGCTGCGCATCACTCGTCACTCGCACCAGATCGACGGCGCGCGTTTCTCCCGCCAGAATCAAATCGATCGCCGCCTCCAGGTCCGTCGGCACGCCGATCGAGCGCGCGAAATCGTTTCCAGTCCCGAGCGGAATCAATCCCACCTCGGCCGCGCCGGCGTCTTCGCCGATCCCGTTGATCACTTCGTTCAGCGTTCCATCGCCACCCGCCGCGATGATGAGCTCGCGCCCTTTTCGCAGGGCGGTCCTGGCAAAGCGCGCGGCTGAGCCTCGTTTGTTCGTGAGCCGAATTTCCGCGTCCGGCAACCGGCCCAGCTGCGCCACAATTTCATCGAGATTGCGAACGCCGCCGGCTGATGGATTGAGAATGATGCAGGTGCTAGGCACAACAAGAGAAGTCCGACACGTTGGGGCACCCGAACAAAACTCTCAATCAACTTATCAGCTTACTAACCGCGTCCGGCGTTCTCCACTCGCGCGGGAACCACTCAGTCGTCGATAGGTTCCTTCCCCGCGATAGCTTCCTTCATTGCCTGGATTTCCTCCGGAGAATGTCCCACCCAATCCACGTATTCGCTCACGACTCGCAATGGCTCCCGGGAGCGATAGGATCTCGTCGGGTTCCCCGGAAACTTCTTATCCGTCAGATTAGGGTCATCCTTAAACGGGCCCGTCGGTTCCACTTCGTAAACTCGGCCCGGCCCTTCGCCCTTTGCCAGCTCGGCTCCCCAGGTAGCCGCGTGTAGAGTCTCGCTGAAGTAAATCCAGGGCGATTTCCGCTCGGCATAGTTAGAGGAACACCCGGGTTGAAGAAGACCGCCGGGTTTAAGGTCCGCGCGGGTACCATGGTAGAATCGTCGCGTGCCCTTATCGAAGACAAATGGCTCTGCCGGTTTCCTCATGCTTGTCTCGGATCGATTGTCGGAACGGAGCCAGCGAAATCCTGGTTGGACCCCAGTGATTGGTCAGACCTTGAAGTCATACTTGCTCGAGAACGAATTGGACGCGAGGCTTAGATGGAGACGGCGCTACGGAGCGATCGAAATCTGTGCAACATGCGATCCGACTCAGGCCCGCCCGTCCCGCTATCGCATCCATGGCATCGACGGTAAATAGCTGCCACTCGAAATCCTCTTGTTCTCCATCAGGGTAACTAAGTTGGATAAAGAGACGATCGTCTTCGACCCGCTTTACCTCGTGCACCGTGCCATCAGGCACCTGAAGCTCGCGCTCGCCCTGGTGAGTTTGAAAGAAGTCCGCATCCCATAAGTCGAGGACAATCCTTCCTCGGTGTCTCAAGCCTGTAGCTAGCCGACGCAACACAGCCGCGTTCGTTCCGGGATCAAAATGACCGAAGCTCTGACCCAGGATCACGATCGCATCATACTCTCCGGTCTCGGGGGAATAGTCGCGCAAATCCATCTGGATATAGCGCGGTCCGCCGCCGAGTTCGCGCGCCTTAGTGAGAACGCTTGCATCCCGGTCAATGCCAGTAACCAGGTAGCCTCGCTCCGCGAGTGTTCGAGCGTGACGCCCCATTCCGCAACACACATCCGCGATGCGACAAAAATCGGGCAACGGGGCAACTGAGCAGACGAAGTCTGCTTCCGCCCTAGTCCGAGCGTCCGAAATGGGCCGGTGAAAAGACGCGAACCACTGCTGCGAATACGTGTTCGGCCCGGCTCGGCTAACCATAGTCTCAACTAAGGCCTGGTCACAAAATCACAAGACATGCTGAAACCAGTGGTTAGACCCGTTAGCGTGCATGATAGGTGTCGAGGAACTTCCCGACGACGTTGCCCTCTTCGGTCCCATCGGGGTGGACGATGGTCCAATCCACGACCTGCGACTCGGGAAACACGATCGGATCGCCAAAGTCGTAGCCGATAGGTTGCTTCGTGTGGCTGGCGAGGTGTCCGGTAACTCTGCCGCCGCTAATTTTGTCAGCGACGACAAAGACGACTTCGAACTTGGTGTGCGAACGATCCCAGAGTTTCGTGGTTAGCGAAAGCAAGTATTTCGGAGGGAGGCCGGCTAAAAAGCGCTTCTTGGCCGCAGGGTAAGTCGCCCGCGCCTTCGCGATGTAAGGAGCGACGGCTCGATCGATGTCGCTCACTTGCTGCGCGCCTTCGACACGCTTTGGCTTGTCGGGTGGAGTCTTCGGATAATCGCGCGTTTGCGCAGAAACTGACATGACTGTAACGAAGAGGACTGATGTGATGATGCGCATGGGATCTAACAATTTGCCGGTGCGCATAATACCTGAAGAGGGCCTGGGGATAAACTCTATTTAAAGACGCGCCGACAGCTATCTCGACGGGTAAGTTCTTCTCCCTAAGAAGCGTCGGGGCTAATAACTAATAACCGATAACCAAAACACGCTAGAGCGTGTTTTTCGTTTCGAGCTCGGTAACAAGAGTCGTGTATTTCTGGGTGGCGGGGTGATTGGGACCGAGCTTGCGGCGGGCGGTATCGGCGGCGCGGCGGGCGAAGTCTTTGGCCTCGGGTAGCTTGCGTTCTCGGGCGAGGTTGCCGGCGAGATCGTAGCAGGCGTCGAGTGTTTCCAAGTGATCGGGGCCGCGGAGTTTCTCAGCTATTCTTAATACTTCGCGATACTCGGGCTCGGCGGCGGAGTAGTTACCCTGGTTAAAGAGAGAGTTAGCCAGGCCGCGATGGCTGCGCATGGTGAGAAGGTCATCGGGGCCGAGCGATTTCGTCTCTAGCTCGATCAGCTCACGGAACATGGCTTCGGCTTCGGTATAGTTCTTCTGGCCCATCAAGGCGTTGGCAAGACTATTACGATTTAAGAGCGTGTTTGGATGTTGCGGACCAAGAACGCGTTCTTCGAGGACAATTACATCGCGGTACTCAGCGGCGGCATCGGATTGCTTGCCCTGGGCTTGTAAGGCATTAGCCAGCCCAGAGCGGGCCGACAAGGTATCGGGATGTTCGGGCCCGAGGACTTTTTGTTCAAGAATAATGAGCGCGCGGTAATCGACTTCAGCTTCGGCAAACTTACTTTGGCTCATCAGGACTTTGTCCAGCCGGAGCCGGCTCACCAGAGTATCGGGGTGCTCCGGACCCAGGACTTTTTCTTCCAGGCGGATTACATCGCGAAGGTTGAGCTCGGCTTCGGAGTATTTCCCCTGGTGATCGAGCGCGTAAGCAAAACTGCTCCGGCTCTTGAGAGTATCGGGATGCTCGGGCCCGAGGACTTTGTTCTCGAGATCGATAACCTGTTGATATTCGCTGGCGGCTTCGGCGTGTTTGCCCTGGCGGTCGAGAGTAAGCGCGATGTTATTGCGGGTCCTGAGAGTATCGGGATGTTCGGGCCCCAGGACTTTCGCTCGAATGGCAAGGATACGGCGATGTTCTGCTTCGGCCTCGGCCGGCTTACCGCCGTTATCGAGCGCAATGGCAAGACCGTTCCGGGCGAGCAAGGTATCGGGATGCATCGGGCCGAAGAGTCTTTCTTCGAGAGCTACGATGGCGCGGAAACCTTCGATAGCTTCGTTGTATTTCCCCTGGCGATACTGGGCATAGGCCATTCGCGCGCGACTCCTAAGCGTGTCCGCGTTATCCGCCCCGAGCGCTCGCTCACGGGTTTCCGCCGCGCCGCGCAAGGTTTGCTCAGCGTCGCGATAGGAGCCTTGTTCCATTAACAAATCGCCAAGGGCATGCTGGACGTCGGCCCATTGGGTCGCGTTCGCCTGGCGATCGGTTAATTTTTCGGCGGACCGGAAATATTCGAGCGCGGTCTTATACTGGATCCGTTTCTGGGCCGCGAACCCTGCCAGCTCATAGGCCTGGACTATCTCGGCCGGCTTACTGGAGCCAGCCCTCTGTAATTCGTCGACAGCCTGCAGGGCGAGGCGCTCGGCCTGATCGAAGTTGTTAGCCACATAGGCAGCGTTGGCCTTCTCGTAGGTAGTAGCATCGGGCGCGCTTTGAAGGTTGATAGCTACGTCGGGCAACTTCTGTTGCAAGACTTTGGGGTCTACGCCTACTTCTTTACTAAGCGCATCGTAAACCTTTTGCTGGACGACAGCTGGATTATCTTCGGTGTGCGATTGGCGAACCTCGGCTTCGACACGCGGATACTTCAGGATACCTTCGCGAAGCTTCGTCATTTCCTGGCTCATGGTAACGACGGCTTGCTGGGCTTCGACGATGCGCTTGGTGCTTTCGCGTTGATTATAAAGAATCCACAAACCCAGGCCAACGCTGACCACAAGAAGGATCGCAACGCCGGCGGCCCATTGTTTCACGCCGCGGCGGAGACGCACCAGGTCGTCGCGCAGTTTCAGAACGCTGGCTTCCAATCCTTCCCGGCTGGTCAACGGATGGTAAAGATGCGCGTCGGCCTGCAAGCGCTGGCGATAAGCAGCCTGGAGGGCGCGCAATTCGTCCGGCTCACCTTCGCAGACATCGACCGGGAAGGTTTCGTCGACGAAAAGATACCAGACTTTTTTGCCGCGCTTGCGAGCGTAGAGTGCTTCGTACTGAGTGTAACTCACGCGACCGAACTCCGGATCGGGCGTGGGTGGCTCGGCGCCGTAGCATTTGCCGACGATCTGAAGGACGCCTTTGGATTGATCGATTTGCTGGCGCAACATGGCGCGGAGATCGCCGGTCTCGGTGCCGAAGATGTCCTGCCAGATCGGCTGGTATCCGAGGAAGGTGAGCGTGTTAGCGGCAAGCTGGCGGCCGCTGCGTAATTCGCGGCTGACAGCAGAAATGAAGATGAGCGGAAGCGACGCCACGGGACGTGATACCAATAGACGCGCGGTCTGGCAAGGTTTGAGGCGTCATCTGTCGGCCAAGTTTCTCACAAGACGGAGGAGGTGGCGCGTATCAGGTGCACGCCACGAAGCTTTCGCTTGCCATGGGGGCAAGCGATGCGTAGAAGGGCGATCAACGATGAATATACGAGCTTTGAAAGGGGTTTGCCTGTTAACAGCGTGTGCGATCTTGACCAGCACTTCGATCGGCACAGCCCGCGCGCAATTTCCCTACGTGCCGAGCCTGCCGTCCATCGGCTCCGGTCCCTCCAGCGTCGTAACCGCGGCGGTGGTGGCGATCACGATCTATTCGATTGCGAGATACGAGGCGACCGAGCATCAGCGGCAGCTGGCCGAAGCGCGGGCGCGGCAGTCGTATGCGCGGATGCCCGCGGGCCGGAAAGCGGAGATGAAAAAGAAGAAGGTGCGTTACATCGCCGTCGATACAGAGAAAGGCCAGAAGACGTCGCCGAAAGCGAAGAAAACGGTGATGATTTACGATACGGAAACGCAAAAGGTGGCGACTAATACAGCTTACGACGTGGAGAAAACGCCCGCGGTAGGGTCAACCGCGAAGATCGATAATTATTCAGCGGAGTACGTGGGCTCGGGGTTGTAAGGCGCGAAGAAACGCCGAACGCACATGGTCACTGCGAAGCCGTGCGGCATATTTCCACAAAACAAAATTTAGGAAACGCTGGCCGCGGATAGAGCCAGATCGCGTTGCCGTCGCGGATTAAGAGACCACTGCGCCCGCCGCATCTTGGCGCTGAGGACAGCGCAGCTACAGCGCTGCAAGAAAGTTCAGTCGAGTCCACGAGGATTTTGTGTATCGTCGTTGCATGGCGAACGACGTGGTGGATCTGAGAGACGAGAGGGAAGGCGGCGCGGAGTTCATCCTCTCAAGTCAACCGGTCGTGCCGGAACGGCAGGCGTCGAATCAGGATACGCAGCGCGATTACGAAAATCTCGGCGAACTCCCGCGGTCGTATGGAGGCGCGTTTCTCTTTGCGATCGCGCGCGATCCCCGCACGATTTTTGTTTATTGGGATATCGACTGGCCGGCGGTATTCGGGACGACGATGCCGATCGATCGCAAAGTGCATCTTCGCGTTTTATGGCACGAAGGAATTGAGGAATCCACGGCAGCGGTCGAACCGCTTGCCGGCAGCCATCTCCTTTCGATCTTGCATGCGCGCAGTTCGTATCGCGTCGAGATGGGCTATTACGTGCCGGAAAATGTTTGGAACTCGGTGGCGATTTCGTCAGCCGTCATCACGCCCCCAGATGATGTCGCGGAAAATGGCCCCGTCGATGTGGCCACCATTCCGATGCACCTGAGTTTTCAGCGGATCGTCGACACTTTCCGCGGCTCGAAGTACGACGGCGACGCGCTCGCAGAAATTGTCGGCCGCTTGCAGCGTCACGCCGATACTTCCGACGCGACCTTGCCGGAGAGCGAGCGCGAACTTTTGCACGCGCTCGAATCTGGTCTTTCCATATCGCCAGCATCGCAGCGCGCGCGATTGCGCAACGCGCCGGACAGCTTCGCCGCCCGCGAACGGGTCGAATCGATCCTCGGCTTCGGCGCCTCGAGCCCGATGTGATTTCCGGTGGCGGCGGTCTATGACCGCCGAACCTATTTGTGGAGGCTGATCCCTTCCGGCATCTCGGGAGGCGCCGCGTTGATCCGGCTGTGGCTCTTGCCGTAGCTGAAGTAGAAAATAAATCCGATCAGTAGCCAGACGATCAATCGCAGCCAGTTGGTCCAGCCCAATCCATAGATCATCGCGCCGCACACGATGATCCCGAGAATCGCGACGAGCGGCGCGGCCGGAACGCGAAAACCTCGTTCGAGCTCGGGACTTCGCACCCGCATGATCCAGACGCCGAGACAAACCAAGATGAACGCGAAGAGCGTTCCGATACTAGTCATTTCCCCGGTGACGTCGGCGGGAACAAACGCAGCCATCAAACCGGTGAAAACAAAAAACAGGATGTTTGATTTGTAGGGCGTGCGGTAACGCGGATGCACGTCGGAGAAAATCGGCGGGACCAAACCATCGCGGCTCATGGAAAAGAAAACGCGCGATTGGCCGAGCAACATCACCAGGATCACGGAAGAAAATCCCGCGAGAATCGCGACGGTGACGCATTTCGACAGCCATTCGTAGCCGTGCATGTAGCTGCTGATTGCGTAAGCCACCGACGCTTCGCCGCCGCGCTGTGGATCGCGGAAATCCGCGACCGGCGCGATGCCGCTGAGGACATAGGAGAAAAGGACGTAAAGGACGGTGCAGATTGCGAGCGATCCCAGGATGCCGATCGGCATGTCGCGTTTCGGATTTCTTGCTTCTTGCGCCGCGGTCGAGACCGCATCGAACCCGATGTAAGCGAAGAAGACGACGCCGGCTGCGCCGAGGATTCCCATGATGCCGCCAAAGGGATGGGTAATACCTTCAGGCGTCGTATAGGTGCTCGGGGCGGGAATGAACGGCGTGTGATTCGCCGAATTGATGAAGCCCCAACCGAGCACGATGACGAGAACTACGATGCTCACCTTCAAGATAACGATGAGCCCATTCACGAAGGCGGATTCTTTCGTTCCGCGAATCAGGAGCAGCGTCAGAATAAAAAGGATGAATACCGCCGGAAGATTGACGATGCCGGCGACGCCGGATGGATCATGCTGAAAAGGCGTGTGCGACCACTGATAGGGGATGCGCCAACCAAACCAAGCCAGGACCCGGTTCGCGTACTCGCTCCACGCAGAAGCCACGGTGGCCGCCGCGACCGCGTACTCGAGAATCAAATCCCAACCGATGATCCACGCGACGAATTCGCCCATGGTCGCGTAGGAATAAGTGTAGGCGCTGCCCGCCACCGGAATCATGGAGGCAAACTCGGCGTAACAGAGACCGGCGAACGCGCAGCCGATGCCGGCCACGATGAACGCGAGCACCACCGATGGACCGGCGCGTTCCGCGATCGCCGCGGCGGTTCGGACAAACAAACCAGCGCCAATGATTCCGCCGATGCCGAGCGCCATGAGGTTAATTGGCCCGAGCGAACGCTTCAGGCTGTGTTCGCCGACTTCCGCCGCTTCTGCCATCAGCTTATCGAGAGGTTTCCTCGCAAATAGATTTGCCATGACGGTCGTTCCTTTTTGTGTCGTTGGGTGATTGCTGACTGCGGACTTGTTTCGGTTTCGCTACGTGGGCTGGCCGTCTGCCTTGCGCCAGAGAAAATAAATCGGCACGCCGGTCAGGACGATGATCAATCCCGGCCAGGTCGTTGCCGTTTGGTAAATAAATAACACCACCAGGATCACCGACGCGCCGATGATGTAGAGCGCGGGAATGATCGGGTAGCCAAAGGCTTTGTAGGGCCGCTCGGCGTCAGGCCGTTTCCGGCGAAGCACGAACAGGCCAAGGATGGTGAGGATGTAAAAAATGAGCGCGGCGGAAATCACGTAGTCGAGCAGGTTCCCGTAAAGATTTCCGTAGGTGATCTTGCCGGCCGCATCCGTCTTGACGGTGAGCGGCAGGACAAGGACGCCGGCCCAGATGCCTTGAATGATAAGGCCCCACGCCGGCACGTGCCGTTTGTTCAATTCGCCCACGCGCTGAAAGAAAAGGCCGTCACGCGCCATCGCGTAGTAGGCGCGCGCGCCGGCCAGGATCAGCCCGTTGTTACAGCCGAACGTCGAAACCATGATCGCGATCGCCATGATGGCCTCGCCCGCGCCGGGGAAGATCACCTTCGCGGTTTCAGAAGCGACGCGGTCATTGTCCGCAGCCTGAATTGCCGTGAACGGCAGCACCGCGAGATAGGCGACGTTCGCGAGGATGTAGAGGCCGATGACGAGGATTGTCCCGAAGGCCAGCGAAAGCGGAATGTTGCGGCGCGGATTTATGACTTCACCGGCGGTGAAGGTGATGTTGTTCCAGGCGTCCGCGGAGAAAAGCGAATTCGTTTGCGCCACGCAGATGCCGACGAAGAGGCCGAAGGCGGTGGCGGCGGTCAGGCTTTGGCCGACCTCTTGCAAACCGCCTCGGAGCGTCCAAAAATCGCTGAAGTTCGCCGCGCCGGCGCCCGACTTTAAACCCACGATGATGCCCAACAGAATGAGCGCGATGAGCGCGCCGGTCTTTGCGGTAGTGAAAATGTTCTGGACGAGCTTGCCCAGCTTCAGTCCGCGCGTGTTCATGAATGTCAGCAGCGCGATCATGGCCAGGCCGACGAGCTGGGCGGTTGAGAGCGACAACGCATAGCTGCCGAAACGGATCGGGGCGATGAGGTACTTCGTTTCCGATACCCACGGAATGAGCACGTGCATGTAGCGCGCGAATCCGACAGCGACCGCCGCGATCGTGCCGGTCTGGATGACGAGAAAAAGCGTCCAGCCGTAGAGGAAACCCCAGAGCGGCGAGAAGGCTTCGCGCAGATAAACATATTGGCCGCCCGCCTTCGGCATCATCGCCGCGAGCTCCCCATAAGAGAGCGCCGCCATCAGCGTGAGCACGCCGGTTACGAGCCACACCACGATGAGCCAGCCAGGCGAGCCGACCTGGCGCGCAATAATCGCCGAGACGATAAAGATGCCCGAGCCGATCATCGAGCCGGCCACGAGCATCGTTGAATCGAGCAGCCCCAGTCCCTGGATAAATTTGTTATTGCCCGGTTCGTTTGCCATGTCGGTGCCGAAGTCGCGCAGAGTTAACCATCTGCCCGGCGCGCGACGCAACGCCAAAAGAGAGCGCTTCGCAGCGGGTGAGGAGTGTGCTATTCTCCGCGGCTCGTGTCTAAAGGGGTTTTACTCGGGAAGAAAATCGGCGCGCTCGTTGCGCTGGCCGCGCTTGTCTTCGCAAGTTCGTTGCACACCGCCATTGCCGGCGCCCTGCAGTACGAAACCCTGCCGCTGATCCGTTCGAGCCAGAATCACCTGCTCGTTCGCGCGGAGGTGAATGGCAAACCGGCCCTGCTCGGCGTCGACACCGGCGCTCCCGTGAGCGCGATCGCGCTCAATCGCCGCGAACATTTCGGGCTCGCGCCCATCACCGGCAAGTCCGATCTGCCGTCGAAGCTGAGCATCAACGGCGCGTTCAATTCCGTGGCCGTCGCGCGCAATTTGCGTCTCGGCATGCTCAATCTCGTCGATGAACCCATGGTCCTGGTCGATCTCGGCGGGCTTCGCCGTTCCAGTAAACGCGATGAGATCGACGGCATTCTCGGCGCCGACATTTTGTTTCCGACCAAAGCACTTCTCGATTGCCAGAAGCAGGTCCTGATTTTGAAAATCAACCCCAGCGTGCCCGGAACGGTGCCCGGTTTCGATTTCAGCGGATTCCGCCGCATCCCGATGCATGTGAGCGACGGCTTCAATCTTTACGTCGACGGTTCCGTGAACGGAAAAGCCGCACGGCTCATGGTCGACACCGGCGCATTCGCCACGCTGCTCCATTCGCGGTTCGTTCGCCGGATGCAAATCCCGCTGCGCGAAACGCCGTTCAGTTCGTCGGGGGTGAATTTGAAGCAGCGCGGCGTGCAAATGGCGACGATCTCGCGTTTCTCGATTGGTTCGATGAACCTCGAGCGCAGAGACGTCGGCGTGATCAATCTCGAAGGCCTCATTCACGGCGGCCTGCTCGACGCCTCACCCCCAGTCGTCGGTCTGCTCGGCTCCGAAATCCTCCGCAGCCATCACGGCATTATCGATTTCGGAACCAAGAGTCTTTATTTGAAGCGCTGACCACCAGCTACTCGATATCGAGCTCGCGCACGTTTTTCTGGGCGCGGATGATCTCCACCTGGTTTCGTAATTTGTCGGCGAATCCGACTTTCTGCGGGATGCCGTCCAGTAAAATAACCGGCGACGAAAGATCGGAAGTGTTCACCTTGATGTTTTCCAAGCCGACCGTCCGATAAATAAATGGCTGGAGAACTTCGATGTCTTTCACGCGATACAACTCGAGCGTTTCGGTGACTTTGCTGAAAATTCCCTGCGTCATTTTCAGCCGCTCGTTCGTTAATTCGAAGACGTGGTTTTTCGTTTCGAGATACCGCCGCAGTCCGATGAAGATCGGCACGATGAGCCAGCAAAACAAAAAGCAGAGGATGAAACAGCCGAGATTTTTCAATTGCGACGCCGCTCCGCGCCAGATCGTTTCTTCCGCCATGGGTTCAGTTCTATCAAACCGGCGGCGAAGCACAAGATGATCGCGCAGGCTTTCATCCTCGGCGCCGGGCTCGGCACGCGGTTGCGTCCGCTCACGGAAGATTTGCCCAAGCCGCTCATCCCGGTTTTCCAAAAACCGCTGATTACCTTTGGGCTCGATCACCTGATCGCGACCGGCGTGAAATCGTTTGTCATCAACACGCATCATCGGCCGGAAAAGTTCCGTGAATTTTTTCCCGGCGGGAGTTATCGCGGACATCCGGTCCAATTGGTCCACGAACCGGAAATTCTTGGGACGGGCGGCGGCATCAAGAACGTGGAGCGCTTCTTCAAGGAAGAACTCTTCATTTCGTACAGCGGCGACATCCTGACGGACATCGATCTGCCGTCGCTCATCGACGAGCATGTTCGGGCCGGCAACGACGTCACCTTGGCATTGCGCGAGACTCATCTGGGCAAAGACGTGGCCGTGGAGGCGAATCGCGTGATCGACATCGCCAACCGGTACGGTCACGAAGGCCGCTACGATTTCGCCGGCGTCTGCGTTTGGACCCGCGCCGTTTTTGAGCGGATTCCGCCAGCCGAACACATTTCCTACATTTCGATTCTCGCCGATTGGATTGGGGACGGCGGCAAGATCGGCGGCGTGGTTCTCAACCAAGGCGGATGGTTCAATATCGGGTCGCGTCGCGAGTATCTCGCGGTCCATCGCGCAATCGCGGACGAGAATTGGAAGCCGGCTTACGTGGCCGAGGCCGAATGGCCCATCCGAGTCGCACCCGACGCACGAATCGATTCAACCGCGCGGCTCTCAGGATGTTGTTCCATCGGCGCCGGTTGCCAGATTGGCGCCGGGGCCACGATCGAGGACACAATTCTTTGGCCGGGCGCACAAATCGCTTCCCGATCTCACCTCCGTAACTGTATTGTCCGCTCCCACCACACCGCCCAAGGCGATCTCAGTGACACCGACATCTAAAACCACGAAGACCGACCTGCTTCTCCGCCAGACCCGGATTCATTTCCCGCGTCTCGAAGAAGCGAAGGTCAAAATTACGCCGATCGAGAAAGGCGGTTCGGACCGGAAGTTTTACCGCGTCCGTTGTTCGCCCGAGCAGACGATCATTCTGGTTAAGTACAATCTCGAGCGGGAAGAGAACCGCCATTACGTGGAGATCGCGGAATTCCTGGCCGCGCACAAAATTCGGGCGCCAAAAATTTATTTTCACGATCCAGCGGAAGGCCTGATCTGGATCGAAGACCTGGGAAAGACCGATCTCTGGAGCCACCGCGAGGAAAGCTGGATGGTGCGCCGGGCCTTTTACGAATCCGCGCTCAGCGAGATCGTGAAACTTCATTGCCTGCCGGAGGCCGAGACGCAGGCAATCCGGAAAAGTTTGCCGGCAGAGTTCGACGCCACGCTTTATCGCTGGGAACAAAATTATTTCTTCGAGAATTGTCTCGGCCGTTTCTTCGGAGTTCCGCCGGAAGAACTTTCGGCGCTGGCGAGTTTGGATTCGTTAGGCCGAATCGCCGACGAACTGGCGGCGCGTCCGCGGGTTCTGGTCCATCGCGATTTTCAATCGCAGAACATCATTGTCCGCAACGGCCAGGCGCACCTGATCGATTTCCAGGGGATGCGGCCCGGCCTGGCGGAATACGACCTGGCGTCGCTGCTCTTCGATCCTTATGTCACTTTTTCCCGCGCGGAATGCGAGGAGCTGCTGGCCGATTATGAATCGAAGCGCGCGGCGGCCGGCCACGCCGTAGCCCCCGACTCTCGAGATGTTTTCCGGCTCTGCGGAATCCAACGCCTGATGCAAGCGCTCGGCGCCTACGGATTTCTCGGCCTGGTGAAAGGCAACAAGACGTTTCTCGATTATATCCCTGCCGCGCTGGATTCGCTGCGGGGACTCGTTGCGGAAATTCCTGAACTGGAAAGATTGAGCGCGGCGCTCCGGCAACTGTCCTAAGTCGCGGCATGTCCGCGAGGCCAATGAACCCCACTACCCCACGATCCTCCGACTCATGGCCGCGGATTGTGGCTTGGGCGGCCGCGATCGGCGGCAGATTGCCGGAAATTCTTTGGCGCGAATCAGGTCACCAGGTTTCAGTCTGGTTTACCGCGGGCGAATCGCTCTTGCTCTTGTTAGTCGCGCTGGCCGGAATCTGGATCGTCTCGTTGCGCAAAGTGGCGAGGTTCTTGATCGCAATCGCGATTCTGAATTTTGCATGGGGTTACCTGTCGCCCGCTCTGGCCGGCTTACCCGCCGTTCGGGCAGTGACCGATAACGTCAGCTGGGGCGCGCGTCTATTTCTCGCGCGGCTCTTCACTCTTTCCGGCGCGGTGCTGGTGAGCCTCACGCTGATCGGCAGCGGCATCACGCGTCAGGATTTGTTCTTGTGCAAAGGCAATTTGTCCGCTCCGGCGCAACCGATTCCGTTTCTCGGTCTGCGCAGACCAGTTCCTTGGTCGTGGCTCGGCCCGGCGTTCATCATTTTGTTCGCAGTGGCTCTGGCGCCCTATCTTTACCTGACGGTCTATCCGAATTTCACCGTGAGCGACCGGATCCTGCGGACTCTTCCCTGGAGTCTCGCCGTCGCGGTGTTGAACGCGGCCAGTGAAGAGTTTCAGTTTCGCAGCGTGCTTCTTGCCCATTTGCGCGGCGTCTTGCGGCCGGCCGAAAATGTTTTGCTAACCGCCGTTTTTTTTGGAATCGGCCATTATTATGGGCAACCATCCGGACTGCTCGGCGTGGCGATGGCTGGATTCGCCGGTTGGATTTGGGCCCGGAGCATGATCGACACTCGCGGCGGCGTCTGGGCGCTTCTCATTCACATGGCCCAGGACATTGTTATCTTCGCCTTCCTCGTCGTTGGCGCGGGAATGTGAAGCGTGTGAGTTAGGACTTACCAGGTGCGTCGAAGCGGGTGCGCTTCGGTGTTGAAGACGATTTTGTCGAACTCGAGCGTCTCCGGCGGTGCGAAAAGCAGGTAGAAGTATTTGAAGGTCTCGGCGAGCGCGAAGCTTTCCATTTCGTCGCGCTTTTCTTTGGTCACGACGTTTTGGAGCGCGGCATAACCGGAATCCACGCGGCAATACTTCACAAAATCGTCCAACATCGTCTGGCCCATCCGGCGATACTCGGGGTCGCGTGTGTAATGATGGAGATAGTAAGTCGATTCGACGATCTCAGGACGCAGATGGTAGGTGAACGCCGTCGCGCGCATTGTTTTGTAATCGATCACTTCCGGCTCGATCCCGTGGAGTTGCCACATTTTGAAACCGGACGCCTGAAGCCGGCGCGCTCGCGGAATGTCGCCGGACAAAGCTAGCAGGGCAGGAAAAAACGCGTCCAGCGCGCCATAGGTCGTTTCCCCGCGCGCGCCCGTCGTCATATCGGCGTGGCCATACCAAAGTTCGCCGCGCATTTCATCGGCCAGATATTTGTGGACGGCGGGCATGCTGTTGTTCCACATGTCGAGGCAATCCTTGTCGCCGAAGAGCACCCAGCATTTCCAAAGATATTCGTAATAGGAATCGATTCCGCCGCTGACGTGGCTGTCGGGATCGGTCCAGGCGCCGGTCTCGACGTTGATGCCGGAACCAACGAGGCCGATCGGCGAACGGCGTTTGTAGGTCTCGACAAGCGCGCGCTTCGCCTTGTCGTAAAAAACCGGATTGTTTGTCAGCTTGCTCAGGGTTCCGAACTCGAGAAGGAGCGTGCCGGTTTCCGCCGGGTTCGAATTCGGGTCGCGGACCTGCCCGGAGTGGAGGTTGACGTAGACGTAGGGAAGGCCGGTCGGCGAATTGAATGCCGGTAATAAACGTTTGCCCAAATCTTCCGCTAAACCAAGGAGCCGCTTGTCCCCCGTGAGTTGGTAACTCGAGAGCAAACCGCCGAGCAGCCGGATCGTGGTCTCGAAATTCTTGACGTAAATGTCGCGATCGAACGAGAGATCGCGATCGATCAGTTCGCGCGCCTTGTCCGCTTCCGCATCGAGCTTCATCAGGACGAGCGTGTCGAGCGCGTCGACCGGAGTCATGAGGAGCGACTGGCCGTGCCAATCGTGCGGGGTTCTGCTCAACGGCTTGAGCGCGTCGTGTCCCCACGCATAGCGCTCGTAGTTGTTCCAGGCGTGCAGGAATTCAGTGCGGACGCGCTCGGCTTGCTCGCGTCCGTCATCGCGAGAATGCGTGCAACCAATCAGCAGAATCGCTGCGACCGCGAAGCTAACGGTTTTCGCGTTCAGCTGGCAGCGGAGGGCGACTTGACCGCCGGTGGCCGCGACGCGCCGAGCTTCGGCAAATCCGGATCGAGAAAACCGAGAGCGTGCGGCGGTTTAATGACGCGAACTCCCGCCGCGCGTTGTTGCTCGACGATCTGATCGCGAAAAGCCTGCATCCGCGTCCAATGAACCTTGGGCCGGAAATGATGTTCGGCGTGGTAACCGTTGAAGAACCAAATCCAGTTATAGAGCTTGTCGTAGCTGCTCACGCCCCAGGCAATCGGCTCGTCCGGATTGCCCCCGTAATGGCGGTAGTAACCATTCAGGTAAGACAGGCAATGACCGAAGTACCAGAAGCCGACTAGAAAAATGATGTAGTGCCAGTTCAGGATACCGAGGGTCACGAACGTCCCGACGAATAACACGAGCTCAGTCACGCCCCAGAACGCTTCCCGTTTGTCCTTGCGCATCAGCGCATGAAAAACGGTCTTTGGATCTTCGCGAAAAAAACTGAGGAACGTATAGGTGAGCGGATGTTCGGGCTCGCCGTCGTGCCCGTGTTTGTAAATCGAGATCCAATCGATCGTGTCACCTGACTCGTTAGGCCGATCGGCGTTCCCCTTGTGATGCTGCATATGGATGCATTCGTAAAAGACCTGGCTAAATCCGACGCTGATCGATTCGAGGATGCTGAAGAGCCGGTTCAGGATCGGCCACCGAAAATAGGGGTTGTGAATGAAGTTGTGCGAGATGCCGTTGATGTTCCAGGAAATGCTGACCGAATAAATGAAGCCGAGAATCAGCATGATCCAGAGCGGGACGCGCGGGAAAAGGAAGAACATCCCGAAGAAATAGGCGAGATGCAGAAGCTCCGCCAAAACCGGGATGATGTCCCAGCGGGTAAACGCAAAGATCTTCGAATCGGTCTGGAGCCGCTCGGTCGCGACATCGTTAATGGCATGCACAGGGAAGAGAATGGTAGCCGAGATTCGGGATTTCGCACGAGCGAAATGCCGATGCAAGGGTCATGGAATTTGAAGCGACGGCAGTCCGGCGCGGATCAATTCCGAGAAATTGGGCATGGCGTCGGCCGCTTTGGCGCGAGGGTTGATTAGACTGCGCGCTTTGAGCTCGGCGAAAGGCAGGCCGGCGGTGACAATGGTGTGGCGCTCGAACATCATTTCGTCGCCTTTGCCGTTGAGAAGAAGACGCCAGTCCCATGGAATACGCTCGGCCACGGGATGCTGGTCTCGGATGCTCGTCGTGCAGTTGGTCGTGATGGCGTTATACCAGCGCGGGTGGTCTCGAATTTCGTTCAGCGAACGCACGTATTCGTGAAAGCGCTCGCGCGCCTGAGCCGGAGTCATCGCGGCGCGATAAAGGTAAACGTCTTCGCCCAGGCGGTAGTTTGTCCGAAGACGGATCACGTCCCGCTCGTCCGCCATAATGTAAATCAGCTCAAACTGGCGGTAGAGTCCGCCGATTGTGGAATAGGTTTGACCTTGTTGTTTCCGGGTCTCGATCGAGAAGCAGACGGGTAGCGCGTCCGCGAACTGGAAGCTGGCGATCGGATGCGCAATCCAGGGCGAGCCCCAATAAGTGATCGCGAGGTCAACGCCGGTGATCTGTGAAATGCGCACGCTCCGGGTCTCCCAGCGCGCAGTGTAATCCGTTTCAGTGCGGTACTCACAGTTGCGCACGTTATGCAGGGTGACTTCGTCGCCTTTGATATCAGCCCATCCGAGTTGTGCTACGTCAGGTTGCCAGATGCCTTCGTGGCTGGGCTTGATCGTTAGCCACCATGCCAACACGCCGACGAAACCCGTTGCGACCACAACCATTGCTCGCCAGCGGATCTTGATGAAGAACAGGGCGGCTAACATTACTACGCCAAAGACGAGAGCCAGCGGCGCCCGGAGCCACGCGATGGGCAAATCGAAATAAATCGCGCCCGCTGCCCAAGCGGTCACCAGCAGGCAGACAAGTCCACCAAACAAATCGAGCGCGACCAGTGACGTTTTCCGCATTATTTCACCGGCGCCGCCAGGACGTCGGTTGCGACATCGATCTTGCGGTTCTTGAGCTCTTTCGCCGCGCGTTCGGAAACTTTGCCATCCACCCATAAGGCGAGTCCTTTGATCTCGCTCTGGCTTTGAGGGAGTTGAGTAAAAGCCTCGACCCGAGCGGCGGCGTTTTCGCTCCAGATCGCGTAATCGCAGGAAAGCGGGATGACCAGCGTGCCGTTCGCGTCCATCGCACAAACCCTTTCGTTTTCGAGCCCGATGGAAGTCAGCTTCGCTTTAGTCTTGTGGTAACGCGCCAGGACCTGCGCGAGGCCTTGGAAATAATTCGCGTCCTGTTCGGTGAGGGCTCGATTGGCCATCTCGAGAAACCGGCTTGGATCTACGCCGATGCCGGCGAGCGCGTCCGTGATGATGGTTTCATGCCACGGCGAATACCACGGATGCTTGAGAAACTCGTCGGTGATTCCCTTTGAAGCGCCGAGCGCGATAAGTTTTTTGCGATTGAGAGCGTGCAACTCCTCGGGACTCGAGTTGACCAGGGCATTCTGGAGAGTCTCGTTCACGTTCACAACCGCGAGGGCTCCGCCAACGGGGCCGCCGATCGCGCCCGTGGTGAGGTTGAGAATGAATCCTCCTCCGGCCATGGCACGCGCGGTATTAGTGAGCTGCTCCTGGAGTTCCTGATTGGTCGAATAAGGGCTGACTCCTAGCTTGGCTGCCAGCTTGATCTTCGCCTTCTCCACGCCGGTGATACCTTGCACTTTATTACCTTCGCTATCCGACCCGATGTTCTTAATGCTGTCACCGATCTTCCCAAAAAAACGCGAAGCTCCCTGGGGCACACGCTTGATCGTGCCGACCGGGTCCTTCACGATTCCCTTCACGTTCTCCACTTTTTGTTTGCCCGCGGCGGCCATCGCTTTGCCGAACTCTTCCGTCTTGCTAGTAGCGCGCAGTTTATCGATGGCATAAAGTTCGCGGATCCGCGTGTGCAAGGCCGCGAAGGTCGCGATCGGATATTCCTGGCCTCCCGACGAGAGATAGTAAGTGTTTACGAGGCCGTCGTTCTCCGCGTCCTCGCCGACGGAGTGGAGTCGCCCCTTCAACATATCCTGAGAAAGAAACATGTCGGCGTTGACGGGGCCTTCGACTTCGTAACTGCTTTCCGGTGAAGCGGGGGAAGACGTGGGCTTAGTCTGCGCGAGCGCTGTTGTGGCGAGAACGCTGACGGCAACAAGGATGATGTATTTGGCAAGCATAAGATATGACGGCAGGAGCGGAGGGTTAGCGGGAGCTGATATTAAGTTTTAGGATGCGATGCACCTCAGTGATTGCTTCCGGGTTAAGGGGCGAGCTGTGATTTGACGGGACGACCAGTTCACTGGCGGCCCCTGGGAAGTGACTACTCCAGTAGGCGACGACTCCATCGCTGCTATTCGGGCTATCACCCTTACCCCTGTCTCCTATAATGCTGTGAAACGGAACGCCAGTTGTAGTTGGAATTTTATTAATCGCCATCACGAAACGATTGTTAGGCGCCAGCGTATCGACGCTGTTAGGAAGACGTTTCAGCTGGAGCGCGGCCGGGTCGGGCTTGGCCGCCTCGCTGATCGTTTTTCCGATGGTCAACAGTTTGCCCGGTGTTTTCACCAGCATCGACCCAATTCGGCCCAGCCAGTTACCCGCCATGTCCGCGCCCTGATGAGGGGTGGACATAAAAATCACCCGCCCGATCTCAGGCCGATGTTTGAAAACCAGCGCTTGTTCCAGCAGCCGTTTGTCCGCCGCAGGCAAGTTGGTTTGCTGGGGCGGTTTCCCAAAAGCCTCGAGCCAGAGTTGGTTTCCGGCGTCGGTAATCAGAGTTCGGGTGATGCACCCTCCCATGCTATGGCCTATCAGGATCATAGGCTTGCGCGGCGGGAACTTCTTTTCGATGGCGTCTAGTTCCTGGCGAAGAATGAGCGCACTGTACGGATAAGGGTAACCGCTCGGATAGCTGTAAAACCAAAATTGATAGTTAGCTCGAATATTCTTATCGGCGCGCAGATTGTTTAGCAGCGGCACCCACGTCGCGGGCGTGTCCATCAGTCCATGGATGACTAGCACGACCGCTTTGTTTGGATCGTAAGGTTGCATCCGCGCGACCCTCGCGGTCGAGGCGTATTCTTCGGGGCGCAAGAGCCGCACCAGTCCAAGTCTTTGCGGCTTTTCCTGGGCCAGAACCAGCGCCAGGGGCGCGGTGAAATTCGCCGCCAAAGGATAAGTGCGGCCTTCCACGCTCGCGTTTTCCACGGCTAACGGATCCTTGATTGAGACAACACAGCGCGAGCCTTCGAACTCCACCAGGCCCGTGACGCCGTAATAAATTGCCGGAGCCGTGAACGCGGCGGCCGCTTGTTCCGCGGTCAGATGGCGGACAGCTACGAGTGGCGCGCCTATTCCATCTTTCGTTACGTCATCCTTCACATAAGCTCCGTGATATTTGAGCTCATCCGCAGGAATCAACTCATATAAGGCCGGATTCTGCTCCGGCTTGGCGGGGTCCTTCCTTCCCGCGAGAGTTAGCTCGTTGTTTGCACCGACCTGAATCGGCTTAGTCCAGGGATCGAGCTTGGCCGAGCGGATAACACTGAAGATGCCTGCGACAGCGAAATTGTAACAACGCCGCGCTTCCTTGTTCGCCGGGTTGCGATCGAGTTCGCGCAGCGAATCGCGCGCTGCTTTCGCATAGGCCTCGAGAGCCACCAGCGGTTGACTCTTCTGCAAGCTCTGCGCGCGATCGATGGTTTGCGCGACAGCTTGATTCGTCCCGGAAGCCGCCTGAAATCGGGCCGGGGGGTTCTCCGAAACCACCGCTATTTGCTCGGCGCAACTGGACAGAGCCAGCGCCAGAGTTACAACTAAGACAGACTTAACGGAGCCGATCTTCATGACTGTCCAATCGGCCTCGTCTTAGGCGAACCGAGTGATCGCGTCAATCCGTTCCGCTCGCGCACTTCATTGGGTCGCTACTTGCTCATCCGGCCAACCGTCATCCGTAGCCGCCCAAGTCTTGTCCGGGTTGAAGCGCTCAATGCTCGTGAAGGTTTTCAAAGTGTCCGGCCCGAGGTTCTTCTCATAAACAGTGCCCGCGTGGCTCACCATGAAGGTCTTCACTCCGGTAACTTTGTACTCCGCCGGCGCAGCCACGAGCGCGAATCCACCAATCATCGCTCCGCCCACCATGAAATCCATTTCTCCCATCGGCGCGTTCGGCCCCTGCCCTTTTAAGACTTTGAAAAAGTATCCGTGATACGGCTTGGCCTTATCCGTGTAGCCTTGCTCCAAAGCCTCGGCGACTCCTTGCCCCATAGGCCCTCCCCAGGTGCCGTCCGGGTTTTTCCACGCCAAGCCATCATGCTTTCCGGGCGTGCTGATGATCTTTTGGGCAAATTGATTCACCATGGCGTCGTCGTGTTTCTCGGTGGCATATTCGTTCTCGTCGTCAACGAAGCCCCGGCAAATCTCGATCGCGTCCAGCTCATTTGCTCCAATCCGTCGCAGCAGGATCACTTCGCGGCCGGCCTTGGTGTCGAAATACCATTTCCCACTTCGCTTCACGATCGGAATAGGAAGCGGCCAGTCATCGTTGCCGACTAGAAGCGAAGCGCTATTTGGATTCTTGGCATCGACCTCGATCGAATGCTTCTCCTTGGCCTTGGCCACAAACTCGGCCGCGCGGTTCTTGTCCTGCACCTGGTCATCGGAAGCCACGAGGTCATCGCTGCCCGGGCCGAGAATGTCCTTCAAAGCAGCTACATCAAACGTTTCCGCCGCCTGGATCAGGGCATCGCCTGCTTGTTCGGCGGTATCGAATGCTTTTCCGGACGACTGCTGGGAAGAAGTCTCCTTTTTCTCCGCCGCGCTGAATGCAATGGCTGCCGGCAGCATTAAGGCAACGGCCAACACCTGGATCTTCATAAGTGATTTTGATTTCATTGGTTTCTTTCGCCTCAATATTTCTTACCGCCGACGACCCCCGCCCCTGGATCCTCCGCCTCTGGATCCGCCGCCGCGAGACCCTCCCATGCTACCGGATCCGCGACTGAAGCTGGACGACGCCGAACTCCTGCTAAAACCTCCTCCGCTACTAAACGTGCTGTTACTTCGCGGACTCGGAGAGCGAGATACCGACCTGTTGTTGGAAACGCGGTCTCCTCCACTCGGTCTGCTGGTCGACGGCCGATTGGTCGTCGATGGCCGATTAGTCGTCGATGGTCGATTGGTCGTCGACGGCCGATTAGCTGACGAGCGGTCGCCACCCGGCCTATTGTTGGCTGACGAGCGGTCGCCCCCGGGCCGATTGTTACTTGGCAAATTCGAAGGCTTATTACGATCGCCACCCGGCCCCCGGTTGTTATTCCCACCTCCGCGATCGTTGCCTCCGAACTTCTCCGATGTCTTCCGGTTCGAATACGGCGCGGGGCCGCGATGATTTGAATTATGCGACCACTTCCCGTTGGCGTTGGTTGGGCGGTTGTTGACTGTGTTCCGGTTGCTGTTGCGGTTAAAGTTGTTGTTGTTATTGATGTTGATGTCGCCGCCGCCCCAGTTGCAATTGCCCCACCAGCCATTCGCGATGCCCGCGCCTATAAGGATACCAGTGCCAAAGGCCAGCCCCATTCCCGGATAATAACCGGGATAGCTGTAAGGATAGTAGGGATACACAGGCGGACCATAAACGACGGCCGGATCGTAGGAGGGCACATAAACGGTTTCCGGATTAGCCTGTTCAATAACAATAACGTCCTTGTTATCGGCCGACTTAGTCTGGACTACCTGTTCCTTGCTGGTCTTCAACGTGCCTTTGGTTTGTGCTTTCGCGCGCATGCGCTGCACGGCATTCATCACATCCTGTTGTTGGGCGAGAAAGGCATTCCCGAGGTCAGTCGTCCATTGGATGTTCCCAGCCAATCGCGTGACCACATCCGGGATTGCAGCCATCGATTGGATGCTGGGATCCCATGATTGCTTCGCGACCGCGTCGGTCAAGGCCTGGCCTTTCAGGCTTTTGTTCTTATCCATCCATTGCTTTAGTTGGATGATTTCGAGCGGATAAGTGGCAGCGGCCAGCGTCTGGGCCAGGAGTGGATCCGGATAGAGCGCAACCGGCGCAACCAAGGAATCCAATTGGTCATCGGAAATCTTCGGTTCTTCAGCTGCGGGCGATGCACTTGGCTGGACTGCCGGCGGCGCCGCTGGCTCTGTTTGGGCCAGGAGCATGGAGTTGCCGGACGAAAGCAACGCCACGCAGGCGATTGCCGCGATGGTTTGAGATGGTGGGATTACAGATCCAAGTCGAGCTTTTGGTTTCATGGTCTTCCTAATTGATTTTCATCCTCTGCGATGAATCGCGGTGCGCCTATTGGACTTTGGTCGTACAAGACTTCAAAACGGAGAAGGCCCGCCGCTTTGGCCAGGGGTTCGCGGACTCCCGCGAAAAAGAACAATCGCGCCCGCGACTCCGGAGATGATTGAAGCCGCCAAGATCCCGACTTTCGCCATCTTGAGAGCGGGTGTGTCGCCGAAAGCCAGATTGGCGATGAAGAGCGACATGGTGAAGCCGATTCCGCCCAGCAACCCAACGCCAGTAATCTGCCGCCAGCTAATGCCATCCAGCATCATGGCGATCCGGCTTCGCGTGGCCAGCCAGGAAAACAGGACGATGCCGATCGGTTTACCGAAGACGAGACCGAAGATTACCCCGAGGCTAATCGGATCCGACAGCGAGCGCGCCGCGCCGGTAGCCAGAAGCACGCCTGCATTCGACAACGCGAAAACCGGCATGATAAGATATTTGTTCCAAGGCATGAGGGCATGCTCGAAACGGAGCATGGGCGATTCGACTGCTCCGCGGCGGCGCGCGGGAATTGTTATCGCGAGCAACACTCCCGCGACGGTGGCGTGGATGCCGGACTGCAAAAAAGCGAACCACAGGCCGAGACCTAAGATGACATAAGTAAGCGGGTGGCGCGCGCCGGCCCGATTCGCGGCGATGAGCGCCGCAAAAAACAACCCGCCTGCTCCAAGGCTGATCCAGGAAATTTGCGCCGTATAAAAGACAGCAATTACCAGCACCGCGCCGATGTCGTCGGCGATGGCCAGCGCGGCGAGAAACACTTTGAGCGACATCGGCGCCCGGTCGCCGAGGAGCGCGAGCACGCCGAGCGCAAAAGCAATGTCGGTAGCCATCGGGACGCCCCAGCCGGCTGTGCCCGGGCCGCTGCGATTGAACAAGAAATAGAAAACGGCTGGAACAATCATCCCGCCGAGCGCCGCCGCGATGGGCAGAACGGCCTTTCGAAAAGAAGCCAGCTCCCCGACCAGCGTCTCCCGTTTGATCTCCAAACCGACGAGCAGGAAGAACAACGCCATCAGGCCGTCGTTGATCCAGAAATGCAGCGGCTTGGAGAGAAGACGTCCTGCGAAACCGAAAGTCGGATCGGTATGCCAGAGTCGAAAGTAGCTGCCGGACCACGGCGAATTTGCCCAGGCCACCGCCACCACCGTGCAGCCGATCAACAAGATTCCAGCGGATGCTTCAAGTCTGGCGAATTCCTGGAATGTCCTGACGAGTCGCTCAATTGGCTTCGCGTTCCTGTGCGACCGGTTTCCATTCATCGGCGCTTAATCTCGGCGCGCTCTACGTGCTGGCCAAGCTGAGGCGCATGAGTCTCATTGTGCCTCGACCGAATCCGTCCCGGCGGCGCGCCATTCCTCGACGAGCCGGTAACCAACCGCCAGCAAGGTTGGTCCTATGAACACGCCAATGAATCCAAACATCAATGCACCGCCCAACACGCCAAAGAAGATCAGGATGAAAGGCAGGTCGCTGCCCTGGCTGATGAGCCATGGCTTCACGACATTGTCCACGCTGCTCACGATCACTCCCCACACGAGCATGAAAATTCCCCAGCCGGTTCTGCCTTGAGAAAAGAGCCAGAGTGCTGCCGGGACCCAGACGAGCGGCGGACCCACTGGCACGACCGAAAGGAAAAATGTGAGTAGCGCCAGGAGCGCCGCCCCGGGCACTCCGGCGATGACGAAACCAAGTCCTGCCATCAATGCCTGCACGAGACCGGTGCCGAGGATGCCGTAAACCACGCCGCGCACCGTGTTGCCAGCTACTTCGAGCAAGTGCGTCCCGCGCGCGCCGCCGATTCGCTGGACCGCAGCGGTTACCCGTCCGCCGATCGTCGCGCCGTCTCGGAAAAGAAAGAACGCGATGAAAATACTCAGGGCTAGTTGAACCAATCCACCGCCAAGCGCCACGCTGACCAGTAGCAGGAGCGTGGCGACTGGTTCGACGAAACGTTTCGTTGCTTCAAGGAGCTTGGCGTGGTCGGTCGCCAGGACTTGCCAGCGTTCGGCGGCTTGTTGGCCCACCGCCGGAATTTTCGCCAACCAAGCCGGCGGTTGTGGCGGTCCGGCCGCCATCCAGGTTTTGGCGGAGGTGGTCAAATCCTCGACGTTATCCGCAAGGGTCGCGCCGATAATCACGAAAGGTAGGAGCATGACCACGATCATTCCCAGCGCCATGAACAATGCCGCCAGGGTGCGTCGGCCGCGAAGTAACTTGAGCAGCCGCCGATAAAGCGGCCAACTCGAGAAGCACAACACAACCGCCCACAGCAGCGCCGAGGCGAAGGGCCGCAGGACCAGCAGGCATCCGGCAAACAGGAGCAGGAGCACGAACCAGCCCAGGCTTTGCTCCAGTCGCGCGGGTTTGATTTCTGTTGGCGCGGTGTTCATAAGAAAATTAGAGGATGAACACGAAGGGTCGCTCGGTCGTGTTTACACTGAGTCGTGCCTTATCGTGGCGGTTAGATAATCGCGCCGCCAATAGGACCTTGGTCTAATAGTCCGCGCTGCCGCGGTCAGTATCCTTGAAGGCGGCCAACGCGCCGTCCGAAATCATGAATCCGCAAACGTTTCTTAAAGAGCGGGCAGTCCTGTTTAGGGATTTCTCCGTCGCGCGTCTGCAAGAGTTGGTCGATGGCTCGCGCATCGTTTCTCTCGAGGCCAACGAAGCAATTGCCCACCGCGGCGAGGAAGCCACCCATTTCGGGGTTGTCTTGAGCGGCACGGTGGCTGCCTCCGTCCTCGGCGACGGCGGCACGCGCAAGCTGCTGGGAGAACTGAAAGGCGGCGACACCTTCAACGAAATGGCGCTGATGACCGGAGATGTGGTAGCCGCAGACTTTGTTGCCGAGTCGCGTTGTGAGGTGTTGTTGATTCCGGTCTCGCTTTTCCAATCTGTCATCGTGGCCGAGCCGGGCGCCGTGCAGCGCATCTCGCGCACGATCACGGAACGAATGAAGACGGTCTTGAGTGACCCGGCGAAAGCGGCGGCAGCATTCCGTGAAGGCGATGATCCTTATGGCCTGGAGCTCAAGGGCGAGCGGCCGGAGAAAATTCTCGTCATCAACTGCGGGTCTTCATCGCTGAAATATTGTTTCTTCGACACGACGGACAAAACGCGTCACGCGCGTGGCCAGGTCGAGCGCATAGGCCTTGAAGGAACAAAACTCAGCCATCGCGGGCCGAAGGGTGAGATCAAACGGAAGTTGCCGAAAGCAGACTTTGCGGACGCGTTCAAGACGATGGTAGCCGAGCTCACTTCGAAGGAAACGGGAGTCATTAACGGCGCGAGTGATATCAGCGTCGTTGCTCATCGCGTGGTGCATGGCGGAGAGAAGTTCACCGAAGGCGCGCTGATCACGGACGAACTGATCGCGCAAATCGAAGCGCTCAATCCGCTCGCACCGTTGCACAACCCGGTGATGGTCGCCGGCATTCGCGAGATGCGGCGCCTGTTTCCTGCGGTGCCTCACGTGGCGGTCTTCGACACCGCGTTTCACCACACCCTGCCGGCTTATGCCTATCTCTACGGTCTGCCTTACGAGCTCTATCAGCAGAAAAAGGTGCGCCGCTATGGGTTCCACGGAGCATCGCACCATTACGTTTCGCTGCGGGCCGCGCAGTTTTTGCAGCGCCGGCCTAACGAGCTCCAACTGGTGAGTTGTCATCTGGGCAATGGCGCGTCGCTTTGCGCGATAGACCACGGCCGCTCGGTGGACACTACCATGGGATTCACACCGGTTGAGGGTCTCATCATGGGGACACGCTGTGGCGACGTGGACGCCGGAGTCCTCGCCTTTCTCGAACGGACCGAAGGCATGACCTCCTCGCAGAGTGAGGAAATGCTGAATAAGAAAAGCGGTTTGCTCGGTCTCTCCGGCATTTCGAGCGACATGCGCGAAATCCTCAAGGCCGCGGATGAGGGCCAGCATCGCTCCCTGCTTGCGCTCAAGACTTATTGCTACCGGGTCCGCAAATACATTGGCGCCTATGTCGCGTCCATGGGGGGATTGGACGCGGTCCTTTTCACCGGCGGCGTCGGCCAGGGCAGCGCGGAGGTTCGCGCCCTGGCGTTACAGGGACTGGAATGCATGGGCATCACGCTCGACGCGCAACGCAATCGCGAGGCGCGCGGCTTCGACGAAGAATGCCGAATCTCGACCGACGATTCGAAGGTGACGGTGCTCGTCGTGCCGACGGACGAGGAACGGATGATGGCGCGCGAGGCGTTACGAACGCTAAGCCGCTCCTACATCATGCGCGCGCTGGAGACGCAGAAGCAACGGTCGTTTCTCGTTGAAGTCTCGGCGCATCACATTCATCTAACCCAGGAACACGTCGAGGCGCTTTTCGGTTCCGGTCACCAACTCACGAAACACTCCGATCTCTCCCAGCCCGGCCAGTACGCCTGCAAGGAACAACTGGCCATCATCGGACCAAAAGGCCGAATCGAGCGCGTTCGTGTTCTCGGTCCAACGCGAAAATATTCCCAGGTCGAGATTGCGATGACTGAGCAGTTCAAGCTTGGAGTGCACCCGCCAATCCGGGAGAGCGGCGACATCGCAGACACGCCGGGTTGCACGCTTCAAGGCACGGCCGGCAGCGTGGAATTGGAACGCGGCGTGATCTGCGCGTTTCGCCATATTCACATGACGCCCGAAGACGCGCTCGGTTACGGCGTGCGCGACAAATCAATCGTGCGCGTGCGTATTAGCGGCGATCGCGAGCTGGAATTTGGCGACGTGCTCGTGCGCGTCGATCCAAGCTTCGCGCTCGCCATGCACATTGATACCGACGAGGCCAACGCCGCCAACGTCAAAACCGGCATGCAAGGGTTCCTCGCCGGAATTCAGGACGAGGCCTAACGTCCTTCCACGATCTGCTTCAATATTGCGAGCCCTTTCGGCTGCAGCGGGCCCATGCCGACGCCGGGCTTGAACCACGCTCCTTTGCCCTTCGCGTTACAGTACACGACCTGAATGCCGTCGTGCGTTGTGCCGTGATGAAAGCTCGCGCCGGCGGTTTGTTCGATGAACTCGAAATACCTTTCCCGCCATGGATCGCCAGCCATGGGAAAAATTTGCTCTCCCAGCTTTTTCAATTCGTCGGCTCCGATGGGGCGGATGGAGGCAGCAATGGCTTTGCGCCGCGCATCCGTGAGTTCTTCCATGTTCAGATTTTCAGGTGTCATCATGGTCCTTCGCGTTTTTCGTCGGGTGAATTGTTGGCAGAAAGCGGCGCGAAGAACATCGGACCAAGGTCCTACTCGAAACTCGCTATGCCGCCGACGGCGCGGCGAGCTGGGTCCGCATTTCTGCCGCGTATTGATCGGCGTTAAGCCCGGCGAGTAAATGCAGCGTCTTGTTCGGTAATTTGACTACCGCGTCGATGCCTTTATCGCGGAGCGCAGACTCGTCCATGGCCGCGTCGTCGTGCAAAACAATTCGGAGGCGGGTCTCCGCGCAATGGTCGACACGTTCAATGTTCGAGGTGCCGCCGAGAGCGGTGATCCACGCGACGGCTTTGCTCGCGGCTTCCGGGTCGCGCTGTTTCGAAACAATTTCTGCCGCCGCCGACGCGCGCACCGGCGATGGCGCTTCGACTTCGTCCGCCTCCGGCCCGGCGCTGCGCAGGTACTCTTGCATGTCGGTCTTCAAGTTTTCGCTCTGCGTGCCGAAGATCGCCTGCACCCCATCGCCGACGACGACTACACCCGCCGCCCCGAGCGCCTTGAGCTTGTCGGCATTCGCCTTCGTTCCGTCGCGCAATTTCACGCGCAAACGCGTGATGCAAGCGTCCAGGCTCTGGATATTACTACGGCCGCCAAACGCGCGCACGAGTTGGAGAGCGAAACTTTCGCCGCTCGCGCTGCGTGCAACTTTTGCAGTCTCGTCTTCCACTTCGCGGCCGGGCGTCGCGAGCTTGAACACTCGAATCGCTACCGTGAACACGACGTAATAGAGGATCGCCCAGATCGGTCCGAGCACGAAAAGCCAGAGCGCGTTGTGCGATTTTGGAAAGAGCACGACGTAATCGATGAAGCCGTGCGAAAAAGTGAAACCGTGTTTGATGTTGAGCGCGATGCAAAGCGCGTAGGCCGCGCCGGCGAGTACGGCGTGGATGCCATAAAGCACCGGTGCCACGAAAAGGAACGCGAACTCGATCGGTTCGGTGATGCCGGTGAGGAACGAAGTGATCGCCGCCGAAATCATAATGCCGCCGATCTTGGCGCGGTTCTCGGGACGCGCCGCCCGCCACATCGCGAGCGCGGCAGCGGGCAGTCCCCACATTTTGAAGAGATAACCGCCCGTCATGTGTCCGGCTGTCGGATCGCCTGCGATAAAGCGCGCGATCTCGCCAGAGACTTTGTTGCCCGTCGCCGGATCGACGTAGTCGCCCGCCTGGAAAAAGAACGGGACGTTCCAGACGTGGTGCAGACCGAATGGAATCAACGCGCGCTCGACGATGCCGTAGATGGTAAACGCAACCATCGGACTCTCATGCACGGCCCAATGCGAAAAAGCGTTGATGGCCCGGCCGATCGGCGGCCAGACAAAGCTCAGGATCGCGCCGACCGCGATGACGAGAAACGAGGTGATGATCGGCACAGATCGTTTGCCGGCAAAAAAGCCGAGATACGACGGCAGCTGAATCTTGTAGAAGCGGTTGAAACACCACGCCGCAATCATGCCGACGATGATTCCGCCGAAGACACCGGTCTCGATCGACGGAATCCCCATGATAGGTTTCACTTCGATTCCCTGCAGCTTTGCGCAGACGCCCATCGCGGCGAGGAACACTACGTAACCGGTCGTGCCCGCGAGCGCCGCGACTCCGTCGTTCTCGGTTAATCCAATCGCGACACCGATCGCGAAGAGGAGCGGCAGGTTGCCGAAGATCGCGTCGCCCGATTTCGCCATGATGAGCGAGACGCTCTCGGGCATCCAAGAGAAGTTCGCGCTCCCGACGCCGAGCAGAATTCCCGCAACCGGCAGGACGGAAACCGGCAGCATCATGCATTTGCCGATTTTTTGGAGAAGCGAGAACGCGGCCTTGAAGTTGAGCATTATTCCTCCGTTTGTGGAACGAGCGCGCGCACTTCCTCGACGGTCGTGCAATCGAGCGCGCGCCGGGCGAGGTCGCGACAGTCGGCGACGTTGAGCCGGCGAATCTGCGCTTTCACGGTCGGAATTGCCGGGAGGCTAACGCTGAGCTCGTCGATTCCGAGACCGACGAGGATCGGGATCGCGTGCAGGTCGCCGGCGATACCGCCGCAAATGCCGGCGTGGCGATCGCGAGCGTGTGCGCCCTCGACGGTCTGCGCAATCAAACGCAGGACGGCGGGGTTAAGCGCATCGACTTTCGGCGCGAGCTTCGGATGGCCGCGATCCATGGCGAGCGTGTACTGCGTGAGATCGTTGGTCCCGATCGAGAAGAAGTCCGCTTCCGCCGCGAACGCGCTCGCCATTACGGCGACGGCCGGAACTTCGACCATGATGCCGCAGCGGATTTCGGAAACGCCCAGCGCTTTCGCTTCTTCGGCGAGCACCGCCTTCGCCTCGCGCAATTCCTGCATGGTCGCGATCATCGGGAACATGACGAGCAAGTTGCCAGCGGAGGAGGCGCGCAGGATCGCGCGCAATTGTGTGCGCAAGACTTCGGGACGGTCGAGCCCGACCCGGATACCGCGCTCGCCTAGAAAGGGATTGTCTTCGCGCGGAATCGGCAGGTAAGGCAGCGGCTTGTCGCCACCGACGTCGAGGGTGCGAAGGATTATCGGAACGTCCGGCCCAATGGCTTTCACGATCTTCTGATATGTGTCGGTCTGTTCATCTTCATTCGGCGCGGCGGACCGATCCATGAAGAGAAACTCGGAGCGCAAGAGCCCGACGCCTTCGCCGCCTAACGAGACAACTTGCTGTGCATCCTTGAGTCCGCCGATGTTGGCCAAAACCGCGATGCGTTTGCCATCCGTGGTCACGGCCGGGTCGCGCGCATGCCGGATGTTTTCGTCGCGCTGTGCCTTGTGCCGCGCCTGACGCTGGCGGATCCGCTCGATTTCGGACGGCGGTGGATCGAGGCGCAGCGAGCCTTTCGCGCCGTCGAGAATCACGGGTGTTCCATTTGCAACTTCGAGCGCACGCGGTTCGATGCCGGCGATGGCCGGGATCTCGAGCGAGCGCGCCAGGATCGCGACATGCGAAGTCGCGCCCCCGCGTACCGTGGCAAAGCCGACCACCGCACCGCCATCCATGGTCGCCGTGTCGGAAGGCGTCAGGTCCTCGGCGATGAGGATCGAGCCATCGGGATATTGAGGCGGCGTACGTGCGCCGCCGGTGAGCAATTCGAGAACACGCAGACCAACGTCGCGCACGTCATTGGCGCGTTGGGCCAGCAGCTCATTGCGTAAGGCGGCGAGGCGTTCGGCGTGAAGTTCGGCCGCGCTCTTCCAGGCAAACGCGGCGCTCTTGCCTTTCGCCATGGCCGCGTTGGCAATCTCAAGAAAATCCGGATCGTCCAACAATTCAACGTGGGCGGCGAAGATCGCTGCCTTGGCTGGATCAGCCGTCGCTTGCAATTGCGCACTGAGCGCTTCGAGTTGACCGCGCGCTCGATCGATCGCGTCGGACAGTCGATGCCGCTCCTGCTCGATCCCGCGTCCTTCCTCTTCGACTTCAATCTCCTGCCGTCGCACTTGGAAAACCGTGCCGACGGCGAGCCCTGGCGAAGCGGCGACTCCTATTAATGTACTCGGATCGTCGCTTCGCGGGCGGGCGACTGGCTCCGCGATTTTCGCAATCGTTGTCGTCGCTGGAGCGGGCGCAGGTGTGTGGCCGGCATCGCCGAGACCTTGCGCGATCAGTTGGCTGAGTTTTTCGACTGCTTCTTTCGCATCCGGCCCGTTGGCGATCACCACCACTTTGTCACCGCGTCCAACCTCGAGGCCCATGATCGACGTGATGCTGCGGGCATTAGCGAAGCGATCGCCGCGCTGAAGTTTTACTTCGCTTCGAAAACTCTTCGCCACGCTCGCCAGAACTGCGGCCGGCCGCGCGTGCAGTCCGGTTTCATTCGGAATGACGATCGCGTCCGACATGACGGTCGCGCCTTCGCCGGACATAGCGGGAACGCCGGCACCGTGAGTGAGCGCCAATTTCAGAAACGCGCCGGCGTTCACTTTCACAGTGCCGGAAGCACGCTCAACGATGCGCGCGGCGTCGCCGTTCGTGATGATAATTTGGGTGAGCAGGCTTTTCGCTCGCGTCGCGATTGCGTCGAGATCGAAATCAATGAGCGGCGCGCCGGCGTTAACTTGATCGCCAACTTTGACGCGCGGAGTGAATCCCGCGCCCCGCAGGTTCACGGTATCGATGCCGATGTGCATCATGATTTCCGCGCCGCCGGCAGCGCGCAGAGTCAGCGCGTGAAACGCCGCATGCAGGTGCGTGACTTCTCCGGCACAAGGCGCGCGCAAAGTGGAATCGGTGGGATCAATTGAAAGCCCGTCGCCCACGATTTTCTGGGCGAACACCGGATCGGGGATGCGTTCGAGTGGCCAGACAACGCCGGAGAGCGGCGCCGTCAGAACAAGAACTTCTTCGTTCATTACCACCAGGCCTCTGCTTGAAGACCGAACGAGAATCCTTCAAGCGCATTTTCGTACGGCACGCCGCCGACCAGACCTCGGAAACCGTCGCTCCACTTCGCATAAGTCACGAAAGGGCGAAGGACGGGGCGGCTGAAAAATTTTCCGCCGCGGGAAATCTGCGGCGCAAACGTGATCTTCCAGAGATGGCCGTCGGTGCCGAGCGGTTCGCTTTTCGCCCAATCGACGCCGGCTTCAAAAGCGATACTGAAACGATCGTTGAAAAAATAAACCGGCCGCGCGCCGAGCGAAGCCCACTTTTGCCGCGAATTCGGTCCGCCGAATTCCGTCTCTTCGTACAATCCGACGGCCTGCATCGCGAAGTGCGGCGAGGGTTGGATCGTGAAGTGATCCGTCACGCGAAAACGCCAGGCCGAATCGAGATCGGGGCCCGAGGCGTCGAGCGTGCTCGCGAAATTGTAGGCTGCGCCGCTGCCGTACTGGATACTGAACTCGTTATATCCGCCGAACAACTTCTCGTCATTTGTGCGATGAATGATCCCGATGGCCCAGCCGGCTGAACTCTCCACAGCCAACCGGCTCCCATCAGGATTGAAGACATTGCGAACCTCGCCGCCGCGCGTGCTGGCGAAGTCGAACCAGAAGGTGAATTTTCCGGACAACGCCGCGACATCGGACACGCGCAGGTCGATATTGCTTTTCGCGGCATTGCCGTGATCGGTGACGTAATTGTCGACGCTGCCGCCGAGCCACGCGACCGCGAGTTTGCCAAAGCCGCCGAGCGGGACGTCTTCGACACCGCCGCCGTATCCGCTCATATCGAGGAAGTAGAAATCGTTGATGTGAATGTCGTGCCGCTGGTAGTAACGCTGTCCCGCCCAGAACCGGACCTCGGGCATGCTTTGAAGGACATTGCCCGCTTCGACGAACGCCTGGCGCAGCGCGATGTCGTTGCCCTGGGCCTGATTGTTGAGCGAATCGAAGCTGAAGTTTTCGCCGGTGCTGTAGGAAATCATCGCCGTCGTCCGAACGTACGGTGACTTCAGAGGATCGTCTTCGCGCAGCCAGTTGTGAGTAAGGGCGATCTCTCCGTAAGTGTCCGATTCATTGCCGAGCCGGTACTTCGCGCCCGCGCCCGGCGCCTTGAAAGCTTCCATCTTTCCGCCTTCGCCATTCAGGCCGAACCCGGAACGCAAATAGCCGTGGAACTCGAGCGGCTGCGGCAAATCGTAAAGCTTCGTCGCATCGAACGGCCAGCCGGAGTCGTCGCGATAGATATCGCGCGTCTCGGTCAGGCTCGTGCGCAGTCTTCTCTCAATGGCGTCGATCCGAGCCGCGTTGTCTGCGCTCAGCTGACTCGGCGTGGGCGCTTCCGTCGGCGGCTGAGGCGTTTTCTCCTCCAACTTGGAAACGCGTTTTTGGAGTGAATGCACGTCCGACGAACTCGGCTCAGACGTAGCCGTCTTTTGATTTTTTTTAAGCCGGGCATTATCTGCCTCGAGAACGTCGATCCGCTTTTCCAGTCCTTCGATGCGCTCCTCGTATTTCGTCTTGATGGCATT
>Ga0307470_10000171_pt1 | contig 44585 bp, 37 predicted proteins | sample atmos_gasesAM3C__FD_204565 | JGI IMG/M metagenome (GOLD analysis project Ga0307470, IMG submission 204565) | Hardwood forest soil microbial communities from Morgan-Monroe State Forest, Indiana, United States - atmos_gasesAM3C_05 | ecosystem: Environmental > Terrestrial > Soil > Temperate forest... | reverse complement strand
ACGCGCTATCTCCTCTGAAGAACCGATCAACGATGCCAGGTATGGCCACTGAAACTCCACGAACTCGACGCTTTGCATGCCTCATTCTACACCTTCTTAAGTTAGCGCGTATGCCCTGCCGGGGTGCCTGTCCTTTTCGATCATTAACCGGTGGTAGAGCGCTTCGCGCTCAACCACCGGCTACCGTCCGCAACGCCTCCGGCGTAGGGGGCGTTGGGTACGCTTGGGGTTGCAAGGTTGCAAGGTTACAAGGTTGCAAGGTTGCTGGGTTGCAAGGTTGCGGGGTTGCAGGGTTGCATGGTCTCGCGGTCTCGCGGTTTCGCAGTCTCGCGGTGCGATCCAGGAACCACGCAACCCCGCGACTGCGAGACCCAGCGGCTCAGCAAACCCCACGTCCGCGCATCCCCCGTGGCCGCGAAACCCAGCAACTCAGCAACCTAGCAACTCGGCAGCCCCGAGACCGCGCAACCCCGAGACCCCGCAACCGCGTCACCTACTTCTCCGCGATCCTCCGCGCGTAATCCGCTGCCCGATCGAGGAACCCTTCGATCGACCTTCCCAGCGCCAGCTTCTCGTTCAGCTCAGTGGCCTTCTCGAAATCGAGGCGGAGGCGTTCGGCCTCGGCGAGGTAGTAGTCGCGCAGGCCGGTCTCGATGTGGAACTCGGGGTACTTCTCGGCGAGCGTACGCATCCACTCCTCGACCTGGCGGCGGCGATCCTTGTCGCCGGCTCCCTTCTTCAGGTCGTCGAGGAGCGTCGTGACGACGCCCGACAGGATCTGGGTCCGCTCGTCGTGCAGGGGTTCCTCTGTCATGGGCGCGGATGTTAGCAGCGATTACAATGCGCCGCGATGAAAGTCCTGGTCGCGAATCGCGGCGAGATCGCGGTCCGCGTCATGCGCGCCTGCCGCGAGCTCGGATATCCCACGGTGGCCGTCTATTCCGAGCCTGACCGCGCCGCGCTACACGTCGTCTACGCGGACGAAGCGATGCCCATCGGCCCGGCGCCGTCGCGCGAGAGCTATCTGCGCATCGACCGCATCCTCGAGGCCGCGAAGAAGACAGGCGCCGAGGCTGTCCATCCTGGTTACGGATTCCTCGCGGAGAACGCAGGGTTCGCGCGGGCCTGTGCCGACGCAGGCATTCTCTTCATCGGCCCATCGCCGGAATCGATCGAGGCCATGGGATCGAAAACGGAGTCGCGGCAGCGGATGCAGGCGGCCGGCGTGCCGGTGGTGCCCGGTCTCACGGAGGCTGTGAAATCGTTCGATGAGATCGCCGCCTTCGCGGCCGAGGCCGGTTTGCCGATCATGATCAAGGCCTCGGCGGGCGGCGGCGGAAAAGGGATGCGGCTGGTCGAGCGCGAGGAAGATCTCCGCCCCGCGTTCGAGCGCGTCACCAGCGAGGCGCAGTCGTTCTTCGGTGACAGCGCCGTTTATGCCGAGAAGTTCATCGCTTCACCGCGGCACATCGAGGTGCAGATCCTCGGCGACCGGCACGGCAATGTCGTCCATCTCGGCGAACGTGAGTGCACGCTGCAGCGGCGGCATCAGAAGGTTGTCGAAGAATGTCCCTCGCCGGTCGTCGACGGTGACCTGCGCGAGCGCCTCGGGGCGATGGCGGTCAAAGCCGCGGCGGCGGTCAACTACTACTCCGCCGGCACGATCGAGTGCCTGATGGGGCCGGACAAGCAGTTTTACTTCCTGGAGATGAACACGCGCCTGCAGGTCGAGCACCCGGTCACGGAGATGGTCTGGGGCATCGACCTCGTCAAGGCGCAGCTTCGCATCGCGTGCGGGGAAACGCTCGGCTTCGAGCAGAAGGATCTCGCGCCGAACGGGCATGCAGTCGAGTGCCGTATCTACGCCGAGGATCCGGCGCGGAACTTCGCGCCATCGCCGGGGCTGATCCGCGGTCTCAATCTCCCGCAGGGGCCGGGAGTGCGCAACGACAACGGCGTCTACGGCGGTTACACCGTGCCGGTGTACTACGACCCGCTGCTTTCGAAGTTGATCTGCCACGCCGGCACGCGCGTCGAGGCCATCGACCGGATGCTGCGCGCGCTGCAGGAGTATCGCGTCGACGGCATCCGGACGTCGATCCCGTTCTTCACCTTCCTGATGCAGCATCCCGACTTCCGCGCCGCCAACTTCGACACCGGCTTCATCGACCGCATCCTGCCGGAGCTCGACCTCCAGCATCGGCCGCCCAGCGATGCCACGCGTGACGCCGCGCTCATCGCCGCGGCCATCATGGCCTTCGAGGATGCCCAGAACGTCCGCCTGCCGGAAGAGACCGATTCGCGATGGAGGCAGGCCGGTCGCTTCGAAGGACTGCGGGGGCGCGATTGAAACTGATCGCCCGCTATCAGGACGAGGAGATTCCGCTCCAGGTCGAGCGGCATGGCGGAAGCTACCGCGTGAAGCTCGGCGACCGATGGGTTGAGGCCGATCTCGTCGCCGCCGGCGGGCTCCGATCGCTTCGGCTCGCAGATGGGACGCAGGTCCCGCTCGCGCACCACCGGGAAGGGACGACGTACCAGATCACCATCGGCGCCTACAGGCTGGACATCGACATCGTCGACCCGCTGTCGATTCGCCGAAAGAGCGGCGACGACCACCTCGGCGACAGCGGCATCATCAAGGCACTCATGCCCGGCCGTATCGCCCGTGTGCTCGTCGAGAAGGGGGCGACCGTCCTGCGAGGAGCCGGCCTTCTGGTGCTCGAAGCGATGAAGATGGAGAACGAGATCCCCGCTCCCGCGGATGGGGTCATCGATGAGATTTTCGTGAAGGCTGGGGATACGGTGGAGGGGGGCGCGGACCTTTTGCACCACATCCCGACGTAGGGTGATTGTCGGTTGTCGGTTGTCAGGGGTCGGATCGTTAGCCCGGGACTTCTCGTGTAATCGCGTGTGAAGCGAGCCTCTCCAAACAGGGCAAATCGCTCGTGAAGCGGGAGGCGCTTAACTACCGGTTCAATCTTGACACGACGCCAGGTCGCTCTCTCAAAAGCGGATGCGCTCGAAAGAACGCCCACATCTCACTCGTGGCGTCGATGCTGCGGCTGGTGGGACCGACGAACCATTCCGGCAGCGGGCCGCCGCCGGGCCAGGAGTGGCCTCCTCCTCGTATGGTGTAGAGCACGACGGCTGCACTGTCAGCACAGTTCGTGTATTCGCGGCGGGTGACATCGGCCGCCACCGCCGATTCGACGGGGTCGGGTGCGCACCGGTTCCGTCGAGCCCAATTCGCGGTCCAGGCCGGGATGTTCGGGAACCGGTCGGGGGCTACCCACGACGCGCCGCCGTTGTAGGGAGCGAACGAATCTGCAGTCCCGTGAAACGCAATCATCGGCACGGGCCGATGGTCGGTACACCAGCTCCACGGGAGTGTTTGCGCGGCACCTACCATCCCGACCGCGGCGATGCGATCGGATAGCGCGCACGAGAGAACGAAGGACATGCAGCCGCCATTGGAGAATCCGTTTGCGTAGATCCGCGCCGGGTCGATGTTGTAGGCCGCTTCCAGTTTGTCGATCAGCTCCGAGATGAACCGGACATCGTTCTCTCCGCCCACGTGCCAGACCCTGGGTCCAGCGCTCCCGATCCCCGACGGGTAGACGACGATGAACCCCTGACTCTCAGCCAGCCGGTTCCACTCGCTCAGCTCCATTTGCTGGACCGGCCATGTCCCCGCGCCGTGCATGCTGATGACGAGCGGCGCCGGGCGGGAGCGGTCGTAACTGCGTGGGACATAGAGCAGATACTTCCGCTTTTGACCCGAGGAGATGAGGGAACCGTTGTTCCGGTTGCGGACGAAGAAAGTCACCCCGTCGATCAGCGCCAAAATCGCGGGCAGGCCGAAGAGCACCAGGACAGCGCCGATGACCATCGTCCTTCTATTCATCGATGTCGATTCCATGCGAGCGCAAGCGGCGCCGCGGATAGTCGCGCCAGGGGGACTGCCAGGATGGCGACGAGTGCGAGAACGTAGCCGCGGAAGAGCAGCGCGGGGGCGAGCCACACGAGCAGGCCGTAGAGCGCGAACACCACGACATCCCAACAGGCCGCGCCCAGGAGAATCGTGCGGTCGCTTAGCAGCCCGCTGTCACGGAGGCGCATGGCGACCCAGACAGCGGCGGATAGTTTGAAGCAGACCAGAACCGCGGCGATCCAGGGCAAAGCGTTCCAAAGCGCGCCCATCAGGAATCTGTTGCCGCTGACCCAATGGGCGAGCGGCACGATGATCGAGAGGACCGACAGGGCAACAAACACGCTCGCTCTGACGACCCATTCGCGGCCGCTAAGGCCGATGAACAGACTCTGCACGAGCTGCTTCCACGTCGATGCCACGAGGGCCGAGAATCCCAGCAGCACGATCACGATGGCGCGGGGCGTTCCTACGGCTTCGATCAGGTCATGCGTCCATTCGATCACCAGCGGGAAAGTGCCCGTGAGTTTCAGTGCGATCGGGATGGCGACAAGGACCAGCATCCACGCCGCGAGCGTGCTCCGGATCGTAGCCTTCAACTTGGCGGCGATGAGCGAAGCGCTGGTCAGCGGCCGCGTGGCGATGAACGGCGTCAGGCCATAGGAATCGCTCCCGTGCGGATTCGACTTGCTGACCGTCGCGGCGCCGAAAGCGGCCATGAAGGGTGGCGTGAGCAGGACGCCGGCGAGTATCTCGAAGACGATCACCGGCGTCTCACGGAAGACGAAAAGCAACGCCAGCTCAAACGGCAACAGGATCGCCACCAACGCCGGCAGCGACCGGCCATGCCGCCGCCACTCGAGCCAAGCCTGCGCGCGCGCGGGCGATGAAAAGCGCTCTCGCCGCCGCGGGACATCCGGGATCCGTCCGAGCCGCGCGAAGATTCCCTGCCAATCGGGCACGACGCCGCGGCGCGCCCGCGCAACGGCGACGCGGGCGGCGAGATAGGCGAGGGGAACGTGCGGGGCCAGGATGGCCAGCATCAAGGACTCGGGGGCTTTGTAACGGAGCGCCAGGAGAATGACGGCGTCGATCACCGAAAGCCACAGCACGGTGACGATCACACGCAGCCCTGGCATCGGGTAAGCCATCCACGTCAGCGCCTGCGTCCACGCCAGAAGCGACGCGGCCAGCAGCGCCGGCCAGATCATTGGGACGTCGACATCGGACGGCCACACCGCCAGAAACCTCGTGGCCAGCCACAGGATGGCCATCGCTGCCGTGCCGTAAAGCATCGGCCACCCCGCGAGCGCGGCGGTCGTCAGCGGCAGCGTGAACATGCGCGCGGGATACATCGATTGGCGCGCGGCCAGGTCGCCGGAGAGGCCGAAGCTGAACACCGCCAGGAAATAGATGAATGTCGCGGTCAGGGGTACGACCACCACCAACGCGAAGCTCTCATCATCAAAGTCGACGCTCCGACCCGGGTGGACGATCAGGAGCTTGATCGTCGCGAGAACGAGCAAGTAGGCGGCCAGGGCGATCAGCCCCCAGCGGTGCCGCCGGCGAAACTCCCAGGCGATTGCGGCGGCGGGTGAGCGCATGATCTAAGAATCCGCGGGCGCCCCGACATGCGCGACGAAGATCTCATCGAGGGAAGGGACGCGTTCGGCGATGATGCGCGCTCCCCAGCCGGCGACCGCGGCTCGCAGCGCGCCCGAATCGCCGCGAACCACAGCCGTCCATTCGTGGCCGGCGCCCTCCCAGCGCAGGACGCCCGCGACAGCCGCGGGCTGCGGTCGCGCCTCCGCAAAACGCACGGTCAGGCAGCGGTGCGACTCCTTGATGATGTCCAGCGGCGCGCTCAGAGCGATCTTGCCCTGGCTGATCATCGTCACATGATCCGCGACCTGCTCCACTTCCTCCAGCAGGTGCGACGAAAAGAGCACCGTGCGGCCTTCATCGGCGATGGTGCGAATGACGGCGCCGAGGATGTCGCGGCGAACGATGGGATCGAGTCCGGACGACGGTTCATCCAGCACCAGTAACTCGGGCCGATACGCCAGAGCGATGAGCAATCCCGCCCGCGCCTTCTGCCCCTTGGAGAGCGTCTTGATCTTCGCCGCGGGGTCGAGCGCGAACGTCTGCCGCAGCTCCTCCGCGTAGGCATCGTCCCAGGCGGGATAGAACGCTCGCGAGTAGCGAATGAGCTCGTCCACGCGCATCCACCCGGGGAGGTCGTTCTCCTCGGAAAGATAGCCGATCCGCGACAGCACGCCGACCGGATCGGCGACGGGATCGAGGCCGAAGACGCGCACCGACCCGCTTTCCGCGCGCAGCAGCCCCAGAATATGTTTGATGAGCGTGGTCTTGCCCGCTCCATTCGCGCCCACGAGGCCGTAGACCGCCCCGCGCGGCAGGGACAAGCTCACCGAGGCCAGCGCCGTTCGAGCACCGAAGCGGCGCGTCAGGTCTGATACGTTGATGACCGGTTCAGTCACCTTGAGTCACCTATCCTGGATTGCTCACCATCTAAGTGGAGTCGCAGACACAGTGTTCGTCGATCGTCCTGCTCCCACATCATCGCGAGAACGGCCCCCTCATCCGCCTTCGGCACCTTCTCCCCCGCTGAAAAGCGCGGGGGAGAAGGCTCTCGACGTTACACAGTGTCCGCGATTCCACGCTGTTGTAGGAAACGCGACTATTGTCGCTCTCGGTAACAGCAAGGGCTACCAGTTCCAGCTTTCCAATGATGTCCTACCCTCGACCCTCGACCCTCGACCCTCGACAACCGACAACTGACAACCGACAACTGACAACCGACAACTGACAACCGACAACCAACAACCAACAACGCCCCCGCCCCCGGCCCCTCACCATTGCACCTATATAATTCGCCCACATGTCCTCAACCGACCCGTTTGTCGCCGGCGGGAGCATCCTGACGTTTCGGCTTCTCGATCGTGTGGGCGCCTCGGTCTGGCGTGCCGAAGATACGCGCAGCGGCAAGACTGTCGCCCTCAAGGTCCTGACCAAACAACTGCCTCGGGATGCGGCCAAGCGCGAGGAGCTCATCCGCGCCATCCGGCAGGGGGCGGCGCTCTTTCACGCCTCGCTGGTCACCATCATCGAGGTCACGCCGGCCGATGACGCCCTGATTCTGGTGATGGAGTGGTTCGGCGGCCTGCCGGTCTCCACCGCCTACCGAGGCCGTGCAGCGGAGCGGACGGAGTTCTTTCGCATCGCCTACCAGATCGCGGATGCGGTGAAGCTGATGCAGGGGAAGAACATGCTTCACCTCAACATCGCCGGCGATTCGGTCCTGGTCGCCGCGAACGGACAGGTGAAGCTGGCCGGCCTCAACGCCGCCACGTTCCTGCCGCGCCGCGAAGGGCAGGGCTCGGCGTTTTCGCAAAAGGGAAGCGATGTGAACGCGGTCAGCTACATGGCGCCGGAACAGATCACGAATCAGCCGGTAACGGTGCAGACCGACGTGTTCTCGATGGGCATCGTCATGTACGAGGTGGCCACGGGCCGCCGCCCCTACCTGTCGGCGAGTGCGCCCGAGGTCGCACGCAAGATCGTCGATGAACAGCCGCCGTCGCCGAAGGCCCTGAATCCGGCGATTGAAGGCACCGTGCTCGCGGTGATGGGGAAGTGCTTCTTCAAAGATCCCTATCGCCGGCACAAGGACGCGAAGGCGATCATCGACGACATCGTCAAAGTCGACGGCGAAGTGGTGGCCTGGGCGAACGAGCAGGCGCGATCGGCGCTCAATGCCCTGGCCAGCGCGCGCCATGCCGTGCAGGCGCGGCAATCGATCATTCTCGTCGCTGACGTCGCCAATTACGACGAGGTGAACGCCGTCGATCCTGCCGCTGCCAACAAGGCAGCGGCGCGGATGCAGCAGATCCTGGGCGAGGCCATCTACCTTTTTGACGGCCAGGTCACCGATCCATTCGGGTCACGGTTCGTGGGAGAGCTGGCATCGCTCGACAACGCGCTCGAGGCGGGGCGCAAGGGGGAGTTCGACTTCTCACCCGATCAGCAGGAAGGCGGGGTCATCCCGGTTCGCCTGCTTCTGCACTACGGCGAGGTGGAAACGCACGATGGCGCGGCGGCCGGTCCCGCGGTCGACAAGGCCTTCGAGATCCTCAAACAGATCGAGCCGGCCAAGCTCTACATCACGGAAGCGTTCGTGAAGAAGGGCCGCATCGCGGTGCGGCTGCGAGACGCCGGTGCGCGCGCGGGGGTGAAGCTTTTCGCCATCGCGCCGGACAGCGAGGCGGCGGAAGTAGCGGCGCGCGCTGCCGCGGAAGCGGAAGAGGAGGCGCGCCTCGCTGCCGAGGCCGCGGCGGAAGCGACCGCTTCGCGTGTCGCGCAGATCGCGCAGAAGAAGAAACGAATGCGCCTCGCGGCAATCGCAGCCGCGGCGGTGATCGTCGTCGGAGGAGTCTCGGCGTTTCTCTGGTTCCAGAAGCGGCAGCTCGAGCCGGTCTCGTTGGTGACAACAGCCAGGCGTCCCACCGGGTTGCCGCAGGCAACGGCAGCGACGCCGCGCAAGGTCGCCATCGAGCCGTTCACGACGGAGCCGGCTGATCCCACGCTTCAGCAGCGCGGAGATGCCATCAGGCTCACAGCGATCGAGATCCTGCGCTCCCTCCCCGAGGTGCGCGTCGTCGATACGAAGGTGCCCGACGGCAATGCATACACCGCAAAGCTCACCGGCGGCCTGGCCGCGCCGCAGATCGTTCCCGTGACCGACGGGAAGAAGTTGGTGGAAGGACAGGCAGCCGCGTTGATCGACGCTTCGAGCGGCATTCAGGCGGTGGTCTCCTGGATCGCGAACGATCTGAAGATTCAGACCCGAAGCGCCGCCAGCGCGGATGCCTACAACGCATTCGCTGACGCGGTCGCCGCGAACGCGGTGAAGGACGACGCCAAAGCGGAGCTGTCACTGCGAAACGCCATCAAAGCCGACCCGAATTTTCTTCCGGCTCAGCTCGTGGCGTTCCGCTTCTTCGAGTCGAAAGGGAGGGACGCGGACGCCATCACCGCCGCGAGGCAGGTCGTGGCGCTCGATCCGTCGAACATGGACGCCGCGCGCCGTGTGGCCCGCGCCAGCCTTGCCAGCGGAGATCTGCCGTCTGCGTTCAGCGCGTATGGTGCTGTACTGCAGCACGAGCGCGCCGACGTGGAGGCGCTCAATACGCTGGGCCGCTACGCGCTGGCGGCGGGCGACAACGGTGTCTTTACCGCGGCCATCGCCCGCCTCGGTTCTTCCGACGCCGCGGCGGTACACGCGCCCGACACGCTCGTCGCGTCCGGCCGCATCGACAACGCCGCCGACAAGTACTATGACGTCGAGCTGAGAGTGCCGCGCAATGCCTCGCTGGCGCTGAAGATCGGCCGGATCGCCGTCCTGCGGCATTCCACCGATGTCGCCGGCGTCGAGCTGAAGAAGCTCGAGACGCTGGACCCGGCCTACGGCGCGCACATCCTGAAGGCTTACCTGGCCGCGCAGTCCGGCAACAAGGCGGCGGTTGCGGACGAGTTGAAGGCTGCCGAGGCGGCCTCTAAGCCTGGGGACGATTACTGGACGAACATCGCCGAGATCGCGGCCATGAGCGGCGACACCCGCGGGGTGGACGACGCGCTCGACCATGCCACCTCGCGCAAGGAGCCCACCGCCAGCTACGTCCTGGCCAATCCGCTCTTCGGTTTCATGCAGAGCGACGCCCGCTTCCTGAAGATCCGTGAGAAGCTCACGGCGCAACAGAGTGAGATCCGTTCGGCGCTGGCCGGCGTCCGGATGTAGATTCCCTATCCATGATCGTTACCGCAAGGCTCACCTTCTCCGCCGCGCACCGGTTGCACAACCCGAGCTACGACGCCGACTGGAACCGGCGCACGTACGGCAAGTGCGACAACCCGAAGGGTCACGGCCACAATTACGCCATCCAGGTCAGTGTGAAGGGGAGAATCGATCCCGAGACGGGCATGGTCATCGACCTGAAGACGCTGAAGGACATCATTCGCCGCCAGGTCATCGACCGCGTCGATCACACGAACCTGAACGAGGACGTCGATTTTCTTCGCGGAGTCATCCCCACGGCCGAGAATCTCGCCCGCTCATTCTGGCAGCAGCTCGCGCCGGCGATTGCCGAGGGCGCGCTGTGGGAGATCGTGCTGCAGGAGACGGAGAAGAACTCCGTGGTCTATCGAGGAGAGGACGAGGTATGAACTACGACCTGGCGATGATGGCGCTCGATGGCCTGATGCGCACGCCGCTGACCGTTCGCGTCGACGGCGCGGGAGTGACGTTCACCGGCGAGCCTGCCGCCTTCAAGGAGCTGGCCCGCCTCTGCCTCCTCCTCGGCGGCGCGAGCGACACCGATGACGCGTTCGAGCTGCAGACGAATGTGCATGTGACCGCAGGCTCGCCGATGGTGGCGCTGCGGTTGGAGTAGGGTGGGTTACTGGTCGAAGCTACGCCACGAGGTCTATGACGTACTGCGTCCCGAAGGAATCGCCCGGCTGATCGATATGCTGCTGGCGGAGTCGCGTCAGTTGCACCCGATCGACGTCCACGCGTTCCGCAAACAATCCGTACGCAACCTTGCGAAGGGTGGTGTGTTCGCGGTCAACCGTCTCAAGCGCGTCGGCGTAGATGTTCCACGCCAATTCCGAGCGCAGCACGTCGATGATCAGTCCGTTGGTACGCTTGGCGGCAGCATAGATGCGGTCGGTGAGAATCTCTGGCAAGTTGGCGAGCACTTGCCCGGTGACGGATTCCGAATCGCCAGGCAGACGCTTCAAGATGCCGAAAACCTCTCGGTGCTCATCTGCATGCGACTCAACCAACACCGCGAACGGCGCCGCTTTACTCTCGGCAAGAGTGGGTTGATACCAAAGCGTCAGGTAGTGATAGCGCGTCATGATGGCTGGCCTTACATGTTCTGCAAAACGAACTCCCTGACAAGACTCTTCCGGCTAACGAGACCTTTCACGAGAAGGCTCCGACATTCGCTATCCAAATATGTGTCGGGAATCCGTTCCACGCAACGAACAACCGTTTCATCGGTCAGACCCTCTATCCGTTCCGTGAAACGGAGCATAACCGATGCGTCAAGGGCACCTCGGAGCTCCTCCGGGAACGGCACTCTTGTTACCATTTTCCAGCCGTCGTTTGCCCACGAGTTGGCGGTGCCCATCGAAAGTGAATGATCCAGGCCAATAAAGCCGCTTCGGCTGGGGAAATCCCGATCCTCACCGAATACGACGTTTCCGGCGTTATCTCGGTCACGGTTGTCGATCCAGAGATCGAATACCGCTAGCGACGAAACGCACTCTGCTGCCGCTTTCCGGATCGCCGCGCCAACCGATGAACGTTGCAGCGCTTCCGTCCATAGCACCCCCCATGGTTGCACCTCGGCGTGGGTGACGAGAGATACGCAGCATTCGTTCTGGACTGCGCCGAAGCGGAATTGGCTGTCACACAGCAGAACGGGCGCGACGGACAGTCCGAGGTCATACGCCAAATCGGCGGCAATCTTTTCCTTCGCGGCAGCCGGAAACGTGCATACGTAAGTCGTCGGCTTCAGGTATGCGCCGTAGGGCGCATACGGTCGCTGTTTCAACCACACGCCGGATAGCGCACCGCAGGATGGCGTCTTCTGCGAGTCGAGCTCCCAGTCGTGTCTCGAGATCAACTCTCCCCGCCATTCGGCAGCGAGGTCGTTCATGATTTGCCCGCTCATGCGGCCCTACGTCTCGTAATCCAACGAATACGTCACCAGCTCCGACAGGAAGCTGGCCTTGGCGCGGTTGGCGTCGTCGTCGATCTGCAGCAGGTCGCGGATCGAGATCATGCCGACGAGCTTGCCGCCCTGGACGACCGGCAGATGGCGGCAGCTTCGCGCGTGCATCTTCTGCAAGGCCTCGTTGATGTCGTCGGATGGACTGGCTACGACGATGTCCTTCGTCATGACGGTGCCGACGGGCGTCGAATCGGGATCAAGCCCGTCAGCGATGACGCGCGAGAGGACGTCGCGTTCCGAGAAGATTCCGACGAGGGTTCCCGAGTCGAGCACCGCGATCGCGCCGATGTTGTGCTCGCTCATCGTGCGCGCTACGTCGCGGACGCTCGCGGTAGAGGAAGCATGAAAGAGCGGATGTCCCGCGATGATCTCGCCGATCGTTTTCATACAAGCTCCTGCTCGATAGTACTCATTGCTCGGTTGCGAGGTGCGTGGATTCCGAGAGCCGCGAGACCTCGCAACCACGAGACCGCGAGACCAAGCAACCTAGCAACCCAGCAACGTACTCACACTATCTCCTGCTCGATGGTTCTCTTGCGATTGAGGGAACCGAGGCCGTCGTACGCGGCGTACTTGTACGCTTCGCTGACGGTCGGGAAGTTGAAGACGCAGTCGATGAATGCGTTGATCGTTCCGCCGAACTGCATGACCATCATGCCGATGTGCAGCAGTTCGGAGGCGCTTTCGCCGACGATGTGTACGCCGAGCAGCTTCAGCGACTCGGGGTCGAAGACGAGCTTGATCAGCCCCTTCAGGTCGCCGAGGATCTCTCCCCGGGCGTTGTCGCGGTAGAAGGCACGACCCACCGCGCACGGCGTCCCTTTCTGCCGGCAGTCGTCTTCGTTGAGCCCGACGGTGGCCACCTCGGGGATGGTGTAGATGGCGTACGGCAGGATCGGCGCCACGCGCGTCTTGTACTTCAGATTGAACGCGTGAACCATGGCCACGCGCGCCTGTTCCATCGACGTCGACGCCAGAGCAGGGAAGCCGATGACGTCGCCGGCCGCGTAGATGTTCGGCACCGAGGTCTGGTAGTCCTCGTTGACGGTGATCAGGCCGCGCGCGGCGGTGGCCACGCCGATGCCGTCGAGGTTCAGACCTTCGACGTTGCTCGAACGGCCTGCCGCGTAGAGGACGTTGTCGACCACCATGCATTCGCCGTCCTTCAGCGTCAGCGACGCCTGCCGGTCGCAGCGCTCGATCGCGGCGACGTCCTGGCCGAGGTGCATGGTGATGCCGAGCCGGTTCTGGAACTCGCCGAGAAGGATGCGCACGATCTCGCGGTCGATGTTCGGCAGCAGCGAGGTGCGGCCATCGATCAGATGGACCTCCACGCCGAGCGCGGCAAAGATGGACGCGTACTCGACGCCGATGATCCCCGCGCCGACTACGGCCAGCTTTTCCGGGATCTTGTCGATGCCGAGGATCGAATCGCTGTCGCAGATCACGTCGCCGTCGAAGGTGACGTGATCCGGCCGGTGCGGCGAGGAACCGGTGGCGATGAGGACGACGCTGCCGTCGATGATGACCTCCTCGCCGACGGCGTTCCTGATGGCTACCCGGGTCGGCGAGACGAAGTGCGCTGATCCCTCATACCGATCGACCTTGTGCCGCCGCAGGTTGTCGTCGATCCGCTTCCATTCGTGCGCGACCACACGGTCTTTGCGATACATGAAGTCGGCGACGGTGATGCAGTTGATGGTGAGGTCGATCGACCCCTCGCGGAAGCCGCGCTGGCGAAAGCCGGAGAGGTGCAGGGCGGACTCGCGCAGCGTCTTCGAGGGGATCGTACCGGTATTGACGCAGGCCCCGCCGAGGACGGGCTCGCGCTCGATGAGGGCCACACTCTTGCCGAAGTAGGCCGCCTGTGCGGCGCCCTTTTCGCCGGCCGGCCCGGAACCGATGACGATGAGGTCGTACATGTTTTTTGGGTGTCGTGCGTCGGGTAGCTCGTTGTCGGTTGTCGGTTGTCGGTTGTCAGTTGTTGGTTGTCAGAAGAGGAAGTGAACAACTCCGACAACTGAAAACCGACAACCGACACCCTTAATATTCGATCAGTGAGTGAACAGGCGTCCCGTCCATCTTCGCTCTTCCGCCGAGGAATCCCAACTCGATCACGAAACCGGCGGCTACAACCGTGGCTCCGCTCTCGCGGGCGAGGGTGATGGAGCACGCTGCCGTTCCGCCGGTGGCCAGGAGGTCGTCGATGATGAGAACGCGGTCGTCGGCGGTGAGGGCGTCGTCGTGGATCTCCAGAACGCCGCTGCCGTATTCGAGGGTGTACTCGCCGCGGCGGGTCTTCCAGGGCAGTTTGCCGGGCTTGCGGATCGGCACGAAGCCGGCGCCGAGAACGCGGGCCACGCCGCTGCCGAAGATGAAGCCGCGCGATTCGATCGCCGCCACGGCCGTCACGCCGGCGTCTTTGAACGGCTCGGCCAGCGCGTGGGAGATGTAGTCGAGCGCCTCGTGCGAGCGCAGTAGCGGCGTGATGTCTTTGAAGACGATGCCGGGTTTGGGGAAGTCGGGAACGTCGCGGATGAACGGTCGCAGGTCCATCAGAACTTTACGTCGAAGTCACCGAGGCGTCCGGTGTAGTCCTTCGTCTCCTGCTCGATATTGGTGACCTCGGCGTAGCGCGGCCCTTCCTTCAGCTCCTCGATCCATTCGTCGATGACGTTCTTATCGCCTTCGACGATGGCCTCGACGTAGCCGTCGCGGATGTTCTCGATCGAGCCCTTCAGCCCGAGGCGGCGCGCCACGCGCGTGGCGAAGAAGCGATACCCGACGCCCTGGACCTTCCCGTGGATCTTGATGATGCGCTGTTCCTTGGCCATGTGCGGCGCGATTGTACTGCGGAGTTACTGAGTTGCTGGGTTGCAAGGTGCAGGGTTGCTCAGTTGCTAAGGTTGCAAGGTTGCTGGGTTGAAAGCCTTGCTGCCCGGCAAGTTGCCCAATGACCAATCCAGCAACCTAGCAACCCAGCAACCCAGCAACTTAGCAACCCAGGAACCTCTCCGAGTTCACTCTTTCCAGCCGAACTTACCCACCAGAGGCACGAACTCGGCGGTGCCGCAGTCTTCGACCTGCAACCGGGTGCCGACGCGCATCACACGCGCCAGGCGTTGTTTGCCTTCGGGGCCGATGGGGATGACGAGCTTGCCGGTGCGGGAGAGTTGCTGGAGCAGCGGCTCGGGCACCTCGGGGGCGGCAGCGGCGACGATGATGCGATCGAACGGCGCCTGGTCGGACCAGCCGTAGGTGCCGTCGAACACTTTGACCGTGGCGTTGTGGATCTTGAGCGTGCGGATCAGCTCCGCCGCGCGTAGAGCCAGCTCGTTGATCCGCTCGATGGAGAAGACTTTGGCGCAGAGCCTGGAGAGGACGACGGCCTGGTAGCCGGTGCCGGTGCCGATCTCGAGGACTTTCTCTTTGCCGGTGAGCTCGAGCAGCTCGATCATCCGCGCCACGATGTAGGGCTGCGAGATGGTCTGTTTCGCGCCGATCGGAAGGGCGCCCGCGCCGTACGCTTGCGTGGCGACGAGCGTCGGCACGAAGAGGTGCCGCGGTATTTCGCGCATCGCCTGCAGAATCCGCTCGTCCTTGATGCCGCGCCTGGCGACGTGTTCCTGCACCATGCGCGCGCGAAGGTGCGCGAAGTCGGGCTGCTGAGGACTATCCTTCCGTGACGTTGCCAAGGATCTCCTCGAGCGGCTTGAGCCGTGGAATCGATTCGTGGTGGGTCAGGTCGAGGTGCAGCGGGGTGATGGCGACGTAGCCTTCCTCCACCGCTTCGAAATCGGTCCCTTCGCCGGGATGCCAGGTCGGCTTGCCGCCGCCGATCCAGTAGTACTTCCGGCCCCGAGGATCTTTACGCTCGAGGATGTCCCCGGCGTAGATACGGTTGCCGAGCCGCGCCACGCGCACGCCGCTGAATTCGACGGGGAAGTTGACGTTGAGGATGATGTGCGGATCGCGGTGCTCGGTCAGAGCCCAGCGGATGAGCTTCTCCGCGAAGACGGCACTGCGATCGAAGGAGAAGTTCTCGCCGACGAGGGTGGAGAAGGCGATGGAGGGGACGTCGAGGAGCGCCCCTTCGAAGGCGGCCGAGATGGTGCCGGAGTAGGTGACGTCGTCGCCGAGGTTCGGTCCGAAGTTGATGCCGGAGACGACCAGATCGGGCCGGGCGTCCCGCATCAACTTGAGAATGGCCAGGTTGACGCAGTCGGCCGGGGTACCGTCGATGATGTACTCGTTCTCGCGGAGCTTCATCATCCGCAGGGGACGGTTCAGGGTGAGGGCATGCGACGCCGCGCTCTGCTCCCGATCCGGCGCCACGACCATGACTTCGACGCCGTCGATGCGCCTGCAGGCATCCGCCAGCTTGCGCAGTCCTTCGCTGTAGATGCCGTCGTCGTTGGTAACGAGGATGCGGGGCATTGCCGGCGCATGGTAGCGCATTGCCCTGGTAGCGCCGGCGGCTCGCCGGCTGGACCGCCAGCGGCTCGCTGGCGGCCCTTCGACAAGAGCAACCGGGTCGGGCGGGTCTGCACGTTTAACGTGCCGTTTTCATCGCCTGAACCAACGCGTTCGCGTCTGTCGATGAAAGAGTCAGGACGACGAACCTCTCTGTTCCGTGGAGGTAGTCCTCCCCCGATTCATCGATGATTCGGATCATTCCACCCCGCTCCGCGTCAGGATCCTCGATGACCGGGTAAACCTTCAGCAACTCAAGCGACACCGCGTATCCGGTGTTTCTGATGCAGATTGCGAAGCGATTCGTGTCGGGGATCTCAGTCCAGCCCTCTTCGATCTCCTCGATCTCCGTGATTTCCCCAATGATTTCGAAGTCTGGAGGCATGGCTACTGCACGTTCGCGTTCGCCCGTATGAACTCGTCCACGTCCTTCTTCAGACGCGCCTGGGCCTTGCGGTCGATGTAGACCATGTGCCCGGTCTCGAAGTAGTCCATCGAGACATTCTTTCGCAGGTCGGGGTCGAGTTGCATGCGGGCGAAGGTGTAGCGCGTGGCGGCGAAGGGGGTGGCCAGGTCGTAGTAGCCGTTGGCCACGAAGACCTTCATGTACGGATTCTGGGCGATGGCGCCGCGGAGTGTCTCGGCGACGTCGACGTAGCGGTTCTGAGCGCGGTCGTAGTTCCAGGGGCGTACCTTGCTGGTCAGAATCTCGTACGGCAGGTCGCTATCGAACTTGAGCTCGCGGCGGACGTAGTCGTTCACGACCGCGGTGTATTCGCCGAAGATGGCCGCGTAGGAGGGATCGAATTCGGTCGACTCGCCGGCAGCGTCCTTGTCGATGCCGATAAAGCGGGCGTCGAGACGGCCAACGGTGCGGCGCTGCGCGCGCAGCAACTCCTTGTCGAAGCGATCGATGCGCACGCGAAGGTTGGTCTGTTCGATGTACGCGGGGGAGAGGCCGGTCAGGCGCGCCAGCTTGGCCGTCACATCGCGCCGGTCCTGCTCGCTGAGGCGGTCGCCCTGCATCAGCGCGTGTGTGTAGTCGCCGAGGGCGAACTGCTCCGACTCCGCGACGGCGTGCTCCAGCGTGCCGGTCTGCAAATCGGGAGACAACCGCTTGTGGTACCAGGCAATGGCGGTGTAGGTCGGGAGGAAGAGCTCGTAGGCCAGGTCGTTGCCGCTGTCGAACTGCGATGTCTCGAAGTTGAGGACCGACGAGATGAGCACGATGCCGTTGAGGTAAAAGCCCTGCTGGCCGAGCCAGCCTGACAGGCCGGCCGCCCGCGTCGTTCCATAGCTCTCGCCGGCCAGGAACTTCGGCGAGGACCAGCGGCTGTAGCGCGTCGTCCAGAGGCGGATGAACTCGCCGACGGACTGGATGTCGGCGTCGACGCCGTGGAACTTGCCGGCGTCGGCGAAGGGGATGGCCCGGCTGTAGCCGGTCGTGACCGGATCGATGAAGACGAGATCGGTCACGTCGAGGATGCTTCCCTCGTTGTCGACCGTACGATAGGGCGGCTTGGCGGCGTGACCCTCATCGTCGGCGTAGACCACTCGCTTGGGTCCGAACGCGCCCATGTGCAGCCAGACCGACGACGAGCCAGGGCCGCCGTTGAAGGTGAACGTCACCGGCCGGCGCGAGGGGTCGACGCCGTCTTTCGTGTACGAGGTGAAGAAGAAGCTCGCACGCGGCTTCCCTTCCTCATCGCGCATGATCATCGTGCCCGCGCGGGCGGTGTAGCTGATGGTCTGGCCGCCGATGGTGACCGAGTGCTGGGTCGTCGAGATCTTGTCCTTGGCGTCTGCGGGAGGGCGGGTGTCGGCGCGCTTGTCTTCGCCCTGGCGAGGGGCGTCGGCGCGATCATCGTTGTCGGGCGTCGCGGGCGTCTCGCGCCTTGCGCCGGCGGGTGCGGGCTGGCGGTTCGGAGCGGTCTCCGGCGACTGTGCGAAAAGCGAGAAAACGGACAGCATCAACCCGATGGCCAGAAGCGCGTTTTTCATTTGCGGCGCATTGTAAGGCACCGCCGGGGCGGGTTATGGTGAGGGCATGATCGTGCAGTTTGCCGCCCCGTGAGCGCGCGGCTCTTCGTCGCCATCGCACTGGTCAGCGGTCTGGCCTACGTCTTCGTAACGCCGCCGCTGGTCGTGCCGGATGAGGGGAATCACCTCTGGCGTGCATTCGCGATCGCGCGAGGACACCTGATGCCGAGGAGAGGTCAGGATGCGATGGCCTTCGCGAAGTCCACACAGGATCTGGTGTGGATTTTCGATCGCCAGGAGCCGCCGGATACGCTCGCGCAAAAGCTCCGGCTTGCCGCCAAGTTGCCGTTCGACCGGCGGTTGGACGGGACGATCAGGTTCGCGGCCTGGTATACGCCGATGCCGTACATCGCGCAGTCTTTCGTGGCCATGTTGCCGCTTCGGCCACTGATCCTGTTCTATGCCGGGCGGGTCGCGAACCTGATCGTCGCCATCATGCTGATCGCCGTGGCCATTCGTGCCGCTCCGCAGTTGAGCGGCGTCCTGGCCACGGTAGCGCTGCTGCCGATGTCGCTCTACGAAATGGCGTCCTGGTCCGCGGACGCGGCGACAATGGGGCTGGCCTGGCTCTTTACGGCGCTTCTGCTCGCGCCCACGCGGCGGTTGTGGGCTGTGGTCATGGCGGGATTTGCGCTCAGCCTTTGTAAGCCCGCGTACTTCCTGATCGCATTTCTCGCGCTGGCGATCCAGTTACGCTGGCGCGAACGGATCGCCATCATCGGCGCGACGGCAGCAGGCACTCTGATCGCGTTAGTGGCCGCGGCCCGGGGTGCCTACAATCCTCGGGCAGGGCTGCCGGTCGATGCCGCGTCGCAGATCCGGTGTATCGCCGCGGCTCCGATGAAGTTCGCCGGCGTGCTGGTGCACGATACCGCGACGAATGGTCGTTACTACATCGACGAAATGATCGGACGCTTCGGTGCGAATGAGCTCAAGTTGCCGCCGTTCGTAGTCACAATCGAGATCCTCCTGCTCCTCGCCGTCGCGCTCACGGCCGGTGCGGCATTGCGTGGGCGCGTGCGGATGACGGCGGTGGCGATCACCGTGATGACAGTCGCCGGCGTCCTTCTGTCGCAGTACCTGATCTGGTCTGTCGTTTGCGGCGACACCATCGAAGGCGTTCAGGGACGTTATTTCCTCGAGATCCTGCCGCTCTTTCTCGCCGCGATGGCCGTCCCACGCGTCCGATGGCGTGTTGGCCCGTGGGTGATTGCTGCCGTGTCGATCGTTTGCAACAGCCTCGCGCTGATGACGCTTGTCCGGCGCTACTGGTGAGGGATAATCAGCTCGTTTCATTAAGAAAGGAGCGGGCCATGGCGAAGAACATCGCGGTGTTCCTCGACGGAACCTGGGACACATATCAACAGGGTGTCAACAACAACAGCAACGTCGGTAAGTTGTACGAGGCGGCGGTCAACGACGGTCAACACCAGGTCACGCACTACACACCGGGCGTGGGCACCGACTGGTACGACCGCGTGCGGGGCGGCATCGCAGGCGCGGGTGTGAACGATCGCATCCGCGACTCCTATCGCTTCCTGACCGACCAATACAACGACGGCGATGCCATCTTCATCTTCGGCTTCAGCCGCGGCGCCTACGAGGCCCGAAGCCTGGCGGGGATGGTGGGGCGTGTCGGGCTGCTGGACCGGACCCGTTTTGCGGCCACGAATCGCGACGACATGTTCGGCATCGTCTTCGACAACTACATGCGGCCGAAGGACGATGCCAACAACCAGCTCGTGGCGAACTTCAAAGCCACCAACTGCGTCGACGTGCCGATCAAGATGATCGGCGTGTGGGATACCGTCGGCGCGCTCGGTGTGCCGCTCTTTGCCACTACGCTGACGCTGTTCGTGCCGAAGTTTCACGACCTGAGTCTCGGGCCTCGGGTGGAGAACGCCTATCACGCCATGTCCATCGACGAGCAGCGATTCGATTTCCAGCCGACCTACTGGGACCCGGCCAGCGTCCGTCCGGGGCAGACGCTCGAGCAGGTCTACTTCGCGGGCGTTCACTCCGACGTCGGCGGCGGCTACGACGACGACCACAGCCTGGCCGACATCGCGCTCTGCTGGATGGTCGAGCGCGCAAGGAAGCACGGCATGCTCTTCACCTCGGACTCGTTCGGCACATGCGCGGACGATGCTGCCTTCGGCCGGCTGCACGACTCGTTCTCACCGCTGTTCGAGGGCCGCGGCCGCTTCCATCGCGTCATCGATCCCGGGATGACCTTGCACAAATCGGTGCAATCGCGCTGGACCGATGCGCAGGGTCGTGCCAGGCCGGGCGCCTATGCGCCGGTGAACCTCATTAAGGGGACGAGCTACGATTTCGTCGGATGAGCATTCAGTCTATCCTGAGGAGAGCGAAGCTCGACGAAGGATCTCCGGTGATTATCGCGCGGACTGTGCGGCTTCACCGGAGACGCTTCGTCGCTGTCGCTCCTCAGCGTAGACTGAAAAAAAGTCTATCCTGAGAATGAAACGGGCGAGCCTTTCGGCTCGCCCGTCGTGATTGCGATGTTGGTGATTCTTAGTACATCCCGCCCATACCGCCGCCCATTCCACCGCCGCCGCCACCCGGCTGCGGCTTCTCTTCTTCCTTGATCTCGGAGACGAGAGCTTCCGTGGTGAGCATGAGGCCGGCGATCGAGGAGGCGTTCTGGAGCGCCTGCTTGGTGACCTTGGCCGGGTCGATGATGCCGGCGCCGAGCATGTCGACGACTTCGTCGTTGCGGGCGTCGTAGCCCCACGAGCCGCCGCCCTTGTTCTTGATCCGGATCTCGTTGAGCAGCACCGAGGCTTCCTTGCCGGCGTTGAAGACGATCTGCCGGAACGGCTCTTCGAGCGCACGGCGGATGACGTTGACGCCGACCTTGGTGTCGCCCTCGGCTTTGAGAGCCTCGACCGCGGCGATGGCGTGCAGCAGCGCGACGCCGCCGCCCGGGACGATGCCCTCTTCGACGGCAGCCTTGGTGGCGTGCATGGCATCCTCGACGCGCGCCTTCTTCTCTTTCATCTCGGTCTCGGTCGCGGCGCCGACCTTGATGACGGCAACGCCGCCGACGAGCTTGGCCAGGCGCTCCTGGAGCTTCTCGCGGTCGTAGTCGGAGGTCGTGTCGTCGATCAGCGTACGAATCTGCTTGACGCGGCCGGCGATCGCTTCCTTGTGCCCCTTGTCGTCCGTGTCGGTAACGAGCGTGGTGTTGTCCTTATCGATGGCCACCCGCTTGGCGTCACCGAGGTCTTCCCACTTCACGTTCTCGAGTTTCACGCCGATGTCCTCGGAGATCAGCTTGCCACCCGTGAGGATGGCGATGTCTTCGAGCATGGCCTTGCGGCGGTCGCCGAAGCCAGGCGCCTTGACGGCAGCGACGTTCAGCGTGCCGCGGAGCTTGTTGACGACGAGCGTGGCCAGAGCCTCGCCCTCGACGTCCTCGGCGATGATCAGAAGGGGCTTGCCCTGGCGGGCGGTCTGCTCGAGAATCGGCAGGAGGTCCTTCATCGAGGAGACTTTCTTCTCGTAGATGAGGATCTTGGCGTTCTCGAGGATCGATTCCATCCGCTCCGGGTCGGTGACGAAGTACGGCGAGAGATAGCCGCGGTCGAACTGCATGCCCTCGACCACTTCGAGGACCGTGTCCAGGCCGCGCGCTTCTTCGACGGTGATGACGCCGTCTTTGCCGACCTTCTCCATGGCCTGGGCGATGATGGTGCCGATCTCGTCGTCACTGTTGGCGGAAATGGTTCCGATGTGGGCGATGTCCTTGCCCTCGACCGGCTTGGCCAGCTTGTCGATCGACTCGACAGCGGCCTTGACGGCCAGCTCGATGCCGCGCTTGACGTCCATCGGGTTCGCACCGGCGGTCACGTTCTTGATGCCTTCGCGGTAGATGGCCTGGGCCAGCACCGTGGCGGTGGTGGTGCCGTCTCCGGCGGTGTCGGAAGTCTTGGAAGCGACCTCGCGGACCATCTGGGCGCCGGCGTTCTCGAGCTCATCCTTCAGCTCGATCTCCTTGGCGACGGTGACGCCGTCCTTGGTGATCGTGGGGGAGCCGAACTTCTTCTCGATGACGACGTTGCGGCCGCGGGGGCCGAGCGTCACCTTGACCGCATCGGCGAGCTTGTTGACGCCGCGAAGAATGGCCTGTCGGGCGTCTTCACCGTACGTAATACGCTTTGCCATGAGTTGTTTCTCCTTAATTGATCTTGCTTACTCGACCACCGCGAGGACTTCGTCTTCGCGGAGGATGGTGTACTCGACGTCATCGATCTTGATGTCGGTGCCGGAGTACTTGCCGATGAGAACGGTGTCGCCCTTCTTGACGTCAAGCTTCATGCGCTTGCCGTCGTCGGAGAACTTACCGTCTCCGACCGCGATCACCTCTGCTTGCTGGGGCTTCTCTTTCGCTGTGTCCGGAATGATGATGCCGCCGCGTATCTGCTCACCCGTTTCCTTGCGCGTGACGACGATGCGGTCATACAACGGACGAAGTTTCATAGCCATCTGTGACTCTCCTTTCACCCGATTCGTGGAATTGTTCCGCGGCAGAACGCCGCGAGATCATCGCTGATCCTGAGGTGAGCGTTTAGCACTCAAGCCTCGTGAGTGCTAACAATATGGGAGGGGGTTTATTCTGTCAAGAGGGGGCACGCTGTGACGGCTAATGCCGCGCCGCCCGATGCCGCGCTGGTGTCTGAACGTCATCGTTTACGATCCGGCACGTTGCGGCCTGTCCGGCACTGGCGTTGTCGGTACCGGTGATGACGACGTTGAAGGTCTCGTCAGGCTCGAACACGGTGTCGCCGATGATCGGCACGGTGAAGGTTTTCGAGACGTCGCCAGGCTGGAAGACGACCTCGCCGTTCGAGGCGATGTAGTCGGATCCTGCCGTGGCGGTTCCATCCTGTGTCTGCCACCGGACCCGGCTCACCAAGACCGAGGGGAAGGACAGTTGTGCCGTGAAGACGGCATTGCTCGTTCCACTGTTCCCTTCCGTCACGCTGATGTTGGGGATCGTGACCACTGGGATGGGCGGGCCGCCCTGATCGTCGTCGATGATGGTGCCGGTGGCTGTGTCGCGATCGATGGTGGCGTTGACGGCGTTCGACAACTGAACGATGAAGGTCTCGCTGCCTTCGTTGAGCGTGTCGCCGAAGACCAGCACGGTGATCGTTTTCTGGGTCTCGCCGGCCTGGAACGTCAGCGCGCCCTCCGTCGCAGCGAAGTCGACGCCCGCGGTTGCCGTGATGCCTGTAGCCAGATAGTGCACGGTCGCGGTCAGCGTGGCGTTAGCGGGTTGCAGTGAGACCGTGAAGACGGCGGGAGTCGTGCCGCTGTTCCCTTCGATAACGCTGGTGTCAGCGATGGTCAGGCGGGCGGATAGCGGGTAGGACGCGTTGTTGTTGTCCGAGTGGGGATCAGAGGTCGCGCTCGAGACGGAGACGCTGTTCGTGACCTGCCCGCTCGCGTTGAGGGTGAGCGCAAACTCCGCGGCGACGGTTCCCCCTTCGATTCCGGGGAAGATATTGCTGGCGCAGGTGATCGTGCCGATGCCGCCGGGCGCCGGCGTGCTGCAGGTGAACGGTGGGCCGCTGGTCTGCGTCCAGTCGGCGAAGGTACTGCCCGAAGGAACTGTATCGGTGAGGGCGACGCCGGCGGCATCATTCGGGCCGGCGTTGCGGACCGTCACGCTGAACGTCGAACCGCCTCCAGTCGTGGCAACGGAGACATCGGCGGATGGTGCCTGCGAGGTGACGGTGGTCGTCCGGCTGGCGGTGTTGTTGGAACTCCCCGGATCGCTTTCGTCCGCCGAGAGCGTCACCGTGTTTGTCAGCACCGTTCCCGCGGCGACTCCGTTGTTGACTCGGAACGTGAAGATGAAGGTGGTCTGGTCGCCGCTGGTCTGGGAGTCGACCGCCGCGGCGGAGCAATTGATGGTTCCGCTCGTGCCGACGGCGGGCGTGGTGCAGGCGAACGCGCCAAGAGGGTCAGCGACGCTTGCCGAGGCGAACGTCGCATTCGCGGGGACCGCGTCGGCCAGTTGCACATGATGGGCGGTGTTCGGGCCCTTGTTGGAGATGACGACTTGGAAGCTGACCGTCGTGCCCGAGGTGACGCTGGACGATCCGGACATCGAGTCCACCGAGAGATCGGCGGAGGCGGTGACGATGGCGGAGATTCCCGTGTTGACGGTGCTGCTGTTGTCCGAGGCATTTGGATCAGACGTAGACGAGGTAATCGTGGCCGTATTGCTGACCGTTCCGGAAGGGGCGCTGGAAGATGTCTTCACGGAGAGGGTGAAGTTCGTGTCGGCCTGATTGGCGAATGTGGCCGTCGTGCAGGAGACTGTGCCTCCCGCTCCGACGGCTGGCGTGCTGCACGTGAAGACGGCCGTGCTCGCGGTGAGTGAGACGAACGTCGTTCCCGTGGGCAAGGCATCGGTCACCGTCACGTTTTGCGCATCCGACGGGCCGCCATTGAACACGTAGATCGAGTAGACGATCGTTTCGCCCGCGTTCACGGACTCCGTTCCGCTCTTGGAGATCAGAAGATCCGCAGTCTGCGCGGCGGCTTGTGCGGCGCACAATCCGACGAAACAGAAGAGAAGAATGCTGCCTCGGCGGACCATCGTGCGCCTGCTTTCTATACGGCCGGCTCCGGTTTGACTGTGTTGAACATCGCGCCGACCGGTTGTTCTTCGATCGCCGGTTGAAGCGCCGCAAACTCGTCCTCGATCGTATCGCCTCCGTCTGCACTGACCTTCGGCTTCTTGCGCAGCTTGTCGAGGTAGACGTAGAAAACCGGCGTCACGAATAGGGTGAGCGTCTGCGAGAAGAGGAGACCGCCGACGACGGCGAGGCCGAGGGGCCGCCTCGACTCCGCGCCGGCCCCGTAGCCAAGCGCGATCGGGAGAGTGCCCATCAGCGCGGCCATGGTCGTCATCATGATCGGCCGGAAGCGGACGACGCAGGCGTCATAAATCGACTCATCGGGGGTCTTCCCTTCCTTCTGCCGTTCGAGGGCGAAGTCGACCATCATGATGCCGTTCTTCTTCACCAACCCGACCAGCATGATGATGCCGACGAAGGCGTAGATCGAGAGATCGACGTGGAAGACGAGCAGCGTCAGGAGTGCGCCGAAGCCGGCGAACGGGAGTGCCGAGAGGATGGTCAGCGGGTGGATGAAACTCTCGTAGAGGATGCCCAGGACCATGTAGATCACGGCGATGGCCACGATCAGCAGGATGCCCAGCCCCTGCAGTGACGACTGGAAGGCCTGCGCGGTGCCCTGGAACGAGGTGGAGACGGAGGACGGGAGCGTCTGCTTGGCCACGCCGTTGATCTCGTCGACTGCCTGGCCGAGTGAGATGCCGGGCTTGGTGTTGAACGAGATCGTGACCGACGGGAGCTGGCCGGAGTGGTTGACGGCGAGCGGACCGAATGACGGAACGCGCTTGGTCAGAGTGTCGAGCGGGACGAGCGGGCCGTTGTTGGCGCGGACGTAAAGCATCGACAACGCCGCAGGCGTTCCTTCGAACTCGGGCTCGATCTGCATGATGACCTGGTACTCGTTGTTCGGCGCGTAGATGGTGGAGACCTGCCGCGTGCCGTAGGCGGAATAGAGAGCGTCCTGAACCTTGGCCATGTTCAGTCCGAGCGCGGCCGCCTTGTCGCGGTCGACGGTCAGGACGAGCGTCGGATTCTTGAGCTGGAGGTCGGTGGCGACGTCAGTGAGGTCGGGCATCGTACGCATCTTCCGCAGCATGGCGTCGCCCCCCTGGTACAGCAGCGCCGTATCAGGTCCCTGCATCGTGTACTGATAGTTCGCGCTGCCGCCGCGGCCACCGAGGCGGATGGGAGGTGGGTTCTGCACGTAGGCGCGGATCCCGGGGATGGCGTTCAGTTTGGGCCGGAGCGACGCGATCATGTCGTCGATCGTGAAGTCGCGCTCGCTCTTCGGCGTGGTGCGGATAGAGATGATGCCATTGTTGCTCGCGCCGCGGCTGCCGCAAGTGGAGAAGAACGTGGCCACGCCCGGTTCCTTGGCCACGATCGCTGCTGCTGCCAACTGATGTTGCACGAGATCGGGGAAGCTGATTCCCTGTTGCGCTTCGATGTTGATGAAGATCTGTCCCTGGTCTTCGTTCGGGATGAAGCCCTTCGGAACGACCATGAAGAGGACCACCGTCGCCGCGAGAATCAGGATCGAGAAGATGAGCGTCGTGGCGCGATGGCGCAGAGAGATGCGCAGGCCTCGCTCGTAAAGGTGGAGCATCCCGTCGAAGAAGCGCTCCGAGATCTGATACAGCTTTCCGTGATGTTCGGCGGCGTGCGGGCGGAGGAACATGGCGCTGAGGAGCGGCGTGAGCGAGAGCGAGACGAAGCCGGAGACGAGGATCGCCGCGCCGATCGTCACCGCGAACTCGTGGAAGAGCCGCCCCAGGATGCCGCCCATGAAGAGAACGGGGATGAAGACGGCCGAGAGCGAGATGGTCATGGAGACGATGGTGAAGCCGATCTCCTTCGATCCTTTGAACGCGGCCTCGAAGGGCTTTTCCCCCATCTCCATGTGACGCACGATGTTCTCGAGCACGACGATGGCGTCGTCGACGACGAAGCCGACAGACAGCGTGATGGCCATGAGCGAGAGGTTGTCGAGAGAGTAGTCGCAGACGTACATCACCGCGAACGTGCCCAGGATCGACAGCGGCAGTGCCAGGCTGGGGATGACCGTCGCGTAAACGTTGCGCAGGAAAAGGAAAATGACCAGGATGACCAGGAAGAGCGTGAGCAGGAGCGTGAACTTCACGTCGGTAACTGACTCACGGATCGACTGCGCCCGGTCACGGTGGATCTCCAGATTCACCGACGCCGGCAACTCTTTACGAAAGGTCGGCAGCAGATCGCGGATGCTGTTCGCAACCTCGACCGTGTTCATGCCCGGCTGCTTCTGGATGGCCAGAATGAGGCCGCGCTTGTCTTTGAACCACGCGGCGGTCTGGTTGTTCTCGACGTCGTCGAGGACGTTGCCGAGCTCCTCGAGCTTGACCGGCGCTCCGTTCCGGTAGGCCACGGTCATGGGCCGGTAGTCGGCGGCGTGCATGAGCTGCCCGTTCGACTGAACGGTGTAGGCGGTGTGCGGCCCGTTCATGACGCCGGTGGGGAGATTCACGTTGGAGTTCTGGACGGCGCTGACGACCTCGTCGAGGCCGAGGCCGCGCGCGGCGAGCTGGCGTGGGTCGAGCTGGATGCGTACGGCGTACTTCTGCGCGCCGTACACCTGCACCTGGGCCACGCCCGGCACCATGGAGATGCGCTGGGCCATCTGCGTCTCGCCGTACTCATCGAGATCATTGAGAGGCATCGTGGCCGATGTGAGGGCGAGGAAGAAGACCGGCGTATCGGCCGGATTGACCTTGTTGTACGACGGCGGCGTCGGCATGTTGGGCGGAAGCTGCCGGGCGGCCGCGGCGATGGCAGACTGCACATCCTGCGCGGCCGCGTCGATGTTGCGGCTGAGATTGAACTGCAGGGTGACCGAGGTCGACCCGAGGTACGAAGCCGACGTCATCGAGTCGAGGCCGGCGATCGTCGAGAACTGTCGCTCCAGCGGCGTGGCCACGGAGGCCGCCATCGTCTCCGGACTGGCACCGGGCAACGACGCATTGACGTTGATCGTAGGGAAGTCGACGTTCGGCAGATCGCTGACCGGCAGTTTCTTGTAAGCCATGATGCCGAACAGGACGATGGCCAGCATGACCAGCGTGGTCATGACCGGACGGCGGATGAAGATGGCGGAAATGTTCATGTGGGCTCGCTTACCTGGGTGGGAGTTGGGGGTGGGGAGTGGGGTGTGGGAGATGCGCTACGCGCTACGCGCCGTGTTGCTCCCACTCCCTACCCCCTACTCCCCACCCCCTGTTTCTTCACATCCACCTTACTGGTCGGCGACAGCCGGAGTTGACCGTCGGTGACGACAGTCTCACCGGCGGAGATGCCTTTATCGATGATCGACTGCTGGTCGATGGCGCGGAAGACGGTAATGGGCCGCATCTCCACGGAGCCACCATTCTTCACCACATAAACATACTGCCCTCGCTGCCCAACCTGCACGGCCTGTGACGGGATGACGATGGCGTTGGCGCGGTCAGCCAGCGTCATGGCCACGTTGACGAACTGGCCGGGCCAGAGCGCCCGGTTCTGATTGGCGAACGTCGCTTTGAGGCTGATCGTGCCCGTGGTGGTGTTGACGTTGTTGTCGACGAAGGTCAGGAAGCCCGTGGCGATCTGTGGGCCTCCGTCCTGTGGGAGTGCTGCGACCGGCACGTTGCCGAGGCCGCGCAGGCGGACCTCGCCGAGCTGCGACTCCGGAATGGAGAACGCCACGTACACGGGCGTGATCTGGTTGATCGTCACCAGCGACGTGGTGTCGTTTGCCTTGACCAGATTGCCGGCCTGCACCTGCAGGCTGCCGGTGCGGCCATCCATCGGCGAGCGGATCTCGCAGTAGGCGAGTTGCAGGCGCGCGTTCTCGACGGCGGCGCGGTCGGCGGCAGCAGTGGCGCGCGCGGCCTCGGCGCCTGACGCGAACTTCTCGTAGTCCTCGCGCGTGACGTAGTCCTTCTTGACCAGTTCATCGTAGCGCTTGGCCTCGGACTCGGCATTCCGCAGTTGCGCTTCATCGCGGGCGACATTTGCCTCCGCCTGCGAGAGCGCGGCCTGGTACGGCCGAGGATCGATGGTGAAGAGGAGCTGGCCCTTGGTGACGTCGTCCCCTTCCTTGAACCAGACGCGTTGCAGTTGCCCGGCCACAAGCGCCCGGACCGCCACGCTGGCGATGGGCTGTACGTTGCCGATGACGCGGACCTGGAGGGGGACGTCTTTTTGCTCCGCCACGGCGACCGTGACGGGCACGCGCTCCTCGGGGGCCTTTTGCTTCTGTTCGCCGCAGCCGAAGAGGCTGGCCGCGATGGCGGCACCGGCGAGGGCCCGAAGGCCGATCGACTTCATTGGAATCATCGTGATCACTTTCCTTGGGATGCCACGGCCCGCGTCAGCGTGCCAGTGTCGTGTCCGAGCTGTGCAACTGAGAGGAACCAGTCGGCGCGGGCCTGAACTTCCTCGGCGCGCGCATTTTCGAGTGCTGACTCGGCCGTGAGCAGGTCGAGGATGCTTCCGATGCCCGCGCGGTAGCGCCCCGTGGCCACGTCGACCGATTCGCTGGCGTCGCGCAGGAGATCGCGGCTGGTCGTCAGCCGGCGCATGGCGGTCTGCAGGGCGTAGTAGCTGGTCCAGACCTGCAGACCGATCTGCTGTTCCAGGCCGCGGGCGTTTTCGCCGGCGAGTTTCGTCTCGATCTCCGCGGTGCGTATGTCGTACATGTTGCGGAAGCCGGTGAAGAGCGGGATGCGGAGCGAGACGCCGGCCGAGTACAGCGTGGATCGTTGGCTCAACCCGTTGGTGAAGTACGGCCCGACGCTGGCACCGAGGCCAACCGACGGCAGTCCCTGCGCGCGTACGACCTGCTCGTGCGCATGGGCGCTTTCGACCGCGGCGCGCGCCGCGGCGAGATCCGGCCGTTCGGCGACCGCGTGGGCCATCAACGACTCGACGGCGTCGCTGACCTGCTGCACAGGAACGTCCTTTGGCAGCTCGCCGACTTCGAACGCCGTCGACGCCGGCAGTCCCATCTCCGTGGCGATGGTCCCTTGCAACCCGCGAACGTTGCCTTCGATCGTCTCGTAGGTGAGTTGCGCCTGCGCGAGCGCGGTTCGCGCCTGGAGCACGTCAGCGATAGTGGCTACACCGGCGCGATGCCGCGCGTCAGCGGAGTCGAGGCTCGTCTGCCGTTCCTTGATCGTGGCGGTCTGCGCGGTCAGGAGGGCTTTGGCGTCGAGGTAGTCGTAGTAAGCCTGCTCGACGCGGAGAGTGACGTCCTGCATGGCCTGATTGTGAGCGTAGTCAGCCGCGATCAGCGTCTGTCTCGCTGCCTCAGCCGCGGCGTTGCGTCCGCCGAAATCGAACAGTAGATAGTTGAGCGATAGCGCCGGACCGTTGAGCGCAGTTACCGCGCCTGAACCGGGTGTGGTGCGTGCGCGCGTGAGTGATGCGTCGACCTCGGCGGTCGGCAGGTACGCGGCGCGGACGCTGCCGAGGCTCGCCTCGGAGATCCGCGCTTGGAGCCAGGTGGTTCGCGTCAGCGGATTGTTCGACAAAGCCAGATCGACGATCTGCGCCAGTTCGAGAGGCGCCCCGGGCGGCGGAAGAGCGAGATCGCTCGCGGGCGGTACGGGAGGAGGCAAGGCGTTCGCCGGCGGCGTCCATGCCGCGGCGGGCGTCGCCGGCGTTCCAGCGCCGTGCGCGGCGGGATCGGCGATGTTGCCGATGTCATGGATGCTCGCGCACGAGGCGGCGAGGAGAAACGTTGTCGCTGCGATGAGCTTCGAATTCAGCATTGATTGGCGATCGTAGAGCAGGATGCGTGAGATTTCACCGCGCTCGTCGATGAAGGCGATGGAACAGAGCGCGTTCGGGTGCGGAATGACTCTCCGGTCAACTTTTTATACACGCGAGTCATGTGTGTCGCCGTTACAAAGCTGTGGCGTTCGTTGCGAAACGTCTGTCTACCACAACGGCGCCACCTTGCGGATGGCGCCGTCGGCAGGAAGCTGGAGGCGGATACGGGTTGTCGTGACTAATGTTTCAGCGCCACCGCGCCGGCAGCGGCGAGGACCACACAGAGGAGAAGCAGCACGAGCGGCGACACCATCGGAACAGGCACCGGCGTGATTGCCGTGACGGCCGTGGAGCTGTTGTTGCCGGCATTGGGATCGTTGGCCGAGATCACCGTGGCCGTGTTGCTGCTTGGTCCGATCGGTGCCGTGGCCGCAACCTTGACGACGATCGTGAACGTGGCCGATGTGCCGGAAGTGAGCGCGGCGATGGAGCAGGAGACCGTCCCGGTTCCCCCTACGGAGGGGTTCGCGCAGATGAACGCCGGTCCGGTCGGCTGCGACTCGGAGACGAATGTCGTGTTCGGCGGGAGCGTGTCGTTCATGGTAACGGTCGCCGCATCGGATGGGCCGTTGTTCGTCACCGTGATGTTGTAGGTGAGGTTCGTACTCGCCGCCGCGGTGGCGGCAGCGGTCTTGACGACCGCGACGTCGGCATTGCGGGTGACCGTCGTGTTGGCGGTTGAGGTGTTGTTAGCCGGGTTCGGGTCGGAGGAAGCCGTTGTGACGTTGGCCGTATTCGCGATCGTTGCCCCGGCTGCGCCCGGACTGATGTGGACCGTGATGGAGAACGTCGCCGATGCGCCGTTTGCGAGCGACGCCAGCGAGCAGCTCACATTGCCGGTTCCGCCGACCGAGGGGGTCGTGCAGGAGAACACCGGGCCGGTGGTCTGCGACTCGGAGACAAAGGTCGTGTTCGCCGGCACGGCATCGGTGAGAGAAACACTCCCGGCGAAAGACGGGCCGCCATTCGTCAGCGTGATGGTGTAGGTGATGTTGGTGCCGGCATCCGCGGACGCCGGTCCGATCTTGGTGACCGTCAGGTCGGCGACCGATGTTACGGTCGTGTTCACGGTGGCGCTGTTGTTGCCGGGGTTTGTATCGGCATTCGGCCCGAAGATGTTGGCGGTGTTGCTCAGGGTTCCGGTGGCGCTCGGGGCGATGTTTGCCGTCAGCGTGAACTGCGCGCTCGCTCCCGAGGCGAACTGGCCGATTGATCCGATGGAGCAGCTCACGGTGCCGTTGTTGCCCACGCCCGGGGTACTGCAGACAAACGTCGGACCGGTGTTCTGGACAAGCGAAACGAACGTCGTCCCTGCCGGCAGCGGGTCGTTGAAGGTGGTGGGTGCGGATTGGTCTGGTCCGCTGTTCGATGCCGTGATGGTCCACGAGATCGGGCCGCCCGCGGCAGCGGTCGCCGGTCCGGTCTTCGTAATGGCCAGATCGCTCGAGCTTACGATGAGGGCGAACAGGCTGCTGTTGTTATCAGGATTCGGGTCGGAGGTCTTTGACGATACGCTGGCGGTATTCGAGAATGTGGTGCCCGACGCTGTCCCCGGCGGAATGTGTCCGGTGAGCGTGAATGTCGCGGTGGTACCGGAAGCGAGAGAGGCGATGGTGCAGGTGATGGTGCCCCCGGAGCCGACGCTGGGATGGCTGCTGCAATCGAAGGCCGGTCCGCTGTTCTGTGCGATAGACACAAACGTCATCGTGCCGGGCAGTGTGTCGGTGAGTGAAAAACTGGCCGCTGGGTCGGGACCGGCATTGTTCACGGTGATCGAATACGGCACATCGGTGTTGGGCGCCGCGCTTGACGGGCCGATCTTTTGGACTCCGATGTCGGCCTGGGGAATGGGAACCGTCACCGAGGCCGAGCCGGAGTTGTTCTCGCTGTTGGAGTCGTCTGGCGACGAGCCAGTAGCGATGTTCGTGAAGGTCGTGCCCTGCGGCGTGGCCGGAGGGATGTTGGCGGTGAACGTGAAATCCGCGCTCGATCCCGCGGTAAATGTGGCGATGGTGCAGGTGATCGTTCCGTTGGTGCCGACGGCCGGCTGACTGCTGCAGTCGAACGCCAGACCGTTGTTCTGAGTTGCGGAAACGAAGGTCATCCCCGGCGGCAGCGGGTCGGTGAGCGAGACGGTGGTTGCATCGGCATCGCCGACGTTGAGGATGGTTACATCAAACGCCACGTCGCTGCCGGCAGACGCGGTCGACGGGCAGCTTTTTGTGACCGCCAGGTCGGCTTGCGCGAATGCCGAGGAGGCGAGTCCGAGAAAGGTAACGCAGACGGCGAGAGAAAGGACAATCGTTCGAAATTTCACGCGCGTAGATTACAGCAACTTATCGAGTACTGTGTACTCTCTCCCCTGCGACTCGGCTACGGCTTTGTAAGTGATTTTCCCGCCATAAACATTGACGCCTTCGGCCAGGCCGGGGTCGGCGATCGCTCTCTTGAAGCCGAGGGAGGCCAGCGTGCGTGTGTACGGCAAGGTCGCGTTCGTTAGAGCGATGGTCGAGGTTCGCGGCACAGCGCCGGGCATGTTGGCCACGCAGTAGTGAATGACGCCGTCGACCTCGTAGACGGGATCGGAGTGCGTGGTCGCATGTGCAGTCTCGACGCAGCCGCCCTGATCGATGGCCACGTCGACGATGACGGATCCTTTCTTCATACTGCGGACCATCTCGCGCGTTACGAGCTTGGGCGCCGAGGCACCCGGGATGAGAACGCCTCCGATGAGCAGGTCGGCGCGGCGGCAGGCGTCGGCGAGATGGGCCTTGTTCGAGGCCAGCGTCTGCACGGTGCCACGGAAAATGTCGTCGAGCTGGCGAAGACGGTCGAGATTCGTGTCCAGGATGGTGACACGCGCGCCGAGGCCGGCGGCCATCTTCGCGGCGTTGGTGCCTACGACACCGCCTCCGATGATCACGACGTCGCTGGGCAACGTTCCCGGGACGCCGCCCAGCAGCACTCCGCGGCCGTTGTTCGGCTTGTGCAGGTAATACGCGCCGACGTGGATCGACATGCGCCCGGCCACTTCCGACATCGGCGTGAGCAGAGGCAGCGTGCGTTTCCGATCGTCGGTGATGGTCTCGTAGGCGATGCCGGTGATTTTTTTCTTCAGCAGCGCGGCGGTGAGGTCGGGCACCGGCGCGAGATGAAGGTAGGTGAAGAGCAGTTGCCCCTCTTTGAGTCGCGCAAGGTCTGCCTCGATCGGCTCCTTGACCTTCACGATCATCTCGGCCTGGGCGTAGACGGCGTCGGCATCGGAGAGGACCGTGGCGCCGGCGGCGGCGTATTCATCGTCGCCGAAACCGCTGCCGTTGCCGGCGCCGGACTGCACATAGACGTGATGACCGTCTGACGTGAGGTCCTGCGCGCCCGAGGGCGTCATCCCCACGCGGTACTCGTTGTTCTTGATCTCGGTCGGTACGCCGATGCGCATTGGCTTCGTTCTCCTCGAGTTTGATGCCGCGTGCTGGAGGTCCCGCGGAGGGCGCATTCTAGCGGTTTCGCGTTCGCGCGGTTGCGGTCGAGGGGTTGTCACCGCGAGACGCTGCGACTATGCGTTCGCTATCGAGCAAGTCTCTAACCAGTAACCAACCCAGCAACTCAGCAACCGAGCAACCCAGCCACGAGACCGCGAGACCCCGCTACTGCGCAACCCCGCTACCGCACATCAGTGCCCGCGACGCCCGGCGAACCGGCCCGACTGGGATGGCGTTGCCGGCTTCCAGCCGATGTCGAACAACTCATTGAGTGTCAGATCGACCTTGTCCGCCGGAAGATCGGCGTTGATGTTCGGCTCCATGAGCAGGTTCGGCGACGCCGAGGTGTCGAAGTGGTACAGCGAGGAACCGTTCGCAAATAGTGCTGGAACGTAGAGTTTTGGATGCCCGCTGGTATCTGCGCCGGCCACAATCGTGGGATCGAGAAAAAGCAACGCGGTCACGTTCGACGAGAGCGCGGCACGGATGGAGGTGCCGTCAGCCTGGGTGATGCCGATGCTGGGAATCGTGATTGTGGAGTCGAGGCCGTCGAGTGGTCCAAATCCGCCGGGTCCGTTGTTGACGATGATCACCGCGATCGCTCCCGCGAGCTGGGCGTTCTTCGTCTTGAGCGTCGGAACGCATGTGCCTCGGTCGATCAAGGCGATTCGTCCCGTGATCGCACCGCCATTCGTGATTGCGGTGCATCCGTCGGCCGGGGCGGTGGCCGCCAGGGTTCCGTTCAGGCCCGCGACGGTGAGACGTGGGCCGTAGGTCGCGGCGCTTATCTGATACGCCTTCACCAGTGAAGCGGGTGAGAGGATGGTCAGCGCCGGCTTGGGGTCCAGGTACTTCAAGGCCGCGGCGGTCGTCGAGTTGCCATCCCATACCACTTTCTGATCGTTCGTTGACGAGATGACGCGTTGTGCATTCGTCATCTCACTCCAGTGAAGACCGGCTGTGCTATCGAGCATGTGCTGCTCGAAAACGCTGGGCAAGTCGCCGTTCATGGCACCGGTTACTCCATTGGTCACGCCGACGAATCCGAGACCGTGGCCGAGCTCGTGGAGAAGGACGACCAGGAGGTCTTCCTGCCCACCATGGTTTGCGTCGAAGCCGTAGTACCAGCCAATGCCGCCCAGACAGGCGGATGTGTCGATCTGGCTGTTGAATCTCGCCTGAATGTGAGCTTTCCCATCCAGGAGGTCTTTACCGGCGATGGCATTAGCCAGAGCGATCGGATACCAGACGTCCTGCTGCGGCGCGTTGTCGAAGTTTGCGACAAATTTGGTGGCGTTGGCCTGGCCGAGTACCGCGGATGTCGAACCGCAATCGAGGTTGGCGAAACTGGCATCGACGCGAATGTCGACCCTGGAATCGATCAGGGCGCCCCAGATGTCGGCCGCGCGCTGAAAGACGTTCAGGCGCTGCTGGCCGAGCGTCGTGCCGGGATTGCCACCGACAGGCGCTACGCCCCTGGCCTCATTGAAGCCGGTTCCGGGGGCGTCGGTGTTTTGAATGATGAGGTGAGCGTTGGCGAACAAGCTGGTTGCCGCCAGACAGAAAACGGCGCAGACGACGAGGATTCTCATGGATCAGTGCTCTTGCCTGGCCGGCGTCGTGCCGTTCCTCGCGGCGGAGAGGAAGGCGCGGGCGGCCGCTTCGTCATTCACGCAAGCGTGCGACCGGCTGCCGTCGTCGTTGATGCGGACCATCACCACTTCGTGGTTCGGCGCGTCCATCATGACCATGCCGCCGGCGGCCACTGTCTTCTGCGCGGGCGCTTGAAACAACGCGGCCAGAGGTACCGGCGGGGAGGTAGTTTGGTTCGCGCCCCCGGTCACGGCGGTGACCTTGTTTCTTGACTTCGATGCGGGGAACGCTCCGACGGTTACAAAGCTGACGATGATCGCTGCTATGACGATTCGTTTCATGGTGCCCCTCAGCAGCTAGTGTCCCACACCAATCCGCTGGCCTAGGAGCCTGCGCGGCAGAAAAGATCTGACGAAGATGGTGGCCGAGCCTTGGGCAACCAGCGCTGCCGGCCGTGCCGGCTAGTGTCCGCGCCGTCCGGGCGAGCGGCCTTTTACCGGGAACGCGGCCGGGTTGAGCAGCCTGGCGGCCGCGTAGGCGTTGACGAGGCCATTGCCGTAGGTGTTGTCGAAACCGGGATCGCCAAGATCCGTCGCCGTTTGCTCCATCGCCGTGGCCACCTGCGCGGCCGTGCTGTTCGGCGAGACCGCCCAGACCAGGGCCGCGGAGCCGACCGCGTGCGGACAGGCCATGGAGGTTCCGTCCAGCAGCTCGAACAACTCCAGAGAGCCCTGCTGATCAAAACGCATCGTCAGCGTGACGTTCGGTGTGGCCAGCAGTGCGAGGCCGTCTGCGCGCTCGATCAGCGCCATCGGCGGGAGATTGAGCAGGTCGCTTGTAGTAAGCCCGGTAAGGCCTGGAGTGCCCGCGGGGCGATCGTCGCTGTAAACGACCACACCGATCGCGCCTTTGGCCTTGGCGTTCCTTGTTTTCTGGAGGAACGTGAGAAGGTTCCCCGACGGATCGGAGCCGCCGCGCTCGATCAGCGCGATCTTGCCGCTGACGCTCGCCGGAACCTCCGACGTATTGCCGGTGCCGCACGCGACAAACTTGGCCGTGACCGGCCCGTGTGACAGGCACGCGGCGTCGCCGGAGGTCAGTGTGCCGTCGGCGAAGTTCGCGCCGATCTTGCGGTTGTCGTCGGTTGCCAGCAGACCTGTGAGGAACGTGGAGAGGACATTCACGCCGGGCGCTACGAGTTTGAGGTCCGGCCCGCGCTGCGAGAATGGGGCGACCAGTCCCGTGGAATCGACGGCGCCGACGGATACCACCGTTGGGTATCCCGCGGGATAGGACAGTCCGAGCGCGGAGCCGTCGAACCCGTTGCCGGCGGCGGCGAATACGAGGATCCCGGCATCCGAAGCAGCCTGGAATTCGGCCTGCTCGGTGTCGGACGGACTATCCGAGCCGAGCGAGAGATTGACCACCCAGTTGCCGCCGATGGCCTTCTTTTTCTGGATGACCCAGTCGACGGCGGAGATGATGTCGCTGGTGCGGCCGCTTCCGCAACTATTGAGAACTTTCAGGGAATAGATGTCGACGTCCGAGGCGATGCCGACAACGCCGCTCTGATCGTTCGCGGCGGCAATCGTTCCCGCGACGTGGGAACCGTGGCCGGCGTCGTCCAGCGGGTCGCTGGTACGGGAGACGAAGTTGAAGCCTTCCTTGAAGGCAGCCGCAAGCTCGGGGTTCTTATAGTCGATGCCGGTGTCGATGATGGCCACGTGGATGGCCGGGCCGCCGTTGAGCGATTTGCCGCGGGTGACAGGCCAGACAGACGGCGCATTGACCGCGTTGACGCCGTAGGGAATCGTCTGCTGGCCGGCCGTGACGCTGTCGAAGAGCGCGTGGCGTTCGCCGTCGGGCTCGATTTCGATGACCTCGCCCGACGACTTCAACGCGGCGATCTCGTCCGCGGTCAGGTTCGCGGCGAAGCCGTGGATGGCGGTGAACTCGCGTACATCGCGCTCGCCGGCCGTTGAAGGGTCGAAGCTTGCAGCGAGCGATTTGACGGCAAATCGCCCCGGCGCTTTCGTCATCACGATAACCGCCTGGCGGGGCGTGTAGGCGAACGCGGTCAGCGGGGCGATGAATAGAAGGACGGCGAACGCTGCGCGTTTCATGGTGCGGATCTCCTGTGTGCGAAGAAGTCTACCAACAAGAAACGCGGCGCCCTGGAGCGCCCGCGGGTCTCGCGGTTGCGCGGTCTCGGGGTGGTGCCACAACCACCGGCACCGCGAGACTCCGCAACCGCGAGACCTCGCAACCGAGAAAGGACTGCGCCGGTCAGTGCCCGCGCCGCCCTGCCATGCGGCCGTTTACGGGGCCCGTGGTGGGACCAGTGCTGCCGAACGCCGCGGGGTTGAGTAGCTTGGCAGCGGCGAGCGCGTCCACGAGACCGAAGCCGTACGTATTGTCCCGGCCCGGATCGCCGAGGTCCTTGGCCGTCTGCTCGAGCGCCGTGGCGACGTTGGCGGCAGTGGAGTTTGGAGACGAAGCCCAGACGAGCGCCGCGGCGCCGACAGCATGCGGGGTGGACATCGACGTTCCGTCGAGAAGTGCGAATTGCTCGAAGCCGTTGGTGAGGGTTAGCTTTGCGTTCGGAGTGGCCAGAAGGCTCTGTCCGTCGGCCTGGCTGATCGCCAGATACGGAGCGGTCGCTTCAATCTTGGCGGCCGTTGTCGCGGCCGTTGCGAATACGGGCTGGAACGGCGAGGTCTCAACCTGTTTGTCGTACATGACGATGGCGATGGCACCAGCCGCCAACGCGTTTTGAGACATGAGAAAGAACGTGGTGCCGCCACGCAGGACGAGCGCGATCTTTCCCTTTACGGATGCTGGGAATGCCGCCGCCGTGTCGCCAAGCCCGCAATTGACGAACGTGCCGCTGATTCCCGTCGTGCCCGGAGGGCATGCGGCAAAGGTGAGCGGGTTGCCGACGGGCTGTGTAGTGTCGACGTACTCAGCTCGTGTTCCGGCGATCTTCCGTCCGTCATCCGTTGACACCATTGGCGATACAAACGTCGAAAGTACGTCGATTCCGGGCGCGACCAGTTTCAGATCGGGTCCGCGCTGCGAGAAGTCGGCGATCGTGTTGGTCGAGTCGACCGCGCCGACGGAGATCACCGTCGGATATCCCGCCGGATAGGAAAGCCCGAGGGTCGTCCCGTCAAAGCTGTTGCCGGCCGCGGCGAAGACGAGAATGCCGGCATCCGAAGCGGTCTGGAATTCAGCCTGCTCGGAGGTGGACGGGGTGTCCGAGCCGAGCGAAAGGTTGATGATCCAGTTGCCGCCGATCGCTGCCTTTTTTTGCACCACCCAGTCGACAGCCTGGATGATGTCGCTCGTGCGGCCGCTGCCGCACGTGTCCAGCACCTTGAGCGAATAGATGTCGACGTCGGATGCGATCCCGACCACGCCGGCGCCGTCATTCGCTGCCACGATCGTGCCCGCGACGTGCGTGCCGTGGCCGTTGTCATCCAGCGGATCATTGGTCCGTGAAACGAAATTGAATCCGCTCTTGAAGGCGGCGGACAGCTCGCTGTAGTTGTAGTCGATGCCGGTATCGATGGTGGCGATGTGAATGGCCGGACCGTTCCCGAGCGATTTGCCTCGGGTGACAGGCCAGATCGCGGGGGCGTCGATGTCCGTCACGCCGTACGGTATGGTCTGCTGCCCGGCGGTGACCGTGTCCGTCAGGGCGTGGCGCTCGAAATCGGGCTCGATCGAGACCACATGGCCCGATGCCTTCAGCGAAGCGATCTCGTCTGAGGTCAGATTCGCGGCGAAGGCATGGATGGAAGTGAGCTCGCGCACATCGCGCTCGTCGGCGGAGATATTCGGATCGAAGCTCGCCGAAAGCGCTTTCGCGGTGAGGTGATCGCCCGCCTTGGTCATGACGATGACGGCCTGCGTTGGCGGGGCGGCAAACGCGGTGGTGAGTGGAACGATGAACAGCAGGGCGGCGAAGGCTAAGCGTTTCATCCGATCGTGCACCTCATTTTAGTGGATTGGAGTTGACAGCATAAAAGGAGTCGCCCTGATTGGTTATTCCGTGTAACGCGGTCGCGTGGTTGCGCGGTCTCGGGGTCGCGGGGTGGGTTGCTGGTTTACTGAGTGGCAGGGTTGCTAAGTACAGCGCCCCGGAAGAGAGTGTCCGATCAGGCTGCGGATGGTAGCGAGTCTTCCGCCGCAGCAAGAACTTTCGTGAAGGATGCTCTCGACCAGTGGAATGGATGGGCATGGTCGTTCCACTCAGCGATGAACGAATGCAGTTTTGCCCCGAGGTCCGCGGCGTCGATGAAGTTTGGTGCGGTGAGTCGTTTTCGCTGCAGAATCGAGAACCATTGCTCGATTTGATTCATCCACGAGCAGTGGACGGGTGTGAAGTAAAAGCGGAAGCGCGGGTGCCGTTCTAGCCAAGCCTGAACTCTCTTGCCCGAGTGAACGCTGAGGTTGTCACATACGATGTTAATGAGCGTCACGGAGAGTGGAGTTTGGCGTTCGATCGCGGCGAGCAGTTCGATTAAGTCCTCCTGACGCTTTCGCTGTCGGCAGACTCCGATAACCTCTCCACTTCGTGTATCGAAGGCGGCGAACAATTGAAGAGCACCACCTCGGCGATATTCGTGCTCCACATGAACTGCAGCGCCCGGTCGCGCCGCTCGTGTGGCGAACTTTCTAGTTCGCGGCTGAAGCGAGGTCTTCTCGTCGACGCAAAGAACCCGTTCGTGAGGCTCCAGTTCCCGAGTGTAGAGGTCGCAGATCTGTTCGGTCCGTCTGCGAAACTCGTCGTCTCGCGGCCCCTTGGCATTTAGCCAATAGTGAACTCTCCAAGGCTTAAGTCGGTAGGAGGAGAGTATCCGCTGAACGGACTGCGACGAGATCGTCTCCACGATTCCATCTCGCACAATCGTTCGCGCCAGTTCGGCACATGTCCAAAGCGAAAGCGATCGTTGCTGATCGTCAGGTAGATCGCACGCCAGCTTGACCAAATGCGCGGCCACGTCTGGGGGAAAAAACCGGCCGTCGACCGGGTCGGGGCTCATCGGCAAGTCCAGCCACGCGTTTCAGCCGAAACCGTTGTGCCCATTTTCTAGCGATGCGCCGACCACATCCCGCCACTCGGGCCGCGCCTGCTATCGTCTGCCCATCCGCCACAGCCAAAATGATTTGGGCTCGGCTCACCATTCGATGCGACATCACCTGCGAACGCGCACAGATCTCCAGTTCTTCTCGCTCCGCCGCTTCTAACTCGATGACAATCGGTGTCCTCACGCCCATCTCGCCCTCCCCATCGAAACCGATCACGGCTCCTATGGAGTCATTCTACCGGACACTCTCTTTCGGGGCGCTGTACTAAGTGAACCCAACCAAGCAAATCAGTTACCCAGTAACTCGCCCCGAGACCCCGCAACCCCGAAACCACGATACCGCGTACCCTACTTTTTGCTACTCTGCGCCGCCATGACAGACTGGAAAACAAACATCATTAACGATGCCGAGGGCATCGTGACTCTTCTTCGCGCAACCAAAACCATCGCCGTGCTCGGGATCAAGCCGGAGACGCACGCGGATCAGGCCGGATTCTACGTCCCGGCACACATGGCCGCAGCCGGCTACGACATCATCCCTGTTCCCGTGTATTACCCCGAGGTGACCGAGATCCTCGGCAAGCCGGTGTTCCGCAAGCTTGCCGACATCGGCCGGCCGATCGATATGATCAACGTCTTCCGGCGTCCCTCGGACATCCCGCCGCATGTCGACGACATCCTGGCGGCCAAGCCGAAGAGCGTCTGGTTCCAGCTCGGCATCCGCAATGATGAGGCGGCGCAGAAACTGGCGGAGGCCGGGATCAAGGTCGTTCAGGATCGGTGTCTGATGGTGGAGGCGGGGCGGCTGCGGTGACGAAAGATCACCACGGAGACACAGAGATCACGGAGATGGTGGTCCGAGCTCCTTCAGCAACTCATCGCGAAAGTAGCCCGAGGGCATGCTTCCCTGCCGGATGAACAGCAGGTGGAAGCGCTTCAGATCGAACGTTGATCCGAGGCGCTGTGAGGCTTCTCTCCGCAGCGCGTAGATCTCGTCCTTGCCGAGGCGGTAGGTGATAGCCTGGGTCGGCCACTTCGAATAGCGGAAGATGGCAGCCTCGGCGCTTTTGCAAGTGGCGCGCTTGTCGTCGTTCTGCAGCGCGTGGGGGTCGCGGCACGAACCGGGAAGGAAGTCGACGACGTTCGAGAATAGGTCGACGGCGTCATCGTAGGAAATGCGGCCCGTGTGGATGCCGGTGTCGATGCGCACACGCAGGTCGCGATACAGCTTCCCCTGCAATTGATAGAGCCGCTCCTCGGGGGTGTAGAAGCCGCTCGGCGCGTTTGCCTGCGGCTCGGCCATCAGGGCCTCGGCGTAGAGAGCCCATCCTTCCGACGACATGGAGTCTTCCCACATCGACGATGAGTCTTCGACCGCGCCCGGCGTGAGCCAGCGCACGGCGGAGATGTTCTGCCTGTCCGCGGTCGCCACCTTGTAGTACCAGTCGTGGCCGGGGAACCCTTCGTGCGCGGAGAGATCGGCTAGCGCGGCGCGATTGTTTGCTTTCAGCGCGGCCACGTCATTACCGGTCGGCGTGACGTAGAAGCGTCCGACGCCGGTCTCTTTGAAGGGCGGCGCGGGATAGTACGCGGCACCGTCGATCGAGTCGCGCAACGGTGGGGGCGTCTCGACGACGTCGAGCTTGTAGTCGGCCGGTACGTCGAAGAGTCCGGTTTTGCGAGCGTAGTCGACCAGGCGGAAGGCGGCTTCCCGGTACCAGTCGATCATCTCCGCGTCGGTCTTCGGGTAATCCTGCCCGAGCTGATCGAAGACGTAGCGAACGGCTTCGTTGCCGTCCCTCGGAAGGGTCCAGCCGCGCTTCGCGCCGATTTCGCGGGCGAGGACGATCATGTCGCCCTGCGTCTGCTGCACGATCGGCCACGACTCGTCGTAGAGCTGCGACGCTGTCTTGTCCAGACGGAGGTTGTTCTTCAGCGCCCAGTTGTATTCGCTCTCCCCGAACAGAAAACGGTCGCCGCCGAACGGAGGCTTGATTCCGGCTTCGCTCGAAGGATCGTCGAAGAAGGTGCTGCCGACGAAGTCGCGGAAACGGCGATACGCGCGCGCGGCCTCGGCGCAGTGTGCGCGGACGCGGTCGAGAACGGCGTCGCGTCCCGGACCGGAGATTCGCTCGTCCGCCAGCTTGGGCAGCGTGGTCTCGAAGTACGTGGCGTCGCTCTCGGCGGTCTTGATTCCGTTGCGGAAGAGCATGCGGAAATCAGGGGTGTTGCCGGAAGTGATGCCGGCGCGCAGTTGCGCTTCGGCGTTTTCGAGAAAGCGTGGGATGGCAGACAGACGATCGGCCACCAGCGACCATTCGTCGTCCGTGCCGTACGTCGCCGGGCCGGTCTGCGTCATTCCCTGCAGTTGGAAGTCGACGGCGCGGAAGGGCTCGTCGGTGTAGGTGTCGACGCAGCGCTGCTGGTACTTGCGAACCTGGTGGAGGTGGAGCTGAAAACGGATCTGGGCCAGAGCGATGTCTCGGTCGATGCGGTGTTGCGCCGAGAGCGTCGCGGGATCGGTGGCGGTCATGGCCGCCTCGGCGTCCGCGAGCCAGCGGTCTTCGCCGTCCAGCGCGGTCTGTGAGTAGTCGCGAAGCTTGCCGTCAACCGTGCGCAACGAAGGATCGAGCCCGGCGCCGCCGAGGTAGGTGTTCACGCTCGGATTGCGTCGCAGGAACTCGACCACGTAGGCGTCATGAAGCTTCATGAACGCGGCGTTGTTGTCGCGGCCGGGGATGGCGTTGGTGTGCATGGTGGTCGGAGCGGCGCAGGCTGCAAGGAGGACGACGGTTAGCAGGGCGACCGAGCCGCGCATAGCGTGCTGAGTGTAGCGCGTCAGCGTGGCGTGGCGTCGTCGGGAGGAGGCTCGCCGCGCTTGCCGGCAATGCGGTGTACGAAGCGTTCGACCGGCTCCCCGAGGATGAGGATGAGCAGCGCCAAGGCAAGCGCGACGAGCGCGGCGATCCACTGGCCGATCCCGCAGGCGATCCCAAGCGAGGCCACGAGCCAGATCGAGGCGGCGGTGGTGAGTCCGTGAACCATCGCATGGTCGCTCTTGAGGATCGTCCCCGCGCCCAGGAAGCCGACCCCGGCGATGATGCCCTGAATGACGCGGGTAACGGCACTGAGATGATCGACGCCGGGGGAACGAACCACGACCACCATGACCAGGGCCGCTCCGAGCGAGACTAGCGCGTGCGTGCGCATCCCGGCCGGTTTCCGACGCACTTCCCGATCGAGCCCGATACAGCCTCCGATGAGGGCGGCCGCGGAGAGCCGGAGGATGACTTCGTAGGCATCAGCCGGAATCGTGAGCACGAACGAATTGTGTCATAAGCGGCCCGATTGCCTTCGTTTTCGCGATGGGCGAGACTTGACACACAGCGTGATCCGATTCACGTTCTCGCAAGCTCCGTTCGGACAACGTAGGTCGGACTCTCAGTCCGACCGGAGCTTGGCAGGCTCAGAACTACAGGCGGTTATCAATTACCGCTCTCCCAAGCTCCGGCCGCGTGATCCGATTCACGTTCTCCCGAGCTCGGGTCGGACAACGTAGGTCGGACTCTCAGTCCGACCGGAGCTTGGCAGGCTCAGAACTACAGGCGGTTATCAATTACCGCTCTCCCAAG
>Ga0307470_10000170_pt1 | contig 44701 bp, 36 predicted proteins | sample atmos_gasesAM3C__FD_204565 | JGI IMG/M metagenome (GOLD analysis project Ga0307470, IMG submission 204565) | Hardwood forest soil microbial communities from Morgan-Monroe State Forest, Indiana, United States - atmos_gasesAM3C_05 | ecosystem: Environmental > Terrestrial > Soil > Temperate forest... | reverse complement strand
TAGACAGAATGGAGTGACCCGCTCGCTCGGGTACCTTTCGTGGGTTACGCCCCGAGGGGCACAGAGCCACATACAGGAGGAACGGGTCATGAAGATTATCCATTGGATTGGGATCGACGATCACGCGGACAAGTGGACCATCGCGCAGTACAAAGGGAACGACGAGAAGCCGGCTAAAGAGTTCGAGCTGGTACCGGACGAGACTGGGTATCGGAAGCTGATCAAGTTTTTGAAGGAGCTGGACGGAGAGGTACGGATCGTCTACGAGGCCGGCCCGTGCGGGTACGAGCTGTATCGGCGGCTGAAGAAGGCCAAGCTGCAGTGTGACGTTGCCGCTCCGTCGCTGACGCCACGCAAGCCAGGGGAACGAATTAAGACCAACCGTCGAGATGCAGCAAAGCTGGGGAAGTATCTACGCTCGGGCATGCTGACCCTGATCGCGGTTCCGGATGAACGGCGCGAATCGTTGCGCGATCTGGTTCGTGCGCGCCACGCCGTTCAAAAAGATGTGGTCAGCATCCGCAATCAGATCGTCAAGTTCCTGCTTCGGTACGGACATCGATATCGGCAGGGCAAGACGGGATGGACCGAGCGGTTCTGGGCGTGGGTAGGCCAAATCAAGCTGGAAGGTGAACACGGCCAGTTTGTGCTCGACGAGATGATCCGCACGCACACACAGCGACTGGAGCGGCGCAAGAGGTACGACGAGGCGATCGAAGCTGCGTCCAAGCAGCCGGAGTACGCACCGTATGTGACGGCCTTGTCGGTCTTGCGTGGGATCGACAGACTCTCGGCGATGACGATCCTGTCGGAACTGGGCGACCTGCGGCGCTTCCCGACCGCGCCGCAGTTGATGGGAGCAATCGGTCTGGTGCCATCGGAGTCGAGCACCGGCGACACGACCTCGCGATTTTCAATTACCAAGACTGGTAATGCGCACGTCCGGCACATCGCCGTGGAGGCAGCCTGGCAGTACCAGCGCCGCATCACCACCGGGCCGACGATCAAGCGGCGACGCAAAGATCAGCCGAAGGCGTTGGTCGACATCGCCGAGAAATGTGATCTTCGGCTGAATCGCAAGTTCCACCGAATGACCAGTCGCGGCAAACGATCAACGGTCGCCGCTGTGGCCGTCGCCCGTGAGCTGATGGGCTTCATCTGGGCCATCGGACAGATCATTCATCCCTGAAAACCAACGGTGCAGCAGCGCCGTCGGTCGAGGGCTCCGGTACTGAAAGGAGAATCCTCGACACCGGCTATTTCGACACAGTTCATCGTGATTCACGACGTTAGACCGAGGCAGCTCCCGACGGATCATGCTCATGCGAGAACCCGCGAATATCAGAATGATCATCGTCGCCGCACTCTCTCGGCCGACGGCCCTGCTGCACCCATAGAAAAATCAAAAACCAGGAGGACGGCAGCAAAGGGAAAAACAAAATCAAAGGCATCACGAGCAGCGTAACTTGACAGGTCACTCCATATCAGCCGGTGGCAAGCGCCGAAGGACGCGCCGCCACCGGTTACCGATCATCCAAATGCCGTACCCCGGCAGGGGTACCGGAGGGTCTACCCATGCCGTCAATTGATCTCGGCCTCTCATTTCAGGAGGAGTATCTCGACCTCTTGAAACGCGGTCCGCGACCCCTTCCGGGGTCGGTGATGGCGGCGATCCCTAACCGGTGGCGGCGCGTCCTTCGGCGCTTGCCACCGGCTAATCTACAGAACGCCTCCGGCGTGCTTCGCGCTGGCTTGCCAGTGATCTGTAAACGTCAGTTTCAAGAGTCCCTGAACGGCCAAACGCCACACGAACAGTTTTGAGACCGCCAATCTTTGCTATCCTGACTCTCGCATGCGAGATGATTTCGCCGAGCAGACAAAACGCGCGTTGGCCCTCCGGGTCGGATATCGTTGCTCGAGACCGGAATGCGCTGCCCTAACTGCCGGGCCTCAGGATGACGAATCGAAGGCAATTAATGTTGGTGTTGCCGCTCACATAACCGCGGCATCACAAAATGGTCCACGATTCGACCCGCTACTCTCCCCGGAGGAGCGCGCCGCAGCGGCCAATGGAATTTGGCTCTGTCAGAATTGCGCTAAGTTGATCGACAGTGATATCGCTCAATTTACGATCGAGGTTCGCCAACGATGGAAAATAGACCGTGAGGCCGAAGCCAGGCGTCAGATCGGTCGTGCTGCTGTTGAGCAGGAGGCGCGAGATCTCATTGTGGAGCTTTACTTGGGTGAATTGGTCCAGTCAGGAGTTGGTCGCACACCCAAATTCCTTTTCAAGGTCTCAAATCCAAACCAGCGTCCGGTAACACTCTGGGGCGCGGGCATCGAGGCGCCGGAAGTCGGCATTTCTGCGCCCGTCTTCGAGCCGGAATTGCTCGTGTTCCCGCCTCAGCTTGCGTTCCCGCGAGAGATCACCGATGGTCAGGGCTTCGCGTTCTCAGGCGCAATCGATTACTTCGAATCCGAACTCCGCGCCAAGAGGGTCGTGCCGCCCGTGCAAGTGATCGGCTATGTCACAGACGCTCTCGGAAACCGCCACGAGAGCAAGCCGACCACCTATTCCCGAAACGGCACCCCGGGCTAACGTATTGTCCTTCTGGTTGCGGCGCCAGCGCTTGTTTCAAAGTGGACGATCCAGCGCCATCGTTTACAGCGAAAGTTCAGTCGGCTGTGCGGCTAGCTACGCAGCCGGCGCGCGATTTCGGTGATCGCTCTTTCGAAGATCGCCTTAGCTTTCCACTGGCGGCGCTCTCGGGCGTTCATCTGATAGTGCTCAAGCTGGGGGAGGATCGACTCGCCCAGATTCGAAAGCGCTCGCCTGGCAACATCCGAGAAGCCGGAGATCCCAAATGAATAGCCGCGCTCCGCGATCGCACGATCGTACCGCCCACACATCATCGTCCTTTCGCAGATCGCCTGGGCGCACTCCTTGAGCTGAAGCGACCCTGCAAGCGCGACGAGATTGCGCAGCACGAACGGATCGTTCGTTCCTGTGATCGCTGAGGCGAATATAGCCGCCCCCGGTTTCTGCTCTTGCAGGAAGAAAACAAGACACCGCCAGACTGCCGGTTCGAAGGAAATGAACCGCTCAAGCAACGACAGACGTCCCTGCCCGATTTCACTCGCGAGCACAGCGGCGACGACTGCATGCTCGACACGACGATCTGCGAACCGCATCTTCTGGCGCGCATCGCTCAGCAGCGACGCGAGCTCGATGACGACGTGACTGTCGGGACGCATCGGATCCGTTTCGGCGGACGCGATCAGATCCCGCTCGGTCATAGGGTGCAGACGTCGCCAACTCTTCGCAAAGTACTGTTGGAACACTGAAGAAAGCTCGAACCGCGTAAGCAGGTACTGCGCGATTCTGCCACTGTCGAAGATCTCGACCTGAACAGTCGGCAACCCGGTAAGACGGTTGCGCAGTCCGGTCGTCGGAAGCGTCGAGTAAAACGCAATGAATCCGGCCGCAGCGGCGGAATCGACGCGTCCCTTCGGGTCGATCTCGTCGGATTCGCGCACGGCATTGCCGCTGTGCGCGTAGTGCTTCGCGCTCACGATCCACCGCTTCGGCTCGTTAACGAACTTTCCAACGAGGAGCTCTTCGACCACGAGGTCGCGCCCAAGGTCGGGGCCGCGGGCGGGCGCCTCGATGATCCGGAAGCCGATGGCGGAGAAGAACTCCCGCGCGAACAGTTCAAACGTATCCGCGAGCTTGCCGTTGCGGGAGTCGATGGGAATCTCGCAGAAGTCGACCGCGGAGTCGTTCATCACAAAAAGGAGAGGCCGCAGGCGGCCAATTCGCTCACTCGAGATCATGCTACAACACCGAGAGGAAGAACTCTCGGGTACCCTTTGGTATCAGGTCTAAAGCCGAACAGAGCCGAGCCGGCTTATGGTTTCGGCGCAATCGGGTTTTCTGCACTTTCGACCTTACCCCAGCAAAACGACCGAGCGCGCTTGCGCGCGCCCGGTCTCCCTCCCTCCCATCACGTTCACGCCTTCGGATTGCCGGACGTTCCGGGATCTTCCGGCGCCGGTGTGCCGGGTGCCGGAGACGCCGGCGGGTTGGGAGCCTGGGCCGCCTTCTTGCGGCGGCTGAAGCTCTTCAATCGCCTAATCTCCTGTACGTGCGGCACGAGCACGGCGTGGGCCGGATCGCGGGCCAACTGCGCGCCGATGCTGTATGCCTGCGCGGCGAGGAGCTCGACGCGCTGGCGGCGGATGAGGTTCGCGCCGGCGACGCCGTTCAGCATCGTCCGCAGCTCATCCTCCACCGCTGTCCAGCGGTTGGACTCCTCGTGCAACGAACGCACTCCGTCGGCAGGCTGGCCGATAGCCTGCTCGACGTTGTCGAGCGCGCCGATGACGTTGATCTGCGCCTGCAGAACCGGATTGGGTGTGCGTAAGCGTCCACGCAGCGCTTTTCGCTGCGCGGCTGTCAGCGGCGTCACTTCGCCCATCTGCGTGCTCAGAACGCGCAACTGATCGACCACCGCCTCGGGTGCCAGTGTCGTCGGCGGTGCCGGCTGCGGGAGGTCCGCGGCGGCGGCTGTGTTTTGGGTTTCCTGATTGGTTTTCATGTCGTTTCTCCTTAGACCACGAGCAGTCAGGCCGGAGGTGACGTTCACGACTCGTCGACAAGTGCGAGCGGCCACCGGCTGGAAGTCCCGGCCACGCGCCGATTCTTCCCGTTGATGTTTTCCCGAGGCGTGTACACACCTCGGAAGCCCGCGGCAGGAGGAGATAACTCAACTCCCGCGCCGGTACAGGTCTGATGTGCTTTTCCAGCACGCCCGTACCGCCGACGGCCGCCAAAGTCGGGGATCTTGCGATCTTCGACTTTGTGGGAAAAATGTAGGTCGGTTGAGGCGAGTTGTCAAGGGCCATGCGGGGACGCACGCATCAACCGGAGAAACCCTGATACGCCGAGGAGAGCGGGCGTCCTCGCCTGCTCTCCTCGGGCGGCGGGTTCGATGACGGCCGGCTCCGACAGGCTGCCGGTCCTCGCCGGCACGATTTCGGGGAGCGCCGGTTCGATTCCGGGCGGTGCCGGCATGTTGCCGGGCGGCGCCGGCTCGATTCCGGGCAGCACCGGTTCGATTCCGGGTGGTGCCGGCTCGATTCCGGGCAGCACCGGTTCGATTCCGGGTGGTGCCGGCTCGATTCCGGGTGGTGCCGGTTCGATTCCGGACAGCGCCGGTTCGACTCCGGCACTTGCCGTCCCAATGCCGGCACTCGCCGTCCCGGAGCCGGCACTTGCCGTCCCGATGCCGGGTCGTGCCATACCGATTCCGGTGCGCCCCGGCTCGATTCCGGTCCGTGCCGAGCGCTCCGGCTACCGCGGCCGCCGCTCCAGCACGATCCCCAGCCTCTGCATCTTCCGGTACAACGCCTGACGCGATACGCCGAGCGCCTTGGCGGCATCGGAGACGTTCCCACCACCCTCGCGCAGCAGCGTCTCGATCTGTGCCTTCTCCCCGTGCAGCGGTGCGGACGCACGGACGCCATCGGCGGCGAGGCCGAGATCATCGGATGACAGAACATCCCCCGAGGCGGTCACGGTGGCGCGCTGGATGCGGTTCTGGAGCTCGCGGATGTTGCCGGGCCAGTCGTAGGAGACCAGCACATCGCGGGCGTCGTCGCTGAGGCGCCAGGAGCGGCTGGAGCGCTTGCGCGCGGCAGTCAGGAACGAATCGGCGATGGGGAGCACGTCGTCGCGACGGTCGCGAAGCGGAGGGACGTGGATCTCGATCACGTTCAGGCGGAAGAAGAGATCCTGACGGAAGGTGCCGGCGCGAACGTTCTGGCCGAGGTCCGCGTTCGTGGCGCAGAGAAGGCGCACGTCGGCGCGGCGGGTGTCGCTGCTGCCGAGGCGCTCGAACTCGCCGTTCTGCAGGACGCGCAACAGCTTGGTCTGCGCTGCTGCCGATAGGTTGCCCACTTCGTCGAGAAAGAGCGTGCCGCCGTTGGCGGTCTCGAACCGGCCGATGCGCAGACGTTTCGCTCCGGTGAATGCGCCGGCCTCGGCGCCAAAGAGCTCGCTCTCGATCAGCTCATCGGGCAGCGCGGCCGCGTTCACCTTCACGAACGGCATCTTCCGCCGCGGCGAGTTCGCCTGAATCAGCTCGGCCACCTTCTCCTTGCCGGCTCCGTTCGGCCCGGTGATCAGCACCGGCACGTCGGCCGCGGCCACCTGCAGCGCCAGGGTGATGACGCGGTGCATGCCCGCGCTCTCATAGACGATGCCGCGCAGGTCGAAGCTCGTGGCCAGCGCCGCGCGTGATCGCCGAACCTCGCGCTCGCCGCGCCGCTCGGTGAGCACGCTGCCGATGATGGCCAGCAGCTTGTCGTCATTCCACGGTTTGGCGAGGTAGTCGATGGCCCCTTCCTTGACCAGTTGCACCGCGGTCTCGAGCGAGGTCCAGGCGGTGAGCAGGATGACCGGAATTCCCGGATCGATGGTGCGCACGGCGCGGAAGAGCGCCAGTCCTTGCTCTCCTCCGGTCGCACCGGGGGTGAAGTTCATGTCCTGCACGACCACGTCCGCGTCTCCGCGCCGGATGACATCCTCGGCGTCGGCGGGCGTGGACACGGCGATGGCGTCGATGCCGTGAATGTCGAACAGCAGCAACAGGGCTTTCGCAACCGCGGGCTGGTCCTCGACGATCAGGACCGTCCCGCTGATCCGGTCGTGTCCGTGCGTCGGAGACATGCTCAGGGCCTGCTGCTGCGTTCCAATCAACTCATGCTCCGCTTGTGGCGATGACCGGCGAGAAGCGCGCGGCGCGCAAGGCCGGAACGAGCGTGGCCACGATGCCCTGCACCCAGAGCAGAGCGATGGCCACGACCAGGAATCTCCAATCGAGCTTCGCGCCGCCGGCCTTCGACACCAGAAGGATGTTCAGCCCGTACGCTGCTGCCACGCCGAGGATAAGGCCCGCATTCGTCACAATCCAGTTTTCCAGCAGGAAGTAACGGAGAACGGCGCCCTTTGTTGCACCGAGGGCCCGGCGCGTGCCGATCTGCTTGCGCCGCTCCGTGACCGTGAAGGAGGTCACGCCGACGATGCCCAGGCCGGTGACGAGCACGATCAGGGCGATGACGATGGACATCCCTCCCCTCACGATCCTCCCCTGCGTGTTGTAGATGTCCTTGATCTCGTCGATGGTCTGCATCTGGATGTTGCGGCCGTCGTTGGCTTGCAGCATGCGCTTCTCGATCTGGGGAATGACCTGCTTCAGCGAGCCCGGCGCTACGCGTACGAGGAACATGGCGCCGCTGCGCGACACGTGGCCGGCGTAGAGCACGGCGTACTCGTGAATCGGCCATCCGTATGGGTTGTAGAAGGGATCGAAGGTGCCGACGACGTTGACGACCGAGTTGTCTGAATCGCGAAGTTGCTTGCCGACCGCGCTCTGCCCTTTGAACACCAGTTTCTCGAGCTCGCGGGAGATGATGGCCGTGCTCGGCGCTTTGGAGTTCGGATCGTCGTCGAGATCGGTGTCGCGCAACGGACGCCCGGAAACGAGATGGACGCCGAGGGCGTCGAGAATGCCCGGGGTGTTGTAGTACATCTGCGTGCGGAACTTGCTGCCGTCGCCGCCGCCTGCGGAGACTTCCCCGGAACTGCCGCCGCCGCCCCACGGGAGGAAGTTCGTATTGGCCACACCGACCACGCCCGGGATCCCCTGAATGGCGCGAAGGTCGGCGTTGACGACGGAGACGCGATACGGCAGGTCTTTGAACGCGGGCGAGAACGGCCTGGTGCGAACCCAGACGATGTTGTCGTCGTCGAAGCCGGACTTCTTGCTTATGTTCTCGTTGGCCGTGCGGATCATGGTGATGGCGTTCGTGACCACGGCCAGGGTGATGGCGATCTGCACGACGATGAGCAGAAAGCGGACTTTGTTGCGCTGCAGGGAGCGGATGATCGGGCCGAATTCCATGGTGTCCTCCTGGTCAGATCTTGAGTTGCACGGCCGGCTGCACGGAGCAGATCCGCCAGGCCGGATAGAGGCCGGCCAGAAGACCGGCGCCGAGGGATAGGAAGAGGGCAGCGAGGATCATCTCGCTGTCGAGTGCGATGACCGAGGTGGCCGTGATCAATTTGCCGATCAGCCGCATGGCACCGATCGACAGCAGCATCCCCAGGACGCCGCCCGCCAGTCCCACGAGCTCACATTCGGTGATGTGTTGCAGGAAGACATCGACTCGTGTGGCTCCGAGCGCCCGCCGCACCGACACCTCGGGCGCGCGCGCCAGGAACTTGGCCAGCAGCAGCCCGGTCAGGTTCAGAGCACAGATGGCCAGGAAGAGCACGGAGATCGCCGCCATGGCCGTAACCTGCGGCACGATCACTCCCGACTCCACCATGAGGTCTTGCATCGTGGTGACGCGATTCATCATCGGGCGCGGGAACCTTCCGTGCTTCTTCTCCTCCAGCACGTAGTCATCCACGAATCGTCGATACTGCTCGGCCTCGGCCGGCGAACGGAGCTCGACCCAGAACTGTACCCAGTCGGTGTCGGAGTTGAGGAAGTCCGCGAACGTGTTCCCCGCCGACTTCCAACCGTCGCTGTTGCCGCTGGTCCGGATCTGCATCGACGGCGTCAGCGAGAACGGCATGTAGACCGGCTCCGGCGGCGCGACGAAGAGTCCGTTCAGGTCGTACATCCGGATGAACGGCCGCCACGGTTGCAGCACACCGACCACGGTGAACTCGCGGTCTTCGATCCGTACGCGCTTCCCTACCGAGTTGATGCCGCCGAAGAGCTTTTGATTCGTGGCGTCATCGATGACGACGACCTGCTCGGCCTTCGCATCCGCGCGCTTGTCCCACGGGCCGCCGTAGGCGAAGGGAACCTTGAACATCGTGAAAAAGTCGGAGAAACAGAGGCGGATCGCTTCTGTCGACGGGCGAGCCACACGCGGGTCGGGGTAGACCGTCATCGCGCCGGTGAAGCCGGCCGTCTGTCGCAACGGAATGTTCGAGCGCATCAGAGCCATGGCGTCGCGGTAGCTGATCTGCGGCGGGATGGGCAGGCCAGGGGCGTTGGGGGTTGTGGGATATGGCGTGTGCGGGTCCCAGTTGTCCATGCGCACGTAGAAGAGGTTGGCGCTCTTTCCCGGCAGCGGATCGCGGGCGAACATGTGCCGGACAGTGGTGAAGGTGGTCGAAGCGCAGATGCCGAGGGCGATGCCGCCGATGATGACCGCCGTCAACACGGGATTGCGGCGGAGGCTCTTGATGGCGATGCGGACGTTGTAGCGCAGCATGGCTTCCTCACTTCACTTCGCTGATTTCAGCGCGCCGCCGAAGAGGGCGGGCGGACGGTCGACGTCGATCACCCGTCCGTCGAACAGATGGATCTCTCGCGAGGCGCGCGAGGCGCATTCGGGGCTGTGCGTGACCATGACGATGGTGGTGCCGCGCCGGTTGATCTCGTCGAGCAGGTCCATGATCTCGCGGGCCATCAGCGAGTCGAGGTTGCCGGTGGGCTCGTCGGCCAGGATGAGCTTGGGATCGGCCGCCAGCACGCGGGCGATGGCTACGCGTTGCTGCTGCCCGCCGGACATCTGCGACGGAAGATGGTGCAGGCGCGAGGAGAGGCCGACCATCTCCGCGGCGCGCTCAATGCGCGACTTCCGCTCCCCTGCCGCCATGCCGCGGTATCGCAGCGGAACGTCGACGTTATCGAAGAGGTCGAGGTCGGGGATGAGGTTGAAGCTCTGAAAGATGAAGCCGATCTTCTGATTGCGGATGAGCGACATCTCGCGGTCGGAGAGGCGGCTGACGTCTTTGCCGTCCAGCTCGTAGACGCCGCCGTCGAAGACATCGAGCAGCCCGGCCACGTTGAGGAAGGTCGTCTTCCCCGATCCCGAGGGGCCCATGATGGCCACGAACTCGCCGGCATCGACGTTGAGCGAGAAGTCCTCCAGGGCGTGAGTCTCCACGAGCTCGGTCCGGTAGATCTTCCGTATGTTCTTCATGCAGAGCATCATTTATCTCCTGTAACCGCTATCTCCTGTCACCGCAGAATGAGTGTGTTGACGTTTCCGAATGCCGAGGTGTCCGAGAGGATCACGCGATCGCCCTCGTGCAGCCCGCTGACGATTTCCACTTCCGACGCGCCGACCGATCCGAGCGTGACGGCGCGCCGCGTGGCCATGCTGCCGTCAACGACGTAGGCGCTTCTCCCTCCGCTGGCTTCGACGAACGCTCCTCGCGGAAGCTTGAGCACGCCCTTCTTCGATTCGAAGACCAGCCGCGCGCTGACGCGCTGGTTCTGCCGCAGCCCTTCCGGCCACTGCTGGTCCGGAACCGCACGGGCCGTGATCTGGTTGCCGACGATCTCCGGCGAGACGGCGGTGATGTGCGCGGCGTGCTCGCCGTTTCCGTACCCGATCATGAGCGGCGTTCCGATGTGGACATCGCCGGCGTACTCCTCGGGGATGGTGATCTCGAGCTCGAGCGAGGAGAGGTTGATGACGGTGAGGATGGGTTGGTTGGCGGCGACAGCATCGCGCTCGTTGACCGTGATGGCCGCCACCATGCCGTCGAACGGCGCGCGGATGGTGAGGTCGTCGAATCGCTTCTGGGTCTCGTCGGTGGCCGTCTGTTGCCGGTCCACCTGCAGCTTTCGGCTCCTGACGTCGAAGTCGACGGTCTGCTGGTTCAGCCCGATCTCGTGCTGGGCCTGGGACAGCTCGAGCTCGGCGACGTGGACATCGTCCTGCGCCTTCTCGTAGTCGGGTCCGTTGAGCAGGCCATCTTTTCTCAACAGTTCCGCGCGTTGCAGCGCCCGCATGGCCGCTTCGAGCTTCAATTGGGACAGCGCCACCTGCTGCTTGAGACGCGCATCCGACTGCGACCCGGCGATCTTTCCGCGCTCGTAGTCGCTGCGGAACGAGAGAAGCTGCGCCTTCGACTGTTCCAACGTGCTGCGCAGCTCCGGGCTGTCGACGATGGCCAGAATGTCATCCTTGCGCACGACGCTTCCGGCCTTCGTCCGCAAGGTCACGATCCCCTGCGCCGGGCTGACGAGCGTCGGATGCAGCGCCGCGACAACCCTCCCCTGCACCGAGATGTCGCGCACAAGATCCCCTCGGGTGACCGTACCGATCGTCAGCGCGGTAGCGTCCACCGCCCGATCCGCCCGCGCCCACCTCCGTATCAGCGGAAAGGCGAAGGCGAGTCCTACGAGTACCGCGAGCAGCACCCCCGCCGCGATGATCCTCGGCCGCGTGAACGCAGATCCGGGTGCAACCGCCCGATCCATGGAGGAGGCATTCTCAATCACTCGGCGACGCTATAGCGCAACCGAGGTGCCATGAGGGATGTGATTGATTCCGAACGAGTTAGATGACTCGTACAGTGTCCGACGAGTGTCCGAATGGACAGGTGTCCGCGGACAGGTGTCCGGCAATAGAACCTTCATCCGCAGATGACGCAGATGAAACGCAGATGCAAAAATCGATTCTATCTGTGTTCATCTGCGCCATCTGCGGATGAGCCTTTTGTGAAACCATGCAAGCGTAGAATCCATGAAAGTCACACGCACGGCCTCCGCGGCCTTCACGGCCGAGTTCGAGAGTGAGGAGGAGTTGCGGGAGGAGCACCGCACGAACCTGTCGATGGGCGGGCTTCGCCTGACGACGACGGAGACAGTGCCACTCAACGGCGCGCTCCTCGTGACGCTGCGCGGCCCGTGGGGCGGTGAAGCCTTCGCCCGCGCCACGGTCGTGGCCACGCTTCCGGAAGGGATCGCCCTGTCAATCGAAGGGAACGCCGACGAGCATCTGGCCCGCCTGCTGGCCAGACCGGCCGGCGATCCGGAGCCGTCCTCGGAGGAAACACTCGAAAAGAAGCAGAACATCTGGGACCACATCCGCTCCCTCTCGCAGATGGAGAAGATCCTGCTGGCCGTGAAGGCCGACCGTACCGAGCGCGCCCTCTTGCTCCAGGACAACGATCCGCGCATCCTGCTCTCCCTGCTCCGCAATCCCCGTCTCACCGTCGATGAGGTGGCGCGCCTGACCAAGTCGTCATTCCTGACCTTCCAGATCGCGGACGTGATCATCAAGACCACGCAGTGGATGTCCAGCATCGACGTACGGCTCGGACTAATTCACAACCCGAAGACGCCGCCCGCGTTTGCCCTGCGCATCCTGCCAACGCTGCCGGAGTCCGAGGTGCGATCGATCGCACGCGCCGGGTCGAATATGGCGCTGAAGACGGCGGCATTGCGACAATTGCAGAAGTGACTCGTAGCGCCGACGACGCTACGTGCGATCCGCATTACCAGCCTCTTACCGGCCGCCATTCATCGACGATCGCATCCCCATCGATCACGTGATACCGCTCATACATCGCCGCCGTGAGGCAGGAGTGATTCGGGATGATGCGGACGCGCGTGCCGACCGGCGGAGGCGCGGCCATCCTCACCTTTCCATGCTCCTGCGACAGCGATACGAGGCGAGCCGGCAGCGGATTCAGAGAAACGTCGCACACGATGCCGTAGCCGAAGTTCGCGTGGAGGTGTTCAGGGCTCACGTCCTTCGACAGCGCCAGCGCGCCGGCATCAATGATCGCTTCGCCGCGCGCGGGGTAGGAGCCGACTACTGTAGCCAGGACGGAGATGGCGACGTCTTTCATCGAGCATGAGCCGAGCGTGGCCTGGAAGGCGTCGAAGAAGACGTAGTTGCCGGGGCGGACTTCGTCAGTGTCGCTGAAGGTGTCGACGACTGAGGTGGTGGGTGTGGAGCCGATGCTGCGGATGGCATCGTCCAAACCGATCAGCGCTCGGAATCTCGTCAGCGACAGGATCTCCTCGGCGGCGATGCGCCGGATCTCCTCGGTGTCGCGGGCGTTGTACGAGTGGCCGGCGTGCGTGAGCAATCCCTGAAAGTGGATGGCGGGCGAACGGGAGATGGCGATGGCCAGACGCGCGCTGTCGGGATCGTCCGGATCGACGCCGGCCCGGTGGTAGCCGCAGTCGACCTTGAGAAAGACGTCGAAGATGACGCCGTGGGCGCCGGAAAACTCTTCTACCGCGCGTAGAGCGGGCTGGCTGTCGATGAGAATGTTGAGCCGCTCGATGCGGGCCGCCAGGGCGGCGGCGCGCGGCAGTTTTTCGGGGGCGATGGGCACCGCGTAGGTGATGTCGCGGAAGCCGGCATCCGCGAAGAACTCCGCCTCGGCCATGGTGGAAACGGTGATCGGACCCACTCCCCCGCCGTGCTGCATCCGCGCGATCTCGATCACCTTGTGCGTCTTCACGTGCGGGCGGAATGAGACGGCCGAGGCCTGGGCCTTGGCGCGCATCCGGGCGCAGTTTTGCTCGACAATGGAGCGGTCGACGAGGAACGCCGGAGTCGGTATGTTCATGTTTTCACGCGAAGACGCGAAGGCGCGAAGAAAAGCAAACATGCATATACCACTTAGTCTTCGCGGCTTCGCGTGACATCCAGCCATGAGAAAGATCATCCACGTCGACATGGACGCCTTCTACGCCTCGGTCGAGCAGCGCGACCGGCCGGAGTTGCGAGGCAAGCCGGTCATCGTCGGATGGCCGGGTGAGCGGAGCGTGGTCTGCGCGGCGTCGTACGAGGCGCGCAAATTCGGTGTGCACTCAGCCATGCCGGCCACGCGCGCCATGCGGCTCTGCCCGGACGGCACGTTCATCCATCCGGACTTCGAAAAGTACCGGGAAGTGTCGCGGCAGATCCGCGAGATCTTCCACCGCCACACGCCGCTGGTGGAGCCGCTCTCGCTCGATGAGGCCTACCTCGACGTCACCGAGGAGCTGACCGGCATCCCCACGGCGACGGAGACGGCGGAGACGATCCGGCGCGAGATCAGAGCCGAGACGCAGCTCACGGCCTCGGCGGGCGTGGCCCCGAACAAGTTCCTGGCCAAGATCGCCAGCGACTGGAAGAAGCCCGACGGCTGCTTCGTCATCCGCCCGCATCAGGTCGAGCGGTTCCTGATGCCGCTGAACGTGCGCAAGATCCCCGGCGTCGGCAAGGCCACCGAGAAGATCCTGACGGAGATGGGCATCGCCACGGTCGGCGATCTGCATTCGTTTACCGCCGACCAGTTGGTGGCCCGCTTCGGCAAATGGGGAACGCGGCTGTGGGAGCTGGCGCGCGGCATCGACGAGTCTCCCGTGGTGCCGTCGCAGAAACGGAAATCGTGGTCGAGCGAGAACACGTTCGCAAAGGACATCGCGCTCGACGAGGTGGCCGCCTACATCCGCGAGGAATCGCAGAAACTCTGGCAGGCGCTCAGCGACAAGCAACTGACCGGCCGCACGGTGACGGTGAAGCTCCGAACCGGCGATTTCAAGACCGCCACGCGCCGGCTGACGCCCGAGACGATCCCATCGAGCGGCGACGACCTGGCCCGCATCGGCACCGAGCTCCTCACCCGCTTCGACTTCCCCCCGCAAAGCCGCTACCGCCTGGCCGGGATCGGTGTGTCGAATTTTGTGGATGAAGAGGATGAGGTGGAGGCGGAGGCGCCGCAGCCGGAGTTGTTTGTGGGCGGGGAATAGAGAATCGGTCGAAAGTCTCTTCCCTCACGGCACCGTCGCCACCACCTTCCGATCATCCCTGGCCGTCAGTGCGATGAAGCGATCCTGGCGCTCTCCTCGTACGTAGATGATCACGTGGACCAGCGTCTCCATCGTCATCCGCGTGTCGTCGCCCGCGTAGTAGACGAGTGCGATCTGATACGGACCGCCGGCCATACGAGGAATGGTGTAGGTCTCCGGGCCGAAGCCGGTGGTGACGTCTGCGTGGAGGAAGCCGTTCCGGGCGCTTTGCATGTGCTTGTAGAAGACCTCTTCGCCGCCGGGCTCGATCACGTGAAGATCGATGTCGGTGTAGTTGGAGTCCCACATCACTTCCACCTGCAACTCCGCCTGCGGATCGATGCGTGGATCGACGCCTGAGCGGCGGCGTTGCATCTCGACCTGGAGTGCATCATCGGTCTGCTTCATGCGCCCGTCCCGCTCGTACGCGGCGTATCGCGTTTGCAGCTCGGCCAGCTCCTTATCCTTCCCTTCTCTGGCGTCCATGAGAAGCAACTCGCGCCAGGTCTGTGTCTCCCGAGGGGAAAGCTCGAGTGCGCGGTCGAAGGCCAGACGAGCGAGATCGTCGTGACCCCATCCCGAGAGCACGCGACCGATGATCCGCAATGTGGCGGCGTCGTCGGGATAGGCTTCGATCAGATCGGTCAGAACGCGCAGAGCCAGTTCCGGCGAGGCTTCGCGCATGGCCAGCGCGGCCTCGGCCTGGAAGAGCTTCTCGCCGCCGAGCACGGCGCGCGCGGTCACGTAATAGCGAAAACGATCGGCGGGAGAGTTGAGCGCTTTCAGCTTGGCCATCACCTCGGCGATCATCTCCAGCCGTTGCGGTGCCGTCTTCATCGCCAGCTCGTTCGACTGAGCGAGCGCCTGATTGCCGGCGGGAGTGACGAGCAGCCGGTCGGCGAGCACTTGTCCACTCACATTGCCGCCCACGACGCCGCCGACGACACCCGCTGACACGCTCATCACTTCGAGGGCTGGAGCCTCTGCGGTCACCGTGATCGATTCCGCGGGCCCTGGACTCAGAGCCACTACGACGTTGGTCCCCCTCGCAGGGTGGTTGAGAGTCTGTCTGAGTGAGTTGAAGCCCGCTAGCTCGGCCTGCAGCAAGACGACCGCGGGTACGGCGGACGTCGAGAATCGGAAATGGCCGCTGACGTCCGTGATCGTCGTGGACGGCTCTCCCCCAGCAATCGTCATCGTTACCGTGACGCCCGGAAGCGGTGCGTCGTCGTAGAGCACGGTGCCTGTCATGAACCATACGGATCGGTCCAGTTCCAACGACACGTTCGTCGCCCGACTTACCTGGATCGTTGGGGGCCTTGCAAACCTGCGTTGGCGCTCCTTCTCCTGCTCACGAATCACTTTTTCCTCGGCTTCCTTCTCCGCGCGGAGATCGGCCGGCAGCGGCAGCCCATTGGCTTCGTAGTCCCGCCACGTCTCGAGGACGAGCAGTGACGTACGCGGCGTGAGCTGATTGAACTTCCTGCCGTGATCGAGCACCTCTTCGGGCATGGCCCCGCCGTCGAGCAACGCACGCAATCTCGCGCGCGCCCAGGCACGGCGAACGAGATCGATCCCCTCCTCGGAATCCAGGACCTCGACGGCCATCTCGTGACGAACGTTGCCGGCGATGATGGGAAAGGCGACGATCGTGTCGCGTGAGCGCGCGGTCACAGTGATCGACGAGTCAGCCGTCGCAAGGATGGTCGCCGGCAACACGTCGCGGATCGGCGGCAGCGCCGACTGCACCATCATCAACTCCGGCTGCCGCATGCTCGATGTCACGGCGTTGGCCGCTTCTGTTTGTGTGAGATCGAGATACCAGCCGCCGGTCGCTCGCGCCAGGCCGCCGAGGAAGTGATCGTCGGCCGAGGGTGAAGCGTTGATGATCGTCAGCGGCCGGTGCAGCGCAGCAACCTTCTTGACAGCGAGAGCCAGCCGCGCGGAGTCGCCAATGGTGTTGATGCCGTCGGTGACGAGCACGATGCGCGAGCCTGGTGTGATCGATGCAACGAGCGACGGCAGTTTCTCGAGCAGCGCGATCAGGTTCGTCGCCCCGGCCGCGGGAATCGCGGTTAACGTTTGATCGAGGCCGGCGGAATCGGTCTCCTGGGCCGGCTCGACCACGATGTGAAACGGCACGACGCTCACCGATCGGACCTGCTGACGCTCGATCAACTGCCGGAGGTAGTCGCGGACCTTGGCGTCATCGCGCTGTACGGCGCTGGATGATGCGTCGTAAAGAATGGTCATGTGCTCCGATGGCGCCACCGCACGGGCGGACGAACGGATGTTGATTGCCGCAGTTGCATACCAAGTCCCGTCGGTCATCGACCTGGCGGCGAGCGCGGTCTCGCGTTTGTCGGGCACCGCACGGATCACACCGTCGAGACGAAAGTCCGTTCGCTGCAATGACCAGCGATCGCCGGAGCGCGCCAGTTGCAGACCATCGCTCTCGATCCGGGAATCGCTTTCCATGCTCAGCACGAATCGAGCGACCGTTGCTCCGTATCGAAGATCGAGCTCGTACGGATTCGAGGTCAGCTCCTGATCGTAGGCGATGTGAACGACCTTCAAACCGGATGCGGGAATCGGATAGACGCGGAAGTGGAACGCGCGCGACGAGGCAGTCCACTCGGCAAGCGCCGGATCGACGCGGCGATGAACCGTGGCCTCGTAAACGCTGCGGGCCATCACCCGTTCGACGGCGACGGCATGCCGCAGGCGGTCGCCGAAGTACAACCCGAGGTCGCTGACCTCGGCGTCGGGCGGGAGGGGAAAGGCGAAGTCGCCGTCGAGCTGGCGATCGGTGTGGTTGCGATAGGTCAGGTCGTACGTCGTACGGGCAAGGTGCCCTCGGAGGAGAACGTGGATCTCGACCGACTCGAGCGCGAGCGCCTCCGTACCGTTGTCACCCACTGGGACGGTCAGCGTCGGAAGAGCGGCGTGTTGTGCCGCGAGTGCCGGCATGATCACAAGGAATGTGAGAAGAGCTGCAGTCGCCGTGAGCCGCATGTGTCAACCTCCGCGCCTACATCCGTGAGAACCACATCGTTGGACACACGTTGCCGAGGTTGGGAAACCAGGAAGGGCGGTGACGGAATGGTGAAGGTCGATGCGGATGGCAAGCTGTACTTACTAACCGCAAGCCCTTTCGTACAATCTGATTGAACCTCCGTGCCTGACCCCGCAAGTCAGGGACCGATGTGGCACAGACACTTTTGTCTGTGCTCCGGCCGAAGCCGCCAGGCCCTGAGAGCTTGCAATGTCGAGATCCGGCACAGACAAAAGTGTCTGTGCCACATCGATCCTGCTCGCCTGCACCTCTCCGACGTATCGCGCAGACAAGGCTGCGGACAATTCCACTGGTCATGTGTGCTTCTGGCCTGGGACTCACGCGGAGGCGCGGAGTGCGCGGAGAAAGAGAAGTGCATCGTCATCTCCTCCGCATCTCCGCGCCTTCGCGTGAGATCTTCATTCCAACGTCAACCGGACGCTCATGTCCTTAGAATGCGCGCTGAGGAACGAACTGATATGACGCTGATCGCCCGCATTCGCTTCCAACTCTCGCTCTCGATACTTCTGCTGCTGACAGCAACACTGAGCGTGATCGCTCAGACACCCGCGGCTCAATACCCCGCGCTTCCGAGCGAGACGCCGGCGAAGCTCGTGCCGGCGAACGAGACGTTCGACCATACCAGGCGGGTGGTCATGATCCCGATGCGCGACGGGATCAAGCTGCACACGGTCATCCTCGTTCCGCGCGGCGCCAGACACGCGCCTATCCTCCTCACGCGAACGCCCTACGACGCCGACGAGCTCACAACACACGCTCACAGCGCGCACCTCGGGCCGAATCTCTTCGGCTACGACAATGCCACGGATGTGATCATCGAAGGCGGCTACATTCGCGTGATCCAGGACGTGCGCGGCAAGCATGGTTCCGAGGGCGACTACGTGATGAATCGTCCCGTGCACGGGCCGCAGAATCCGACTCCCGTCGATCACGCCACCGACACGTACGACACCATCGACTGGCTGGTGAAGAACGTCCCCGAGAGCAACGGCAAGGTGGGAATCCTCGGCATCTCCTACGACGGATTCCTGCCGCTGATGGCGTTGGTCAATCCGCATCCGGCGCTGAAGGTGTCCGTGCCGATGAACCCGATGGTGGACGGCTGGATGGGCGACGACTGGTTCCACAACGGCGCCTTCCGCGAGCAGGGCATGTCCTACATCTACGAGCAGGAGGGGACGCGGAAGGGCGACGCCAAATGGTTTACCAGTCATTTCGACGACTACGACATGTTCATGGAGGCCGGATCGGCCGGTGAGCTCGGACGCCGGCGCGGCCTCGAGCAGGTCGGTTTCTGGAGAAAGCTGCTCGAGCATCCTTCGTATGACGCCTTCTGGCGCGACCAGGCGGTCGATCGCGTGCTCGCCGAGCAGCCGCTTAACGTGCCGGTGATGCTCGTCCACAGCCTCTGGGATCAGGAAGACATCTACGGCGCCATGGCCGTCTACCGGGCCATCAAGCCAAAGGACAAGGACAATGACAAGGTGTTCCTGGTCATGGGGCCGTGGCATCACGGCCAGGAGATCCGCGAAGGGAGCACACTGGGTCCGCTGCGATTCGGAAGCGATACCGCGCTCACGTTCCGGCGCGAGATTCTGCTCCCCTTCCTGGATCATTACCTCAAAGACGAAGCCCCGAAGGCCGACATCGCTCCGGTCACGGCGTTCGAGACTGGTACGAATACCTGGCGCCGTCTCCCTTCCTGGCCCGCCGGCTGCGCGACAGGTTGCACCGTTCGGCCGACGCCGCTTTATCTCGGCGCTGGTCTAAGAGCCGGCTTCACCGCGCCCCCATCCGGCGGCGCCGCGTTCGATGAATATGTCTCCGATCCCGCGAAGCCCGTTCCATTCCGCGCGCGACCGATCGACGAGAAAGGCGCGGGCTGGGCCCGTTGGCTGGTCGACGATCAGCGCGAGGCGTCCGGCCGTCCGGATGTGCTGGTGTTCGTTTCGAACGTTCTGACCGAACCGGTGAAGATCAGCGGCCGGCCGATGGCGAACCTCGTGGCATCGACGAGCGGCACCGACTCGGACTGGGTAGTGAAGGTCATCGATGTCTATCCGGACGAGGTGGCCAGCCAACCGGAGATGGGCGGCTATCAACTGATGATCTCCGCGGACATTTTCCGCGGCCGTTATCGCGAGAGTCTGGAAACGCCGAAGGCGATCGTGCCGGACACACCGCTCGTCTATCGCTGGGCGCTGCCCACGGCCAACCACGTCTTCCGCCCAGGACACAGGATCATGGTCCAGGTTCAGTCGAGCTGGTTCCCGCTGTACGACCGCAATCCGCAGACGTTCGTCCCGAACATCTTCTGGGCAAAGCCTGGCGACTACAAGAAGGCGACGCAGCGCATCTATCACACGAGTTTTGTTGAGTTGCCGGTTGTGGGTATGCCGTAAGTAAACGACCACGGAGACACAGAGGGCACGGAGGGTTTTCTCTGTGTCTCCGTGGTTCAATTTCGAACCGGCAGACGTTTCTTCTCGATCTTCACCAGCACGGTGTACTCCGGATCGACCATCTCCACGATGGGCGTCTTCGCGTTCTGCGACACGAACTGGTAGGCGTCCATCTCCGACAATCCGGTAGTGTCGGAGACCCAGTGCACCATCTCCTTGAAGGCGATGCGGGCCGCGTCTTCCAGCGGCCGGCCGGCGCCGACGGTCATCATCGACTCGGCATTCTCGATGCGCGGCCAGTGTGTGGCGCGGCCTTTGATCAGATCGACGGTGATGTCGACGTTCATGGCGCCTTCGATGGCGGTGCCGATGATCTCCCCCTCACCCATGGCGTAGTGACCATCGCCGAACGACAGCAGCGCGCCCGAAGCGTTCACGCCGAGGTAGATGGTGTTGCCCGCGCGAACCTCGGGGCAATCCATGTTGCCGCCAAAGAAATCCGGGACGATGGTGGAGCGCACTTCCTGCCCGGGTGATACGCCGAGGCAGCCGAGGAACGGCGCCAGCGGAACCTCCCAGGACGACTTGCCGTCGAGCGACTTCGTTCGCGCGATCCCTTTGGTCTTGTCGACGTCGTAGAACCAGACCTTCTCCGGGAGATCGGCGCCGAGGATGGCGGTGCGATCGGTGCCGTTCAAAGCGCCGAAGCCGGGAAAGAACGACGAGATGCCGTGGTCGCGCGCGGGCTCGAGCCTGTTGATGTGGATGGCGATGGTGTCGCCGGGCTCCGCCCCGTCGATGAAGAACGGGCCGGTCTGGGGATTGTCGTGGCCGGGCGGGATCATCTTTGTCGGCAACTGGTCCGGCCGCGTCACGGCGCCGTCGTAACAATCTTCGGTCCATGTGACGATGCGCGTCCCGGGTTTGATGTGATGAGTAGGCGCGGCGCCGCCGAAGGTGTACTTCAACTCTTCATGTTTGGGAACGTAATTGAGGACCGGCTGCTCGGCAGCAAAGAACCCGGCGATGAGGACGGCGAAGATGGTCATGGTGCCTCAATTCTGCGCGTTGCCGCGCGTTGTCGGTTGTCGGTTGTTGGGGTGATTATTACGTGAGTAAGGGCGAGACCGTACGCGATCGGTCCACACACCGCGCGACCGAGTCACTTCGAGACCGCGTGACCGCGCGCACCGCTCATGCGATCCAGCAACTCCACGTAATGCTCCGTAGGCGCCGTCCCGGTATCGCGAACCCACTCCCCTGTCCGGTCGTTGCCGAGGTAGACGATGATCGAGTGCAGACCGGTGCGTGCGTTGTCGCCGGTGAAGGCGCGGGTTAGGCGGTTGAGCTCGGCGGGGCTTCCGGTGACGAGCGTCCACCCCGGTTTCACGCCGTGGCTTTTGCCCCAGGAGGCGAGAGCCTCCGGAGTGTCGTGCCGCGGGTCGAGCGATACGGAGACCAGCGACACGTCGCGGCCCAGGCGATCGCCGAGGGCGGTCTGGAGATGGACGAGCGTGTAGGTGATCGTAGGACAGACGTCCTGGCATCGGGTGAAGAAGAAGGCGACGACGACGACCTTGTTCGCCACGAGGTCGCGATAGAAATGAAGCGGCCGTCCCGTTTGATCGACGACCTTCACGTCCGGGATGTCTTTCGCGCCGGCGGCGGCTGCGATCGCGGCGGTGAGCATCGCCGCGATCGCCAACCTGCGCATCCTCGTCATCATCCGATAGTAATGAACTTCGCCACGGATGGCACCCCGTCGCGATTGAGGATGAAGAGCATGTACGGTCCCGGCGGCGCGATGGCGCCGCGGTCCGGGGCCGTCACCGTGATCTTGCCGTCGGAAACGGTGGGAACGAGCGGTATGAAGCGCTGGCTTTCGTCAAAGGCGTGCGTCACGGCACCGGGGCGGATCAACGACACTTTCGTGATGCTCGCGGCATCGGGCGTGACGATGGTGAACGTCTCGCCGTACTTGACGTTCGTGGGGGCGCTGCCGATGGTCGGGCGCGAGCCCGGACGAAAGAGGTATGGCGGGGAGTAGATCTGCGCGTTGGCGTGGAACGGGCCAGCCTCGTAATTCGGGCTGGGAGGCGGTACACCCCATGGAGGCAGTCCGCCGCCTGCGTTGAGAACCGTAGCGTCGGGAAGGAGCAGCGCGATGGAGTGATAGAGCCGCGGCACGGAGGCCTTCGCCAGCGTCCTCCATTTCCCGGTGGCCGGATCCCACAGTTCCGCCTCGTAAACGGGCGTATTCGTGTTGTTGAAACCCACTCCGCTCGTTCCGCCGGTAGCGAGCACGGTCCCGTCCGCGAGGATCGTGGCATTCATCTGCCGACGCGCAAAGGTCATTGAACCGGTGAATTCCCACTCCGCTCCCGACTTGTTCAGGTCGAAGGTCTCGGCGCTCTTCAGCGGGGGATCCTCGCCCCCGCCGACGATCAGCACTTTGCCTGGCTCGTACATCACCGCTGACCCGTAGTCCCGAAGCGCCCCCGATTTGGTCCTCTTACTATCTTTCTCGTCCGTCCACCGACCCGTGCCGGCCGTATTGAGCGAGCGGGTATTTGCGGCTGGTCCGGCCATGAAGACAGTCCCGTCTGGCGCAAGAAGGAGCCAGGGATAGAGGTTGATGTTCTGGTTCCTGGCGCCCGTAAGATCACGCCATGTACCCTTCGACCACACCTGAGGCAATCCGTTGACGCCGTTCGATCCTTCGGACCGATCGCGCTGCGGCATCAAGCCGGAGACAACGACGACGTCACCGTTGCTCAAAGGCGAGGTGGTCGGGTACCAGCGCCCCGCGTTCATGTTGGCGCTCTTGGTCCACTTGTTCGTTCGATAATCGAACAGCGTTGTCTGGATGGCCCCTTGGCCATCGAACTTGTCGTGGCCGCCGGCGACGAGGAGCGTACCGTCGGGCAGGAAGGTCTGGCCCGCGCAGAAAACCTGCACATACGGGTTCAGAACCTTGGTGAAAACGCCGGTTTTGGGATCGCCGACATAGGTCTCGATTTCCGTGACCCCGTCTTTGCGCGCCCAACCGACGATATGACCGTTGGGAAGCAGCGCTGCGTGAATGGCGACAAAGGGCCATTTCTGCACCGCCGACCATTCGCCGGCGACACTTTTGTCGCCACCTTGCGGTGTCTGCGCCGAAAGGACCGCGACGCACATGAAGAGAAGGACGACGAACCGGAGAACACGCATCAGTCACCTCCTGAATTGTTGCTGGCGGCAGGATAGCAGGAAGGGCGGATGGTTGGTTATTGGTTACTGGGTGTCGAGGTTGCAGAGTCTCGCGGTCTCGCGGTGCCAGTTTATCCTGAGCGAAGCGAAGGATCTCCGGTGATACCGAGCTTTCAGCCTTGTCGCGCGTCGCATCATGCGGAGCGGTGGCACCGGAGATCCTTCGCTTCGCTCAGGATAAACTGGCACCGCGAAACCCCGACACCCCGCCTACGCCTTCTCCACCATCCCCATCTTCCGGAACTTCTTGTACCGCTCCTCCGGAAGGGCGGCTGGCTTGAGCTTCTGCAGCTCTTTCAGCCCCTTCTCCAGGTACGGTGCGAGCAGTTCCGCGGCCCTGGCGGGATCGGCGTGGGCGCCGCCGTTGGGCTCGGGGACAATCTCGTCGATGATGGCCAGGCGTTTCAGGTCAGACGCGGTAATGCGCATCGCTGCCGCCGCTTCCGCGGCCGCCGAGGGGTTCTTCCAGAGGATGGCCGCGCATCCCTCGGGCGAGATGACCGAGTAGACCGCGTGCTCGAGCATGTAGACGCGATCGCCCACTCCCAGAGCGAGCGCGCCTCCGCTGCCGCCTTCGCCGATGACGATGACGATCACCGGCACGGTCAACGCCGACATCTCCCGCAGATTCACAGCGATGGCCTCGGCCTGCCCGCGCTCTTCCGCCCCCAGACCGGGATAGGCGCCCTGCGTGTCGATGAAGGTGAAGATGGGCAGGTTGAACTTCTCGGCCAGCTTCATCACGCGCAGAGCCTTGCGGAAACCCTCCGGCCGAGGCTGGCCGAAGTTGCGATAGACCTTCTCTTTCGTGTTCCGGCCCTTCTGATGGCCGATGATCGCGCACGGCATGCCGCGGAAGCGGGCAAAACCGGCCACGATGGCGGGGTCGTCGGAGAACTTCCGGTCGCCGTGGATCTCCGTCCACTCCTCGAACAGGTAGCCGATGAAGTCGAGGGTGTAAGGGCGCTGCGGATGCCGGGCCACGAGCGTCTGCTGCCAGGGTGTCAGGTTGGCGTAAATTTCGTCGGCGAGTTTGGTAAGCTGTTCCTGCAGTACCGCGAGCTGGCCCGGATCTCCTTCAGCAGCGGTGGTTTCCTCGATCCGGCGTCGGAGCTGCAGAATGGGCTCCTCGAACTGCGTCGGGTCAGGATTCATAGGTGCGTGACCCTAACAGATGACTAGCATGCCCGCAACTGACGCAGAAGAGGCCGCCGCAGGGCGGTCATTGCTGGAGACCTGGGGCAGGAACGAGCCGATGCGGCACGTCCCTTCCGCGGAGTGGATGTCCTGGAAAGTGGATCAGGACCTGCGCCGCCGGATCGAGCTTCTGTTCGGCCCGTTCTCGGATCTGCCCCCCGATGACCCTCGACGCGCGCCGCTGGAGAACGAGTTTCGCGCTCTCTGCCGGGCCATCGACCGGCTCTCCGACGTGGCGCGACACTCTCGCAATAACCATCCGCCCCACGACCTCGGCGATCGCATCGCCTGGTGCCTCAGCCAGGCCGTGAGCAGCCTCGACTCGCTCGACCCGCACCTCATCGGGCGGCGCTACCCGTTCCAGACCGGCGAGCGCTCGAAGGCCGAGCTTCTCTACGGGGCGTTGCTGGTCGTCATCCAGCATGTCGGGCGCATCCTGCCGCTGGTGCGGAACATCGATCCCGGTGTCGACGAGCAACTGCTCGAAGGTCTGGTCGTGCTCGAAACGCCGCTTCGGACGCAACCGATCGCATGAGCATGCTCGCCGCCATCCGACCGCTCTTCGACCATATGGAGTGGGCCGACGCCACGGTCTGGCGCGCTATCGGCGAATGCGCAGCCGCGGCAGACGACAAGGTGCTGCACGACCGGCTGTACCACATCCACGCCACGCAGCACGCCTTCCTGAAGACCTGGCGCGGCGAAGAAGTCGTGTTCACCAAACCCGACGCCTATCCCGGCCTGGACGCCGTTCGTCAACTGGCCCGCGACTTCTATGACGTAGCGCCTGCCTACGTCGCATCGATCGCACCCGACGCCGTCGACAAGGAGATGGTGCTCCCCTGGTCGTCCTATTTCGCGAAACGCTCCGGTTTTGAGGCCCACGCTTCCACCCTCGGCGAGACGCTTCTGCAACTCCCCTCGCACTCGACCTACCATCGCGGCCAGGTCAACATCCGCCTGCGCGAGCTCGGCACAACGCCTCCGCTGGTCGATTTCATCGCCTGGGTGTGGTTCGGGAAGCCTTCTTTACGTTTATCCTGAGCTGCGAAGCGGCGAAGGATCTCTTGTGCCACCGCGCTGCCGTAGAGCCGAAAGCCTCAGACCGCGCGGTTCCACCGGAGATGCTTCGTCGCTGCGCTCCTCAGCATAGACTGTGAGCAACCTCAGGAAAAACTGGGATAAAACTGGCAGGATCACCGTCCCATATGCGCCAGCGGCGTAACCCCGCAGCGCGGATTGGCTTCCGCATGCAGCGCGCTGAGCCGATCGCTGGCGATCCAGACGACATGCTGCGAGGCCAGAGAGGCGCGCAGACGCTCGACCGCGGCGCGAAATTGTTTCGGCTCGGAAATGTCGTCGACCTCTCCCCACGACGCGGCGAGATCCGGGCGCGGACCGGTAAGCGACCAGACGAACAGAGGCACGCCGATAGCCTCGAGATAATGCCGCACGGATGCCGGCTCGTTGGTGCTCTGGTCCGCTGACCGGCTGAGCACCAGAACCACGGCGCGGCGATGCGCGCCATTGCTGGCGTTGAGGCCGGCGACGGCAACGGCGTCGGCAAAACGCCGAGGAGTGTTCGGGTCGACCCCTGTCCGCTGATCACTGGATTCACCGTAGTCGAAGGTCAGAAACCGGAGCATTCCAGCGTCTTGCGACGACACGGCCACGGACGACTGGAAGATTTTCGACGGGACATGCCCCGCGGCCTCGACGGGTTTTGAGATCGGCCATGTGTAACTCATCGTCGTCCGAGGATCGAGCGGCAATCGATGCCGCACCTCCTGCGTTTCGCGCCAACTGCGACTGTCGGAGTGACCGGGATCGAGCACGGCCTGCACTTCGTTGGCATCCGGCTCGCGCACCACGAGCACCAGCGCGTCGGGTGTCTCAACGCCCCTCGCCAGCACCGGAGCGCCATTCACGGAGAAGCATCCCACGAGCGACTCCTGCTTCCATGGGGTTTTGCTGGTGAACACCAAAGGCGTCAGCTCTGTGCTGATCGAGTCGGCCGCATGTCCGCCGGCGATCACCAGCTCGTGTCGGGCCACGACCCCGTCTTCGAATCGCAACTCCGCATCGACCACGTGCGGATGCGCTGCATCGAGCGTTGGGAGACGTGCATGAAACTGATCATCGACGCCGATCTTCCGGCCATCGATCCTGATCGTGGCGCGCGACGGCTTCGCGGCGAACACATGTTCCCACCGCAGCCCGACGGAGACGGGTAATCCTTTGTCGTCGACCTGCAACGTGAGCGTGAGCTCCGCCAGGGGTCGCGGCAGGTTGATCATCTGCGAGGTCCGGCCGATCTCGCCGCCGTCGCGGTCATAGGCGACTGCGACCAGCTCGTGCGGTTCGAACGCCGGCCCCAGGTCTACGATGGCTCGCCACGGGGCGGCAGTCATCACCGCCGATTCCCGTCCATCGACGAGAATGCGAACCGATTTCACATCGGAGCCCACCTGCAGCTCGACCGGCTGATGTCCGGCGATCAGCCCGAGGTAGAGCGTGAGGAAAACGATCTGCGAGGACACCGTAGGCAAGCCTCTTACGGGATCTCGTACACCGTGAGCTCGTCGGCGATCCCGCGCAGCAGCGCCCGGTGGGTGGTCGGAAGGAGCGAGTGTGCGGACAGGAGTCCCTGCACAGCGGCGTTCGTAACCACCGGCTCGGTGACGAAAATCGATCGCGATGTGGCCAGCCCCTGCACCCGGGCGGCGATGTTGACCGTCTGCCCGAAATAGTCGAGACGATCATTCGATGTGACCGCCAGGCACGGCCCCTCGTGCATCCCGATTTTCACGAGCAGATCCTCGTGCTTTCTCGATTCGTTCAGCCGGTCCATGGCCGAGCGCATCTTCAAAGCTGCCGAGACACCCATCGCCGCGGTGGGAAACGTGGCCATCACGGCATCGCCGATGGTCTTGACCACGGCTCCCGACTCTCCCCGCACGACGTCGGCGAGCACCCGGAAATGGGCACGGACCAGATCGTACGCGGCGAGGTCACCGACCCTCTCGTACAGTTCCGTCGATCCCTTGAGATCGGTGAAGAGCACGGTCAGGCTGGCGATCTTCAGCCTCTGGTCGACGTTGACCGCCTCGGTGCGATAGAGATCGCGAAAGGTCTGGTTGGTGAAGAGGCGACTCGCGGTCAGGAACTCCTGCCGCTCCTTGAACTGATGATGGAATTCGTCTCCGGCGCGAAACAGGCCGGGAAGGATGCGACGGTTGGTGCGATTGACGAGCGTGAGCCGCAGAGGACCGGGAGCCATGACCTCGGTACGGGTCATGGTGCCGCCCTCGCCGTAGACCACCGTCAGATCGCGGCGCTCCTTCACCGGCTCTCCCTGAACGTCGAGAAAGAGAGCCTGATGTGAGATCGGCTCGAAGAGGATGGTGAAGACCGGCGGAAGCTGGATCGACATCATGATCTTCTCGTTCGGCAGGACCTCCTCCGCTTCGATGGTGAACTCGTCCCACAGCTCCTGGTAATCGTCTCTCCGCGGAAGGATCATGGTGTTGCTGAAATGGAGGAAGCGGTAGTAGTCCAGCGCGGGAACGGAATCGGGATCGTGATGGGCGATGCGCCGGATGGCCGGGCTGATGCTGAAGCTGACCTCCACCATCTCATCGAGCGTAGGCTCGTACCCGACGGCGCAGAGAGAGCAGTTGTAGTTGTCCTGGATCTCCTTCAGGTCCGTCGTCGCCGTGAGAACGCCGCCGCAGCCGGGACAGAGCAGGTTCCAGGACATTTCGAAGATGCCGAGGCGCGAGGCTCTGATGAAGGCGTCGAGCGTCGCCTCCTGGTTGAGTCCCCTGGCGATGGCGAACTGGATGGGATCGATGCGACAGAGGTCCGAGTCCTTCCCCTTCTCGATGACTTCCTCGATCGCCTCCACGAGCACCGGGGCCGCGGAGCGCCGTAACGCATCCAGACGCGCATTTTCCTGCACGCGGCGATTGTATGCGCCTGAATCGAGTCAGGCGAGGCGCGCGCTATCATGAACGCATCTATGAGTATCGATTCAGTCATCGCACAAATGTATGAAACCGTATGCTTCGAGCCGGGCACGCGGCCGGACTGGAGCCGCCATCTGGAGATCTTCGCCCCGGACGCGCGAGTGGTCCGAGTCAATGACGAAGGCGTCTTCGAGTTCGACATCGAGTCATTCCATGCGAATTTCGAAGCGATGATCGACTCCGGCGTCCTGCCCAGCTTCTGGGAGGGAGAACTGTGGCGCGAGACGCACCGCTTCGGCGAGGTGGCCCATGTGCTCAGCGCCTACGAGACCCGCCAGACGCGCCACGGCGCTCCGCTCAACCGCGGCGTGAACAGCATCCAACTCTTCGAGCGCGACGGCCGCTGGTGGATCAGCGCCATGATCTGGCGCCGTGAAGGTCGGTCGGTGCTGATCCCGGACAAGGTTCCGCCAGCGGTTTAGCCAAGTACCGGCACAGACAAAAGTGTCTGTGCCACATTGGCTCGGCGGATTCAACGCAGAGACATGTGTCCGTGCCAACAAGGCAGGTCCAATATGGCTGGCACAGGCTGTCTGTGCCACATCGACAGCCGCATTTCTACACGCGGACGAGCAAGGAGCAGGGCCAAATGTGGCACAGACACTTTTGTCTGTGCCGGTACTTGGCAAACTCTCAGTCCTTTTGCCGAGCCTTCTGATAAAGCTCGATATATCTCTTCGCCGGCATCCGCCGAATGGCCTCGCCGAGGACGTCGAGGGCAAGATCATCGACCTTCTTGAAGCGGATGCACGACTTCCCCACGTCCAGCTTCTTGCCGCTCTTCGCCCAGGCCTCCTGAAACCAACGGGCGTTGTCGCTCCCGGGATACAACCCCATCAGGTACACCGACATGTAGTTCTTCTGCGACGCCAGCGCCGCAAACGGCAACCCCTGTTTCGGATCGACGTGGTACCCGGGCGGAAAGACACGATGCGGGACGTAGTACCCGATCATCCCGTACGACATCCCCTCCTCGTAATCCTTGTCGAGGTTCGCCAGGATCACGTCACGGACGGTCTCAATCGCCTTCCGCCTATCGTCCGGCAGCGAGGCGAGGTACGCGGGAACGGTCTTCGCTTTGCTTTGCATGGGGAGAGTGTACTCAAGCGGAGGTCGCCCGCTTCGAACACCGCGACCCCGAGACCCCGCAACTCCGCAACCGCGACTCTCACACCGCCTTCCACTGCAGATTCCTGAATCGCACCCTCCCCGTGTGCGACTGCAAACCGATGAACGGTCCCTGGCCGCGCGTGGGTGACGAAGGATCGCCGGCGAAATGGAACTGATTCACGACTTGGCCGTTCAGCGATACGGTGATGTCCGGGCCGCCGGCTGTGATCTCGTAGGAGTTCCACTCCCCCACCGGTCGCACCTTGAGTGCGCCCAGGTTCGGGCCCTGGAATGAATAGATCGCGGCGGTGCGGTGGATTGCCGCGCCGTCCGGACGGGCCTGTTCGTCGATCTGCACCTCGAATCCGAAGTCGACCCCGACGAATGCGGTGTTGTCGTAACCCTTGCTCTCAGGATCGGGGAAGCCGAGAAAGACGCCGGAGTTGTCGTCGGGCGCGGTCATCATCCAGTCGAGGCGCAGCACGAAACGGGGCGGTGCCGGCTTCGTGTGCCAGAACAGGCCCAGATCAGTCCCGGGTCGCGCTTCGAGAACGCCGAAACGGGAGACGAACGAGCCGGGATTGTCGCGGCCCGGTTGATTGCGGATGGTCGACATCTTCCAGTCCGTCATCGTCCCGTTGAAGATCGCCTCGAAGCCGCTCGTGGCAACAAACGGGTTGATGATGTGATCGCCCGTTCGCCGGGCCAGGGCGATGCCGGTCAGCATCGGATTCGGTGAACCGATTGTCGGAAAGAGCGACGGACCGACCGCGTAGAGATTCTCGGTGTGATGGAAGCGGCCGTCGCCGTCGGTGACGCTCGCCGCCGGGTCGGTACCCATCGCCAGCGTTCCGGTCTCGTGGTGGGTCGTCCCGAGCCCATCCCTCGACGGCGTCACCGTCGCGGGGGCGCCGAGCACCTGCGCCACATTGACCATGGCCGCGTCCAGCGCATCCCACAGGTCGTTGTCGGTCTGCGACTTCGCCATGGTCACCCGGGCGCGCCGGACGCCGTACTCGTCGCTGAGCGCCGGATCGAGCGAAACGTTGCTGTGGTTCGGATCGGGGTTTGCCAGGTTGTCCGCCGACATCTGGCCGATTCCACGGATGGCGATGGCCACGTGTGTGTCAGTGGAACTGCTCAGCGCCTCGAAGAAATCGATGTCGGGTACTTTGCGGAACAGCTCATCCTCGGAACCGACGGTGCTGGCGCCGCCGCTGGCCGTGATCTGCAGGTGGAAGTGTCCCAGGAATGTGCCCGCCTTCATGGCCCTGCCCTTGACGAACAGTGCCGCCGCCTGCAGCTCCTGCACGGTCGCGGAGAGGCCCGGGATGGCCGTGCGCGGAACGCGGAAGGTCAGATTCGAGCGCAGGTGCGCCATCAGGTTCCTCCCCATCCGCGGCAGCGTCGGCATTCCGCTTCCGTCGAACGTCACGAGAGCGAGGCGCGCGCTCTCGATCGTGGCCAGCGCGATGATGGCCACGCCGTCCGGCGCGAGATCGATCGGCCCCTGGCTCGTCTCGACGCGCGTCACGCGCCATGTATCGCCGTTGCGCGTGGTGCGCAGCGTCAGCACGTGCGTGTTCGGCACGATCAGGATCTCCTTCTTCGTGTCGTCGGGATTGTCCGCGTAGGCAGTGCGCGCCGCCTTCATCAGCAGAGGGACGGTGCTGAACTTGTTCATGGGGAAGAAACCGGCGTGTGGCGCGCGGGCTTGCACGGCCAGCGGCGCTTCGAGCTTCAGCAGGTTGAGAAGATCGTCCTGCGAGAGGCCGGCCGTCGATGTCAGGCTGAGAAGCTGCGCCGGATCAGCACCAGGCTTGAGCAACGGCGAGGGCGGGAGGCTGGCCAGCGGGATGGCCGCGGCGACGGTGCCCAGGTTGTCGAACAGGTTCCGGCGCAGCACGTTCTGCAGCTCGCCGAAGATGAAGTCGTTGGTGTCATCGACGCCGATCTGCTTCGTGCTCTCGTCGAAGTAGCGGCTCTTGAGATCGGCGACTACCTCCGGCGGCCATGTCGACACCTCCGCATCCAGCAGGCGCGGCGACCATCCGCCCCAGTAGAGCGATCGCCCGCCGACGCAATACGCCAGGCCCTTGAACGGTGTGGCCGACTTCCACGGCACGCCCCACACTTCGTTGCGCGGCGGCTCCGGCTGATGAGCGTTCTCATTGAGGATGACCGAATCGGCCGGATCGAACAGCCCGAGGATGCCGGTGTTCTGCACATGCTCCGGAAGCGTGTATGGCCCAGCTTCGAGGACGATCGTCCGCAGACCGCCGCCTGCCTGTTTCTGTCGAAACCAGACGTGCTCGGCGATCGCCGCGCCGAACGTCCCGCCGCCGATCACGACGATGTCGAACGGCCCGCCCGAGGTCGCTTCTCCGTAGGTGTTGCAGAGGTAGCGGCCCTGGATGTCTTTGGTGAATGACGTCGACTCGCTGGTGATGGCCATTGGGAGATCCTCCCCTCACGTCACTGTAAGTAGTGACCGAAACGTCCCGACCGTTACATGCAAAACCAGGCGCGGGAACCTCACCACCGCGTCGGGTACGACCCCAGCACGCGGATCTCGTCGGCCGTCTGCTCGAGGTTGCCAATGGCACGTTCGAGCGGGGCCTCGGTGCGGCGGCCGATTACGTCGATGTAGAAGGCGTACTCCCACGGACGGCCGGCGATCGGCCGCGATTCGATCTTCGACAGATCGATGTCGAACAGCGCGAACGCGCCGAGGGCGCGAAACAGCGCGCCGGGTTTGTCCGCGAGCCGCAACATCAGGGAGGTTTTCCAGCGCCTGGCCGGCTCGATCGGGCGTACCTCGGAAGCGCAGGCGTCCGGCGCCAGCAGCAGGAAGCGCGTGAAATTCTGCTCATGGTCCTCCACGGAGCTGGCCACGATCGTCGCTCCGTAAATCTCGGCGGCTTGCGCCGAGGCAATGGCCGCTTCGTCGGGCTGTTGCCTGTCCATCACGTCGCGCACGGCCCCCGCCGTGTCGTGCGTTGGAATTGCCTCGATGCCTGGATTGGCGCGGAAGAATCGTAAGCACTGCGCGAGCGCTACGGGATGCGAGTAAATCCGCCGGATCTGCTCCAGTGTCACCTTGGGGGCCGCGATCACGTTGTGAACGATCTTCACGTTGGTCTCGCCGAAGATGCTGAGGCCCGACTCGATCATCAAGTCGTAGTTGCGATGAATCGAGCCGGCCAGACTGTTCTCGATCGGCGCGACGCAGCAATCAGCCTTGCCGGATCGGACAGCGCCGAACATGTCTTCAAACGTGACACACGGGCGAAGGCTCACCTCGGATCCGAGGATTCTCCGTGCCGCGCTCTCGCTGAATGCTCCGTGCTCTCCCTGGAACGCCACCGTCAGTTGGTCCGCGATCATCGTTACCTCCGGAAAATGAAAAACCCGCTCCTCGGTTGAGGAGCGGGTCGGGTGGGAATGCCTCGATTGCTACGTTACGCTAAGACGCCACCGCCGCTCTGGTGAAGAGGCTGGTAAATCGAATGGCAACGTGGGGCGTCGTGTTCACGTGAGGCGGCATTGTGCGTGCTTCCCGTGCGGAGTCAATCGGAGACCCCCCACTCCCCACACTCCTTCACGGCCGAATCTCAACCACCGTACCGTTGGGAACGAGCTTCCAGATCTCCTCGATCTCCTGGTCAGAGACAGCGATACAGCCGGCGGTCCAATCGACGTGGTCGAGGGCGAAGCCGAGCGCGCGCCAGCGGTTCGGCCATCCGTGAATCATGATCTCGCCGCCGGGCGCTACGTGCAGCCTGCGTGCACGAACACGGTCAGCGGCGTTGGGATAGGACACATGAAGCGCCCGGTGAAACTTGCTCCCCGCGTTGCGGCTGTCGATCCTGTACAACCCTTCCGGTGTCCTCCCGTCCCCCTGCCGCTCCTTCGCGCCTACCGGATTGGATCCCAGACTCACTCGATACGTGTGCAGTGCTTTGCCGTTTCGAAGGAGCGTGAGCTGCCGGGCCGACTTCAGAATGAGGATGCGGTCGGCTTGTACCGGCGACGCGGCCGCCGTACCGCCAAGCATCGAGGCAATGAGAAGGTAAGTGACGGCGGTGAATGTGCGTGTCATGTCTGAGAATACGTAAGCGCCGCGGCCGAGGTTGCTTGCAAAAGGAGCGCTGGCGTCCTCGCCGGCTGGCTCGGCAGAGCCTGCCCTGAGCGGAGCGAAGGGTCCCGCCGCCGAGGGTTTCGAGCTAATGTTGGGAGTCTTGCCGGGTCGGCGGCGAGACGCCGCCGAGCCAGCCTGCCGAGCCAGCCGGCGAGACGCCAGCGCTCCGGTAAGCGTGCCGTGCCGCTCAACCTGCACCGCGTTACTTCGTCCCCGAGGGCTCCGTTGGATCGGGCGCCGGCGTCTCGTTCGACTTCGTCGCTTTGTTGCGCGGCGCCCGTTTGAGATTGCGCTTCATGATCTCCGCGTGGGCGGCGACGTCCGCGCTCGCAGGATCATGCCCGAGGCCTTTGGCGATCGCGTACAGCTTCAGAGAATCCGCAATGGCCTCGGCTCTGAGGATCTGGCGTGTGAACTCAAGGTCGGTGCCGAGTTGCTCGACGATGTCGATGACCGTCCGGAACGCTGTGTCGAACTGACAGGCGGCGCGCGCCTTCGGGACGTTGAACTTTTTCGTCGCCGCAAGCTCCGGACAATTCTCCGCCGCGGCGATCGCGCTGGGGATGAGATTGTCGGAGAACGACTGATACCTCTGCACGAACTTCTCGGTTTCGGGATGCCTCTGCTCGAAAACGGGAATCAGGGCGATCGCAGCCTTGAGCGCTGCGACGAACTGCGCCGCCGCCTTGTCATAAGGTGTCAGTCTGGTCGGCGGCTCGCTCGCCGCCGCGGGCGTCGTTACGTGGAGAACTGGAGTGTCGGTCATGATGCACCTCATGTCGTCAAGACCCTCATGCCCGCCGCTACGAGCGGCACCGGCATGAGAGCCGGGTTACGCGCGAAGGGTTGTGCGCCAACCCTCGCGCGCGGAGCGGCCTATCGTGCGCACGTGCCGCCATTTCCCTGTTTGACGTTTCAGCGAAGAAAAGGTCACAGCACCCTCGGCCACCAGCGGCATGGTCGTCACGTAACGGGCTGGCGTTGGGTAGCTCTCCAGACACGTTCGATGACCGCAAAACCGGACCGGACACCGTGTGCGGCGGGACGTGGCCGTTCGTCAGCAAGCCATAAAAGCCTCTGCAGGATGGCGAGGACTGTCCGTCGGGAGGCTGACACTTCCCTCGTGATACACGTCGGTGCTCTCAGGGAAGGATCGCGCAACTCTCGAGCAGTCAGCGAGATGTCCCTCATAGACTTAGAAGCCTCTTCGGGATACTCCGTGCCTATCCTCGGGATACCCCGCGCCTATCTTCGAGATACCCCGACCCTATCCTCGGGATACCCCGACCCTATCCCCGGGATACCCCGACCCTATCCCCGGGATACCCCGACCCTATCCCCGGGATACCCCGACCCTATCCCTGGGATACCCCATTCCTATCATCGAGATACCCCGCATCTATCTTCGAGATACCCCATCTATATCCTCGGGATACCCCATGCCTATCCTCGAGATACCCCGACCCTATCCTCGGGATACCCCGTGCCTATCCTCGAGATACCCCGACCCTATCCTCGGGATACCCAACGCCTATCTTCGGGATACCCGGACCCTATCCTCGGGTAGACGAAGACGATCTTCGCGTTAGCGCGAGACCCTCTTCCAGGGTCCACTGCACAAACCCAGGGATACCCCGAAATCGTGTCCGGGATGCCAGCTAACCCGCACCGGCGCGTCCGAGAACTTGTTCGGGCGGACGACCCGCAACGTCGCGTGATGCCGCAAGCATCTTCGGCACGTCCTGGCCCGTCTTCGAACTGCCACGACTTCTACGGCTCGACGCGCTGAACGCTCTTCACGCGGTCGATCTGGCGATCGAAGGATGCTACGTGTTTCACATCGGAGAGCTCGGCAAGGGCAACGAGATAGGCCTCGGCGAAATCGAGTCGGATCTTCATAGATCTCCACCGCGCGCAGCAGCAAGTCATGATCGCCGGCCGCGATGGAGGGAAGGGCAAGCAGAGAACGCGCCATCCCCGCGATCTCCGTCCGAGGGACCTCATAAAAAGACTCCAGGACGTACACCATTTCCGCGAGCACGAGATCCGTGAGAATGAGCTCATACGACGCTCGAAGGAATGCCGTGGCGCGTTTCGCCTGCGAAGGCGGATTCCCTGTGAGGTTGGCGGATAAGGATGTTGGTATCGAGAAGCGCTCTCACTTGCGAGCCGTCGCGCGGCGATGCCAGGTAGTAGCCTTGATCTCCGGCCAGGCCGTCCCCTTCTTTTCGGGGGCAATGCTCACGCTACCGGCGAGATAGAGGAAGTCGTCGACCTTGGCCAGAACCGCACGTCCTGCGAGAACGCGGAACAGCACTCGATCACCCTCCTTGAGGCCGAGCGCGTCGCGCACGGCCTTCGGAAGTGTGATCTGACCTTTCGAAGTCAGGGTTGCGGGGAGGTCCATGGGATCTCCTTACCGAGCGTCATGGGTAAGGATAGCACTGCGGCTGCTCCCGGCCGATGAAGCTCGACATTATGCGCAAGCGAATAACGTTCGGATTCTATCGAGGCGTCGCATGAGAGGTCGCAAGTAGCTATCTTCTCAATTAGTTGCGGACGGCCGGAAGACGAAGTTCTGACCTCTCGCTCCCCACGGCTCTGAAAAGCTGAGGCAAGCCGTGGGAAAAAAAGCCGTCGCGTCACTCTCTACCAGAAAGGAGGAGTGCATGAGCCCGTTCCTTCCACCGTTCCGCCTGCCAATCGCCTGCTCGCCTCTCCGCTCCGCGAACAAGATCATCAGGCGCATTTCACATCGGCACGCGGCCCGGGCCCGGGGTAGGGCCGTTACTCCTGTCGGCGCCGGCCCGGTCGAAGCATGCAGCGCGCGATTACGACCCTCCTCGCCGAACGCTCGGCAAAGCGCGAAAAGAGTTCATTGAACACGTCAGCGGTGTACCCGGTCGCGTCCGATACGCGACCATTGTATTTAGACGATCTTTCCAAAACTGTATCGGAGGACAAGTTCATGAAATCAACTTTCTCGTTCCTGCTTCTATCAGCATCGATGCTTGCTTCCGCATGCGTCCACGACAGGTATGGCCTCGATGCCAGCTACACCATCGGCCAGATAACTGCCCCATGCGCGGGCGCTGCGGCACAAAAGTGCGTCATCAACGATGATCTCCGCGAAATCGATCGATGCACAAATATCGATACATCATGTGAAGGGGGAAACAACCTACTTAATGATCTCTTCGGAAACACTCGGCACATGAAATTTGCTAACTACATCGTCTACTTCGATCAGCATGAGCACACTGGTACATTCGCCAGCCATCGACCGATTCTAATGTGGAATGGGCAGAACTCTCGCTATCTATACGGTGTTCAGGAGGTCTACTTCCTGCTGTTCACGGAAGATAAATCGTGCTTCGGCGCGGAGATTACCACGCTTGCCAAGAACGAACCGAACCCGTTTGATGTGGTCCTCAAGGCATTAGGCAAGAGCCTGGGGCCTAACAACAGCCCGGCCGTGCTGACAACGCACGCAGCCCAATTCGTATGGTATCCATTAAGTGGTGATACCGCGAGGCCGGTTATGTGGCTCGCCATAGGATCGGTGCCCGTTGACATCAACACCACGGATTGGATCACAGTACATTTTATGCAACCTGCGACGCCGAAATCTTCTACGGAACCAACTGCGACTGCCAATGCCTCGAGTGGCCCGCTGAAGGCGGAAAACTCCGGTAGTTTTAGCGACCCGTGTATCGGGGATCGAGCACTGACATATAGCGCGCCGTTTCTCGCCCGCAACGGGTTCTTCAGCAACAATCGCGAAAGCGCCGTTGCTGTCGCGGTCGCATTCGGATTAACACTCAACGGCAAAGAGACGGGGCCTCAGGGGCCGACTAACCCAAACCTGAACGGCTACGCTCTGGCAAAGTTCTATCCATCGTGGCGTTTCATGCCCAAGCTGGTTACCGATCCTAACTCCACAGGCGGTTCGGTCGCATACGTCCGACCGTCTGTTGGTATCGTGATCGGTACTAACATTGGAAGTCCCGCGTTTAGCGAAATGGTAGTCGGGGTTTCGGTTGGGCACTTGTTGGGAAATGTGGGGCTTATTGCTGGTGTCAACGATTTCGTGCCAGCGAAAGCGTCAGCGGCGAGTAGCGCGGCGGCGAGTAGCGCGGCGGCGACAGGAACGACGGGTGATGGGAGTCGTAGGCGAATGCGTCCATTCGTCGGCCTTGAGTATTCTTTCTAGCTGCATGTGATCTGTGAAGTTTTTGTGTCGCAGAGTTGCCGTGTGAGCAACGCTGTAGACGATTGCGAAGCCACTGATATTCGATACCGATGACAAGCGCGCTGGCGCCAAGCGGCGCCTCCGTGTGCCCGTTGTTTTGTTAGCGTCGACTTAGCTTCCCGGCGACTTCACAAAATATTGATCGGGTCCACATCCACCGCCACGTCCACCCCCCGCCACTTCCGCCCGATCATCACCCCCTCCACTGCCTTGCGCAGAGCGCTGCGGTGCGCGGAGCGAAGCAGGATCTGGTACCGGTAGACCCCCTTGATTCGCGACATCGGCGCGGGGGCGGGACCCTGGATACGGCTCCCGGGAAGCGCGCGAAGCGCCTCTTCAAGCCGCCGGCCGGCATCGAGCGCGGCGCGGTCGACGTCGGCGAGTTGTTCGCCGCGGAAGAGGATGGCGATCATCGATGTCACGGGGGGGTAGTGGAACGTTTTGCGGAACTCGATCTCGGCTTTGTAGAACGACTCGTAGTCGTGGCGGAGGGCGTGTTGGATGGCGTAGTGGGTTGGGAAGGCGCTTTGGATCAGGACGGTGCCGCGCAGTTCGCCGCGGCCGGAGCGGCCGGCTACCTGGGTCAATAGGTAGAACGTCTTTTCGGCGGAGCGGAAATCGGGGTAGCCGAGGATGGAGTCGGCGTTCAGGACCGCGGTCAGGGTCACGCTCGGAAAATGGTGGCCCTTGCTCAGCATCTGCGTTCCGATCAGGGCCTGCGTCTGGTGCGTGCGGAAGCGGTCCAGGATGCGTACCAGCTCCCCTTTCTTGCGCGTCGAATCGCGGTCGAGCACGTCGACGACGATGTTCGGGAAATCGCGGCGGAAGCGCTCTTCGACCTTTTCCGTCCCGAAGCCGATCGGCTGCAGCACCTCGCCATTGCACAGCGGGCAGCGCGCGGGGATCGGCTTGCGCAGGCCGCAGTAGTGGCAGATCAGCATCCCGGCGCGGCGATGAACGGTCATGGTCACGCTGCAATCGCGGCAGCGGAACTCGTGACCGCACTCGCGGCAGAGCAGGTACGGCGCATAGCCGCGGCGGTTGATGAGGATGATGGCCTGCTCCCCTGCCGCGAAGGTCTCGTTGAGCCGCGTCTTCAACGGCTGGCTGAAGATGACGAAGCCTTTGTCCTCCTTCTCCGCCCGCTCTTTGCGCAGGTCGATGACTTCGGCCTCGGGGAGCGGCCTTGACTCGACGCGCGACATCATCCGCAGCAACGTGTACTTGCCGCGCGCGGCATTCTCGCGCGACTCCAATGACGGCGTGGCCGAGCCGAGGACGATGGGGATACCCCGGAACTGCGCGCGAACGACGGCCAGGTCGCGGGCGTTGTAGCGCGGCGTTTCATCCTGCTTGTAGGCGGCATCGCCCTCCTCGTCGACAACCAGCAAGCCGAGGCGCTGGAACGGTGTGAAGAGCGCGGAGCGCGGACCGATGGCCACATCGACCTCGCCGCGGCGTGCGCGCCACCACTGATCGAAGCGTTCGCTTGCCGAAAGGCTGCTGTGCAGGATGGCGATCCTTTCGCCGAAGCGCTCTTTGAGTCTCGACGCGAAGACCGGCGTGAGCGAGATCTCGGGAACGAGCAGCAGGGCTTGCTCCCCTCGGCGCACCGCGTCGCGCATCAATTCGATGTAGACCTCGGTCTTGCCGCTCCCGGTGACCCCTTCGAGCAGAAACGGCGCGAAGATCCCCATCGTGGCGCGCACCGCCTCGATGGCGGCAGTCTGTTCGACGGAGTGGCGGATCTCGCCGACGCTGGCCGGATCGAGGCCGGCCAGGAAGGCATCGAGCGTGTGCCGCCGGGCGCGCCGCTCGATCCGGATCACGTTCTTCTTCACCAGCGCCGCCAGCACGGCCGCGCTGACGCCGGCGGTCTCCATCGCACGCACGGACATCTCGGCGCCACGCGCGGCCAGGAGGTCGACCGCGCTTTGCTGCTTCGGCGTCAATCCGCCCGGTGTCGTTTCGAGGACGACGAAGCGGTCGTAGCGGACACCCTTCGCGTCCTGCACGCGATCACCGATGGTGATCAGTCCGGAATCGCGGAGTCTCTCGATGGATGCTCGCGAGCTGGCCTCGAGCGCCGCGGCGAACGGGAGCGGTCGACGGCGCAGCTCATCGATGAGCGGAAGGTCCGCATCGAGGATCTGCTCCGCGCCGATCGCGGCGGCGATCATCGACTCATCGCCGACCAGCGCCAGCTCGCGCCGTCCGCGGGCTGACATGTTGGCCGGCAGCGCCACGCGCAGCATCTCGCCGAGCGGTGCGATGTAATACTCCGCGCCCCAGCGGCAGAGGTCGATGATCTCCGGGAGCAGCGCGGGCTCGTCGTCGTCGAGAACGGCGCGGATCGGCTTGATCCTGCCGGACTCGGGAGCCTGATCGGTGAGCGCGACTACGAATCCGGTGTTCCGTTTGGCGCCGAAGGGCACTTCGACGCGCGACCCGAGGCGCACCGCATCGCGCAGTTCGCGCGGGACGGCGTACGTGAAGGTGCCGTGGACGGTCACGGGGATCGCCACCTCGGCGAATTCAGAGAGACCGGACGGCATCGCCGCTACTTCCTCCGCCACACGATGGCCAGCACCACGACGAAGGCGATGGCGACGTAGACCGCGGCCTCGGGCCAGCGGATGCGCGTGCGCGGCTCGGGGGCGAAGCTCATCTCATACGCACAGGCGTCCTGCGAGCCGGGCACGATCTGCGTGCCGGCGGCGACGACGCGGCCGTTCCCGTTGACGCCTCGTATCCGGATGACGGCATTCTCGATGTTGATGGCGCGAAAGAGCTGCCGCATATCGGTGGCGACGTGCTCGAAGCGGTCCAGGAAGATCCGCTTTTCGCCCAACGCCTGGCCGTGCAGGTCTTCGACCGAGACGACGATCGAGAGGGCCGCTCCTGCGGTCTCGACGACATAAAACTTGTACTGGGCGTTCCGGGAGCCGTCGCCGTGCAGGAACGCCGACTGTCCGTTGCCGATGCCGAGGCGCGTGGGGATGGCCGTCAGCGCCATCGACAGCGCCGAGCCCGGACCCTCGGACGGCAAATAGCCGTAGATGCGCGCCGATGCGACCACCTCGGCGTTCGACTGGATGCGCAAGGCGCCGATACCGTTGACACTCGGCAGGATCGGCGGCCCGAGGGGATCGAAGACGCGCGTCTCGCCCGGCGCCAGCGTGATCGTCGTCGTCTTCGGCGACGGGTTGGCCTGTCCGCTCGCGAGGTAGGACAGTGTGGTCACGGCCTCATGATCGCCGGCGTTCGTGATCCAGAGAGCGGTGAGAAAGATACGGCCCGCCGCGCCCGAGCCACGGCCAACGATCGGGATGACCAGGTCGCGATCGGCGTAGGCGGCCAGGAGCGGATGAGCCGCCGCGAGGAGCAGAAGCGGGAGAACGATTCGTCGCACCCGCGCAGTATGCCGCGAGCACGGGTACAATCGGCAACAGAGCGATTGGTCCGCCGCTCCAGACTGCCGTGGGCGCACTCCTCTATCTCCTTGCCGCTGCCGGTACGCTCGTCCTCGTACGTCGATTCGCGACGCTCTCGCGTCCCGCGTCGGCGGCGTTGATCCTGCTGCCGCTTTGTCTCACGGGACGCGCGCTCGTGACCGGCAAGGTCTACGCTCCGATCGACGTCGCCTATCACTTCGATCCGATGGCGTCGATGGCGACCCGCGTGGGCATCGACCGGATCGCGAATCCGCTGCCGTCTGACGTGGCGGTGCAGTTCATCCCGTGGAACGCGGCGTTGCGATGGTCGATCGCGCACGGTCAGTGGCCGCTCTGGAATCCGTTCGAGCTTTCGGGCAACGTTCTGGCCGCGGCTGCGCAGTCGACGCCGTTTCATCCGGTCACGCTCATCGGCCTCCTGCTTCCGGCTCCGGACGCCTTCGGCTTCATGGCCGCGATGACGTATTTCCTGGCGGCGCTGGGGATGTTTCTCTTCCTGCAGAACCTGGAGCTCCGCGAGCTGGCCTCGCTGTTCGGTGCGGCCGGCTGGGCTCTATCGACATATGTCGTTGCCTTTACGCACACGGCGCACGGCAACGCCATCGCCCTCCTGCCACTGGTGATGCTCGGGGCGCGACGCGTGGCGTTGCACCCCGGCGCACGCACGGCGGCGCTGCTGGCCTCCGCCCTCGTGCTGATCACGCTCTGCGGACACCCGGAGACGACGCTGCACGTCGTCGCTCTCGCGTCCGTGTACGTGATCTTCTCCGCGCGCGAGCAGATCGCGCGTGTCGTCGCCTCCGGTCTCGCGGCCGGCGTGATGGCGCTTTTGCTCACGGCCTTCTTCCTGGCGCCGATGATCGACGCCATTCCACAGACGCGCGAATACCTTCACCGGCGCTCGGGCGCCGAGGCCACGAGCGCAACGTGGAGCGTGGTGGTACACGTGCTGCGAAACAATCTCGTACCGTTCGCGGAAGGCACGCCGGGCGAGGAAGAGCCGCAACATGAGGACGAGCTGCGTCATCGGGCCATGGGAACCGCGTACGCGGGGGCGATGCTCATCGCGCCTGCGCTCTTCGCGCTGCTGCGCGCGCGCGGGCGCGAGAGGTGGTTCTTCGCGGGCTTGGTGCCGTTCGGACTCCTCGCCGGTGCCGAGGCGCCTGTGATCAATGATGTGCTGGCGCGGCTTCCGATCTTCAGCCTGGCTATCAACGCGCGGATGATCTCGTTCGCCGTGTTCGGCATCTGCGTTCTGGCGGCGATGGGCGTGCAGGCAGCGATCGGCGATCGCTATCGACTGGCCTGGACTTTCCTTGGCGTCGCCGCGGCGTTGTCAGTGCTCATCACGGTGATCGCCGCGGGGAGCACGCTGACGGCCGACCTGCTCCGCGCCAGCGCCATCCGTGAAGTCGTCCCGCTGCTGCTCGCTTTCGCGATGCTGCGTGCCTTGCCCATGCGGCGTGCGGCGATCGCGGGCCTGCTCGGACTTCTGCTGATCCAGCGCGTCAGCGAGATCGGCGGCTTCATCCCCACTGTCGATCGCCGAGCCTTCTTTCCACCGATTGCAGGGCTCGATCATCTTCCTCACGGCGGCCCGCCGTATCGCATCGTCGGCCAGGGTCCGCTCTTCGCTCCGAACATCGGAGCGTTGTACGGCCTGGAAGACGTACGCGGTTATCAGGCGATGACGTTTGCCCGCCTGGCGGAGACGTTTCCGCTATGGTCGATCCCGCAGCCGGTCTGGTCGAACCGCGTCGACGACCTCGGAGCGCCGATGCTGTCGCTCATGAACGTCCGCTTCGCGCTGGCACTCCCCGACTCGGTTGTACCGCCGTCGTGGCGGCTGGTGGGCCGATACCCGGGCTATCAGTTACTGGAGAACAGCAGCGTGCTCCCGCGCGCATTCGTGCCGCACATGGTTCACCTGGGCACTAATGACGTGATGCGCGGGATGCGAGCCTGTGGCGATTTCGGAGCCGAGGGCTGGATCGAAACGGAAGGGACGCCCACGAGCGTGGCGAACGGGCCGGGAGATGTCCGCATCCGCGCCGAGGGCTCCCGTCTGCTGCTGCACGCGTCGATGCGGGCGGCAGGATGGATCGTCGTTTCGGAATCAGCGTGGAAGGGATGGCGGGCGGTGATGGGTCGCGCTCACCTCAAGCTCCACTTCGCTGACCGCGCGTTCCTCGGCATGTACATTCCGGCGGGCGAGCACGACATCGAGCTGTCCTACCGGCCGCACGCCGCGACCGCCGGTGCGATCGTCAGCATCGCCACGGCGGTGATGCTGACGATCGCGGTCCTATGGACGCGGCGAAAACGCCGCGCGGGTGTCTCGCGACTTACTGAACGGTGATGTCAGCGGTCTTCTGATCTTTCTGAACGCCGGCGTCATCCAACATCGAAACTTCAACTTTGTATTTTCCAGCGGGCCAGCCGGCAGGTGGCGCCGAGTAGCTGAAGTTGGCGTTTTGGCCACTATCCAGATCGACAGTCTGATCGAGAGCGGCAATCGGACCAGCCTGCTGGCCGGCGACATCGACGACGATCAGGCGGATTTTCTCTTTGGTCTTTCCGGCGTTTCCGATGTCGGCGACGCCGTAGATCGTGTCTGTCGGTGCGAAGGTGGATGACTCCTGGGTCATGGCCTTGTCTTTGCCGGTCTTCACGCTGTTGATGTGCGCGGTAGACACGCTGAAGTTGCAGGCAGTTGCCAGCAGGAACACACCCAACACCGGGATCACATTACGTTTCATGCTTCGCATTCACTATCTCCTTTTCGTTGTTCGTCCAGATACATTCACAAAACAAACCACACGCTCACGTTGCCCGAAGGGGCGAGCGCAAAGCGAACTGGTTGAAGGTGTTGAGCCGGGCTGGACCCAATCGAGCACCGGCGGCGAGTCAATATAACCTCATTTCTTCAGGTGTCAACGTGTCGCGCTTCAACTCTCCATCCCCAGCTCCGCGATCACCTGCTTCATGTCCGACCACACGTCTTTCTTCGCGGCCGGATTGCGGAGGAGATACGCCGGGTGGTACGTGGGCATGACTTTCACGCCGTTGTATTCGAGCCACTGGCCGCGTACGGAGGTGATTCCGTAGGCCTTCTCGGTGAGGCTCTGCAGGGCGAAGCGGCCGAGGGTCACGATCACTTTGGGCTGGATGATCTC
>Ga0307470_10000169_pt1 | contig 45257 bp, 40 predicted proteins | sample atmos_gasesAM3C__FD_204565 | JGI IMG/M metagenome (GOLD analysis project Ga0307470, IMG submission 204565) | Hardwood forest soil microbial communities from Morgan-Monroe State Forest, Indiana, United States - atmos_gasesAM3C_05 | ecosystem: Environmental > Terrestrial > Soil > Temperate forest... | reverse complement strand
ATGGAAACCTGCAGAATCACGAGCCGGAACGGTCGCGAAAGCTCCTGCTGCATCGGAAGGAGATCGAGAAGGCGCGGGAGCAGGTCGTCGAGAAGGGCCTGACGGTCGTTCCTCTCCGCCTCTATTTCAAAGGCGGCCGGATCAAAGTCGAGATCGCGGTCGTGCGCGGCAAGAAACTCTACGACAAGCGCGAGACCGAGAAACGCAAAGAAGCGGTTCGCGAAGCTGCCGTCGCGATGAAGCAGCGTTGAAGTTGGTGGTGTAGTCAGACAGCCACACTAGTGACTCAGACCCACCACAGAATCGCGGAAACAAACCGGACCTGAGTTTGCCGGTAAACGGCTGCGAACAGAAAGCTTACGTGCATTTCGATGGGATCGCACGTCCATGGCACCTCGTCTGCTCCTTGGAGGCCTGGACATGCACGTCAAACGTAAGTCGATCAGCACAAAAGTCAGCATCACCGGCATCGGCCTCCACTCCGGCATCTACACGAAAGTTGAGCTTCACCCTGCTCATGCCGGCAGTGGCATCACCTTCGTCCGCGCCGACCTCGGCATGCGCATTCCCGCCCTGCAGGCGTCGACCACGGCGCTCGATCATGCAACGACCGTCGGCCGCGATGATGTCTCCGTCGGCACCGTCGAGCATCTTCTCTCCGCGCTCATGGCGTGCGGCATCACCGACCTCGACATCCACATCAATGGCCCCGAAGTCCCGATCATCGACGGAAGCGCGCTGCCGTTCATGCACCTCATCGATGCGGCCGGCGTTCGCGAGCTGGGCGCCGATGTCCGCGTTCTCCGCGTGAAGGAACCGATCGAAGTCGTCGATGGCAACCGGAGCATCCGGATCACCCCGTCGAACCGGTTGGTCGTGAAGTACAAAATCGACTTCGACCACCCGACGATCGGCAAGCAGGCCCTCCAGTTCGATTTCCACCACGACAGTTTTCTCAAGAAGATCGCCCCGGCGCGGACCTTCGGGTTCAAGCAGGACGTTGACAAGCTGCGCGCCGCCGGTCTGGCCCGCGGCGGTTCGATCGAAAACTGCATCGTTCTCGACGAGCGCGGCGTCATGAACGGGCCGCTCCGCTATCGCGACGAGTTTGTCCGCCACAAGATCCTCGATCTGATCGGCGACCTGGCGCTGATCGGTCGTCCCGTGGTGGGCGAGATCACCGCCTATCGCGCCGGGCACGCACTGCACTCGCGTTTCGTGGAGAAGATCCTGCGCGCCGCTGAAGCCGAGGAAGACGGCGTCTTGATCGGCGCCGCTGCGGCAGAGAGCTTCGCGTAACCCGAGCGAGTCAATTTGAAAAACCACCCACAGAGGGCACAGAGATCCTCTCTGTGTCTCTGTGGTTGCCTTTCCAGCGGCCGCAGTGTGGTAAATTTGCCACACCGTGAAATCGTTTCCTCTCACCGCGCTACTGCTGCTCCTCGCCAGCGCCGGCTTCTCCGCCGATCCGAAGATTGACACCCTCACCGCCCGCTCCGTGAATCGGCAGGTCAACGTCCACTTCACGATGGGCCATGCGTTCGATCGGCAGCAGACCGTCCAGGGGCTTCAGAGCGGCGTGCCGACGAGCCTCGTGTACATCGTCGAGGCCTACCGCGACCGGCCCAACTGGTTCGACGAAGGGATCGCGCGATCGCGCATCGAAGTGATCGCCACCTTCAACTCGCTGACCCGAGAGTACCTCCTCAACTACCGGCGCGATCACAAGCTCGTCCGTTCGGAGACATTCAACGATCTCGCGTCGCTGGAAAAGGCGATGACGAACATCGACGAACCGGCTCTCTTCGACATCGGCAAACGGCCGCCCTACAAAGTCATGGTGCGGGTCAAAGCCGACCTGATGCGCGGCTGGCTCCTCTACTTCATCCCGTGGGAGATCTCGACGCGCTGGCTGGCCGTGCGCGTGACCGCGCCACCGGAGAACGGGCGATGAGTCTTCGCGCGCTCCTTCTCCGGCATCGAAAGGACCCGCGCTTCATCGTGACGTTGCCGCTGCTCCTCCTGGCGGCAACGAGTCTCATCTACTACGCCGTCCAGCGTGCGAAGGAGCTGTCCACGGAGGCGCTGAGCAGCCAGATGCTGCTCTTCGTGCTGGCGAACATCAACGTCCTGTTGATCTTCGGAATCCTCTTCGTGCTTCTGCGCGGCGTCGTCAAGCTCGTCCTGGAGCGCCAGCGCGGCATCCTAGGCTCACGTTTCCGGACGAAGCTTGCGGTTGCCTGGGTGGCGACGTCGCTGATTCCGGTACTCATTCTGTTTTTCTTCGCGACCGACCTGCTCCGAACGTCGATCGATCACTGGTTCAACGCGCCTGTGAGCCGCATCCTGACGAATGGCGAGACCATCGCCCAGATGGCGCAAGACCAGTCGGCGTCGATGGCGGCAGCGGCAGCTCGCGAGATCGCTTTCAGCTCGAAGGTGGACGATCCGGCGCAGCTCGAAGGCGTTCTCAGCCACGTGCAGCAGTTTCATGGCGTGGACATGGTCGGCCTTTACCGCGACGGCGAGCTGGTGAGAGTCGTCGCCAACCCGCGTGCGCCGGTCCAGGAGGTATCCGAGCCGCCGCGCAAATTCTTCGACGACGTTCTGACCCAGGGACAGGCCACGAAGATCGATGTCGGAGCCAGCGGGAAGTGGATTCGCGTCGCCACGCGCGTGGGAGCGACGCCGTACGTCGCCATCGCGGGAGTCTTCATCCCGGCATCGATGAGCCGTCTCATCGACGAGTCGATCATCGCCCACAAGACCTTCGAGCAGCTCAACGCCGAGCGTCCGACGCTGAAGGCTTCGCAGACATCGCTCTTCCTCGCCGTTACGCTGGCAGTTCTCTTCGGGACGCTGTGGACTTCGATTTACGCCTCACGGCGAATCACAGTCCCGATCAAGGCGCTCGCCGAGGCCACGGGACGGCTGGCGGAGGGAGGGTATGGACACCGAGTGGCCGTTGCGGCGACCGACGAAGTGGGAAGACTCATCGAATCGTTCAACGAAATGTCGACGCAGATCGACGAACAGCGTCAGGCGCTGACGCAGGCGAACCGATACCTATCGACGGTGCTCGACAGCGTTTCGGCCGGAATCCTTGCCTTCAGCGACAATTTCGATCTTCTGAGCATCAACCACGCCGCGCTGCAGATGCTGCAGGTCGACGAGCCTGCCGATTCGCAGCCGCGCGCGAACCTCGCCGACGTCCTGACCGGCGACCTCAAGCCGCTGCTCGAAACGCTGCGCGAGCTGACGGCGCGGGGAGGGCGGGCGCGCGAGATTACGCTGATCCGCGGCGGCGAACTGCGCTATCTCGAAGTGTCGGTGGCGCGCCTCTCCGGCAGCGGCGATGAAGGTTGGGTGGTGGCGATCGAGGATTCAACCTCGCTTATGCAGGCCCAGAAGCTGGCAGCTTGGAACGAGGCCGCGCGCCGCATCGCGCACGAGATCAAGAATCCCCTCACGCCGATCCAGCTTTCCGCCGAGCGGATCGCGCGAAAGTTTCGCAACGGCGATCACGATACGGCGCTGGCGATCGATGAGGGCACGAAGACCATCGTGTCCGAGGTTGCACACCTCAAACGGATGGTCGACGAGTTTGCGCGTTTCGCGCGCATGCCGGCCGTTCATCTCCGGCACGCCCAACTCGCCGAGATCCTCCAGGAGGCTGCCGGTCTGTATCGCGATGTGAAGCCCGGAGTCACGGTCAGCGTTGCCGTTGCGACGGACATCGAACTGCTCGTCGATCCCGAGCAGATCCGGCGCGCCGTCGGCAATCTCCTGAAGAACGCCGTCGAAGCGACCGAGAGCGGCGAAGTGCGCGTTTCGGCGCGCCGGGCCGCGCACCGCGTCGTCATCGAAGTCGCCGATCCCGGCCGCGGCGTGCCCGATGCCGACAAGGACAAGCTCTTCCTCCCATATTTTTCCACCAAAGGCCGCGGCACCGGCCTCGGCCTGGCCATCGTGCACCGCATCGTGAACGACCACGACGGCCGGATCTCCGTGCACGACAACTACCCGACAGGAACGCGCTTTGAGATCGAACTACCTGCGTGAAACCCCTGGGAGCGCGGGCGTCCCGCCCGCCGAGTCGAGAGGCTGGTACTCCCGTGGCTACCTCCCACACTTTGATGCCCCGGGTGTCGTTCAGTCGATCACGTTCCGTCTTGCCGATGCCCTCCCCCTGAGCGTGATTGAAGGGTGGAAGATCGAGCTTCAGATAACCCGTCACACGCCGGCAAGCGACCCTCGCATGAGAGATCTTCGCCGCATGATCGACCGTTACGAGGATGCCGGACACGGGTCATGCGTACTTCGTGATCCTCGCGCGGCAGACCTTGTCGAGACGGCGCTTCTTCATTTCGACACGGAGCGCTACCGGCTGATCGCGTGGTGCGTCATGCCCAACCACGTGCATACGATGATCGAGCCGTTCGAGGGGTTCCCGTTGCCCAGGCTTCTTCACTCGTGGAAGTCGTACACGTCGAAGGAAATCAACAAGAGCCTGGGCTCCGAGGGGCAGCTCTGGTTCGAGGAGTATCACGATCGCTTCATCCGCGACGAACGGCATTTCCACGCGTCGGTGGCGTACATCGAGAACAATCCGGTCAAGGCCGGGTTGTGTCGCGAAGCCGGTGATTGGGTGTTTTCCAGTGCGAAGCGCAGAAAAGGAGAGGACGGCGGGCGGGACGCCCGCGCTCCCAGGTAATGGCCAAGATCCTCATCATTGACGACGAAGCGTCCATCCGCGAGACGCTGGCGAACATCCTTCAGGACGAAGGGCATCAAACGACGCTCTGCGATTCCGGTGAAGAGGCGATCGCCCAATTCGCGCGCGAGGAGTACGACCTCGTGTTTCTCGACCTCTGGCTCCCGGGCATCGACGGAATGGCCGTGCTGGAGCGTCTCAAGACCGCGGGCGCGCCTCCCGTGATTGTGATCTCCGGTCACGGCAACATCGATTCCGCCGTTCGCGCCACGCGCCTCGGCGCATACGACTTCCTCGAGAAGCCGCTGTCGTTGGAAAGGGTTCTGCTGACCGTCAATCATGCGCTGGCCGACCGCAAGCTGCGCGATCAGGTGCGCGACCTCAGCCAGCGATTCACGCTCGAAGAGTTGCTGATCGGCGAGAGCGAGCCGATGAGGAAGCTCGACGAGCAGATCCGCGCCGCGGCGCCGTCGAACAGCCGCGTCCTGATCACCGGCGAGAACGGCAGCGGCAAAGAGATCGTCGCCCGGACGCTGCACCGTTTGTCGCAACGCGCGGAGCAGCCGTTCATCGACGTCAATTGCGCTGCCATTCCCGAGGAGCTAATCGAGTCGGAGCTCTTCGGTCATAGGAAGGGGGCGTTCACCGGCGCGATCGATGACCGCAAAGGGAAGTTCGAGCTGGCCGACGGCGGCACGCTCTTTCTCGATGAGATCGGCGATATGAGCCTGAAGACGCAAGCGAAGGTTCTTCGCGTGCTGCAGGAGCAGACGTTCCAGAAGGTCGGCGGACAACAGACCATCAATGTCGACGTCCGCGTCATCGCCGCGACCAACAAGAGTCTGGAGACGGAGATCGCGAACGGTAGTTTTCGCAGCGATCTCTACTACCGGCTGAACGTCGTGCCGATCGAGGTGCCGCCACTGCGTATGCGCGGCAACGACATCGTCCTGCTGGCGGAGCATTTCCTTCGCCGCTTCGCCGCGGAGTCGGGGAGCCCGAGGAAGCGGCTGTCGGCCGGCGCAGGCTCGAAGTTGCGCGCGTACCACTGGCCGGGAAACGTGCGCGAACTGCGCAATGTCATGGAGCGGCTGGCCATTCTGATGAAGGGGGACTTGATCGAGCCGGAGGATGTCCAGCTCGGCTCCGCCTCGGCCGCTCCTGCTCAGATCGACGCGCGGCTGTCGCTGAAAGAGGCGCGCGACGAGTTCGAAAAGCAGTACATCCTCTCACGCCTTCGCGAGTTCGCCGGTAACGTCAGCCGCACCGCCGAGGCGCTGGGAGTGGAGCGATCGAACCTCTATCGAAAGCTGCACGCGTACGGGATTCGCGTCGAGCGCGGTTGAGCGCCCGGCGAGAGGAATAGCTCTTACTTCCAGAGGGTTAGCCGCTTGACTGCACACGAAGGTTCATCTAATCTTCGCCGGCTTTCGCGGGAATAACTCAGTTGGTAGAGTGCAACCTTGCCAAGGTTGATGTCGCCGGTTCGAGTCCGGTTTCCCGCTCCAACCGAACCTGATTGAAGGGCCGCGGAAACGCGGCCCTTTTTGCGCTCGCAAGAAGCGCCGGTTAGCCTGCATTTCTCACACTTGCAGGCAATTGCCGGAGCCGGCGAGACGCCGGCGTTCCGCCGGCTCAAAAGCGCGCCACAGGCGGATGGAACGCTGGCGTCCCGCCGGCTGGCTTGGCGGCGTCTCGCCGCCATCACCGCATTCTGGACAAAGGAGTCGCTGAAATCAGGGCGTGGTCGAGCACTGCGACATCGGAGGGCAGTAGCCTTCCTGCGGCGTCATGTTGCGGTTGGCGGCGAAGCAGAAGTTCTCGATGAAGTTCTTCGAGTACTTCTTCACGACGTCGGCCGGGATGTCTTTCGGCGTGATCTCGCGAAACTCGAAGGTGATCGCTCCGTTCGGGGTGACGGTGCCGAGAAGATAGCCGTAGACGTCGGTGCGGTTCATCGGTCCCGGCGTGGCCGTCTCCGGCAGCCGGTAGCGCACCGCGCCCGACGTGCCGACGATCCATCCCGGCAGAACGCCGCCATGCGTCCGCCAGTAATCGGTGTCGTACACGTTGTCCATGACGAAGTGGGAGTGGCTGGAGAGGACGTAGACCTGTTTTTTGCTCTTGTCGCGCATCGCCAGCAGCATCGCGTAGACCTCGCGACCGGTTTTCTGCTGGATCGGATAATTGCCCATGCTGTGGCCGCAGGAACGGCTGTCGGGAAGCGCTGCGTGCATGCCGGCGACGATCGTGCGGATCGACGAGTCGGCGGCGTCGCGGTCGAGTAGCTTTTTCAGCCAGGCCATCTGGGCGTCGTCGAACATCTCGCACGAGCCGTTGTCGAGCGTGATGAAGTCGATGCCGTTGGTGACGACGTGGTAGTACGTGTGAATCGTCGTGTCGCTCGGATCGTCCTTCACCCGCTGATCGCGAATGGCCGCAATGTCGAGATAGGGAGTGAATGCCTTGACCCAGGCGGCCCGCGACATCGGCCACACCGTTTCGTGATTTCCGATTCCGACGAAGACGCCCACGCCGCGGTCGTCGAACGCCTTGAGCTGGTTGTCGAGCGCATCCTTGAAGGCGCCGCGAAGATAGCTCTGGACCTGCAGTGGCGTGCCGGCCATCACGGCTGCCTGCGCCATGTCCTCATCGAAGTTGTAGATGGCGCGCCAGTCGCCGAGGTGCCAGTAGAAGCGCGCGCCGCTGCTCTTCGCTCCCTCCGCGATCGCGGGCATGATGACGTCGCCGCAGTTGCGTGAGTCGCCGGCAACGACGAAGCGCCATTGCGCGTCCGGGGTCGCAGGCGGCGTTTGCGCGAGGGCGGCAACTGGGAAGATGAGTAGCGCGAGCGCGAAGCGAATCTTCATTTAGGTCTCCTCAGAGCTCCGATCATAAAAGGAAACGCCCGGACTTTGCCGGGCGTTTCGTGGTTGTTCGCTTTGCGGATGGTCAGCGGCGAGTCGACGCCGGTTTCGCGCTCGCCGCGACGCTCACCGTGACCGTCTGACTGTCGACGCTCCCGCACGGGTTGGTGATGCGAACCCAGTACGACGTCGTGTCGTTGATCGCGGAGGTGGTGAAGTTGGGCGAGCTGCCGATGGCAAGGGGGAAGTTCACGAGGCCTTTTGCGCCGCTGAACCATTGATAGGTGAACGGACCGCTCCCCGAGGCCTTCACGGAAAGGTTCGCCGCCCGGCCGAGAGCGACCGTGGTGTTCTTCGGCTGGTCGATGCCGAGGATAAGGGGAGGATTACAGATGACCTCGAGTGCGAATGAAGCGGAGGAGATCTGGCTACCGCTATCGGCCGTGACGGTGACGTGATAGATGCGAGGCAAGGTCGTAGCCGTGGTTGTGATCGTGAGTGCTGCCTCACCCGCTCCCGGCGCCTTGATGACCGATGGCGAGATCGAGATGCCGAGATTTTCCGAGTCGACGGTTGCGCTCAGCCTCACATCGGACGCGAAGTCGCTGGGCGAAACGGTCGTAATGAGGATGCTCGTTTGCGTGGAATTGCCTACGACGACGGGATCGAACATCACACTGTCGGGAAGGACAATCACCGGGGAAGTCAGAGTGCCGCCACTACCTGTACCCGTGCCACTGCCATCGCCGGGTCCACCGGTTCCGCCGGTCCCCCCGGTTCCACCCGTACCTCCGGTCCCTCCGGAGGTGGTGGTACCGGTTCCGTCATCGCTCAAAACATAGTTGAGGGTGCCTGTGGCGGTCGTGATCTTCGGCGTGAAGGTGCAGCGAATATTGAACGTACTTCCGAACTCTAGTATTTTTTGGGTACCCGACGCGTAGGTAATCCGGTTGATCGAGATCGTGCTGCCGGTGAGCGCGTCACAGAACGGAAGCTTGGTGTCATAGACGCGGCCGGCCCAGATATGATGACTCAGACTCTCGGGGACCTTGAAGGTGCCGACAGTGAACGACGATTTGTTGTGCGCGCCGTAATAGAATTCCCAGAACTTGCCGGGGATCACCACACCGCTGTCGTCTTTGATCAGGAACTGGAACAGCATCTCGGCGCTCGAGTCCAAAGTTGCAGGAATGAAGTTTGGATAGAACGCGGCGTTTGACGAATTCAGCCTCACTGTTTGAGGCTTGCCCGTGACGGTACCGCCCTGGTCATTGAGCGTCAGTGTGCTCGATGTAATCTGAGCTCCCACCGATGTCGAAAGCAGTGTCACACCCGCCGCGAATACAAGGACCGATTTCCACATGAACACACCCTCGATTTGACTGGAGTAAGAACGTACGACAGAAACGGTGATGATCCCTGTCCCACGACACCTGATGCGAATGTCTGGCAATAATACCACCTCACACACCCACGCTTGGGGCACCCAGCCCGAGATGTTCGGTCCTCGTCACGAGTACCGCCTCGGCATCATCACGCGTGAGGTGGAGCGTCTGCCGGCCGGCGCCCGCATCCTCGACGCTGCCGTCGGCCTCGGGCAGCTTGCCGGCAGGATGCAGCAGCACGGTTACGACGTCATCGGGATCGACTACTCCCTCGATGCCGCGCTTCACGTCAAACAAACCCTCGGCATCCCCGTCGTCATCGGGGACATGACGAAGCTGCCGTTTCGCGTGGGTGCGTTCGCGGGCGTGACGACAGGGGAGACGCTCGAACATCTCGACGACGATGCCGGCGCCGTTCGCGAGATCGCGCGAGTCCTGGCTCCCGGCGGTACCTGCATCGCCACGGTCCCGGCAATGCAGTCGCTCTGGACGGCCAGCGACGACTACTACGAGCATCGCCGCCGTTACGCGCGCAGCCAGCTCACGTCGCTGTTTCGGAGCGCCGCGATGACGATCCGCAAGGCCGCGTTCTGGGGTTTTCCGATCGTGCTCGTGTACGACACGCTCGTGATTCTGCCGATGAACAAGCGCCGCGCGCGCCTGGCTATCAACGACGACGCCGCGCTCCGCTCGGTCGCGCGCGCAGGCAAGTCGCGCCTGCTCGTGAACGCCGTCCGCGCGATCTTCTCCATCGACCGGATCTTCGGATTCATCCCGTTCGGACCGGGATTGCTGCTGGTGGCGAAGAAGGATTGAAGGCCGTTTTCCAGATCTGAACCCGTTTCAAGACGTTGAAGCTATCGGCTGGGATCCTACCACCGAGGCGGGACGCCCCGATGGCCGCGGGCGAGACGCCCACACTCCTCGGTGCGGCGTCGTAAGGAGTGCGGTCGTCTCGACCGCGGGCACTCGGGCGTCCTCGCCCGAGTGCTGTCCGGGCGGAGGTCGAAATTCGCCGACGTTCTTGCCTGCGTGCGGCTTCATAGTTTCTGCAGCGCAAACTCCTGGGGATTGAAGCGCGGTCCTCCGACGTTCATGATGGCGATATGGCGAAGGCGAGTGAAGTGATCGATGAAGCCGAAGTAACGATCCAGCCCACCGGAGCTCGCCCGCAGACCGTCCTCCAGGAGTCTGACCGCCTCAGGCAAAAGAGGATCGCGGAGTGGTTCGAGAAGTGGAGAGGAAAGATTCATCTGGATATCGATGTGGACGAGCTTCGTGGACGGCGTCGAACAGGGCGATGAAGGATTGAAGCGTGATCGCGGCGACGTTTAGGATGGTGCTATGGCCGATAAAAACGAATCCGCCGTCGAGCATCACCAGCCTGTCATCGAAGCTGAGTTGACCGCTGAAGAGCGCAAGCACCGGGCGTTTCAAGGGTTAATCGCTTTGAAGGGAAAGGTTCATTTGGATATTGATCTCGACGAGCTGCGCGGTCGTTCGAGGATTGAAGCGCGGGCTTCTGACGTTCTTGACGGTGATATGGCGAGAGAAGAGGCACCCGAGACCGATGTCCGGGATAAGAAAGTCTGGCCGCCCAGAACGATGGATGACCTGAGTCCAGAGGATCGCGCGCAGCAGATGCGGTTTGCCGAGAAGCTGAAGGCACTTCGCGGGAAAGTCCAGCTCAATATCGATTTGGACGAACTGCGTGGCCGTCCTCAAGTCTCGGGTTCTGATGCGGAAAGTGTTGAAGCTACTAGTCAGGCCGTTTATGATGGCCATATGGCGAATCGGAGCGACGCCGCAGTCGAAGATCACGAGCCAGTCACCAAACCGGCCGATGAGGAGTTGACCCCCGAAGAGCGCAAGCACCGGGCTTTTCAGCGCGCAATTGCTCTGAAAGGAAAGTTTCGCCTCGACATTGACATTGACGAGCTCCGTGGCCGTCATCGCTGATACCTCGACTTGGATCGATCACATCGCCGGAACACCGAACCCGGAGATGGACGCGGCCCTGCTCGCGGAGTCAGTTGTTTTTCCGCCGCTCGTCGTCTCAGAGCTCTTTGCTGGTGCTGATTCGCCTGATCGTCGCGCCATGATTGGTGAGTTCCTTCAGGACTTTCCGATTCATGCCACGGATCTGGATCATTGGATGGCCCTCGGAAACCTTCGCCGCAATCTTCGTCGGTACGGCATCAACGTTTCCCTTCCCGACGCCCACGTCGCCCAATGCGCTCTCGACCTCAACGCCACGCTCCTCACGCGCGATGCCGTATTCGGCCTCATCGCAGAACATGTCCCGCTCCGGCTTGGCTGATCCCAACGCGATCCGGTAGAGTGGCTTGCTGATTGAATCGAGATGGAACCTGAGATGAAACCAAACGAAATGACTGCAACCCAGGCAACGGCGATGCCGCCTGTGCCCGAAACGCCAACCGAGCAGCTTTCGCTCTTCTCCGCCGAGGCGTTGAGCGCGATTCGCAAAGAAGAAGCAAGCTGGCGCCGCGACACCTTCGCGCCGCTCACCGCGAAGAAAGCGCCCTGGAAGAAAGACTTCACCACCGTCAGCGCGATGGAGGTCAATCCGCTGGCCACGCCCAACGACGTGGCCGGCCTCGACTTCGAGCGCGACATCGCCTTCCCCGGCGAGTTCCCGTACACCCGCGGCATCCACCCGAGCGGCTATCGCGGCAGGCTCTGGACGATGCGGCAGTTCGCCGGCTTCGGCAGCGCCACACACACCAACGAGCGATTCAAGTATCTGCTCTCGCAGGGACAGACCGGCCTCTCCACTGCGTTCCATTTGCCCACGCTCTACGGCTACGACTCCGATCATCACTTCAGCGCCGGCGAAGTCGGGAAGTGCGGCGTAGCCATCGACACGCTGGCCGACATGGAGACGCTCTTCGACGGCATCAACCTGGAGGACGTCACCGTCTCGATGACGATCAACTCCACCGGCCCCATCGCGCTGGCCATGTATCTGGTCGTCGCCGAAAAGCAGGGAGCGGACCGGAAGAAGATCTCCGGCACGCTGCAGAACGACATCCTCAAGGAGTACATCGCGCAGAAGGAGTACATCTTCCCGCCGCGGCCTTCGATGCGGCTGATCACGGACACGTTCCGCTTCTGCGCCGAGAACGTTCCGAAGTACAACCCGATCTCGATCAGCGGCTACCACATCCGGGAGGCCGGCTCGACCGCGCTCCAGGAGTTGGCCTTCACGCTCCGCGACGGGATGGAGTACGTCGAGTACGGCGTCAAAGCCGGACTCGATATCGACGATTTCGCGCCGCGCCTCTCCTTCTTCTTCAACTCGCATAACGACCTGTTCGAGGAAGTTGCGAAGTTCCGCGCCGCGCGCCGCGTATGGTCCAAAGTCATGCGCGACCGCTACGGTGCGAAGGACCCGCGCTCGTGGCAGCTTCGTTTCCACACGCAGACCGCAGGTTGTTCGCTGACCGCGCAGCAGCCGTACAACAACATCGTCCGCGTCGCCATCCAGGCGCTGGCGGCCGTCTTCGGCGGCACGCAGTCGCTGCACACGAACTCGCTCGATGAGACGCTGGCGCTGCCGACGGAGCAGGCCGCACGCATCGCGTTGCGCACGCAGCAGATCATCGCCCACGAATCGGGCGTCATCAACTCCGTCGATCCCCTTGGCGGCTCGTTCTTCGTCGAAGAGCTGACGAACCGGATGGAGCAGGGCTGCTTCGACTATATCGCCAGGATCGACGCGTACGGCGGGATGGTCGAAGCGATCGAGGCCGGCTTTCCCCAGCGCGAGATCTGGGACGCGGCCTACCAGTTCCAGCGCTCGGTCGACTCCGGCGAGAAGCTCGTCGTCGGGATGAACGCGTTCAAGATGGAGACTGAAGAGCCGTACGACGCGCTCTACATCGACGACTCGGTCGCCGGCGAGCAAATCGAGCGGCTGAATCGCGTGCGTGCGGATCGCGATGCAAGCAAAGTAGCGGACGCCATCCAGTCGCTCCGAAACGCCGCTGCCGACCCCAATACCAACACGATGCCGTTCCTCATCGATGCCGTCCGCGTTTACGCCAGCGTCGGTGAGATCAGCGATGCTCTTCGCGATGTCTTCGGGACCTATCAGGAGCCGGCGGCGTTCTGATGTAGAGAGGGATGGGTCGTCCCGTCACCTTCCGAATGTCGTCGGACGGCCCATCCCGGTAGTGCTTACTTCTCCTTAGTTACGCCTTTGAAGGGCTTGTCATCCGACTTCCGATCGATGAATCGGCCGGTGTCGCTATCGCGTTTGGTCCAGTCATCCGTTCTAGGGTTATAGACCTGTGTGCGATCCCGAACTGCTCCGTTTCGGTGACCGTCGCCGGGGGTACCGTTTTTTGCCATTTCTTTTCACCTCCTTTCAGGTTGATTTTCTGACGATCACTGGAGGACTCGAAGCCCAGTTTCACCGAGCAAGTTCGTTCGAATCTCGGTAGCGCTAAGACCAGTGATCGAGCAGATTTCCTCTCGGGAGTACCCGAGCGAATTCCGATGTTCGGAGAGCAACTTTCTGGGGAGAGTCGGCTCTTCGAGCGAGATGCTCAACTCAGCCGGTTCAGCCATCCGATAACCGAGCTTTCCCATGTTCATCCAGAAATAGCTCGACTGTTTTTCTGTGATTGTTCTGAGATCCTTGGCGCGGTAGAGAAGCGCCTGCATCGAGACCTTCCAGTAAGGCTTGAGTGAGGCGAGCTTGTGCAAGTTTAAATAGACCAAGCTTGGCTTGATCTCTTTCTCAGGCATCAGGAACTCAGCTGCGAATCGGTCCGCCTGCTGCTCCATGTCGGGATGCGGGACACGATGCATGATGAGGTGACCGGCTTCATGGAGTAGCGTGAACCGAATCCTGTCGCCAGGCGATCTGCTATTGATGAGAAAAATGGGCGGATAGCCGGGCACCCATTGGCTAACCGCATCGATGAGGTGAGTTCCAAGGTCGCGCCGAATGATGACTCCACCGAAGTCTTCGATTAGAGCAGTAACGTTAGCCACAGGTCCGCGTGGAAGGTGCCAAGCAGCTCGCACCGCTCGAGCAACCGCCTCGGGCGATCCGTACTCTTCGAGATGAAGTTCAGGTACCGCGCGGGCGGGATGGATCTCAACCGAGCGTTCCAAAGCGGCAGCTGCTAGCCGGTGGATGTTCAGCCACGCATGAATTGACGCAAGCTTTTTCTTCGGAAGAGACTCTCTCTTTCGATGATAGAGGATGCTGTTTGTCGCGTCGTATAACGATTCGTCACGGAAGAAAAACGATAGCGGGAAGTCGAGATTCGTGCTGATCGTCTCCGTCAACTCTTGCGAAGCAACACGTAGACCCGACTCGATTTTGGAGATGAGCGCCTGTGAGGTGGATACGCGTTCTGCCAACTCGGTTTGAGTTAGTTCGCGAGCCTCTCTCGCGAGAATGATCATTCGCGGACTGACCGCCGTCACTGCTTGCCCTTCTCCGCGTCCCGGCGCTGCTTCACCGAAACTGTGCTTCGGGTTGTGTCCGATGACGGCGCATTGAAGAGCGGCAGTGGCGTCGTTATGCCGCCGATGTCGGGCAACGCGATACACCAGTTGATTCCGGTTGGTTTGGGACAGACCAACTCGACAGACTCCAAGGCTGTCCCGGTCGAATTCAAGATGTACCCGGCCTCGATGTGTATGGATGTCGGCAACCCTTCGATCTCCATCTGCCCTCGAAAGGCGCGGCTGCGATTCGTGGGAACATTCCTCGACATGCGAGCAATGTCGAGCTTCTTGTAGCGGAGCAGGAAGGTCACGCTTTGGCAATCGATGGCAACTACATGGATGCCGTTCTCCTCGATTACAGTCGTGTGGCTCGCGGTTGAGAAGACGTCGCGGACGTGGTCCCACATATGAGACCAAACGACGTTTGCTTGAGCGGTGGGGGTTAGAATGTGCCGCGTTGCGGTGTAGCGCTCGCGCCAATCTGCCCAAGCCAGATCGATTGGCTCGCGAATCAGCCCGAAATAGGGTTCTAAGCGTGTATGCGCCTCTTCTTTGGAAATGATTCCTGCGCTTCTCATCATCGAAGTCACACTCCTGCATGCAATTGTCTCACGCGAGTAGAAAATTGCAAGAATTTTATGTCAAGTTTTATGACATCGCGTCGGTGAGATCAGCGATGCTCTTCGCGATGTCTTCGGGACCTATCAGGAGCCGGCGGCGTTCTAGGCGTCGAAAGCCTCGCGGGGGCCGTAGCCGCGGTCACGTGAGCTCGTGACCGCGTTCGTGACCTCGGACCCCGCAGGTCATATGATCTGTCCCCGCATCGTCACCACGCAGGAGTCTCGTTCATGACCATCACCCCTGAGCAGCGCAAAGCCGATCTCGTCGAGCGGCTTGCTACCGAAGCGCACAAACGCGTCAAAGAGGAAGAAGCCGAGAGCGCCGAAGCATTTGTGCGCCGCTACTTTGCCCTCGTCGCGCCTGACGACATCATCTACACCGCGTTCGATACGCTCCTCGGCGGGGCGCTCTCCCTCTGGCAGTTCGGCTCGCAGCGCGAAGTGGGATCGCCCAAGATCCGGCTGTTCAATCCCACTGCGGAGACCAATGGCTGGGGGAGTGAGCACACGGTCATCGAAGTCGTCAATGACGACATGCCCTTCCTCGTCGACTCGGTCAGCGCAGAGATCAACCGGCTCGGCCGCAACATCCATCTGCTGCTCCATCCGGTCGTGCGCGTTCGCCGCGACTCCTCCGGCCGCCGCGTCGAGCTCACGTCGACGCATGACGCTCCCAAAGACGCCATGGTCGAGTCGTACATGCATGTGGAGATGGATCAGGAGACCGACGCCGTCGAGCTGGAGTCGATGCGCGCCGCGATCGAGCGGGTGCTCCACGATGTCCGCGCGGCGGTTACCGACTGGCAGGCGATGCAAAAGCAGCTCAAAGCCGATGTGGCCGAGCTCGATCCCGCCAAACTGCCGATGCCGGAAGAAGAAGTCAGCGAAGCGCGCAACTTCCTTGAGTGGCTCGACAAGGGCAACTTCATCCTCCTCGGCTACCGGCGCTACGGATTCGAGACTCGCGACGGGAAAGACTATCTGCCCGTCGTCCCTGGCACCGGCCTCGGGATCCTGCGCGACGTCCGCGCGGAGTCAGCCGCGCGCGGAACCAAACCGCTCACGACTGAATTCAGCGACTACGCGCGCGCCAAAGATCTTCTCATCGTCACCAAGGCCAACAGCCGCAGTACCGTTCATCGTCCGGTGCCGCTCGATCGCATCGGCGTCAAGCGCTACGACGACAAAGGCAATCTGATCGGCGAGGACCGGTTCCTCGGGCTCTTTACCTCCGCCGCGTACAGCCGCAGCGTGCGCGAGATTCCGATGCTGCGCCTCAAGGCCACGCGCACGATCGAGCAGGCCGGACTCGATCCGCACAGCCACAACGGCAAGGCGCTCGTCGACATCCTCGAGACATTCCCGCGCGACGAGTTCTTTCAGATCACCGACGCGCAGCTCTATGAGATCGCGCGCGGCATCCTCCTGCTTCAGGAGCGCCACCGCGTCGCGCTCTTCACGCGCAAAGACGTCTTCGAGCGCTTCGTCTCCTGCTACGTCTACGTTCCGCGTGACCAGAACACGGCCGAGTTCCGCGAGAAAGCAAAGCAGATCCTCGAAGAGAACTTCGGCGGACGCGACACCGCGGTCTACGAGCACGTTACCGATGCGCCGCTGGCGCGGATTCTTTTCGTCGTCCGTACGACTGCGGGACAGATCCCCGAGGTTGATGAGAAGCGGATCGAGGCCATCCTCTCCGACGCCGCGCGTACGTGGGCCGATCGACTGCTCGACTCACTCTGCGTCAGCCACGGCGAGGAACAGGGCATCGAGTTGCAGCGCCGCTACAAGAAAGCCTTCTCCGCGGCCTACATGGAACGCTTCCGGGCGGGGGAGGCGATGTACGACATCCAGCACGTCGAAGAAGTGCTGGCAAGCGGCAAGCTCGTCGTCGATCTGTACCGTCATCGCGGCGATGAGCGCCAGTTCCACTGCAAGATCCTGCACTCCGGACCGCCGGTCCCGCTATCCGAGATCATGCCGCGCCTCGAGAACATGGGCCTCAAGGTCCTTGCCGAGGAGCCTTACGAAGTGCATCCCGCGGGCGCGGCGTCACTCGTGCGGATCCGCGACTTCAGTCTTGATGCCGAGGGGATGCAGGACGACCTCACGCCGATCAAGGAGAAGTTCCAGGAGGCGTTCGTGCGCGTCTGGAGCCGCGAAGCAGAGAACGACGGATTCAATCGCCTCGTCCTCGCCGCCGAGCTCGAATGGCACGAAATCGTCGTCTTGCGCGCCTACGCGAGGTACATGCGGCAGATCGGCGTCAACGTCAGCGAGCCGCTGATCCAGCAGACGCTCGCGACGCACGCCGGCGTTGCGCGGCTCCTCATTCAGCTGTTCCAGACACACTTCGATCCCGCGCTTGGTGCGACCACTCTGCGCGGCACGAGCATGGCGTCATCGACGGTGACCGGACGGCACATGGCCGCCGGCGGAATCCGCACGCTGGTCGAGGATGCGCTCGACAAAGTGAAGAACCCGGACGAGGACCGCATCCTGCGGCTCTACCTCACGCTCATCGAGGCCACGCTACGAACGAATTACTACCAGCGCGATCCGAACGGCAATCGGAAGGCGTACCTCTCGTTCAAGCTCGACTCGCAGTCGATTCGCGAGCTGCCGCTGCCGCGTCCGATGTTCGAAATCTCCGTCTACTCGCCAACGATGGAAGGCATCCATCTTCGCGCCGGCAAGGTTGCGCGCGGCGGCATCCGCTGGTCCGACCGACGCGAGGATTTTCGCACCGAGATCCTCGGCCTCATGAAAGCGCAGAACGTAAAGAACGTCGTCATCGTGCCGATGGGATCGAAAGGCGGTTTCGTCGTCAAGAACCCTTCCGCCGACCGCGCCACGTTCCAGAAGGAGGGCGTTGCCGCGTACCAGACGCTCCTTCGCGGCATGCTTGACATCACCGACAATCTGCGCGGCACCGACGTCATCCCGCCGCGCGACGTCGTTCGCCGCGATGCCGACGATCCGTATCTCGTCGTCGCCGCGGACAAAGGCACCGCGACGTTCTCCGACATCGCCAACGCCATCTCCGCCGAGTACGGTTTCTGGCTCGGCGATGCCTACGCCTCGGGCGGCAGCGCCGGCTACGACCACAAGGCGATGGGCATCACCGCGCGCGGTGGGTGGGAGGCGGTCAAGCGCCACTTCCGCGAGCTGGGGACCAACATTCAGCGCGAGGACTTCACCGCGGTTGGCGTCGGCGACATGTCCGGCGACGTCTTCGGCAATGCCATGCTCCTTTCGCCGCACACCAAACTGATCGCGGCCTTCAACCACTCGCACATCTTTCTCGATCCGAATCCCGATCCTGCCACGAGCCTGGCCGAGCGTCAGCGGATGTTCGACGAACGGCTCAACTGGAACGGCTACAACACCGCGCTGCTGTCTGCCGGCGGCGCAGTGCTCGAACGCAGCGCCAAGGTCGTGACGGTTTCCGAAGAAGTAATGCGTGCTCTCGATCTCGAAAAGAAAACGCTCGCTCCGGCCGAGCTGATGAAGGCCATTCTCCGGGCTCGCGCCGATCTGCTCTGGCTCGGCGGCATCGGAACGTACGTCAAGTCGAGCGACGAGGATCACGCCGCCGCGCGCGATCGCGCAAACGACGCAATCCGCGTCGACGCCAGCGAGCTTCGCGTACGCGTCGTCGGCGAAGGCGCCAACCTCGGCTTCACGCAGAGCGGCCGCATCGAGTTCGCGCTCCGCGAAGGTCACATCAATACCGACGCCATCGACAACTCCGCTGGTGTCGACACCTCGGATCACGAGGTCAACATCAAGATCCTTCTTTACGACGCCATCGAGCAGGGCGAGCTGGCCGGCATCGAGGAGCGCAACAAACAACTCGCGTCGATGACGGACGAGGTCGGCCAACTCGTTCTCTGCGATAACTACGAACAGACCCAAGCCATCTCGCTGACGCAGTTTCTTGGCGAATCGGTGCTCGACGAGCAGGCCCGCTTCATGCGCGCACTCGAACGCGCCGGCCGCCTCGATCGCGCGCTCGAAGGGCTGCCAGACGACGAGACCATCGCCCAGCGGCACGCCGCGCACAGCGGCCTCACGCGTCCCGAGTTGTCCGTTCTCATGGCCTACAGCAAGATCGGTCTCTTCTCCGATCTGCTCGCCAGCGATTTACCCGACGATCCGCTGCTTGTCGAAGACCTCGTTTTGTACTTCCCGAAACCGCTGCGCCAGCAATACCGCGCCGCCATCGAGCGCCACCGTCTGCGCCGGGAGATCATCGGCACCTACGTCACGAACAACATCATCAACCGCATCCGACCGACGTTCGTCTGGCAGATGACCGAAGAGACCGGGAAGCCGACGGCGGACGTGGCGCGAGCCTTCACGATCATCCGCGAATCGTTCGACCTCCGCTCGCTCTGGTCCGAGATCGAAGCGCAGGACAACATCCTGCCGGCGCGCGTGCAGATCGAGATGCTGACGGAAGTGGGACGCCTGCTCGAGCGCGCCATCGGCTGGCTGCTCATCAGCGACTACGACCGGCTCGACACCGCCAAGTACGTCGCTGAGTTTCGTCCCGCGATCGCCGCAATCGCCGATCGGTTGCACGACATTCTTCCCGCCGCACTCCTCGGCGCGCTCAAAGCGCGGCAGGGCGAGCTGGAGATGGACGGCGTCCCCGAGCGCGTGGCCTATCGCATCGCCAGCCTCGGCGTGATGGGCGCCGCGCTCGACATCGTCCGCCTTTCGCGCACGGGCCGCCCCGTTCAGGATGTCGCCAAGGTCTACTTCAGCGTCGGCGCCCGCTTCGGACTGGAGCGCCTCCGCTCCGCCGGCGCGTCGATCGCCGCAGAAACACCGTGGCAGAAAGCAGCAGTGGCGGCAGCCGTCGATGATCTCTTCAACTACCAAAGCATCATCGCCTCGCGTGTCCTCGGCGAATCGAACGGCGCCGGAGAACCTCTCGACGGATGGCTGACCGCACGCCCCCGCGTCGTCGAGCGCATCGACCAAATGATGACCGACTTCCGCGCCGCGCAGACCGTCGATCTGGCGATGCTGACGGTGGCGAGCCGGCAGTTGCGAGCGCTTGTGGAGAGCTAGAAGAACCACAGAGACACAAAGGACACAGAGCTGGCCGCACTCTGCGACGCCCACTACAATGACGGCGTGTCGATTGCAGGCAAGCTGCGCTACGCGCTGAAATCATTGCGAGGAGGACGAATGCTCAACGTTGGCGACGAAGCCCCGGACTTCACCGTCTCGGATCATCACGGCAACAGTGTTTCGCTTCACGATCTGCGCGGCCGCAAGGTCGTGCTCTGGTTCTATCCGAAGGCCGACACACCTGGCTGAACGTTAGAGGGTTCCGGGTTCCGGGACCTCATCGACGAGTACGAGAAGAAGAACACCACCATCCTCGGCGCGAGTTTCGACAACGCCGCCGACAACGCCCACTTCGCCGAAAAGTTCGACTTCCCCTTCCCACTTCTCTGCGACACCGACCGCAGTATCGGCATCGCCTACGGTGCCGCCGATTCGCGGAAGGACGAATTCGCAAAACGCATCGCCTACGTGATCGACGAGAAGGGCCGCATCGCCGAAGCGCATCCGAAAGTGAATCCGCAAAGCTACCCGAAGGAGCAGTTGGCGAGGCTGTGATCTCGCTTCGGTGTTATCAATGGTCGCGCGACGCATTCGGGCGAGACGCCCGAATGCCCGCGTGCGAGACGCACGCACTCCTCGGGGCTTGCTCCTTGCATGATTGCGCGGCGTGACCAGCTCCGCTCATGCACTACGTGTTCTCGTTGCCGACGACGATCCTGCGATCCGAACGCTCGTCGCCCGCATCTTCATCCGCCGTGGCTACGACGTTGCCTGCGCCTCCGACGGCGCGGACGCCATCCAGAAGCTCGACCACGACCAGCCCTACGATCTCCTCGTGCTCGATCTGATGATGCCCCGCGTCGATGGCGTCGGCGTCATCAACCACCTCGCCAAACGCGAAGGCCCGCGTCCCGCCATTCTGGTCATGACCGCCGCCGTCCCCGACATCCTCCGCCGCCTCCCGCGCGAGCACGTCGCGAAAGTCATCTCCAAGCCCTTCGACCTGGACCAGCTCACCCAATACGCCGACGAAGCCATCCGCGAAACGAACAACGCATCGTAGCGCCGTCGGCTCGACGGCTGTTCCGCCGCCGGCCCGGCGGCGACTTCAATTCACGCCGAACCCGCTCACAATCGCGAAGCTTTTCGTTTGGACGCCTTCTTCTTCTCCGCGATCATCCGATACCCCTGCTCAATGATCGCCGCGATCGCGCCCTTGCCCAGCTTCGTATCGAGCCGCATCCCAACCCACCCACCCACGCCCACGTACGGCGGAACGTAGAAGTGCTTCGGATCGGCGGCGACCAGATCCTGCTGCACTCCCGGCGGCGCCGCACACCAAAGCGCGATCTTCCCGTCGCCGTGATGATTGTTCAGAAACATCGCGAACTGCCTGCCATGAACCCGAAACGTCGGCGCGCCCCAGGCCAGTTTCTCGACGGTATCCGGAAGCGCAAGACAGATGCTTCGCACAAGCGCGAGCGCCGCGTCACCACCACGTGCGGGCTTGATCACATTTGCCATTCTAAAGGAGTGCGAGCGTCTCGCTCGCGGCCACCGGGGCGTCCCCGCCCCGGTGGTGTTGTGCCGATTGGCGAGCAGGAAAGATTACGAAAGCAACTCCTCCACCGCCCGCCCAACATGGATTCGCGTCGTATCGAGCAGCGGCACTCCAATGTCCGCATCGCGCAAGAGCAGCGGCAGTTCCGTGCCGCCGAGAATGAGTGCCTGGATCGCGTGGGTTTCGATGAGATCGCGGGCGATGGCCAGCATCCGGTCGCGCGTCGCATCGTTGAAGACTCCCGCAGTCAGCTCATTCATGTACTTATCGTGAATGTAGTTCTGATCGTCGACTCCCGGCACCACGAGCGTGATTCCTGCGCGCTCGAACACGTCGAAAAAGAAGCGCGCCTGCATCGTGAATCGCGTCCCGAATAAACCGAGCTTCGTAAACCCGCTCGCTTGCGCACCGTCGCGCGTTGCCTCGACGATGCTGATCAGCGGAATCGGCGAGCGTGCGGCGACGGCATCGAAAACCAGGTGCGGTGTATTCGCCGTGATCAGTCCGAAGTCCACGCCGGCGCGATGCAGCCGTCCGATCTCGATCAATAGAAACTCCGTCAGTCCGTCGAGATCGGAGGCGTTGAGGTACGTCAGTGCCTCTTGCATGTTCAGGCTGTCGATGAGGATGCGCGGCGCGCTGCCATCGTTCGTGGCCTTGCGCCAGGCATCGAGGATCAGGCGGTAATAGTCGATCGTCGATTCCGGACTGATCCCGCCGATCAGGCCAAGCAGCTTCGTCATGACGCGTCAGAATACGCTACAGTCCGCGAATCGTCTGGCCGTACAAAAAAGGAGCCTTCATGCGTTTTCGCATCACCCTGTTTCTCGCTCTTCTCCTGACGGGAACCACGCTCTTCGCAGTCGACATCCACGACACGCGTCTCCTCTCCGATCCGGCCATCAGCAGTGATCGCATCGCGTTCGGCTACGCGAACGATTTGTGGGTCGCGAATCTTGACGGTTCGGGCGTGCGGCGGCTGACGTCACATCCCGGCATCGAGTCGGGTCCGCGCTTTTCGCCTGACGGAAAGTGGATCGCCTTCACCGGCCGCTATGAAGGAAACACCGACGTCTACATCGTGCCGTCCGAGGGGGGAGTGCCGAAGCGGCTGACGTGGCATCCCAAGAATGACGTCGCGCTCGGCTTCACACCAGACGGCGCCAACGTCGTCTTCACCTCGCCGCGCGAGGTCTACACCACGCGCTACCTGCAACTCTTCACCGTGCCGGTCGGCGGGGGGATGGCCACGCGGCTTCCGATCCCGCATGCGGCCAAAGCCGTCTTTTCATCCGACGGCAAGAAGATCGTCTACGTCCCGCTCGGTGATGCCTTCAACGAATGGAAGCACTACCGCGGCGGTCAGGTCTCGAACCTCGTAATCTTCGATACGACGACGTACGCGACCGAGCATGTCCCGCAGCCGGCCGGCCGCTGCAATGACACCGACCCGATGTGGGTCGACGGCAAGATCTACTTTCGCTCCGACCGCGACGGTGAGTTCAACATCTACAGCTACGACCCTGCCACGAAAAAGGTGACGAGGCTGACGGACCACAAAGACTTCCCGATCGTGAATGCCTCGGCAGGCGCAGGAAAGATCATCTACGAGCAAGCCGGCTACATTCACGTGCTCGATCCGAAAACATCGGCGACCAACCGGCTGAAGGTCGGCGTCGCTGCCGATCTCGTCGAAACGCTGCCGCGCTTCGCCAAAGGCAAGAAGTACATTCGCAATGCGGCGGTCTCGCCTTCGGGCGTACGAGTGGCGCTGGAGTTTCGCGGCGAGATCCTCACCGTCCCGCGCGAAAAGGGCGACGACCGCAACCTCACCAACACGCCCGGCGCGAATGACCGTTCACCGGCATGGTCGCCTGACGGCAAGTCGATCGCGTGGTTCTCCGACCGCAGCGGCGAGTACCGCCTTTACATTGGCGATCAGTCGGGGAAGGGAACGCCGCGCGAGATTAAGATCGACGGCGCCGGCTTCTACGACGATCCGAAATGGTCGCCCGATTCGAAGAAGATCAGCCTCGCCGACAACTCCCGTTCCATCTACGTCGTCGATGTCGCCACCGGCGTCGCCGACAAAGTCTCGAGCGATGTGCTTTACGGTCCGGTGCGCGTGCTGAATCACTCCTGGTCGCCCGATTCGCAGTGGCTCGCCTACACGCGCAATACCGACACCTACATGAACCGGATCTACCTCTATTCGATCGGTGAGAAGAAGTCGTATCCCCTCACCGATCCCTACACTGATGCCGGGCAGCCCGTCTTCGATCCCAACGGCAAGTATCTCTACTTCCTCGCGTCGACGGACGCTGGTCCGGTCGAGGATTGGTTCGCGCAATCGAACGCCGACCTGCGAGCGACGCAGTCGATCTACCTCGCCGTTCTTCCGAAAGGCGTCGTCTCGCCGATCGCCAAGGAGAGCGACGAAGAAGCCGCGAAGAGTGCCGACGAGTCGGCCATGAAGCCGGAGACGAAGGCGAGCGACAAGCCCGCCGACGAGAAGGCGAGTGCGGACAAGACAGCCAAATCAGCCGCGAAGACGGTCAAGGTCGTCATCGATTTCGACGGCCTCACGCAACGCATCGTCGCGCTGCCAACGAAGCCGGCCGGATACGACTCGCTGCAGGTTGGCAAGAGCGGCCAGATTTTCTATCTCAAGTCAGGCGGCTCGAATCGTTTCGGGGCGGAGGAGACCAGCCTGACGCGCTTCGATCTGGAGAAGCGAAAGGAAGAGACCCTTCTCGAAAAGGTCGATGGGTACCAACTCTCCGCGGACGGCAAGCGGATGCTGGTCGATAAGGACGGTTTGTCGCTCATCGACGCCGGCGACAAGCTCGATCTCACGAAGTTCAAGCTCCCCATCGACAGACTGCAGGTGAAGATCGATCCGCGCGCGGAATGGCGGCAGATCTTCGATGAATCGTGGCGCATCAACCGCGATTACTTCTACGACCCAAACATGCATGGCGCCAACTGGAAGGCCATCCATGACAAGTACGCCGACTTCATCCTCGACGCGGCCGTGCGTCAGGACGTCAACCGCATCATGATGTGGATGCATTCGGAGCTGTCCGTCGGTCACCACCGGCTGAGCGGCGGCGATTCGCTTGCCGAGGTCGAGTCGATCCCCGGCGGCCTCCTCGGCGCCGACTACAAGGTCGAGAACGGCCGCTACCGCTTCGGGAAGGTCTACGGCGGGCTCAATTGGAATCCCGAGCTTCGCTCGCCGCTGACCGAGCCGGGTGTCGATGTCAAAGCAGGGGAGTATCTGCTCGCAGTCGATGGCAAGGACCTCAAGCCTCCCGAGGATCTCTACAGCCGCTTCGAGCAAACGGCCGGGCGGATCGTGTCCCTGACAGTCGGCCCTAACGCGGACGGCAGCGGCTCCCGCGTCGTCAGCGTCGTTCCGGTCGATGACGAAGCGCCGTTGCGGAATCGCGACTGGGTCGAAGGCAACCTGCGCAAAGTCACCGAAGCCACGAACGGACGCGTCGCGTACGTCTATGTTCCGAACACCGCCGGCGCCGGCTACACCTACTTCAAGCGCTATTTCTTCCCCCAGGCCGACCGCGACGCCATCATCGTCGATGAGCGCCACAACGGCGGCGGGAGCGTGGCCGACTACTACATCGACATCCTCCGCCGCCCGATGATCAGCCATTGGGCGATGCGCTACGGCGCGGACTTGAAGACGCCGCTGGCTTCGATTCAGGGTCCCAAAGTGATGATTATCGACGAGACCGCAGGCTCTGGCGGCGATCTTCTTCCTTGGATGTTTCACAAGCTGCAGCTCGGCACGCTGGTCGGACGCCGTACCTGGGGCGGCCTCGTCGGCATCCTCGGATTTCCCGTGCTCATGGACGGCGGCAACATCACCGCCCCCAACCTAGGCATCTGGACTCCGGAAGGCTTCGTCGTCGAGAACGAAGGCGTACCGCCCGACATCGACGTCGAGCAAACGCCGGCGGATGTCATCGCCGGCCGCGACCCGCAACTCGAAAAAGCGATCGACGTGGCGATGAAACAACTTGCCGCGAATCCGCCGCAAAGGGACGTCCGTCCACCGTTCCCGCTGCGAGCGCCAAGTGCGAAGAAGTAGGGACTGCCCGGTCGGAAAGGTGCGAGAGGCTTGAAGAGTAGTGCAGGCATTCTTGCCTGCTCCCGCTGGGCGTCCCTGCCCAGCGGTGTTGTCTGCGGCCATTTCGCCAACGGGATTGGATCGTCAATCAAGCAACCATACCGCCGGGCAAGAATGCCCGACGGGAGCAGGCAAGAATGCCTGCACTACTTGACCCTCTCGACGTGCCCGCCGAATGACGACGATACGTTTGGCCTTGCCGCCCTGGGATTAGCGTCCCTTCGAACCGGCACTCGGATACTGCGACATCAGCCGCACATCGTTGTAACCAACCCCGCGACAAGCGTCGAGAACCTTTAGAACTTCGCCATAGGCCACGCGCTGATCGCCGCGGACAGCGACGGAGCGGTCCGGACCTTCACCATGCATCCGTTCCAGCTCGGAGGCTACCTGATCCGCGCGGACGACGACCGCGCCGAGGTAGACCGTGCCGTCGTCTTTGACGGTGATGGCGAGTTGACGTTGTGCCTCGGTGACCGGCTCGCCTTTGGCCACCGGCAACTTCACCGGCACGCCATTCACCATCACCGGCACGACCACCATGAAGATGATCAGCAGAACCAGGCAGACGTCGACGAGTGGTGTGACGTTGATATTCGACTCGAGCGCGGAGTGAGAAGAATGTTGCATGGCGAACCTCCTGAGGGGTTCGACACCAGAGGCGCGCCGAATGAAACTGTCAATTTCGGTCGGATTGGTCGCGCAGCGGATTCAGACCATCGCCGGCTCCGCGCTCGGCTCCGTCGCGTTGCGCGTGAGCAGTTGAAGAATCGGCGTCGTCGCGAGGGTCGTGATGATCGCCATCAGCACCAGCATCGCGAAGAGCGTTGGCGAGAGGATGCGCAGATCGAGACCGATGTTCAGGACGATCAGCTCCATCAGACCGCGGGTGTTCATGAGGACGCCCAGAGCGGCGGCATCGCGGCTGCCGAACCCGGTGAACCGCGCTGCCACGAACGTGCCGCCGAACTTGCCGATCGATGCGGCCGCGATGATTACGCCGCAGAGGAGCCACTGCGACGCGCCGTGCACGAGGCCGATCTGCGTGCGCATCCCAGTGAACGCGAAAAACGCCGGCAGGAACAGGACCACCACGAGATCCTCGATCTTGTGCGTGAGATCGCGCGCGAGACGCGAGTCGTGCGGGATGATCGCGCCGAGCAGGAACGCCCCGAAGATCGCGTGGATGCCCGCGGCCTCGGTGGCCAGCGTCGACAGCAGCAGGCCGACGACGACCACGGCGATGGCGCTCTGCGAGACCGACTCGCGCAACTCCTGGGCACGCATCGCGCGAATGATGAGCGGCCGTGCGACGAGCAGCATGAAGGCGACGTAGAGCCCGGTCAGCGCTACCGTGACGGCGGCGGCGGAGACGTTGGCCTTCGCGACCGCGATGAGGAACGCCAGCAGGCACCAAGCGGTGACGTCATCGACGGCGGCGCAGGTGAGGGAGACGGTCCCCATCCGCGTCTTCTGGATCCCGCGATCGGTGAGGATCCGTGCGAGCACCGGAAACGCCGTCACGGAGAGAGAGACGCCGAGGAACAAGGCGAAGACGGTGAAGGGGACGTCGCGTGTGGAGAGCCGTGGATAGAGCCAAAGCGCCAGCAGCGTGCCGAGGACGAAGGGCGCGACGATGCTGGCATGTGAGATGGCCACCGTCGCGTGCGTGCGGTGCTTGAGTTGTGCGGTGTCTAGCTCCAGCCCGACCAGGAACATGAAGAGAATCACGCCGATCTGGGCGATGATCGAGAGGAACGGCGCCACCGTCGCTGGCAGGAGATAGGAAAACGCCGCCGGCGAAATGTGCCCGAGCAGCGAGGGCCCCAGAAGGATTCCGGCGATCACCTCGCCAATCACCGGTGGCTGATGAATGCGTTTGCAGAGCGCACCACAAGCGCGCGCAGCGATGATTACCACCACGAGCGCAAGCAGCACATGCAGCAGAACCTCGGCGTTGGACGACGGAACGCTGGCGGCTGCCACAACAGCAGGAGCGGGCGCGACAAGCGTGGACCCGGTCGATCGAACCAGAAGGAAGATCCCGATCGCCCCCGCGATCATGATCGGATATGCCAACGCACCTACCAGCGCGCGCCCTCGTGACCGGCCGGATGTCATCCGTTCAACGATAGCTCGACAGGTGGGGGACTGGAAACGAAAAGTCGTTAGCCGTCATCGCCCTTCACGAGTGCCTCCATCTCCTTGATACGTGGCTGAAGGTCTGCCGGAACCCTTGCCAGCTCGACGAACCCGAATGCCACCGCGCGTGCCAGAGCGAACATCAGGTCGAGGTAGTTGTATGTCTTGTAGATCTCTTGCGATTCCTTATGAAACTCATGGATTCGCTCACTGACTTCGCTAGGCAGAATCTCGCCGCTGCGCCATTGCTTGATCGCCTGTTCGACGTTGACGAGTGCCGCGGCGATCTCTGCCTCATGAGCATCTCCGAGCAGTTCGTGTACGGCTTGTTTCTGGGATTTCGTGAGGTCATTCATAACGGGAGTACTCGTATCATGACGCAGGCTTCGTAACTACTACGCCCACCATCGTGAATTCGTCATCCTCGCCGACGAATAGCACTGGGTAGCGCGGATTTGCACTCTCCAGAGCCTTTTGACGGCCGCGTAGATCCAGCCGCTTTACGTACAGGGTTCCGTTTAGCGTGCAGACAATTACCGCTCCGTCTGCGGAAGCCAGGTCAAGCGTGGTGCGTGTGTAAATCACAGCGCCTTGGAGAATTCCGTTTCCGATCATGGCGTCGGTGAGTACCTTGAACGAACGACGCGCACCGTTGCGGTAATACCACTCAGGGATGGATTCACTGTGGAGATTCTCCACTTCATGATTTTCATTTCGCGCATGGGCAGGTGCATCACGAATGACACTACTGTCGGGCTGTGTTGAACGTGTTGCCAAGCCCGGAATCGAGCGCGCTGCACCGCGGCGTCGAGGCGCGCGAATGGATGGATGTGTCTTCGCTGCAGCTTTTTGAGCGGAATCGTTCTCCATGAGTCGGTGAAGGACGCCGTCGAACGCTCGAACGAGCACTCCATCCTCGTAGGGAAGTTCGATCCGCGGCTCGTCGAACAACTCTCCAAATGTCACGCCGATAGCCCGTACCATTCGTTCGACCGTGTCAAAAGCCGGACGGGTCCTGTCGTTCACGATATCGCTTACCGTTGCTGTCTGGATGCCTGCACGAAGGGCCACTTCTTTTTGTGTCAGACCCTCACGCGCCATCGCACGCCGAAGTCTCTGGCCGATGGTCATTTCAGTAAGCTACTGGTAGATAGAGACTTGCGAGCCGCGTCGAATTGGTGTGCTAACGAATTGGCGGCGCGGCAAAGGGCGTTGCAGACTAATCGCAGACACCTTTAGTTGTCTTCCAAGCCAATCGTATCACGGCAGAAAGCGAGTCATCGGCGTACGCGCTGAAGGAGGTGCGGCGTGGAGGCTGAGGGGCCGAGCAGATTCGCGTTGCCCCGCACAAACCGCGGAGGGGTGCAGCCTCACTCCGCGATGCAAACGCCGCGGTTCCTGCCGGGCGCAGCCACTAGTTGAGCAGTACGTCGTTTGTCCGGTCGGATCGTTCGTGTCTACACGCCGAACAGCATCAAAGCAACCGCGACACCGGAAGGAGCGATCGCAATCGCAGCCGTGGCCATGGCTACTTTGGGGGTGCACACCCTGAAACTGTAATAGGAGAAGGGAAAGTAATCGAGCGCCTGCAGTTGACGACCGAGGCTTTGCATGACCCCCGTCATTCGCACCGCTAGCAAGATGTACGCTCCGGCCATGATTGTGATCCCAGCAACGGCCGCTAATCTGCCCACACGGCTGGTGGCGATGAAGGTCCTCGCGGACTCGGAGGTTAGCATCCAGCCGATAGTCAACAGAGCGAGAGTGGCCCCCTTTGAAGTGATGTCGGCGAGGCGCAATTGGTATTCCACGAGCTCTTTGTGAAGGTGTGCGAACGCCTTGCTTGCGTCAGGCTCCGGCATTGTCGCTCCAGATGTCGCGATTCACGTGGTCATGATTACGTAGGCAAGTATATCAGAAACGGCGCCCGTTAACGATCGCAGTGGCGAGCCGCTCAGTGCTTGAATGCAAGCCCCTCGAGCTCATCGAGTGACATATCCCGGTTCCTCCAGTTGCGTGGCAGCACGAAGGTCACCGTGTCGCCCAGCAGGATAGGACGATCGCCAATGTAAGGATGGCCCTTGACGTGCGCGAAGAGCATGGTATCGAAGCCCTTGGGGCTCACGATGGCGAACGCCACGACGTTTGAGACGAAGACGCCACCGTCGGATAGAAACTCCTCATGGACATTGCGCTCGAGACGCTCAACGACCGCCACGACCAGTTGACCTTCATAGGGTCCGGGCGTCTCGGCGCCAGGCGAGGTCCCGGGAGCTGGTGTGGAAGGTTGATTCGGCGCGTGAGCACACCCGGAGAACGGCAGTATCAGAAGACAGACCGCCATCAGACACGATCGAGCTCTGATACGAATCGACATGTGCAGGCCTCGACGATGCCGGCTGCCGCCTGACGGTCAGCGCGCAACCGCGTCAACAGCACGAGCTTGAAGTATAGCTCTCGCGACACCGAGTCAGGGCGCGGCTACTGACTGCGAAGACCGGACTTCCTTGAAGAGATAGCTCGTGCCGAGGAGGGTGTAATGCGCGTAGGCGATGCGGCCCGTGCCAGTCGGCACCGCGTCGCGGCGGATGACATAGGTGTGAGCAAACTTGTCTCGAAGTGCCTGTCCTGCACGGGCAATGACATCACTTGCGTCTCGAGTAATTGCGCGTGCTGATACGCCGGGCAGGTCACGCAATGAAGGTAGCCGACGGTGAATCGGCTTCTACGCCCGCCGTCGCGGATATTACGGTGGCCAGAGCCGGCGGCAGGATCATCGCTGACATTGTTCTCATGGAAGTCCCCATGTGGCGGCCAGACGGTCGAAGTCAGTCTGGTCCGCCGCTGCTCACGCACTGAGTCTGGTTGAGCCGGCTCGAACCGGAATGCCACTTGGCGTTGCTGTGGTGAGCTGAACCTGCGCGCTCGAGTGTGACTTCAATTTCGTAGATAGCCCAGGGCTTGCCCTCATCATAGATCGCGTAGCCCGGTCTTTCCGCTTTGAGCCAGATCTGATCGGCGGTGGTCACTCCATTGAGCTTGACGCAGCCGTTGCCGTCCGTCTCTCCCTTGTAGCCCTGGACATCCACTTTCACCCCCTGAAGAGGCGCACCAGATGAATCCGTAACCCTCGCTGTTACATCGATTTCCCGGTCACACGGTAGGAAAAAGCAACCAATGTTGCAGGCCGAGAATATGAGCGAGCCGGCAGCAATGACGGAGAGTGGAATGAGGACGCGTGCGGCCAATCGCTCTTTCTGGAACATTGTCTCGACTCCCTGCTGATGACGCATCGCGCTACGCTGGCGCCTTGTAAATGAGACCAATGATGATGCCGGTGACGGTCCATTGGATGAAGTAGGCCACGGCCTGCTCCACCGTGAGCTTCAGCCCGATGTTGAGATTGACGTAGTTGTGCAGTACGAACGAGCCGACCGCGAATGCACCGACGATCATGCCAAAGCGGGCGCCTTCGGCCACGCCGCGGCCCCCGCGATAAACCAATGCATAGAGAACCGAAAGCGCCGCCATCGACAAAAGCATCCCGAAGATTCCGAAGGGGATGACCGCCTTCATTGACTCCGGCGTGCGGTAGACGGCCGGAAACTTTCTGAATTCGTTCGCCATCGGTGTCGCGGCGAACAGCAGACCTCCGAGCGCAAAATAGACGACCGTAGAACCGAGAGCAGCCAGGGCGATCCTTTGGTAGTTCATTGCATGCCTCCGGAGGAGTCTGAGAGTCACCAGGCGTGTTCGTGCGGCCTGACCGATCCGAGCTCGCGGGCTTGGAGCCGCGGGAAATAGTAGCGCCCAAAGCTCTACGATACAAAAATGCGCGGGCGCGCCTTCGGACGCGCCCGCGCGGGGCTTACTGCACGAACTGCATTACGTCAGCGGCGTCGCTGGCACCGGCGCCGGCGTGGGCGCCGGATGAGCTTTGGCCTTGCGGAACCGAATGGCGAGGGCGTTGCGCATGTCAGCGACATGCGGCGCCAGCCCGGCGGTCTCGGGACGCTTGGCCAGACGGCGGGCCAGGGCATAGGTGGTGAGCGCATCGCTCCCTGCCTTGTTCCTGGCGGTCGTCACGCTGTGACGGATGAACTGCGCCAGCGCTTCCAACTCGTCCGCCACCGGCCCATAGGCCGCGGCGTAGCTCATCAGATCGCGGAGCTGCGCCGGATCGGCGCCGCCTCCGCGGACGAGCGCCGCGTTGTTCTTTACTGCCACTACAGCCAGCTCGATGAATTTCTCGGGCACCGAAGCGGCAGTGGTGAGGCTGCGGCTGGCACTCGTTGACGCTGGAATCACAAAATTGGGGATCAGTTGCCGCATGGCGCGAATCTCGTCGACGCGCGTCTGCGCACTATCGCTATACGACTGCGGAACTTCATTCACTGTGGACACGTGGTCCTCCTTTTCTCTTTGTCAACTGCGGTGGTGAGAGCGTGCAGTCGAGATAGGAGGCGGAGCACGGCCTCTGAAAACTTGTCTCACTGCCTCGGCGGCGTTGCAGGGAATGAATCGCATGCGCCGGGCGGAAATGTGCGAGGAGTCGATGGCCCGCTTCGTCCTCCGAAGCGGCCGCCGCCACGTCTGCCGCTGTTTCCGGCTCCATCCGCGCGAGGCCGCACCGGCGCGCCGCAAGTCATCTGCGGCCGCTCTCGCTGTGTTTCTGTAGCTTGTGCCTTTCATACTCTTACTGAGACGCAGCAAGGTGGCCGAAAAAGGGGGTACATTTGTGAGAATTCAGCTACAGCCACGAACTTCCATCAATAAGCAGAAAGGCTGGAAAGGGGACGCGTCAGGCGCGGTCTCGGTCGAAGACAACGTCGACTTCTGCCGCGATGTGGGGAATCGAGACGTCGATTTGGTCGATCGAGACATCGAGGTCGAGAATCTCGACATCGCGGTGGAAAATCGAGACATCGCAGTGGAGATTCTCGACATCGATGTGGAAAATCTCGACATCGATGTGGAAAATCTCGACATCGATGTGAAGAATCTCGACATCGATGTGGAAAACTTCGACATCGATGTGGAAAATCTGAACATCGGTGTTAGAAATCTGGACATCGATGTGAAGACTCATGACATCGATGTGGAAAAGCTGGACATCGCAGTTAGAGATCTGGACATCGCAGTTAGAAACCTGGACATCGATGTGGTCGATCATCACATCGGTGTCTCAAATCTCGTCATCGATAACCCGGACCTCGATGTCGCACTGCACCCGTGTGCCTTCCGTTTGCCTGCTGAGGATGACATCGCGCGTTGTGCGCGCATCGTGAACGGCGGCGGCTGTTCAGGATGGCCGCAATCGCTCACTGCATTCGTCGCTAGTGACTCGCTGTTTAGTTAATCGGTGTGATCCGGCAGCGGCTAACGCGATACTTCCAAATGGTGTCGACAGGCTGCGTGTTCAGCGTTGCTGGCTCGTACTTCCATTTCGAAAGAGCCGCGATGGCGGCGTCAGCGCACTCGGAAGACGCGCCTTCCACGATCTTGGTGTCGCGAACGGAACCGTCCTTGGCGATTACCGCCTCGAGAACGACTGGTTTGCAGCGATGGCTGCACTCCGGCTCAACGCGTTGCAGCAGAACCGGCCGCTTGACGATTCCGGCGACACGGCTGGCATGAACAGCCGGCGACGACACCATGATTGCGAAAAACAGGGTTGGAAGGATTCGCATATTCTGCATCCGCGTAGCAAAGGCAACCACAGAGACACAGAGGACACAGAGGTTTTCTCTGTACTCTCTGTGCCTCTGTGGTGAAACCGGTTTCCAAAGAAACGCTGCGATTCTCAGCGTTGTTCTTCCAGGAAAGCAAACACGGCAGCGCCATTTCGCCCCGAGGGTTTCGCCGTCATCGTGTGACAGTCGCTCTCCAGCAGCACGCGCTCTCCGGCGGCGACCGGCTCGTCGTCAACGGTTACTTCGACACGGTCGACGCCCGGCTGGGGGAAGAGACGGAGCACATATGGCCGCGGCGGAGCGGGCTCGTGGGTGATCGACCTGGCGTCGAACCCGAGCTCTTCGACAGGCTCACCGACCCGAGCCTCGATCATCGCTGCGTAATGCTTGCCATCGTCCGCGTACTCGCTTCCGTTCCAGCGAAGGATGTGAGGGCTTCCCCTCATCCCGCACTCTCCTGCACCCAGCTCGAAACCGACGACGATCTCCGCAATGCCATCGCCGTCGAGGTCGGCGACGTTTTGGGGCGTGGCGAGAGCGTCGGCAATCTGGTCCAGCTTTCCATCGAGGATGCGCACCGTGATCCCGGACGGCGGATGCTTCAAATGAAGCGCTACGGCAATGTCTTTCGGATCGAGGAGACGGATGAACGACAGCTCCATCGCCCCAGCTTCGAGACTCATTCGATCGAGGACCACACCGCGGCCGCTCGCGGCATCGGGCAGGCGAATGAGCAACAACTCACCGTCGTCGCCGAAGGTTCCCTTGTCGACGCCGGCGACGACGAGCCGCGGACGTCCGCTCTTGTAGCTACTGAAAACCGCGGCACAGGCTAGGTCCTTACCGGCGAGCGGCCGGATGCGATTCATCAGCGTTACGTCCTGCGCAATCAGAGGAAATGCCAGAAGGAGGACGGCGCATCGGCGGAAGATCGCGGCGGTTCGTCTTCCTGCGTTGTTCTGTTTTGTCTCTCTCATCGTTCAGGCTTTGTCGCGAGTCATGGAGCCGCGCGAAATAGTACTCGCATGCGGCAGATCGTGGCTCCAAGTCCCCGTGTGTACCTGATTCATGCAGCCGGTGGATTCCGAAGGGAAGCGGCAGTGCTTGGCATGAGCGACCCGGCGATGATGCAGACGAGCGCCGCGAGCCCGGCGGTGGTTCGGACAACATGCCAGTGCCACCATTGATCACGAGCCTGCTCCCAGCCTTCCGGCGGTGCGATGGCACTCCAGGTAATCACTCTGGCGTTGATGGGCTGGTTGCCGAACCGTGTGACGAGGCCAGCGGCAAGGAGAAGCGCTGCGCCGGCCAAAAGCAGGTAGAGCGAGGTCCGGCTGGAACGAACAAGTGACCCATGCAGGAGAGTAAGCGCGATGCAGACTGCGCCGAGAACTGGCATGCTGACATTGAGCGCGCGGATCGCACTCTGCTGCTGTTCCACGTATGCGGATGCCGTGAGCCCGGCGGGGTTGAAGCCGAGCCAGATGCCGAACATGGCGCCGACGACCAAGGCGGCCACGAAGATATTCGTGAATCTGACGAAGGTCGTTGTCAATGCTCGCCGCCTTGAATTTCGGACCGGCCAACAGATCCAGGCTCACCAGCTTGGAGCCCATGCGAAATGGTACTGCATTTGGGGCGCGCCAAAGGTCCGGTCGCGGGCATGGGTCAGGTCTGAAGTATGAAGTGACGTTGCCGAATTGTCGTTAGTTGCAGGCTCCGTGATCCGTCACTTCATCAGCACGAAAATGCCGCCAGGCGATGACCGGGAAGAGGCACCAGCCAAACATGATGCCAAGGAGAACGCCGATTCCCATCACAGCGAGTCTCTCACCTGTCGCCATGATGGCTAATGGGGCGATCACAAATGGAAGAACGACCGAGGCCAGAGCCGCCGCTACGAACGAAGCGCTGAAGGGATGAGCGAAGTCGGGGCACTATGGAGGATCGCTGGCTCTCCCATTCCTGGCCGACGATAGTAACGTGCTATCGGGCCGCGGCCGAAATCCGTCGACCGCTCACGCTTGCGAAGCGGGACGGCGCACGGGGCTACCCGGCCTCAGCACTCCTTGTGTCAACCTGCTGCGGCTTGATCGTCAACATTGGGCCCGGAACTGGCTTCGGGACCGGCTTCTTCTTCGCGATCGGCGGACGGGTGTGCCGGTGTGGATAGATGGCGTCCAGCGCGATGTAAGAAGGATCGCGGCGGATGCATTCGGCGGTAATCTCCAATGCTTCCTGAGATTGGCCGAGGCGTTTGCTGGCTTCATCCAGCCGATGCATCGCCAACCTGTGCAACGGTTCCTCATCTTTGTTCTTGCCGCAGGCATAATCGGCGATCGTGACGAGTGCATACGCGGATCGGATTCCAAGGGCACGGAAGTCGTTGATACGCCCGTTCGCATGGATCGCGAGGATCGACTGATCGATCCAATCCAGCACGCGGTCCCGAGGATACTGCGATCGTCCGCAAACCTCGGCGGCGTGCATCGTCGCAAGATGTTGGATCGACGTGATGCCCAGCTCTTCGAGGACATCCGCGGCCCCGTCGTCGACGCCCTCGAGGAGGCGCACAGAGAGATCGGCCGCGGTCGTCTGCGTTACGCCAAACGTTCCCATGGCGCTCTTCTTCAACGCCTTCAGAGCCCATCCCAGACAAAAACCGATCAAGAAGCAGAGCGCCGGAGTAGCGCTCTTGAACAGCTCTGTGCGAGACGCCACCAGACCGAGGAGCATAGCAATCGATGTCTTGATCGCGCTGTTGATCAAGAAGCGAGGCGAGAGCGCGCTGACGTTGAGACGGACGAGCATCGACCACAGCGTACTGATGTAGGCGCCGAATCCTGCATAGACGAGACCGTCCAGCTTCATGTCTGGTGCCGCGGATTTCGCGATCTCTGGCGCCGCTTTCGCGATGACGAGAAAGATCCCCGTGAGCACCAGGGCAGCCGCGAGGGCCTCGCTAAAGCTCGGCCAGTGCTTCGCCTCAGGGCTCTTCTTGCTTTCCTCGTGCGCGGCGCTGCTCTGCCGAAACGTCACGACATAGTTCGCCATGCCGATGATTCCGGGCAACAGCGCGAAGAGCCAGAAACAGGCCGCTGTCGCCGTCGCCGGGCGCTTCAGATCCAGAGTGATCGTGAGCACGACGAACGCAATCGCGATGGCAATCAGGAGAAGCGCGAAGATCTTTAATGTCCAAGACTGCCGCAGTCTGCCTTCCACCATGGCATCCTCCTCTTTTCATGGAGGGACACAACGGCGAGTTTTTCCCAACATCGATGTAACTGAAAGCAGGAGAGTTGGGGCTGCACGTTCCGAAATCCGACATTGACGTCTCTCGAGACTTCGCTTTCCGATGCTCGTACTGAGGCCTTGAAAAGCGAGGATCAGGCCTTCGATCTTTCGGTCCCGGCGACGCCTCGTGAATCCGAATAACTTACGATTCGCGGCGACAGACCAAGGGTGCTGTCCCAAGCCCGTGTTTTATCAATAGGTTACAGGCCGCTAAAGAGCAAAGGCCTGGCCCTACCGAATTGGGGCTCCTATTGCTTGACGCAGTTGGCACCGCGCCTAAGCCAGTCGTCTGACTCGCATATGTAGTGTCCTTTGGGCGTTTCAGCTTCCCAGTTCGCGGACACCGGCGATACCGCCATCGCGAATCCAGACGGCCTGGTCTTCATCCAGCTATGAAGGTTGCTGATTGTGACCTGCTCTGAGGTGACGCCGCCAATGGCTCGAGCCGTTTTAAGACGAACATTCTCGTCCGAGCGAGTGGTGGTGCATGAAGCAACACAGAGCATGGCAGTTACGAGTATCGCGAACACAACTATCGACGGGGACTTTCGAGCAAGCATCGGTTTCTCCTCGTGACATTACAAAAATTTACCGGGAGTTGTGACGACGCGACCAGTTTGAGAGGGGGACACGCTACATGACTGCTGGAGATGGCGCAACGACCGATTCTGGAGAGGAAGAGCGTCTTCGGCGCGCGATTGATCGAACGCCGCGCCGTCTAACGGACCTGCGGTTCAGCGGCTGCGGGCCGCGCGCAGAGCTGAAAGTAGTGTAGCAGTGGACGGCCCGCAGTCCGCTGCAAGCGCGAGTTGGGTTCCACCAGTCTAGCCTTCGGCCGCCTGCGCTTGACGCCTCGATCGACGAGCACGCCGAAACATCACGAAGCCACGTGCGATGAAACCGAGGCCCACACACGTGAGGACGAGGGCTCCATAGTCGCGATTGCCAAACAGCGAGATAAACCGTGAGGAGTAAAAGCCAATCAGACCGAAAAGCGCCAGGACGGATCCGGTCGCCACGACCCACAAGCCAAGGACTTCTGTTCGTGTGCCGGCGAACATTGGGACGCCCAACGGACCTGCGGTTCAGCGGCTTCGTGCCGCGCCCAGACCGTGAACGCAAGACTACCAGACGATGGCACGAAGTCCGCTGCGACCGCTCAGTTGGGCGGCCAGTTGAAGTACGCGGGGATGCGAGGCCTTGAAAAGCGAGGGTCAGGCCTTCGATCTTTCAGTCCCGGCGACACCTCGTGAATCCGAATAACTTACGATTCGCGGCGACAGGCCAAGGGTGCTGTCCCAAGCCATTGTTTAATCAATAGTTTACAGGCTGCGAAAGAGCAAAGGCCTGGCCCTGCTGAATGGCCCTCGGTCATATCTGGAAACCGACTTAGCGGTCAGGCTTTCGGGTCGACATCCTGCTCAAGATCGCACTCACCGGTAATGTGAATGAGCGGCGGGTCCACATTCGTGTAACGGCGCGGACGTTGCCCTTCGAAGTTCACCGCCAAGCGCCCTTGGGATACTAGGTCGAGATCTAGCCGGATTACCCGATCAACTGTGGCGGACAAATACAGCATAAGTTGCCCAAAGAGTTTGGCGACCGCGAGGAAATAGGCCTGGTCTGATCCTATCAGGCGGTAAACTTCGGGGAATGGAGACTTCTTAGCTTCAACTGGTGTGTTCAACCCGCGAACGAGAACTTCAAGCATGCCGTCATTCATCAACGAAACATTGCCAGATGTCTCGCGCGCCTGCTGCTCGTTAAGCAGAATGCGCCGAGCACGCATCTCAGCTATGTCGTCGGCCGAGTGGTTTGAGAATGACATCTCGCCCAAGACACCGCCCTGAAGATGTTCTCGGCTTGAGCTAAACGTTAGCACCCAGCGCTCCTCGCCTTGTTCGACCACTTGCTTCGCGTTCAGTAGCCGGACAAGCAACGGCGAATGTCTGAACGACAGACCATGTTTGCTCGAGGTGTTCTGCGCGAGCTTCGTGAAGATTGCAGTGGTCGCGGGGTCACCGGCGACCACTTCCACGGTTACCTTCTCGCCGACCTCGATACGCACAGCTTCGAAGGTCACCGGCTGTGCATCGATCTCGAGTGGAAACAGCAGAACGAGACTTTCGAGGCGCCTGCCAGTTGCACTCGGTTCTGCCGCCGGAAGTTGCGCCGGTGCTACCGATCGCGGTGATCGGGGAGCAACGTCACCCATTCGCCGCATCCTGCCTAATGGAGGCTTCACCACAGCAGGCTGGTTTGTGATGTGCCGGTAGAGCCGGTCGTAGCCGTCGTCCGTTGCGAGATCGTAGAAGGTCGCGCCGCGAAGGAAGGGGGGGCGAAACTGTGCGTCTGCAGGGTCGAACACCACGGGAATGAACTTTGAGTTCGCCCCTCCGCTGTCGTACAACTCCTGCGTAATGAGGGCACCCTCCCATCGACCCCCAAGACCGATTCCGGGTTCGCCATCAGTCGTAACTCGAAGGCAGTAATGCTCTGTGCATACCACAAGCACAAAGCGGGCGCCGGCCACCTGCCTCATCATCCACTTAGGCCAGCCCTCCGGTGGAGATTGATGGATGTACTGGTCGAGATCACAATCGACTCCATCTGTCCGAAGGCGGTCAGCCAGTTCGCGGATACGGTGCTTGTGCTCCTCCGAATCATGGGTATAGCTGACGAATAGCCGGATCGGGCCGTCTTCCATGCGCTACCTGCGGTAGTCCTCTTGCTTGAAGTTCACCGGCTCAAGCCGGCGACGCAAAGAAGTATAGCTCTCGAAACACAGCCTCACGCGGTTGGCGTAGGGTGTGGGGGCCGAAGTTAGGCTAGAGTATTGCCGACAACTGCGTCGAACAAATCTATGCGATGACAGTGACCGTCGTCCTTTGTCTCGGATGGAGATGAACGGTGTTGGCGCTTCAATCCAATGACAGCGAAGTGCCACTCCAACAGAAAGAGCACCAACAATTCAAGGTTGGTTCTAGGTTCCGCATTTGTCCCATCGGCGGCTTTGGGTCACAGCCCACAAAACCCTGATCCGCCCGGTGAACTCTCTTTGTAAGTGGCGGGGACGAGAAGAATGACTCGAGGCGGCGTCGCTCGCTCGAACAATCTCAACAATGTGTCATAAGGTAAAATCTGACATCCTCGTGGTACCAGACGGCGAAACTGCTCCTCAAGAACGGCGCTTGTCACTTTTGTTATGATTTCGTCGGACAAGCCCATTATGACAAACACGAAGGTTGCGCCACCCACGAAAAGAGTATCGTGCAAGCTTACAATTGGTTGCTTCTGTCGCGTGTATTCCCGTGCCTGTTGCAGCGCTGTGCTGGCCGTGCGCGACAGGGTTATTATTTGCTTTCGCGGTAACGTCAGAATTGGACTGTCCGCCCGCTTGATCTCGATGGAACCAAAGACCGGCATTGCTGACTCCCTAGCAAAGAACATAAAGTCAGGTTCCGATCGGCCCGGTCGGGCTAGCGGGTGAATATCGCTGGGGAGGAGTCTAAGAGGAAGGCTTTCGGACAAAATAAACGGACAATCGGCAAAGAGCCCCTGCCACAACTTCTCAGATGTATCGCGATTCTGGAGAAGGGCCTGAAATCGCTCTCGCGCATTGCGCAGTTGACCCTTTGTCGTGCTGGGATGCATGCTTCTGAGTAACAGCCTGGCTAACTCTTACTTAGCCTGCTCGTTCTTTCGTCGCAGCCGTTCGTGTAGCGCGGATTATATCTCGGAAACCGATCGGATGGAGGAGCGGGGCGTAGGCTGGGAGCCGGACGATTTGGATAGGGGATTCTTCTGCCGGTTGGAATCGGACCGGATTCCGGCGGCGGCGTTCCGCAACGCAAACGCGCCAACTACATATCCATCGTACACGTGCTACCGAGCACCCGCGCATCCACGCCACTGCGACCTACGTCACATCCGCCTTAACCTCTCCCGCCGCCAGGATCGCGCTCAGCTCCTCGGCCGGCATGGGCGCGTTGATCAGGTAGCCCTGCATCTGGTCGCAGTTGTGGCGTTTCAGGAAGACGGCCTGGTCGGTGAACTCGACGCCTTCGGCGATTACTTTCAGGCGGAGGCTGTGGCCCATGGCGATGATGGCGGTGACGATGGCGGCGGTGTCGGGGTCTCTGGTGATGTCGTGGATGAAGGATTGATCGATCTTGAGCGTGTCGATGGGGAATCGCTTCAGGTACGCCAGCGACGAATGGCCGGTGCCGAAGTCGTCGAGGGAGATCCGGATGCCGATCTTCTTGAGGTCGTAGAGTGTGCGGATGCTCAATTCGGGGCTGAGCATCGCGCCGGACTCGGTGATCTCCAACTCGAGCAGCCGCGGGGGCAGGCCGGTCTCGGTGAGGATGTCGCGCACGATTTCCGTGAGATCGATCTGCTGCAATTGCACTACAGAAAGGTTGACAGCGAGCGACAGCGTATTGAAGCCGGCGTCGTGCCATTTCTTTGCCTGGATGCAGGCCTCGCGTAGCGCCCACGTTCCGATGGGAATCATGATGCCGATGGCTTCGGCGATCGGGATGAAAGTCGCCGGCGGAATGTTGCCCATTACGGGATCGGTCCAGCGCAAGAGTGCTTCAATGCCGGTGATGCGGTTCGTTCGCAGGTCGAAAATTGGCTGGTAATGCACGGCCAGTTCATTGTGCGAGAGTGACCGGCGCAGTCCGTGCTCGAGCGCAATTCGCTGCAGTGCCCGTGAATTCACGGAGGCATTGAAGAGCTGGTAATTGTCGCGGCCCTGTTCTTTGGCCTGATACATCGACGTATCGGCGCTCTTGATCAGAGTCTCGGCGTCGGGACCATCTTCGGGGAAAACGCTGATGCCGATCGACGTCGTGATGTAGAACTCGCGCCCTTCGATGTGGAACGGGTAGCGGACGGCTTCGAGGATTTTCTGCGCCACGACTGCGGCATCCTCGGCGTGCACGAGGTCGGGGAGGAGGAGCGTGAACTCATCGCCGCCAAGGCGGGCGACGGTGTCGCTGTCGCGGACGCACGACTGCACGCGCGCGGCGACGGACTGCAGGAGCTGATCGCCGATGCTGTGGCCGAGGGAATCGTTGATGACTTTGAAGCGATCGAGGTCGAGAAAGAGGACGGCCACGCGGGTGTTGTGGCGCTGCGCGTGCGAGATCGAGACGGTGACGCGGTCTTTGAACAGCAAGCGGTTCGGCAGCGTCGTCAATGCATCGTGATACGCGAGGTGCTTGATCTGCTCCTCGGCATACGTGCGCTCCGTGATGTCGCGGACGACGCAAACCATCCCGCCGCCGTCGATCGCCGTCAGGGAGATTTCCAGCGGAAAGGTTGTACCGTCGTTGCGAACGCCGCTGGCCTCGCCGCGCCAGCGTCCGCGTTGCTGCACGAGCGGGACGACGGTCGTGATGACGCGCACCTGCTCGGGCGGTTCGTAGAGGTCGCAGATCGAGCGGCCGGTGAGTTGCTGCGGATCGGGATAGCCGAACAGCTTCGCCAAAGCGTCGTTGACGTAGGTGAAGTCGAGCCGGCTGTCGAGGATGCCGATGCCGTCCATCGACGCGGTCATCGCTGCCGACTGCTGCCGCAGCGTCTCCTCGGCGACTTTGCGCTCGGTGATGTCGGTGCCGACGTGCAGGTAGCCGGTGAGATGTCCGTGCTCGTCGCGTAGCGCCGTGACGGAGAGGAGGACTGTGAGCGGCTCGCGGTCTTCGCGGACGTAGGTCCACTCACGCTCTTCGAGCCCCTCGCGCGCGGCGCGGCGAACGAGCACCTCGAAGCCGCTGAGTTTTTCGCCGAGCTCGAATGCGAGGCGCCGCGCGTGTTGCTCGAGCTCGGCTTCGAGGTGAAGCTCGGTGATGTTGCGGACGCCGATGACGTCGCTCGCGCTGTAACCGAGCATTCGCTCCGCGCCGGAGTTGAACACGGTGATGATGCCGGATGGGTTGGTGGCGATGATGGAGACGCGTGTAGCCGCGTCGAGCACCGCTTTTCGCTGTGCGTTCGCGGTGGCAACCTGCTGATCGGCCAGCTTGCGCTCCGTGATGTCGAAGACGAAGCCCTCGAAGACTTCGGCGCCAGCCTGGAGATCGATGGCGTGCGCATTGAGCTGCACCCAGATGGGCGTGCCGTCTTTCTTGCGCCACAGCAACTCATGCTCGATCGTGAAACCGTTCGCGGCGAAGCGCTCCAGCGCGTTCGCGCGCTCGCGCTGATCGAGATAGACGTCGGTGGCGAGGTTGCGGCCCTGCAGCTCTTCGAATGAGTCGTACCCGAGGATGCGCGCCAGCGCCGGATTGGCCATCAGAATCCTGCCGTCCGGCGTGGAGCGGTAGATGCCGACCGAGGCGTAGTCGACGATGTTGCGGTACTTCTGCTCGGAGAGCAGCAGCGCTTCCTCGGCGAGTTTCCTCTCCGTGACGTCATGAATGATGGAGTAGAGGAGCGTGCGTCCGCCGGCCACGATGGGACCCGAATGCACCTCAACGTCGCGCAAGTCACCGTTGGCGAGCCGGTGCTGGAAGACGAAGTAGCTGCGCCGTTGCTCCGACGCGTTCTCCATCTCACGGTGCACGGCACCTTCGTCGAGGGTGTTGATCTGCCAGATGTGCATCGAGCGCAGCGTGTCGATGTCCCATCCGTAAAACTCGACGGCGGCGACGTTGGCGTCGACGATGGCACCGGTGTCGGGGTCGATCAGAATCTGCACGGCGCGGTTGTTCTCGAACATCTGCCGGTAGCGCCGTTCGCTCTCGCGTAAGGCATCTTCCTGGCGCTTCTGTTCGACGGCCGAGGCCACGTGCTGGGCCACGAAGACGAGGAGATCGCGGTCGCGCTCCGTGTAGCGGACGCTCTCATCGTAAGTTTGCGCTCCAAGTACACCCCAGGTGCGATCGCCGGTGGCCAGAGGTACGCCGAGCCAATCGACGGAAGGGGCGCCGATCGATTCGACTTCGCCGCGCCTCTTGAGGTCTTCGAACTCCTCGGGCGTGGCGAGCAGCGGTTTTCCGGTGCGGAGCACGTACGCGGTCAACCCGCGCCCGACTGGACGGCCTTCGGGCGCGACTGCGTCGAATTGATCGACGAAGTAGGGGAAGGTGACGATGTCCCGGGCGGCGTCGTATTCGGCGATGTAGAAGTTCGTCGCTTCCATGAGGCCGGCCACGATGCGGTGTACGGCGCCGTAGAACTCCTGCAGGTTGCGCGCGTCGCGGCTGAGGGTAGCGATCCGGAAGAGCGCCGACTGCATGGCTTCGTTGCGCACGCTTTCGGTCACATCGTGGAAGTACCAGGCGCGGCCTCGGATGCGGCGTCCCGAGATGATCGGCACCGAGGCGCGGGAGAGGACACGGCCATCTTTGAGGTTAACGATGTCGTCGCTGCGCACTTCGTCGGGATGGGTGTAGAGATGGTTGACGAGCTCGATGAACTCGTCCCAGTCCTTCACCTTCTCCGATGCGAACCCGAGGAGCTCGTTGTCGTCCGCAGCCTTCGCTGCCTCCTCGGGGATGCCCCACATCTCCAGAAAACGGCGGTTGTAGGAAAGGATCGCGCCCTGGTCATCGACGACGAGGATGCCATCGAGCGTGGCTTCCTGCTGGGCGCGCACGATGGCCACGGTCGTCCGGAGCGATTCGTGGGAGGCGCGTGTCCGGCCGGCGCGAAGCCACTTGGCGAGCGCGCTTCGAGCGTGCGCGAGATGAGGGGGATGTACTTCCATACGGGTTGGCAGGTCTATTCTAGGTGATGTTCCGTCCGTCTTGTTTCAATCGTCCGTCCGATTGTGGGATCGGAAGAACTCCCACTGCATCCAACTCGACCGGACGTAGAACGCGACGAGTATTGCGATGAAAATCTGCCGCGTCACCAGACAGTAGATGAAGACGGCCAGCCCCACCAACATCGAGATCCAGATCGAGATGGTGAAGGCGAGCCGCTCCTGGAGAAACAGCCGAAAAAAGTTGCGAAGGATGCCGTTGCCGTCGAGCGGGCCGATCGGAAGCAGGTTGAATATACCCCAGAGGATGTTTGCCTGTACAAGCATCGGCAGCAACGCCGCAAAGAAGCGGTCGTGCCAGACGTAGGCGACGTTGGCGATGACCAGGCTGGCGATCCAGGCCAGGAGGAAGCTCGAGGCCGGTCCCGCGGCGCTGATGAGAAGGTCCTGCCACGGTCTGGCACGGCGCTCGTTGTACGTCGATCCGCCCATGCCTTCCAGAACGATCGCGCTCGATCCGAAGCCGAGAACGCCAATCATCGTGG